>Ga0247813_10001412_pt1 | contig 18393 bp, 13 predicted proteins | sample UWRJL169409C1_FD_180719 | JGI IMG/M metagenome (GOLD analysis project Ga0247813, IMG submission 180719) | Plant litter microbial communities from Arlington Agricultural Research Station in Wisconsin, United States - UWRJ-L169-409C-1 | ecosystem: Environmental > Terrestrial > Plant litter >... | reverse complement strand
TTTTCTTTATTAATTTATCCGTCAGTTTAAACTCCAGGCTGGCTTCTCTTAGTTTGATATAAGAGACGTCGAACGTATTGGCTTCAACATTGTCTCTCAGGTATTTTTGCGTGTAATAACCAGGTGCATCAGCACGCACATCATTAGGCCGGTAGCTGCCATCGGCATTTCGCTGCACGCCTTCACCAATGATCCCCTCATATCTCCCCGGCAAAGTAGAGGTTGTTTTACCGTTTCCTGCAAGTACAGAGTTAGAGAAAGAATAGACCTTACCTCCATGCTGCCCATCAAAAAGGAAACCCAAACTCCAGTTTTTCCAACTCAGCTGGTTTTGTATTCCAGCCTTCCAGTCTGCCACTGCAGATCCGATATATTTCATATTTTCGGTATCGATGATCGGATAACCGCTCGCATCATGTACAATCTGCCCGTCGGGTGAACGGAGATAACCGGAGCCATAGATATCACCCACTTTACCACCAACACGTGCTTCAATATATCCCCTTGGTCCTGAAGCCATAATAATCGACTCTACACCATCAGCCAGTTCTTTGATTTCACTTTTGTTTTTGTACCAGGTGAGTGTTGTTTTCCATTTGATCGGACTGCTTTTTCCCAGCCAGTTGACTCCTACAGCAGTTTCCCATCCGCTGTTATTGATCAGACCGGCATTAAATATCATTCCGCTGGCACCGCTGCCCGGATCAACAGGCACTGTAAGAATCTGATTTTTACTGTTGGCTGTATAATACGTCACGTCTATATTCAGCCGGTTTTTGAAAAAGCGGGCATCTATCCCAAACTCGCGGTTAGTAATGATCTCAGGTTTCAGGTTCGCTCCACCAGGCAGAACAGCGGGACTGGTATAACTACCTCCGAAAGCAGAATTTGAATAGTAAAAAGAGGTGCTGTAAGGATCAGTATCATGACTTACCTGAGCAACAGAAGCTTTTAATTTCAGAAAAGACAAAGGCTGGATTGTGCTGAGGTCGAACATTTCACTCAACACCGCACTTCCGGATACTGAATAATAGAAGTAAGGCTCGGATAAGGTGCTCGACCAGTCGTTTCTGGCTGTTCCATCCAGGAATAAATAACTTTTATAATTCAGCTGCATCAAACTATACAAACTGTTCACTACTTTTTTAAACCTTTGGGGAACAATTAGCGGACGGTCTTTAGAATTAGCCAGGGTGTATAATCCGGGGTAACTTAAACGCTCAGCGGTAATGGTATTGTTCTGTGATTCCTGGGTCATGCTACTTCCTCCAAGAGAAAGAGAAAATCCCAGGTCCTTGTAGAACTTATCATCATATTTATACAGAAAATCATAGTTCTGTTCTTTAGAGGTTACATTCTGTTCCTGGTACCTGCCTGTAGCAAAACGTTCACTGCTGTAGGGCCTGCGACTGGTCCGCAAAGATGTACTTTGATCTATCCCTCCCCGCACCTGAAAATTCATCTTCTTTGTCAGCGCATAGGAAGCGGTGATATTTCCAAAAATACGGTCGTTATTTAGGGTATTCAGGTTTTCATAGAGCATAAAGTAGGGATTATCTATCGCTGAATTCAACTTGTTATTCTGGGCGATATCCTCTTGTCCGGGTAACCAGTAATCCTGTTGCCAATTAAAGGGAATATTAGGCTGACCATACATGATCGCATACATATAGGTATTGGAATTGTATCCCGAGAGAGGCAGATTATCACTTTCTTTATGGTAATAGTTTACCCTTGTAGCGATCTGAAATTTACCCAGCACACTATTACTGGAGAAGGCAAGTCTGTTAAAAGAGTAACCCGTATTAGGAAGAATATATTCGTTACGCTGATCATTGTAAGACAGACGTACTGCATTTTTGCTGTCGCCCCCCGACATGCTCAGGGTATTATTGTAAGTAATTCCGGTTGTGAAAGCATCTTTAGTATAATTACGGTCTGCTACCCAAGGTGTTTTTTCTGTGCCACGCAGCTGCGTAAGCGGATCATACTGGTAAAACTGTTGTCCTTCGAACTTAGGGCCCCATGTTTTAGAAGAGTGTGTATTGGCTCCATCCGGACTTGCGCCAAAAGAATAATAAGTATTTACACCCGGATTTCCAGAACCATATTCAAACTGCAGATCAGGGTAACGTAATACGTCATCAAAAGTCACATTACTGTTAAACGCTACAGAAAATCTTCCCTTTGTATCTGCATTAGATTTGGTAGTAATGAGAATTGCACCCGATGCGCCTCTGGAACCGTAAAGTGCTGCCGCTGAAGGCCCCCTTAGTACAACAACCTCTTTGATATCGTCCGGATTGATTTCGCTTAGTGCATTTCCATAATCTACTGGTGTTTCTGTATTTCCGGTAGCGCCATAGCTCAGTCCGTTGTTGCCTACCATCCCACTGGATACCGGCACGCCATCTATGACCAGTAAGGGTTCTCCTTTATCCAAATCCAAAGAGTTCTGGCCGCGAAGGGTAATCCTTACAGAACCACCGGGTCCTGCACCTGCTTTGGAGATATTCAGCCCCGGCACCTTACCAGATAACGCATTTACCCAGTTTCCAGGTGCAGTTTTTGAAATTTCTTCTCCATCGATCTTCGTTACTGCGTATCCAAGACTTTTTTCTTCTCTTTTAATACCTAGTGCGGTAACTACCACTTCATTTAGTTCTGTGTTTTCCAGCTCCAGCCTTAAATTAATCACCCGGTTGCCTTCTAACCTTATCTCCTGAGTGACATACCCCATATAACTAAATACCAGTACAGCATCTGCTCCCGGAACAGTGATTTTGTAATTTCCGCTATCGTCAGTAATGGTACCAGCGGAGGTGCTTTTTACCTTTACCATTGCTCCTGCAACAGGCAGCCGCTGATCATTAGTTACTTTTCCGGTGATGGTCATTTCCTTTTGTGCCCGAAGTGGGGCAGATTTTGAAAGGATCACATTTTTGTCTACTATTCTGAATTCCAGATTTTTACCTGTCAGCACAGTTTTCAACGCTTCTTCAATAGGAACTCCGGTAAAATTGACTGACACCAGTCCGCTTCCCTTCAGCATTTCCGCATTGTAAAAGATATTGTACCCACTTTGTTTTTCGAGGGCTTTGAAAACAGATTCAAGGGAAACCTGACTGCGTTTAAGTATTATTTTCTGGGCGGCTGCCGTATTCACCTGAAAGCAGGTAAGCAAGAGCACGGCAATTGTTAGCCTGATCACTAATAAATTAGTAAATTTTATATACATTTGAAATTAAGATTATTAAATTAATTGTGTACAGCGATTGATTTAAGCCTTTGAGCTTAATAAGCATAAGTCAGGAGTGCTTCGAACCGCTCCTGACTTATTAAAGGCGCTTATGGTTAGGGCGTTACCATTACCCTCCTTCCCATAATTTTAAAGTGTATTACTCCTGTTAGTTCCAGTGTTTTGAGCAATTTTTCGAAGTTTTCAAATTTCGAAATCTTACCACCAAATGTTTTATCAGACATATCGCCCTGATAAACGACGTCGATATCATACCACCTGGCAATGACCTTCATCACCCCTTTAATATTTTCATTGTTATACAGAAAAACCCCATTTTTCCATGCGATTGCTTCCTCAGCGTCTACATTACGAACTGAGATGGAAGAAGATGTTTTGCTGATCACTGACTGCTGATTAGGCTTCAGCAAAGCATAAGACCCCTGAGCGGATACTTTTACAGCCCCTTCCATCAGAGTTGTGGTAACGAAATCATCATCCTGATAGGCACTCACGTTAAAATGAGTACCCAAAACTTTTACTTCGGTTCCATTGGCTACCACAATAAATGGCTTATGCGGATTTTTAGCTACTTCTAAATAAGCCTCTCCACTGATCACTACCTTACGTTCGTCTCCGTTGAAGATCACAGGATAACTAATGCTCGAAGCCGCATTTAACCAAACATGAGTTCCGTCCTGCAGAATCACCTGGTATTCTCCTCCCTTAGGGGTGGTGACTTTGTTTTGGGCGATTACTGCGTCATCATCTTCCAGTTTATAATTGATGCTCCCATTTTTATGCTCAATTTTTAATTTGCCCTGTACTGCAATGCCATTGCCGGAACTATCTGCAAGAACGATTTCTGATCCATCACCAAGGGTGAGTATTGCTTTTTTAGTCCCGGGCATGATTTTAACGATTTGTGGTTTCTGTACGTCAGGACTTTTACGCACAGCGATCTGATATAAGGAAATACCTGCAATGATCAATACCACGGCAGCTGAGGCATAGCTCCACCATTTTTTATAGCCAAAATCAGGCTTTACGAGTTCCTGATGAAGCTGATCGTTAAATCTTTCATCGGTGATGATTTTATGAAAAATGTCATTTCTTGGCAAACTGTTACTTTCTGTGATCTTGAAAGAATTCCAGTGCATGAGCAGAAACTCATCCAGCTCTGCATCAGCTTCCGGTAACTGGGACAGTTGATGAAGCTCTTCCAATTCAGCTGCGCTGATTTTATTCTCAACGTAGGATTTTAAAAGAACTGATAATCTTTCCTGATTGGTTTTCATTGTTTTTCTTCCGTATTTATAGAGAATACGAAACAGTACCAGTGGAAGTACTAGTCTGCATGAAAATATAATTCAGCGTTTAAGAAATGAAAAAGATCAGGAGAAAAACAGGGCGAACAGTGCAGAAAAAACACCCTGACTGGTTAATACTGTTTTTAGTTTTTTAGAGGCGACAGCGAGATGATTCTTCACTGTATTTTTAGAAATGCTGAGCAGGTCTGAGATTTCCTCATATGTTCTGCCCTCAAATCGGCTCAGCCTGAAAACCTTTTGCTGCTGTTGAGGCAGACCGGCAATGGTGCTCTCTGTGAATTGCATCAAGTCTGTATACAAAATATGTTCTTCTGTACCGTTGTCTTCATGAGCAATAAGCTGAAGCAGATTTTGTCTTTGTCTGCTGGTTGCGGTCGACTTTCGGAAAGCATCTACCACTAACCGTTTGCAGATGGTAAACAAAATAGGTTCGATATTTCGCAGAGGATCTAAGCGGGCTCTGTTTGTCCACAGGCTAAGAAAGGTCTCCTGTAACACATCGTCACTTAATGCTTTGTCTTTTAGAAAGGAATGGGCAAAATGATAAATCTTTTGCTGATGGGTTTCATAAATCACTTTGAAAGCATCTTCATTTCCAGCCTGGAGTTTTGCGAGTAAGGTAGAATTTGTGGTCAGCTCTGAAGACATATTTTACAATTACCAGGGATGGTTCCGTATGTAATGATCTGACACAAAAGTAAAGAGCTTATCAATTTCTAATGTTAAGGAATTGATAAGCTTTTGAAAAGCTCTTCCCGTACACCTTCAGGTGAAAGGAGCAATCACCGCAGTAATTTATGTAGAGCTTATAAGAGGGAATATAATGTTGAGTCGTCTGCATTAACTGTAAGCACATGCGTGACGCCACATTTCAAGGCGAAATTATTTCTCTGGTGGCCAACAGGAAAATCGAAACATACCGGATAATCATATTCCCTGACCTTTTCCATTACAATCTCATAGACTGACTTTCCAAATATTTCATCCGGATCATCAGCCTTAACTTTAAAACCGCCAATAACAAGTCCTGCTAAATGAGAAAGTTTGCCTGTACGTTTTAAATTCCAGAACATCCGGTCCAGACTATACAGGTATTCACCCGTGTCTTCCAGAAAAAGGATTTTCCCCCTCGTGTCTAAATCAGATGCTGTGCCGGAAAGACTGGCGACAATACTCAGGTTTCCTCCTACCAGGTCGCCTTCGCCCCTTCCGGCTCTGTTTGCAGCAATGGCAGGAGCAGTATACCTGAATTCTTCACCAGCTAATGCCTGACGGATCGATAAAATAGTTGAAATCTGGATCGGTTCTGCTTTCGTCCAATCAGACGGAAAACTATTACACATCTTGGAATGCAGCGTTGCCATACCATATTTTTTATTCATATGGCAATGTAATACCGTAATATCACTAAATCCGATGATCCATTTCGGATGTCTGACGATTTTCTCAAAATTGAGCTGATCAATAATGCGGACCAGACCATAACCGCCCCTTGCACACATGATCGCAGCAATGTCAGGATTGTCCATCATTTGCTGAAGATCTGCCTTTCTTTCTTCATCGGTACCACCAAAGGTATAATCCTTTTTCCCTATGGTCGCCCCAATCTGAACTTTGAAGCCCCAGCTTTCCATTAATAGAACAGCCGGCTGGATTTCTTCAGCACTGATATGTCCTGCCGGACTGGTTATACCAATGATATCGCCTGCCTGCAGATATTCAGGAATTTTAATGTTGCTTTCAAAAGGCGCAGTCCAACCTTTTAGTGATGAAAACACAAATCCTGAGGTAATTAAAGAAGAAATAAAATATTTACGGTTCATAGTAAAGCCTGCGATAGACAATAATACAAATAAGGAATGAATTGCCGGCCTCTAGAAAAAGCATAGCCGGTGTTGCATCCACACACACCGGCTATGTATTATTAACTATTTACCTAAACTTGCCAACGCTGCAAACGCGAAAAGCAATCTCTTTATGCAGAATGATATGTTTCTGCTATTTTTTTGATGATGATGTCCTTCTTTTATGTTAATACGCTCAACGCTCCGTTTTACTCTGCTCTGTTTTTTATTTTTTTTTAAAAAAAATCCTTTTGTTAACCTGCAACTTTCATGGAGGCCCGTAAACTGGTTTTGATTGATTTTGTTGCCTTTACAATATGATCACTTATAGTAGATGTGGAAATGCCCAGCAAAGCACTTACCTCTTCGTACGACTTCCCTTCAAATTTACAAAGCACAAAAATTTTCATTCGCTGCGGTGGTAATTTATTGATTGCCTGTTGCAGCAAACCATCGTCTTCTTTTGAAATTATTGTTTCTATTGGTCCTGCAATAAGCTCTGAAGCAACCAGCAATAGCGCTTCCATCGCCTTTTTATCCCGTCTGGACTTCCGGTAAAAATCCGTTACCAGATTCTCTGACATCCGGTACAGGTAACACATGAATAGTTTCTCAGCATTCAGCATACTCCGCTTTTCCCATACTTTCATAAATACCTGCTGGAGCAACTCTTCCGCAAGATCATTATCCTTAGTCAGTTTTCTGAGATAATAATACACTTTGGGGTTATAAATTCTATATAATTGTTCGAAAGCCCGTTCATCGCCAGAGGCGATTTTTTCTACCAATTCTGCTTCAGTACAATAATTTAGATTAACACGTGGCATGTCCTTCGGGTGATTTATTAAACAGTGCTATTTTTTTATCTTCTATCCTAAAGACATTTATATTTTAATTTAAATATATTTTTCTTTTGTAGGTTATGAAGCTTGCAGCGTAAAAACCAGCATATCAATAAATGTTATTCACAATAAGGGGATGAGCAAATTTTAAATTATTAGATTTGCCCTTAACCAAATTTAATAGAGACAAATGAAAGAAGTAGTTATAGTATCAGCTTTAAGAACACCAATCGGAAGCTTTGGTGGCTCTCTGTCGACTTTTTCTGCCACACAACTGGGCGGACTGGCCATCAAAGCTGCTGTTGAAAAAGCAGGCATCAAGCCTGAAGATGTGCAGGAGGTATATATGGGTAATGTTTTATCAGCCAATCTTGGTCAGGCTCCTGCTACACAGGCAGCAAAATATGCCGGATTACCGGATTTACCCGCTACTACAATCAATAAAGTGTGTGCCTCTGGTACAAAAGCGATTATGCTTGCTGCTCAAAGCATTGCCTTGGGTGAAAGTGACATTATCGTTGCTGGTGGAATGGAAAGCATGAGTAATGTGCCTTTTTATCTTGATAAAGCAAGAACAGGCTATAGATTAGGTCATGGTCAGCTCACAGATGGATTGGTAAAAGACGGTCTGTGGGACGTGTATAACGATTACCACATGGGTTCAGCTGCAGAACTTTGCGCCACAACCTGCGAGATTAGTCGCGCTGACCAGGATGCCTACGCCATCAGTTCTTATAAAAGAGCACAAGCTGCACAGGAAAATGGGCAGTTTGATGCAGAAATTATCCCTGTGGAGGTGAAAGACCGCAAAGGAGCCACCACAATGGTTACTAAAGATGATGAACCATTCGCCGTAAATTTTGATAAAATACCTGGATTAAAACCCGTATTTGCAAAAGAAGGAACGGTAACCGCAGCGAATGCATCTACGTTAAATGATGGGGCGGCGGCATTGGTATTGATGAGTGCCGACAAAGCGAAGGAGTTAGGATTGAAACCGCTGGCCAGGATTTTAGGCTATGCAGATGCACAACAGGCACCGGAATGGTTTACAACAAGTCCGGCAAAAGCAATTCCGCTCGCTTTAAAACGTGCAGGAAAAGAAATTGGAGAGGTAGACTTTTTCGAAATAAATGAAGCATTTGCTGTGGTTTCCCTGGCAAATAATCAGCAATTAGGTTTAACTGAAGACATTGTCAATATCAATGGTGGTGCAGTTGCGCTCGGACATCCGCTGGGTGCTTCGGGAGCAAGGATAGTGGTTACGCTGCTCTCTGTATTGAGTCAGAAAGGTGGCAAAATCGGCGTTGCCGGCATCTGCAATGGTGGTGGCGGTGCCAGTGCAATAGTGATAGAAAAATTAAATTAATGAATAAAGTTTTAAGCTCATTTTTAATACTGGTTTGTGCGCTGACTAAAGTTGGTGCACAAACCATATTACCCGCGCAGAAAGCCGTGCTGAACAAGTACCAGGATTCATTGGTCTTATCTGCCTCAAAGTTATTTAATGCGACTGGCAATACAGAACGTTTTGACCAGAACGCCAAATTCATTAAAACGCTGGTCGGCGCCCTGAAAACGCCACATTCATTTAACTATGGTTTCGATTCACTGAAGATGATTTCTGTCGTAGAATCGCCCGACCATGCCTTCCGGATCTTCTCCTGGTATGTACCGGCAGATGACGGCACTTATCGTTTTTTTGGCACCATACAACTGAGCACTAAAGATGGAAAGCTAAAACTTTACCCATTAATTGATGGCACTGCGGAGATTTCGGATCCCAATATGATTACGACCAACAAAAACTGGTATGGCGCCAGGTATTATGAAATTGTGCCATTACTGGTTAACGGCAGCAATCCATTTTATGCCTTACTCGGCTGGAAAGGCAACAATAAAAAAACGTCAAAAAAGGTGATCGACATTCTTTCCTTTGTAAATGAGGGAATAGAATTTGGCAAGCCGGTATTTCAGGACAGCGTGGGTATAGCAGCTAAAAACCGCATCGTTTTCGAATACAATAAGCTGAACTCCATGACCCTGCGACTGGATAAGGCGGAGGGAATGATTGTGTTTGATCACCTTGCCCCTTTTGATCCTAATATGGCTGGCAATTTCGAATATTATGCTTCAGATTCCAGCTTTGATGGTTACAGGCTCATCGGCAATAAACTGAAACTGATGGAGAACATAGAATTGAAAAATCCACCATCAGCACTGGATGATTTTTATGTGGATCCTAAAATGAAGAACCCACCAGTTACGAAGAAATTCTAGTGTTAAATAGCCTGTACCACTTATTATAATTTGCGAGTATGCCCGTATGTACCTATATTGCGCCTTGCATTATCTTGTGAACACACAAATAGTATATAGAAATTAATGACTGAAACCATTACGGTTAAGCATCCGAAAGGATTGACTTTCCTTTTTTTATCTGAAATGTGGGAACGTTTCGGATACTATTTAATGATAGGGATTTTCACACTCTATCTGAAAGATGTAAAGGCCGGATTTTCCATGACGGAGGCAGAATCGGCTGATCTTTACGGGACATTTATCGCACTGGTATTCCTTACTCCTTTTTTAGGTGGATTAATTGCCGACAGGTATTTTGGCTATGTCAGATCCATTATTACCGGGGGTATCATGATGGGCCTGGGCTACTGTCTGATGGCCGTACATAGTTTGCCTGTATTGTATATCTCGATGACACTGGTGATTCTGGGCAATGGATTCTTTAAACCTAATATTTCCACCCTTCTGGGTAATATCTACTCCACACCACTTTATCTGGATAAAAAGGATGAAGGATACAACATTTTCTACATGGGTATCAATGTGGGGGCTTTTATCTGCAATTTTTTTGGTGCTATTTTATATATCCTGCTGGGCTGGGGATTTGCATTTATTGCTGCCGGCATAGGGATGTTTATCGGTGTTGCAGTATTTATTGCCGGACTGAAACATTACCGGGAATTCGATGTAAAAAAAGGCGTTCAGGAAGGTGATATGTCATTTCTGAAAATTGTACTGGTGATCCTTGTGCCTTCAATTGTCGCCGGTATCATTGGATGGGTGCTGCCGGTAAGATTATTAGGTCACCCGCTGGTAGGCTCTAATTCTACAGATGCCTTTATTTTCGCCTGTATCCCGGTGATTTATTTTTATGGCTCTTTATTGGCAAAAGCCAGTAAGGAAGAGAAAAGACCAATCGCTGCGCTGCTGACTATCTTCGCGGTTGTGATTCTGTTTTGGGCAGTTTTCAAACAGAATGGTACGGCCTTGAATACCTGGGCCGACCGTTATACGGATCGCCATCTGGAACATCCGATAGCCGAAAAAACATTCTCTACACTCAGTTTATCTCAAAATATAACGCTCGAAAAAGACTCTGTACCGGTTTACGATAAAGCATTCCGCCTGCAAAAAGAAAACGGCGTTGTACTGAAAGAATACAATTACCCGGTTTATTTCAGAAATATACCTGCTGACAAGCTTCCTGCTGAAGGCAGTAAAATAGAGGTATGGGCGACTAACTTAAGTCAGTCGATCAACCCGGGATGGGTAATCCTGCTTACTCCGCTGGTGGTCGCTTTTTTTACCTGGCTGCGCAAAAGAAACCAGGAGCCTTCCACCGCTACAAAAATCGCTTTTGGCCTCTTTATTTCTGCCTTGTCCGTATTGGTGATGATCGGTGCGGTTTATTCAGGCGGCAATGGCACAGAAAAGGTATCCGTATTATGGCTCGTTGCCAGTTACGGTGTGATTACTATAGGAGAGTTATTTCTGAGTCCGATGGGCTTATCCCTGGTCTCTAAACTAAGTCCCACAAGAATTACCTCCCTGATGATGGGTGGCTGGTTCCTATCCACCTCCATAGGAAACAAGCTATCCGGGGTACTGGCAACTTTATGGGATACTTATGAAGATAAAACCAACTTCTTTTGGGTGAACTTCAGTCTTTTATTATTCTCCGCAATTATTGCTTTTTTCCTGTTGAAATGGCTGAATGGCATCATGAAGGAAAAAGGCATAAAATAGTTACGAAGAGAAAGGAGTAAATACAATTAATTTGCAAAATATTATTTAACAAAAAAACACAATAAACATTATGGATCAATCTGAAATCCTTAAGCCGGAGCAACTAGAAAGTGCTGAACAAGGCCATCCAAAGGGATTATACGTGCTGTTCGCTACCGAAATGTGGGAACGTTTCAATTATTACGGTATGCGTGCAATCCTGGTTCTTTTCATGACCAAAGCATTATTATTTGACAAGGCCTTCGCGTCAAATTTATATGGAAGTTATACCGGTTTAGTTTACCTGACCCCTTTAATCGGCGGTTTTATTGCCGACAGGTACTGGGGTAACAGAAGATCTATTGTTACGGGAGGTATCCTGATGGCATTGGGAGAGCTTATTTTATTCTTCTGCGCCTCGCTGTATCAAACTGCCCCCGCAATGTCCACCTTCCTGTTCTTTACAGGACTTGGATTTATGATCTCTGGTAACGGATTCTTCAAACCAAATATTTCTTCTATGGTAGGTCAGCTCTATAAGCCGAACGACCGGAGAAAAGATGCTGCCTATACGATATTCTATATGGGTATTAATGTGGGTGGTGCACTGGGACCGATTATCTGTGGAAATTTCGGAGATACGGGTAATCCTGCCGATTTTAAATGGGGCTTTTTGGCTGCGTCTATCGCAATGGTACTGGGTGTAATTGTATTTATCAAACTGAGAGACAAATATGTGCGTGATCCGGACGGTAACCTGCTGGGATTAAAGCCAGAATCATTGAAAACAGACGTATCTCCGGTATTTGTGTACCTGGGCTTATTCGCTTTTTCTGCTTTATGTGTAGGGATGTTATATGTAGATGCAACAATGGTTAGTTACCTGAGTTACCTTTTACTTTTAGCTGTAGTGGGTATCGCGATCATGATTTTCACTGATAAAACTTTATCCAGAGTAGAGAAAAAGAAGATATTGGTTATTTTCATTCTTGCCTTCTTCGTGTTATTTTTCTGGAGTGCTTTTGAGCAGGCAGGTGCGTCATTAACCTTCTTTGCAGAAGAACAGACACAAAGAAATCTGGGTTTCTGGACTGTACCTTCAAGTTTCTTTCAGTCGCTCAACTCTATTTTCGTAGTTGTATTTGCACCTGTACTTGCCTGGTTATGGGTTAAATTAGGTAAAAAAGAACCTTCTGCACCTACAAAGATGGCTTTAGGTTTAATGCTGCTGGCATTGGGATACCTGATTATTGCTACTGGTGTTAAAGATGTTGGTGCTGGTGTTAAAGTGAGCATGATCTTCCTTGTGGGGATGTATGCTTTCCATACCTGGGGTGAATTGTGTTTATCACCTATCGGATTATCGCTGGTCAACAAACTTTCCCCGCTGAAACTTTCTTCATTACTCATGGCGGTATGGTTCCTGGCGAATGCAGGTGCAAACGTATTGGCCGGAAAATTAAGTTCATTATATCCTGAAGGTGCTAAGGCAACTCAGTTCCTGGGTTATGAAATGCATAACCAGCATGAGTTTTTTATGCTGTTCGTATTTATGGCTGGTGCAGCTTCCATTATTCTGTTTCTTTTAACCAAATGGTTACAAAATACAATGAACGCTACTACCTAGGTTCGTTATCCTCTTAACACAGAAAAAGCTACTCTAGGGTAGCTTTTTCTGTGTTAAGAGGTCATTATTTGTCCTATTATCCGAAATGCTTATGTCAATTCATTTTTAATCAATATTTTCGCCAAGTTTTTAATATATAATACCACCGCGTGTCAGACAGCATAGTCATTATCCCAACCTACAATGAGAAAGAGAATATAGAGCGGATTATCCGTAAAGTATTCAGTCTTGATTTCTCTTTTGATGTACTCATTATCGACGACGGTTCTCCTGATGGCACAGCTGCGATTGTGAAACAACTGCAGACGGAGTTTAAGGGTTTACATATTGAGGAGAGAAAAGGTAAACTGGGATTGGGTACTGCTTATATCCATGGTTTTAAGTGGGCCTTGAAACACGATTACGAATACATTTTTGAGATGGATGCCGATTTCTCTCATAATCCTGATGATCTGCTTGCTTTGCGCGATGCCTGTATCAAAGGGGCTGATGTAGCAATAGGCTCACGTTACGTAAAAGGGGTAAACGTAGTGAACTGGCCTATGAGCAGGGTGCTGATGTCTTATTTCGCGTCGATGTACGTAAGGACGATCACCAGAATCAGTATCCAGGATGCCACTGCAGGTTTTAAATGTTACCGTAAAATAGTACTGCAGACTATTCCGCTGGATAAGATCAGGTTTGTGGGTTATGCCTTCCAGATTGAGATGAAATTTACAGCGATCAAATATGGCTTCAAAGTAGTTGAAGTGCCGATAATCTTTACAGACCGCACTGAGGGAACTTCAAAAATGAGCACCAGTATTTTCAGGGAAGCATTTGTAGGTGTGATCCAGATGAAAGTGAACAGCTGGTTCAGGGATTACAAAAGGAATTAACTTTTATTGGCTCTCATCATCTCGGGGAAGGTCATTTTCTGATCCATCGCCAAAATAATCTGTGTTAAACGTTTGGTGCGCGTGACTTCTGTTTTGGCTGTGTTGAGCCAGTTGATATAATAGTTCTGGTGCGATTTAGGTAATTTGAGAAACGTTTCCAGAAGTTGAGGATCATCTGAAAGGCAAAGTTCAAGATCATCAGGCATGTCAATTTTAAAATCCAGGTCTTCTTCCAGCTCCAGATGAAGTACGGCTCCCTCCTCTTTTTTTAATTCTTTGCGCAGGCTTGTTTTCAGCGCGATGATGAAATCGCCCTCGCCCATTGGCACGAGTGCCATTCCGGAAACATTCACCTGATCCAGTTTTCCTCTAACCCGATAGCTCTTTTTACAGTCGGCCTTAATTTGTTGTGCCACTGCTTTGGGTACGAACACATACGTCCACCCCGTCTTCTCTCCCATCTTGGAAAAACGCTCTATTTCAGCTTCGAAAACTACCATATGAGCTTAAATATAAGGATCATCTGCAATATTTAAAATTTTTCTTCCACCCCGAGACCGAACAAGGCAAAGTCGTATTTAACCGGATCTGCAGGATCGAACCTCCGCAATTCTTCGGTGAGCTCGACAGCGGTTCTCCAGTCTGTTTGTTTACGGGTAATCATCTCCAGCCTTCTGGCTACCCTATCCACATGTACATCACAAGGACAAATCAAATCTGCTGGTTTAATGGAGTTCCATACCCCAAAATCCACCCCCATATTATCTTTGCGCACCATCCAGCGCAAAAACATATTCAGCCGCTTACAAGTAGATTTCTGCAATGGTGAGGAGATATGTTTCACTGTACGTCGTGGAGAATCGGGCAGACTAAAGAAATAAAGTCTGAAATGATTCAAGGCATTTTCGGCAGTAAAATTAAGCTGATCTTCAAAATACTCAGGTAGAAATGCAGTTTCCAGGGAGTCAGACAGCGAATAATGGTGCTTAAAGAAACTCACAAAATACAGCAGATCCGTATCATTGAAGGTACGGTGTTTAAAGCCAAGTAAACCCTTAAGGTCCTCATCGCTGTGTTGCAGCATAAAATTATATGGATCATTGTCCATCCGGTTAAACAGATCCGTGCATTTGTTGATGATTGTTTTCCTTTGTCCCCAAGCCAAAATTGCCGCAAAAAATGCGGCAATTTCGATATCTTGTTTCTTAGAAAAGCGATGCGGAATGCAAATCGGATCATTGGTAATAAAGTCGGGCTTGTTATATTGTGCCACCTTTATATCCAGAAAGTCTTTCAGTTCTAAAAATTCCAATTTTAATTATTTAAGTGCTTGTTCCAGATCTGCGATCAGATCATCAACATCCTCTACACCAACGCTCAGGCGCAATAAATTATCCGTTACACCCACTTTTTCACGTTCTTCTTTAGGGATAGAACCGTGCGTCATTGTAGTAGGGTGATTAATAAGTGACTCCACGCCTCCCAGTGATTCTGCCAGCGTAAATACTTTGAAAGAAGAAGCGACCCTGAAAGTCTCTGCCAGATCGGCATCTTTTAGAGTAATTGACACCATACCACCAAAACCGCGCATTTGCTTTTTAGCAATATCATGGTTAGGATGATCTTCAAAACCCGGCCAGTAGATTTTATCAATCTTAGGATGTTTTTTCAGGTAATGCGCTATTTTCTCTCCATTTTCACAATGCGCTTTCATACGCAAGTGAAGCGTTTTAATTCCTCTCAATACCAGGAAAGCATCCTGAGGACCCGGTGTTGCACCACAAGCATTGTAAACAAACCAAAGGTCTTTATACAACTGATCATCATTAACCAGCAGGGCACCCATCACTACATCTGAGTGACCACCGATATACTTGGTTACGGAATGCATTACGATATCTGCGCCCAGATCAAGGGGATTCTGCAGGTAAGGGGAAGCAAATGTATTATCAACCGTTAAGGTTAAACCTTTCTCTTTGGTGATTTTAGCTACGCCTTCGATATCTACAATCTGCATGGTAGGATTAGTAGGGGTTTCAATCCATACCAACCTGGTTTTATCATTGATATATGGCAGTATATTTTCTGGTTTTGACAGATCCAGAAAATGGAACTTAATGCCGTATTTAGCATATACTTTAGTGAAAATACGGTAAGAACCACCGTACAGGTCGTTACCGGTAATCACTTCATCTCCCGGTTGCAATAACCTTAGTACAGCATCTGTAGCGCCCATTCCCGAAGAAAAGGCGAGCCCGTATTTAGCATTTTCCAATGCAGCAAGGCAGTTTTCCAGGGCCTGACGTGTAGGATTCGTACCTCTTGAATATTCAAAACCCTGGTTATCTCCCGGCGCTTTCTGCGCGTAGGTAGAGGTCTGGAATATTGGGGTCATCACCGCTCCTGTTGAAGGATCCGGCTCCTGACCTGCGTGTATCGCTTTAGTTGCAAATTTCATCTGCTTGTTGTTTAATTGTAAATGGAGTGCCAATGATGGACAGCACTCCTGTTATTATGAGCATTTGCTCCTGCTTTTTATTAATAAGCACGGGCAAATAAAACACGCTGAATAGAAGGTTTACCTGAATAGATACAGATACCATCTTCCAGTTTGTTATCTAACGGAATACATCTGATTGTAGCCTTTGTTTCCTCTTTTATTTTTAGTTCAGTTTCAGAGGTACCATCCCAGTGGGCAGAAATAAAACCGGCTTTGGTGTCCAGCAATTCTTTAAACTCTTCATAAGAATTTGCTGCTGTGATATGCTCAGTTCTATAATCAGCTGCTTTGTTATAAATATTATGCTGAATCTCTTCCAGTAAGTTAGCGATATAAGTCTCAAGCCCTTCCTGTGATACAGTACTTTTCTCTCTTGTATCTCTTCTAGCTAATTCAACTGTACCATTTTCCATGTCCCTGCCACCTATAGCTAGACGAACTGGTACACCTTTTAACTCATACTCTGCAAATTTGAATCCCGGACGCTGCGTATCACGGTCGTCATATTTCACAGATATACCTAAAGCCTTCAACTTAGGCATCAGTTCATCTACAAAAGAAGAAATGTTCTTCAAATCGTCATCACTCTTATAAATAGGAACAATAACTACTTGTATCGGGGCAAGTTTTGGTGGAAGCACAAGGCCTGCATCATCACTATGCGCCATAATTAAAGCACCGATCAGCCTTGTAGAAACACCCCATGAGCTCGCCCAAACATGCTCGATTTTACCTTCTTTATTGGTGAATTTCACATCAAATGCCTTTGCGAAATTCTGTCCAAGGAAATGTGAAGTACCTGCCTGTAAAGCTTTACCATCCTGCATTAAAGCTTCGATACAGTAAGTATCCAGTGCACCGGCAAAACGTTCATTAGCTGTTTTTCTGCCTTTAATGACAGGTACCGCCATCCAGTTCTCTGCGAAGTCGGCATATACGTCAAGCATTCTTTCAGTCTCCTCAATTGCTTCCTGCGAAGTAGCATGTGCAGTATGACCTTCCTGCCATAAAAATTCTGCAGTACGCAGGAATAAGCGCGTACGCATCTCCCATCTTACTACGTTTGCCCACTGGTTAACCAGGATTGGCAGATCTCTATAGGACTGTACCCAGCCTCTATATGTATTCCATATGATTGTTTCTGATGTTGGACGTACGATTAATTCTTCTTCCAGTTTTGCATCCGGATCTACGATGATATTTCCTTCACCGTCATTTTTAAGGCGATAATGTGTCACAACAGCACATTCTGTCGCAAACCCTTCTACGTGCGCCGCCTCCTTTGAGAAAAATGACTTTGGAATGAATAAGGGAAAATAGGCATTACTGTGTCCTGTGTCTTTAAATTTTTGATCTAAAACCGCCTGCATCTTCTCCCAAATAGAATAACCATAGGGCTTTATGACCATGCAACCACGCACTGCGGAGTGTTCTGCAAGATCTGCCTTTATAACAATGTCGTTATACCACTGGGAATAATCCTCGTTTTTACTTGTAATACCTTTGCTCATAACTGATTGGAACGTTTTTTGTGTTAAATAACTTGTATGGTAGGACACAAATTTATAAATTTATACCTACAAAAGTATTGTTAACACACAAAGAACTCACATATTATGAAACCTAACCATTTATTTACCAGCATGCTGGTTGTAGCGGCACTAGCCGTGACATCCTGTTCTGTGCCACAGATGGCACAGCAAAGAAGCAGTGATGATGACGTTTATGGTTCAAGAGCACAAGCTGTTGAATACACACGACCTGATCCTGTAAGATCTTCACAAGTTTATGATGACGGTCAGAATGAAGATGACGACTATTATGGCAGCAGTGATTTATACGCTGACATGAGTTATTCTTCAAGAATTAACAGATTTTATTATGGCAGTCAGTTTAGAGGATATTATGATCCTTTCTATTATGACTCCTTTTACGGAGGTTATTCTCCATACTATTCAGGTATAGGATTTGGAATGGGCTTCGGTAGTCCGTTTTACAGCGGCTGGGGGTTAGGCTTCGGTTCTGGATGGGGATACGGTGGTTTAGGATATGGTGGTTTCGGTTACGGCGGCTGGGGAGGATTATATTCTCCATGGGGCTGGGGCGG
>Ga0247813_10001411_pt1 | contig 18405 bp, 10 predicted proteins | sample UWRJL169409C1_FD_180719 | JGI IMG/M metagenome (GOLD analysis project Ga0247813, IMG submission 180719) | Plant litter microbial communities from Arlington Agricultural Research Station in Wisconsin, United States - UWRJ-L169-409C-1 | ecosystem: Environmental > Terrestrial > Plant litter >... | reverse complement strand
TCGCGAGGACTCCGATGACTTCGTTTTCGTAGAGGACGGGCGCGGCGAGGAGCGAGCGCAGTGCGGGGTCGCGTGGGAGGTCCACGACGTCGAGGAACTCGGGCGACTGGATGTTGAGGAACTCGATCTGCTTGCGCGTGTGGATGGCGGAGGCGAGCAGACAGGAGGCGGCGGGCAGGTCTTCGCCGGGGGTGTTGACGATGACGCCGTCGTGCGTGAGCGAGATCAGGCGGAGGATGCGGCGGGGCGCGTCGTAGAGATAGAACGCGCAGGTGCGGGTGTTGGTGATGCCGTGGGCGTCGCGCGTGATGGTGTCGAAGAGCTCCTGCTGCTCGAGTTTGCTGACGAGGCGCTGGCCGATGGTGATGAGGGATTCGAGTTGGCGGGCTTTGCCGCTCAAGTGGCGCAGCTGCCAGAGGCGCTGCATGACGGCGGTGGCCTCTTCGCAGAGGCGGATGAGGAGGGCGAGATCGGCGTCGTTGAAGCCGTGGAAGCGGTCGCTGTCTACATTGATGACGCCGAGGATCTGGCCGCCGGCCTCGACCATGGGGGCGGCCATTTCGCTGCGGACCTCCTTGCGCAGGGAAATGTAGCGGGTGTCGGCGGTGACGTCGGTGATGAGTTGGGGGCGGCCGTGGAAAGCGACCCAGCCGGTGATGCCCTGGCCGAGGCGGAGACTGACCTCGTCGGCGGTGTTGATGAGGCCTTGGTGGACGTCGATCTCGAGTTTGCCGGTGTCGGGATTGAGGAGCGACACGGAGCCGGAGGAGGCGCCGAGGGTGTCGATGCAGATGGCGAGAATGGACTTCATCGCCGCGCGCGGATCGTCGATGCGGCCGGCCAGGCTGCTGATGCGATAGAGCGCGCGGTCGGCGCGGGAATCAGGTTCGACGTCCATGTTGGGCCGGCAGTATCGCGCGGGGTGCGCGGCGGGCAAACTTAGATCGCGATGGACGTGACGCCGGCGCCGGACGCGCCGGATGCGGCGACTTCAGGCGGCGTGATGATGGCGGCGAGCGCGTCGCGGAGCACGTGGAGGCGGGAGTTGTCCTCGGTGGTGACGGCTTCGGGCGAGGCGTTCTCGATGTAGAACGTGTCGATGGCGATGCCGCGCTCGGTGCCGATGCGGGCGAAGGTGATGTCGAAGCCGTGGTCGCTGATCGTCTTGGAAAGACGGAAGAGCAGGCCGATCTCGTCGCGGGCCTGGACCTCGACGATGGTGCACTGCATGGACAACTCGTGGTAAACCTCGACGGTGGGCGGGAAGGAGGCGTGGAGGATTTCGCCGCCGGCGACGGGTTGGGCGTAGCGCGGCGGGGCGAGCTTGCGGGCCTGTGCGACGATGTCCGGATACAAGTCTTTGTTGGAGACGAGGGCCTCCTCGACGGTGCGGGCGAAGATCTCCTGGGCTTTCGCACTTTGCACGATACCGCGCCCGGGCTCGACGACGTAGAACGTGTCGATGGCGATGTGGTCGGAGCGCGAGATGACCTTGGCGCCAAGAATGGAGAGGCCGGCGACGCTGAAGGCGCCGGCGAGTTTGTAGAAGAGACCGGCGCGGTCCCACGTGACGACGTTGACGACGGTGAGGGAGCGGTTGAGGTCGTCCTTCCACTCGATGACGGGGCGGAGGGTGCCCACGGAATCGGCCTGCGAGATGGATTTGAGCAGGCGGTTGACCATGCTGATGTGCAGCGAAATCTCGGCGGGGTCGGTGTGGATAAAATACCGCTCCGGCAGGAGATTAAAGTGCGCGGTGATCTCGTCCGAGCTGATGCCCGGAATGGTTTTCGAGACGAGGTCCTGATAGGTCATTTGCAGGCGTTGCGAATTGTGGGTAACGAGGCCGGCGCCGTGGATCAGCTGGTCGAGTGTGGACCGGTAGAGGCTGGTATGGAGGGCGTCCTTGTAGCCGTTCCAAAGGCCTGCCGCGGTGCCGCGCGCATCGCAGAACGTGTGGACGTAGAGGTGCCGGAGGAGGTCGGCTTGAGGGACGATTTCGGCAAAAGCGGCGGCTGTGTTGGGATCATCTACGTCCCGCTTCTGCCAAAAGCGTGCCATGATGAGATGATTTTTAATAACGAAGACCACGAGCTCGGTGTTTTCGGGGCTGACGCCGAGGCGTTTGAGGATGGGGAGCGCGATGACGACGCCGCTTTCGGCGTGGCCTTGGATGCCCTTGGCCTTGCCGATGTCGTGGAGCAGCAGGATCAAATACAGGAGCGTGGGCAGGGGCGTTTCGTGGAGCGCCTCGCGGTATTTGAGCGTGATGGGCTCGGCCTCGGTGAAGATGTTGTCGAGCTCACGGATGGCGTTGAGCGTGTGAATATCGGCCGTGTAGCGGTGGTAATATTCGTGCTGAACGAGGCAGGTGAGGCCGTCGAATTCGGGGATGAACCGGCCGAGCACGCCGAGCTCGTGCATGAGGGCGAGCGTGGGGTGGACGTTACCCGCCTCTTCAAGGATGGCCTTGAAACTGGTGTTGGCGTCGGTGGATTCGGAGACCTTGCGCGTGATGAGCGGAAGGGATTCGCGGACGAGGGTTTGCAGGGCGAAATCCATCTGCGCGTCGAGGCTCTGGCAGTGGCGGAAGACGCGGATGAGACGCGCGGGGTCGTCGCGGAAAACGGTGGGAAACTCGGCGCTGAGCTCGCGGTTGCGCAGGAGGAAGCCGTCGATGTGTTTCACTTTCTCGTGGCGGCGGGAGCGGACGACGTCGCGAAAGGAGAGGAACCGGCTGGGTTTTTCGAGGGTGAGGGCGAGCCGGCTTTCGACGAGTTTGGAGATGCGGTAGATGTTTTGAGCGGCGCGGTAGTAGTCGCGCATGAACTGTTCGACGCGGCCGAGCATGTCGCTGTTGGTGTAGCCGAGGCCGAGGGCGATGCGCGGCTGGGCTTCGAGATCGAGCACGTCGGTGGGGCGCTTTTTCTGGATGTGGAGTTCGTTGCGCACACGGTGCAGGAACTCGTAGGAGCGCTGGAAGTCGCGGAGCTCGTTGCGACGAAGGTAGTTTTGCTCGGCGAGTTCCTTGATGTCGGTGATGCCGAGCTTCACGCGGGCCATCCAGAGCGTGTTCTGGTAATCGCGCAGGCCGCCGACGCCGTTTTTGATGTCGGGCTCCTGGAGGAAGACGGAGTCGCCGTGTTTGGAGCGGCGGCTGCGCTGGTCTTCGAGACGGATGGCAATGTAGCCCTTCGGATCTTCGACCGTATAGTAGGCTTTGTAGGTGCTGGCGAAGCCGTCGAACAACGTGGTCGAGCCGGCGACGAGGCGGGCTTCGAGGAGGGCGGTTTTGTTTTGGATGTCTTTGCGCGCCTCGCTGAACGCCTCGTCGATGGTCCGCGTGGAGTGGCCGATTTTCAGGCCGCAGTCCCAAAGGATGTAGAGAATCTCGTTGGTGAGGTGGGTCTGGAGCGGTTTGAGCGCGGCCTCCTTCATCTTCGACGGGAAGAGGAACATGATGTCGATGTCGCTCAGCGGGCTCAGTTCGCTGCGGCCGTAGCCGCCGAGGGCAAGGAGTGACACGGGTGTGTAGAGACGGCCGTGCTGGCGTTCCCACGAAGCGATCGCGTAGTCGAACAAGTGCGACAACATCACGTCGATCATCGCGCTGCGGGCGCGGGTGATCGCGAGGCCGGATTCACCGGCGTCGTGGCGCATGCGGATCATGGCGCTTTCGAGGCGCAGGAACGTCTTGCAGGCCGAGAGGCGCTGGGCGGTGGGAACCTCGCCGACGAAGTTCAGGCGTTCGAGGGCGTGTTTTTGGATGCGGCCGATCACAGGTGACGGGAATAAAGGAGCGGAGAATCAGTTGAGCCGCGGCGGGTTGGCAAGCCGTGCGTGTGGAGCGGCGCCGTGCAGCGTTCGTGCCAGAATGGGAGAGGAACGGCGGCGGCCGGTCGCTGAAGGACGTGCGAATCCCGATGCTTGCCAGCGGCGGGGGCGGGCGGTTGGCTCTCCGGTTTAATTTTTAACCATGGCCGAGATCACCAAGAGCTACGAAGCACGCGACGTTGAGACAAAATGGTATGCCGCCTGGCAGGAAGCCAAGTGCTTCGCCGGCCGCGCCGCCCCGGGACAAGAGACTTACACCATCGTCATCCCGCCGCCGAACGTCACCGGCATCCTGCACATGGGCCACGTGCTCAACAACACGTTGCAGGACGCGCTCATCCGCCGCGCCCGCCTTGAAGGCAAGGCCGCCTGCTGGATTCCCGGCACCGATCACGCCGGCATCGCCACGCAGACGATGGTCGAGAAACACCTCAAAAAAACCGAGGGCAAGGGCCGTCGCGACCTCGGCCGCGAGGAGTTCCTCAAGCGCGTGTGGAGCTGGCGCGACGAGAAGGGCGACCACATTTTGAAGCAGCTCCGCGAACTCGGCTGCTCGTGCGATTGGGACCGCACGCACTTCACGATGGACCCCGGCTACTCGCAGGCCGTGCTCACGTCCTTCGTGAAACTCTTCGACGGCGGCCACATTTACCGTGGCAAACGCATGGTGAACTGGTGCCCCGTTTCGCTCACCGCGCTCTCCGACGAAGAGGTCGAGATGAAGCCGACCAAGGGCTTTATCTACCAACTCCGCTACGAACTTGTGGAGCCGTCCACGACGAAGGACGCCGAGGGCAACGTGATCCCGCTCACGCACCTCGTGCTCGAAACCACGCGCCCCGAAACCATCGCGGCCGACGTCGCCGTGGCGGTTCACCCGGACGACGCGCGTTATCAGCACCTCGTGGGCAAACGCGTGTGGCGTCCGCTCGGCGACCGCGTGCAGATCCCGATCATCGCCGACACGGCGGTCGATCCGGCCTTCGCCGCAGGTGCGCTCAAGGTCACGCCCGCCCACGACAAAGTGGACTTCGAAATCGGCCAGCGCCACAAGCTGCCGGTCATCGACGCGCTCAACGCAGACGGCACGATGAACGAGTTCGCCGGCCCCGAGCTGGCCGGCATGGACCGTTTTGCGGCGCGCAAAAAAGCCGCCGAAATCCTCACCGAGCGCGGCAACCTGATCGAAGCGAAACCCTACGAGAACAACGTCGGTTATTCGCAGCGCGCCGGCGTGCCCATCGAGCCGCGCCTCACGCAGCAGTGGTGGCTCAAATACCCGCGCGTCGAGGAAGCCAAACAAGTCGTGCGCGACGGCCTCATCCAGATGCACCCCGAGCGCTGGACGAAGGTTTACCTGAACTGGCTCGAGAACATTCAGGACTGGTGCATCAGCCGCCAACTCTGGTGGGGGCACCGCATTCCCGTGTGGTATGCGAAGGGCATCGACCGCGAAAAACTCACCGAAGCCGATCTGCGCGATCCGAAAAAAATCCACGTCTCGCTCGCCGGTCCCGCCGATCCGGAAAACTGGACGCAGGAAGACGACGTGCTCGACACGTGGGCATCGTCGTGGCTCTGGCCCTTCGCCACGCTCGGCTGGCCGAACGCCGAGGAGCAGGCCAAGGCGAACTTCGCCCAGTTCTACCCGACGACCACGCTCGCGACGGGAGCGGACATCATTTTCTTCTGGGTTGCGCGCATGATCATGGCCGGTCTCGAGTTCGCCAAACCCGGCGCGCCCGTCGAAGAACGCATTCCGTTCAAACACGTTTATTTCAACGGCATCGTGCGCGACAAGCAGGGCCGCAAGATGTCGAAGACCCTCGGCAACTCGCCCGATCCGCTCGACCTCATCAAGGCCTACGGCGCGGACGGACTGCGCTTCGGTCTGCTGCAAATCGCGCCGCTCGGCCAGGACGTGAAGTTCGACGAAGACCGCATCGAGAGCGGCAAAAACTTCTGCAACAAGCTCTGGAACGCCTGCCGTTTCCGCCAGATGAGCGGACCGATGAGCGACAACTCCTCGCTCGACGCGATCCTCGCGCGCCTCGACGCCTCGAAGCTCGACGACGATGACCATGCACTGCTCACCGCGCTGTTCGACACGATGCGCACGGTGGAGCGCGGGTTCACGGGCTTCGAATTCGCCGGAGCGACGCAGCGCTTGTATTCGTTTTTCTGGAACGACTTTTGCGACTGGTATGTCGAGGTCGCCAAGTCCCGCGTGCAGGACCCCGCCGCGAAGGACCACGCGCTCGCCGTGCAGGATTTGGTCATCCGCGAATTCCTGCTCATGTTCGAGCCGTTCGCGCCGTTCATCACCGAGGAACTGTGGGCGCTGCTCGGTTATGCGGCGGCCGGAAAACCCTTCGTGCAGGATGCGCGCATCCAGACGGCGGACCAGTTGGTGGCGGTGCTCGCCAAGCGCGGAGTCGTCGTGGACGCGGCCGCTTCCGGTCGCGTTGAGACGCTCAAGCAGTTCGTGACGCTCGCGCGCCAGGTGAAGACCGACCAGAACGTCGGCCAAAAACGCGACGTGAAGTTCCTCGCGCTCGCCAACCAGCCCGCGTGGACGGTGTTGTCCGCGTCGTCGGCAAAACTCACGCGCCTCGTCGGTGCGGCCGAGATCACGCGCACGACCGAAGAGGTGGCATTGCCCGCGATCGTCACGCCGCTCGGCACGCTCTATCTCGACACGGGCGTGAAGGTCGATGCCGCCGCCGAACGCACGCGTCTCACCAAGGAACTCGAGGCGGTTACGAAGCACATCGCCGGCACCGAGGCCCGCCTGAACAACGAAGCGTTCACCAGCAAAGCGCCACCCGCGGTGCTCGAAGGCGCGCGCAAACAGCTCGCTGACCAACAGGCCAAGCGCGACGAAATCACGCGCCTGCTCAAGGCGTTGTAAATCGAGTCCGTATTTAATCCGTCCGCACGCTCATCCTTAAACTCCCTCCGTTGGTGGTAAATTTAACCTGCTCGATAAAAGTAGGTTAACGCTTAAATAGCCCTGTATCTTTACTCGGGACATAAAGTAAGTATCACTATCCGCACTCAATGAACGCTCCCGCCGCTTCCGCAGCCACCGCCGTGCCTTTTACTCCAACCTTCGATCTGGAAAAAGCCACGGCGCAGGAGCGCGTGCAGTGGGCGGTGGACACCTACGGTGATGGGCTCGTGCTTACGACGAGCTTCGGCATTCAGGCGGCGGTGATGTTGCACCTGGTGACGCGGATCGCGCCGAAAACCCCGGTGATTTTTATCGATACGGGTTATCTGTTTCCCGAGACGTATCGCTTCGCGGCCGAGCTGACCAAGAAGCTGGATCTGAACCTCAAGACCTACGTGCCGGCGCAGACCGCGGCGCAACAAGAGGCGCTCCACGGCAAACAGTGGGAGCAGGGCATCGACGGACTGAAGCGCTACAACCACATCAACAAAGTCGAGCCGATGGACCGGGCGGTGCGCGAGTTGAAGGCGACGGCCTGGCTCGCCGGACTGCGTCGTTCGCAGGCGAGCACGCGCGGCCAGTTGCCCGTCGTGCAGCACCAGAACAAGATCACCAAGGTTCACCCGATCATCGATTGGGACAACCGCACGATCCACCGCTACCTCACGGAACACGGGCTCAATTATCATCCGCTGTGGGAAGAGGGTTATGTGTCGGTCGGCGACTGGCACAGCACCTCGAAACTCGAAGCCGGCATGACGGAAGAGCAGACGCGCTTTGGCGGCGTGAAACGCGAGTGCGGCCTGCACGAAAACAGCGGACGCACCGATTTTCAGATCTAATTCGCGCGACGTGGCGTCATAGGCGGGACGTTCCGGAGTGGTTGACGCCTATGCTCCGGGGATAACCACCGTTTCATCACTGCGCTGCATTCCGCGCTTCAACGCTTTTGACCGAGTATGTCCTTCTTCGATACTGACGCCGACGACTCTCCCCATCCGGGAGTGCGCAAAACGTTCTGGGCGCATCTGGATGATCTGCGCCAGGCATTGGTTCGCTCGGCGATGGCCGTGGGCGTGGCGCTCCTCCTGTGCCTGCTGATCAGCGACAAAATCATGGTCGTGCTGGAGTATCCGCTCCGGCGCATGGAGATGTTCGACAAGCCGAAGCCCTCGGTGACGTTCCAGATCGGTGACGCGAAGCTCGGGCCCTACAACGTTTCGCCCGAAATGTTTGCGGGGTTCCCGACGGGGACGGCGCCGCATGTGTTGTTTCATGTCGGCTCGACCACGATCAACGGCCAGCAAGTCGCCACGCTCACGCTTGATCCTAATCCGAAGATCGCCGACGAAACTTTTCGGGTGAAGCTGCACAACTTCAGTCCGTCGGAGGCATTCTTCACGGCCTTCCATGTCGCATTTTATGCGGCGCTGATTTTGTCCTGCCCGTTCTGGGTTTATTTTATGGGCGGCTTTATCCTGCCGGCCTTCAACCTGCGGGAAAAGAAGGTGCTGGGGCAGTGGCTCGGCTGGGGGACGCTGTTGTTTCTCACGGGGGTGGCGCTGACCTATTTCCTGCTGCTGCCGATCGCGTTGCGAGCCTCGATCGAGTATTCGCAGCTGATGGGTTTCGAGGCCTACGACTGGCGGGCCGACGAATACATCGGCTTCGTGACACGGTTCATTTTTGGCATGGGGCTGGGCTTCCAGTTCCCGGTGGTCGTGCTGCTGTTGGTGAAGATGGGAATCCTGACTCATCACCAGTTGGCGCGCTTCCGCCGGCACGTCGCGGTTCTGTCGCTCGTGCTCGGTGCGATGCTGACGACGCCGGAAGTCATCACGCAAGTGGCGATGGCCGTGCCGCTTTATCTGCTCTACGAAATCTCGATCTGGATCGCGTGGTATTGGGACTGGAAGAAGCGCAAGGCCGAGGGCGTGATCGACGTGGGTTAAGCGGGCGCGGGCCGGGCCTAAACGCGAGGGCGGGGCGTGGCGGCCGTTTTCGTCCTTGCGCCGCCCGCCGCGCGTTGCGGTCATAACCCTTTACATTTTCAGCCATGGTCCTTCCCGAAACATTCAACCACATCGAAAACATTAAGAAGCGCGCAGGGCATCTATGGAGGTTTCTTTGACTGCGAACAAAAGCTTCGCGAGATAGAGGCCCTTGAGGCGCAGATGGGTGACCCGGCGTTTTGGGACAACAACGAGCGCGCCCAAAAACACATCGCCAAGGTGAACGGCTTAAAACGCGCCGTGCTGCCCGTCGTCGCGTTCCGCAAACGCGTCGCCGATCTCGACGTTTTGCTCGAGCTTATCGAGGCCGGTTCGCCGGAGGAGAAAGACGAGTTCGGCGTCGAACTCACCACGCAGGTCGAGGCAATGGTCCCCGAACTCGACAAGATCGAGATCGGTGCGTTCCTCACCGGCCAGTTCGACCGCAACAACGCGATCTTCTCGATCCAGGCGGGCGCGGGCGGCACCGAGTCCAACGACTGGGCCGACATCCTTTACCGCATGTATAACCGCTGGGCCGAGCGCCGCGGGTTCGAGACCGAACTCATGGACGTGCAGCCGGGCGACACCGCCGGCATCGCCAAGGCGACGATCCTCATCAAAGGCGAAAACGCCTACGGTTACTGCAAGGCCGAGCGCGGAGTTCACCGCCTCGTGCGCATCTCGCCGTTCGATTCCAACGCGCGCCGCCACACCTCGTTCTGCGCGGTGGACGTGATCGCGGAAGTGACCGACGAAATCAAAATCGACATCCCCGAATCCGAACTGCGCATCGACGTGTATCGCTCGTCGGGCAAGGGCGGTCAGGGCGTTAACACGACTGACTCGGCCGTGCGTATCACGCACATCCCGACCAACACGGTGGTGGTCTGCCAAAACGAACGTTCGCAGATCAAAAACAAGGCGACCGCGATGAACGTCTTGAAAGCGCGTCTCTACGAAAAGAAGCAGGACGAGCAGCGCTCCGAGATGGACAAGTTCTACGGAGAAAAAGGCGAAATCGGCTTCGGTGCGCAGATCCGCAGCTACGTTTTGCAGCCGTATCAGATGGTGAAGGACCTGCGCACGGGCGTCTCGACGTCCGACACGCAAGGGGTGCTCGATGGCGACATCGACCGCTTCATCACGGGCTGGCTGCGCGCCGGCTGCCCGCGCCATCGCAACAAGGAAATCCAGATCGACGAGGATTGAAATCCTTAGACTCGCCGGAAGGGCCAAGGCTCTTTTCGGCGAGCGGGCGTCGGGGCTTATTTGGCGGAGGCGCGGGTGGCTTCGAGCCAGGCTTTGATCGTGGGCCACGTGACGGCGAGGCTGCCTTTGGCTGAGGGATGAGTGCCGTCGGGGACGTAGCTTTGGTAGGTTTTGGGGTCGGTTTCCTTGAGCTTTTTCCAGGCGGCGTAGTGGTCGAGCAGGGGCAGTCCTTGGTCGCGGGCGAGGTTCCGGTAGTTGTCATTGAAGAGCTCCAACTGGGGGCGGACGGACTGGCTGCGGTTTCCGTTGGGGGCGTCCCAGCCGATGTTCATCGTCTGCAGCACGATGACAGTGGCGGGGTTTTCAGCGCGGATTCCATCGACGATTTTCTTGAGGTTTTCGGCGCCGCGCTCGACGGGCATTTTGAATTTATCGTGGGCGTCGTTGTAGGAGAATTCGACGAACACCAAGTCGGGGTGGTGGTTGAGCACCTTGGCCTTCAGGTTGGCCAAGCCCCAGTCCGAGTTCTGGCCGGGTCCGCCACTGTTAATGAAGGTGACCTTGTCGGGATACTCGGCGGCGAACCACTCTTTGAGCGCTTTGGACCAAGCGCCTCCATGGGTGAGGCTGGTTCCGTAGACGACAACGGTCTGTTTTTTGCCGTCGTTGAGGTTGCGAAATACGGTGGCGGGGGCGGGCGGAGCGGCGTGGATCAGGCCGGTCAGCAGGATCGATAGAGCACAGAACACGGAGAGGAGGCGCAGGGTAGGCATTTGAGGAAGGCGCAAGGCTTGGTTTTCGGAGGGGCAAAGTGAAGCTGGAAGGGGCGGACTGTTTATTTGGATACACAAAGACCCCTGAAATTGACGCAGGCGCTTTGACTTCCGTGCGCCGATCCCTGTCCTCTGTCGTCCGAATATGCCCGATCTCGCCTTTGCCGATCTGCAATCCGCCTTTGCCGCCACCTCGCTGTTTGAGGCGAAGACCTGGCAACTCTCTCCCGAGGCGTGGGCGCTGACTCCGGCGCAAGCCGCCGAACTTGCCGACATCGGCACCGCCTGCCTCGAATATCATCAGGCGCTGGAAACGCTTTATCTGCGTTCGGCCGCCGGGAAAAATCTCCTGCGCAACAAGCCGCTGATCACGCCCTGGGTGGCAGACTATCTGGATCGCGGCAAACCCGCGCACCTCGTCGCCCACGCACGCGACCCGAAGAATCGCGGGGTTTACCCGACCGTGCTCCGGCCCGACCTGCTGCTGACGGACGACGGTTTTGTCATGACCGAACTCGACTCGGTGCCGGGCGGCATCGGGCTCACGGCGTTTTTGAACCGGTTGTATTCAGCGACCGGTGACATCATCGGCGCGGGGGACGCGATGATCCGTAATTTTTATGATTCACTGGCGGCGCTCCGGCCGGGAATCCGCAACCCGCTCATCGCCATCGTGGTGTCCGACGAGGCGGCGACCTACCGGCCCGAGATGCACTGGCTGGCGGAGCAGCTCCAGTTGCAGGGCCGGCGCGTGTTCTGCCTGACCCCGGACGACGTATTTCCGCTCGGTTCGCAGCTGTGCTTCGACGTGGAGGGAAATCCCGAGAAGATCGACGTGATCTACCGGTTTTTTGAGTTGTTTGATTTGGCCAACATCCCGACGGCTCATTACTTCTTCGAGTCCTGGGAAGCGGGCGAGGTGGCGATCGTGCCGCCCATGCGCCCTTATCAGGAAGAGAAACTCGGGCTGGCGCTGTTCCATCACCACTTGTTGCAGGATTACTGGGTCGAGGCGCTGAGCGGGCGGACGTTGAAGCTGTTGCGCAAACTCATCCCGCAGTCGTGGGTGATCGATTCGACTCCGTTGCCGCCCGGCGCGGTGCTTGATGGCCCCAAGGTCGGCGGACGTTCTTTGACCGACTGGCGCCAGCTCGCGGGGGCGTCACAGAAGGAGCGTGATCTCATCATCAAAATCTCCGGCTACCATGAAAGCGCTTGGGGTGCGCGCAGTGTGGTTTTAGGCAGCGATTGTTCGCGTGAAGAGTGGCAGGGCGGCATCGACGTCGCGATCGAGGATGCGCCAAGAAATCCCCATATTCTCCAAGAATACCGCAAGCCGCGCCGTGCTTCGCACCGTATTTATGCTAAAAATACCCAAGAAACACACGAAGATGCCCAAGTGAAGGAAGGGCGCCTCCGGCTGTGCCCCTATTACTTTGTGGTGGGCGGCAAGCCATTGATGAGTGGAGCGTTGGCTACATTTTGCCCACCGGATAAAAAAATTATCCACGGTATGCAAGACGCCGCTTTGTTACCCAGTCGAGTGGTATCCGCAGCCATTTCGTGAGGCAAAATTAAGGAACTTTCTTGAATCATAGGGTGAAGACCCTAGCGTCGGGAGCGTGCGCCATTTTATGCCCCGTCGTTCATTTAAGTCAGCCCGTTCAATTACCAGTCTGCTGATTGCAGGCTGTTTGCTTGTTTCGCCGGTCTCCACCTCGCTCGCAGCCGGGGTGGCCTCCGCCGCCGTATCGGTTGCGGAACTGAAAGCCAAAGTGGATCAAGGAGACGCCGAGGCGATGACCACCTTGGGTTCCTATTATATGACGGGACGAGGTGTGTCCGTGAATTACGCGGAAGCCCGCAAGCTGTTTACTCAAGCGGCCGCCCGGGATTACACGCCCGCCTATTTTGCTCTCGGGACGATGTCGGAGGCGGGACAAGGCGTGCCGGCTGATTCCGCCGAGGCATTGAAGTATTATTTGAAGGCGGCTGAGCGCGGCCATGCGCCCTCCCAATTTAATGTTGGCAACTATTATGCCACGGGCCGGGGTGTCGCCCAGGATTACACCGAAGCCACGGTCTGGTATCGCCAGGCGGCGAAGCAGGGATTGCCGGAGGCGCAAAATGCCTTGGCTTACGCCTACGAAACCGGTCACGGGCCGGCCAAGGACGAGGCGCAGGCGGCGATTTTGTATCGTCAGGCGGCGGATCAAAATTATGCACCGGCCTATTACAATCTGGCGTTGATGGCCGAGGAAGGGCGCGGGATGCCGCTCAATGACGCGCTGGCGGCCGAGCTTTATCGCAAGGCGGCGCTCCTCAACCACGGTGCCGCGCAAAACAATCTCGGCATCATGATCGCCGAGGGTCGGGGCGGACTGACGATGGACAATGCCGAGGCGTGCGCCTGGTTGTCCTTGGCGGTGGAAAATGGGTGCAAGCCCACGGCGCGAGACATTGTCGTGCGCCGTTCAACCGATGTGCAGATGGCGGATTCCCGCGCCCGTTTGGTGAATCTGCGCAAACAGATCGGCCTCACGATGCCGGAGGCAATCGTATCTTCGCCGATCGAAAGCAGTTCCCCGATTGCCGTGACTTCCCCGATCGATGTTGGTGGGTCCACGGCGTCCAGCGCTCCGGTTTCACCGATTGCGGTGACCTTCCAGCCCGTCCCGGCGACGAAGGCTGCCGCGGATAACACCGTCGCGACCCAGCAGGCCGCGAAGTTGCAGGCGGAGATCACGACTGCCCGGGCCGACAACGCCAAGCTGCTGGACGACACCCGTCGCCTCGAAGCCGAAAAAACCGCGCTCGCAGCCAAACTTCCGGTGCGTCCGCCGGCGCCCGCCAGCCAGCCGCTTCCTTCGGCCGGCGCCACGACTGCGGCCGCCGTTGCCACGCCGGTCGGTGCCGTGGATGAAGTGACCCGGCTTCGGAGCGGACTCGCCGACAGCGAAGCCCGCCTGCAAAGCCTCACCGAAGACAACCGCCGCCTGAATAACGAAGTGAAAGTGGCGACGATTGAGATCGGAAACATGCGCCGTCAGATTGATACCCTGCGCAACCAGGCTGCGGACAAGGCGTCGCAACCGGCGGATCAGGCGGTCACCAAGCGGGTGGCCGAATTGGAATCCACGCTGACGAGCATCCGCAGCACCAACAGCCGGGTCGAAGCCGAGGCGCGTAGCCAGGCCGATACCGCGCGCCGCACGGCGGAAGAGTTAAAGAAACGCCTCGATGAAACGACCGCCGAACTCAACCGCCTGCAAACCCAGCCGTCTCAAGCCGGACGCACCCAGTCGGCCGAGCAGGAAAAGCTGGTTTCGGAAAACTCGCGACTGGCCGCCACCGCGCGCACGCAGGCCGAGACAGTCACGCAACTGCGGGTTCAATTGAATGCCGCCGAACTGGCGCTGGCCGCGGCGCGCGAGCAAACCGGTTCGGAGAAAAACTCATTGCAGGCTGCGATCGACCGTTTGACGGAGGAAAACAAGCGCCTTGTCGCAACCCCCGCGCCTGTTCAAGCGGTGGCCAGCGCGCCGGCGACGGTCGCGAGTGCGACGGGTGATGTCGCGCAACTTGCCGCGCAAGTCGCTTCGCTCAAGGCGGATCTCGCCGCCGCTGAAAAAACGATGGTGGATAGCAGCCGGCAAGCGGCCGTCGACAAGAGCTCGTTGCAGGCGCTCATCGATAATCTTACGCGCGACAACCGTCGCGCGGCCGACGAAACGAAGGCCGCCAATGATGCGGTCGCCGGTTTAAACCAGCAGATCGCGGCGATGAAGGGCGATGCGGCGGGCGCGGTTGCCCAAGTGCAACTGGAGCAGAGCCGCCGGACGCGGACCGAGTCCCAATTGGTCGATGCCAACGCCCGGATCGCCGCGGCCGAGCAGGCGGCGCAGGCGTTTAATGCGCGCATCGTTGCATTGAATGACGCACTCGAAAAATCGCGCAGCGACCTGGCGGCGGCGGCGTCCGATGCCGCGGGTGCACGCAAAATCAGCGACGATCTCACCGTGAGGCTGGCTGCGTTGACCAAGGAGCTGGATACGGCGAAGCAGGCCGCCGCCGAAGGCGACCGCAAGTATGCCGACAGCCAGAAGGCGATCGATACGATCAGTGCGCGCCTGTCCAATGTGGCCGCCCAGCTTGATGAATCCCGCAAAGCGACGGCGGCCGCCTCGGCCCGCCTGGAAGCGGAAACGACGCGTCTGATGCAGGCGAAAGCGGCGGTGAGCGATGAGCTGGCTGCGACGCAGGCGCAGATCAAGACCCTGAATGCGGCGCAGGAGTCGGCACAGCGGAAGAGCGACGACATGATCGCGGCGGTGAACACCCAGCTGGCCCGGGTGCGCGACGCGAACCGCTCGCTGGCCAACGCCAACAAGGCGCTGATGGATACGAAGGCGACGGAGTAATCCGCCGGTTAACGACACGCATCGACACCCGCCGACTTAGCTGTCGGCGGGTGTTTTTGTTTTGGGCGGGGTTTCGCTGAAGGAAGATTATTGGGGAAATGGTGTTGGTCGCAGGGCGCTGAAACTTCGGATGTTAAGGCGTGGGATTTTGACGTGAAGTTTGGGCTTCTTTCCGAAAATGGGAGTCGTAATGCTCCGGCGTGGTTTCGTTAAACGGGCGCGGCCCGATATCCTCCCCCCTCCGCATCGCGCTCCTGTCGCCCAAGGGTCCGCTCTATCGTCATCGGGGCGGTATTTGGAAAAAATCGCTCCGTTACCAGCCACTCACGCTCACCACGCTGGCCGCACTCATCCCGGTCGATTTACCCCACTCGGTTCAACTCATCGACGAGGGCGTGGCGGATGTGCCGCTCGATCTCGCGGTCGATCTGATTGGGATCACGGTCATCACCGGCACCGCAAAGCGGGCCTATGAACTGGCGGATCATTTTCGGGCGCGCGGGGTGACGGTGATCTTGGGCGGTCCGCATGTGACGCTCATTCCTGACGACGCGCAGCCTCACGCGGATGCGATTGTGTGCGGCTACGCCGAGGATTCGTGGCCGCAGTTGTTGCGTGATTTTTCGGCAGGCGAACTTAAGGCGCGTTACACGCAGGCGCCGGGACTGGAGATCGGGGGGCGTCCGTTTCCGCGGCGCGATTTGCTGCCGAGTTCGCACTACCTGACGAACAATGTGTTCGAGGCGACGCGCGGTTGCGTGCATGCGTGCGACTTTTGCGTGGTGCCGACGGCGTGGGGACGGAAGCCGTTTCAAAAGCCGGTCGCCGAGGTGGTCGCGGACATCCGCCAGCACGGGGCGAAGAAGTTGATTTTTATCGATCTGAACCTGATCGCGCACCGCGGCTACGCGAAGGAACTGTTTACGGCGCTGATTCCGCTGCGGCTGCAATGGTATGGGCTCGCGACGGTGTTGCTGGCGGATGATGCGGAGTTGCTGGAACTCGCGGGTCGCAGCGGCTGCAAGGGCCTGCTGATGGGCATGGAGTCGATTTCGCCGGCGAACCTGAAGGCGAACCACAAGGGCTTTAACTCTCCCGAGCATTACGCGCGGGTGGTCGAGCGGCTGCATGCGCACGGCATCGCGTTGCAGGGTTGTTTTGTGTTCGGCCTCGATGAGGACGGGCCGGATGTTTTTATGAAGACGGCGGAGTTCGCGGTGCAGGCGAAGATCGATCTGCCGCGGTTCGCAGTCGTCACGCCGTTTCCCAATACACCGCTGTATCTGCGGCTGGAGGCGGAGGGGCGCATTCTCACGAAGGACTGGGAGCTCTACGATGCGCAGCACGTGGTGTTTCAGCCAAAGCACATGAGTGTGCAGCAACTCCAGGAGGGCATCGAGACGGCGTGGAAACACGCGTATAGCTGGAACTCGATCTGGCGGCGGTTGCGGCATTCGCCTGCTCCGTGGCCGGTGCGCATCGGGACGAATCTGGGCTACCGGTTTTATGCGAACAACCTGAGCCGGTTCTATAACTGCGACTGGATCATCGGACGGGTGCCGCGCAACGCGCCGTTTGTGCAACCGGTGTCGGTCTCGGGTGACGGGGAAGCCGCCTGATGCGTGTCACGATCATTCACCCGTGCATCGGGCGTCACGCGGGCGACCGCAGTTACATCCGCACCTGGCAAATGGAGCCGCTGCCGGCGGCCACGCTGGCGGGGCTGACTCCGCGTGACGTGGAGTTGAAGTTTTATGATGATCGCATGGAGCTTATTCCGTTCGACGAGGCGACGGATCTGGTGGCGATCAGCGTGGAAACTTACACGGCGAAGCGGGCGTATCAGATCGCGAGCGAGTATCGGAGGCGGGGTGTTCCCGTGGTGATGGGCGGGTTTCACGCGAGCCTGTGTCCGGACGAAGTGGCGCGTTATGCGGAGGCGGTGGTGCTGGGCGAGGCCGAGCAACTGTGGCCGCAGGTGCTGGACGATGCGCGGCACGGGACGTTGCAGAAATTTTACCGCACCGAGGGGCGCGCCGGGCTGGGCGGGCTGCGGCCGGACCGGTCGATTTTTCGTGGAAAACGTTACCTGAAAGTCGGGCTGGTGGAGGCGGGGCGCGGGTGCCATTTCAAGTGTGAGTTCTGCGCGGTGCAGACGGTGTTTAACTCCACACAGACGCGGCGGCCGGCGGATGACATTCTGGCGGAGTTGCGGGCGATCCAGCACGAGCGGAAGCTGATCTTTTTCGTCGATGACAACATCACGTCGAACCTGGCGGAGGCGAAGGCGTTTTTCCGCGCGTTGATTCCGCTGAAGATCCGCTGGGTGAGCCAGTCGAGCATCAACGCGGCGCATGACGAGGAGTTTTTGGAACTGCTGGTGCGCAGCGGGTGCATGGGCGTGCTGATCGGTTTCGAGAGCCTGAATCCGGCGAACCTCACGGCGATGAACAAGACGTTTAACCTGGCGCGCGGCGGGTTTGAAAAGGCGCTGGCGAATCTGCGCAAGCATCGCATCCGCGTGTATGGGACGTTTGTATTCGGCTACGACGGGGACACGCCGGAGAGTTTCGGGCCGACGGTGGAGTTTGCGCAGCGGCACGGGTTTTATATCGCGGCGTTTAATCATCTGACGCCATTTCCGGGCACGCCGCTTTACACGCGGTTGAAGGCGGAGGGGCGGCTGCTTTACGAGGCGTGGTGGCTGGATGACCGTTACGGGTATAATCAGATTCCGTTTCAGCCGCGCGGGATGAGTCCCGAGGCGCTGCGCGAATCGTGTCTGGCGGCGCGTCGGTCGTTTTATTCGTGGCCGAGTATTTTGAAACGGAGCGTGGATCCGGTGAACCGGGCGGACGGGTTTATGTGGCGGAATTTTTATCTGATCAACGGGCTGCATCGGAACGATGTGGCGCTGCGCGATCATTATCCATTGGGGGACGAAGCATGGCAGGGGCCGCTGTTACCGGCGAATTGAGCGAGGGCGCGGGCGCACGCGAGGCGCGTGAGACGGGCGACGCGCAGGCGGCGAACGCAGGCGTGGAGTTTGCCGTGGCCACGCGGACGGATGAGGCGGAGTTGCGCGCGTTGCTGCGGGCGACGCCGATGGAGGGCGCGGTGAGTCTGCGGTTCGAGCGGGAGCCGGATTATTTTGCAGGCGAAGGCGTGGCGGGCGGGCGTGATGTGACGATCGTGGCGCGGCGCGGCGGGCGCGTGGTGTG
>Ga0247813_10001410_pt1 | contig 18414 bp, 17 predicted proteins | sample UWRJL169409C1_FD_180719 | JGI IMG/M metagenome (GOLD analysis project Ga0247813, IMG submission 180719) | Plant litter microbial communities from Arlington Agricultural Research Station in Wisconsin, United States - UWRJ-L169-409C-1 | ecosystem: Environmental > Terrestrial > Plant litter >... | reverse complement strand
TTTGCTCCGGTTTTATATTTAATTAAATATTCTGGAGATGTTGATAATGCTATCGAGATTCAGAATGGAGTAGGACAAGGGTTATCATCAGCAATTATGACCAACAATTTACGTGAAGCCGAAAGATTTTTATCTGTTGTAGGTTCTGATTGCGGAATTGCAAACGTCAACATCGGAACTTCAGGTGCTGAAATTGGTGGTGCTTTTGGAGGAGAAAAAGAAACAGGAGGTGGACGTGAATCCGGATCTGATGCCTGGAAAATTTATATGCGCCGTCAAACCAATACCATCAATTATACAACGAGTTTACCTTTGGCACAAGGAATCAAATTTGATTTGTAATTGTAAATAAAGTCAATAGAAAACCGTTAATTTCAAATAAATGAAATTGGCGGTTTTTTATTTGGGTTAATTTATTTTACTATTTTTTGAGTGAAAAAATTTCTGCAGGTTGAGTTAAATTATAAAGCAAAAGTAAAGGCTTCCGATTTTTTGGAAGCCTTTACTTTTGCTTTATAGTTTTGAATGAAATTATTTTTTAATTATTTTTTTCGAAAAAGTACCTGTTTCGGTTGTTATCCTTACAATATAATTTCCTGCCGCAAGTTTGCTTACATCAATAGATTGTGTTTCCTTTTCAGCAGTTTTGAGTAACATTCCTAACAGATTATAAATTTCCACTTTTTGAACATTTTCTGATACGATATGCAATTGATTTGCTACAGGGTTAGGATATACTGTGAAATTTGAAATCCCGAAGTCCTGATTTAAACCTAATGTAGCATAAGTCGTTTTAATATAGAATAAATTTGCTGCATCTTTTTTTGCAATAGTGTGATTTCCGGCGGCAATACGCACATTTATAATTCCGTTTGTTGCAGTATAGTTAGTTCCGTCAATTTTGGCAGTACCGGCAGCTTCAGCAAATAGTAGTATTAGTGTACTTGGCTGAGTTGTGGTATAAGTAATTGCGGTCGCAGTTTCCATTTTAAGGCATTGCGTTAATGTTTGTCCATTATAAGTAACGGTTCCTTTATTGGTTGCAAGGTTTCCTGTTATGGTATAAAAATCACTTGTTTTTCCTGATAAAGTAAAATCGTGTATTTCGTCACCGGCAATTGGTGCAACTGCGCCTTCAAGATTTATTGTTCCTGATAATTTTGCAGGAGTTCCTCCTGTACCACTTGTGGTAATAGTAAAAGAAATAGTGGCTGTTGGTGTGCCGCTTATCGTTATCGTTTTGTTTGTATCATCCTTTACGAAAGTTATTCCGGATGCAGGTAATCCTTTTATTGAAACGTCTGTTGCGTCACCTCCCCACACAAAAATCATTGGTTCAATAGCTGTTTCTGATGTAACCGTTTGATTAATGTCACTGTCTGTTGTTAAGCTCTGAGAACTTTCAACAACAGGGATTTCGCCTTGAATAGCAATCATAGTACTTGCGTAATTAGTAAGTGCTGCTTTAAGAGCCGGAATTACAAGTGCTGATTTATCATCGACAGCATTATTAAATGTCCATTTTAAATCTCCACCGGAAACCCTGCCCGCATATTGCATAACCTTACTTTTGGCTACTGAAGGAGCGTCGATAATTTGATTTTTTAAGTAAAACGATGCATCATTATCGAAATTATTATAAGTATTTGCACCTAAAAATGATTTTACGGTTGCAGGAATCTGATCTTCGCGATTGGTTACAACGTAGGCATCGAAATCAGTAGTAGAATTTATTTTTCCTGCAATGTTATATAATGGGTTGGTGTCTCCATAAGCTACAAATCGCATTTTATTTGTAGCGATATCGGCATCAAAGGTATTATTAAATGCTTTGATACTACCACCAGCTTCACCAGAGAAAGTTCCTACTGTTTTTGCATTGTTTTTCTGAGCCGATTCATCCCAGGCATCCGTGCCCTGCATCGAGATCATCATTGGATTTTTAGTATTTCTAAAATAATTGCCTTCTACAAATAAAGACGATCCCATAGTCGACCCGGCACCATATTTAGAATTACCATCATAATAATTATTGTAGATGTGGGCTGAATAAAAGCGAACACGAGGATGGCGCGAGTCAGAGTGATCGAACCAGTTATGATGATATGTAATATACAAGCCGGTTGTAGTCCCTTCGCTTAAACCTAAAAGACTTGCTTTTCCGCTATCCCAAAAGTGATTGTAAGCTAATGTGATATAAGTGGAATTTTTATTGTCTAATGCTCCGTCGCCTTTTATTTGGTCAGCGTCACTTCCGGCATCTCCATAAAATAAATCATTATTATGTACCCAAATATGGTCATTATCTTGTTGCATTCCGATATTATCACCAGCAGTGCTATTGCAATTCATGAAGCCGAGATTACTAACCTCAATATTCGAAGCCGACTTAAGTCTTATTCCCATTCCGTTTACAACAGCATCATCTCCAACTCCTTCTATGGTAAGATAGCTGTTGGCATTATTTGCATTTTCTATCGTAATATCACCGCCTTCCATTATAGTCATGTCGGTAATGTTTCCAATTAAACGAATAATAAAAGGACGTGTGTCTTTTCCTTTTTTGATACCGTAAAGAATATTTTGTAAACCAACACATGGATTAGCGCTGGCTCCTGTAATATTCATCGAAATAGTATTTTTTGTATTTTGACTAATATAAAGAATTACTGCGTTGTTTTTTGGTGTGCCGTCTGCTTTATATCCTCCCGGAATACGACCACCGTGAAAAGCAAAACCTGATCGATCATGGGCTGATACTGTTAAATTTGGTGTCGAAGATCCGGATCCTTCTACTGTTGCTGTAACTGGTTTAATGGTTATAGTATAATTTCCTGCAGCAAGTCCCGGAATATCGGCACGAAAATACGTTCCATAATCACGGATTAATTCGTTGTCTATTTTTTTATTGGTTTGACCGCCTCCGGTGTAGTAAACATTATAAGTGTCTGCTCCGGAAAGTGGCATCCATTTTACATAAGCTGATTCCAGCCAACCTGATGATTCATTAATTGTTATTTGCTGTGACCATGTTTGTATGGTAGCGAATAAAAATAGTAGATAAAGTAATCCTCTTTTCATGTTGTTTAGTTTTAAAGTTAGTCAAAGCGTGGTTTTGTGGATTTTATATCTTTAAAATGAATGCAGTAAAATGTAATCGATTACACAAAAATAAGTATTATTTTTAAATTATTAGTATTTATTCTCTAAAAAATATATAATATAAAAAACAGATCTGTTTTTTACCGAATATGTAATAAATTGCACAGATTGTAATTTATTACACATGTAAAATCAATAGCTATTTTAGAGATTTTATGGGATTTTCTGACTGCTATTTAGATGATGGAGTTTGATTCTAAATTTATATTAAAGCAGTATTTTTTTTGAAAAAGTAAAAAGACTTCCTGCCATTCATATTACAAAATGATTAATAAGTTTAGTCAAAAAAAGATGCAAAAGGCTGGATATAAAATAGCCTTTTAAAGAAGTAATCGATCCAGTTCTAATTAAAAAAGGGGTATAAAAAAAGCCTTTTAGATTTCTCAAAAAGGCTTTGTATGTATATGAGTAAAGAATTAATCTTTACTTGATAATTTCGATAATAATCTTAAGAATTCGATGTATAACCAAACTAAAGTAATCATTAATCCCATAGCTCCATACCATTCCATAAATTTTGGCATTCTTTCCTGAACTCCTTTTTCAATTTGATCAAAGTCTAAAAATAAGTTCAAAGCGGCAATAATGATAACAAAAACACTAATTCCAATGCTCATCATTCCATTTCCGTAATGAACAGGAGTAAAATTAAAAATCAACGAAGCGATCCATGAAATCAAATAATAGGTTGCAATTGCTAAAGTAGCAGCAATAACTACTGATTTAAATTGCTCCGTAACTTTTACAATTTTAAATTTATATAATCCCAGGCAAACTAAAAAAGTTACAAGCGTTGCACTAACCGCATTTATTACGATTCCCGGATATTTAGCTTCAAAAATAGCAGAAATTCCTCCAATAAATAAACCTTCAAATAAGGCATAACCCGGAGCCAAATATGGAGAAAGGTGAGGTTTGAATACTGAAACTAAAACCAAAATAAAACCTATTATTGCTCCGCCAATTGCAGGTAATAAAGCATTCATTCCGTTAAATGCCATCCACCATGTTACCATTGCAGATCCGCATAATATTAAAAATAAAATAGCTGTTTTATTGATAGTACCTGACAAAGTCATTTCCTGATTGTAATCAATAATTTGAGCTTGGTGTACTTCTTCAGCTTTTGAAACAGCATTTGATGAAAAACGCTTGTTGCTTAAAAATGGATTTTTTGAGTTGAAGTTCATATTTCTAATACATTTAAATGAACCCAAATATATGGAGTTTTTTTGAAGCCCGTATTGTTTAAGTTAAATTTTTAACATGAATTTCTCTTCTGAAATAGAATGTCCCTGAAATAAAAAATCCATTCGTTATTGCGAATGGATTTCTTTATATTTTGATTGAAAATTTTAGTTCAATAAATCTAAAACTAATGATGGAAACAAACCTAAAACTATATTTAAAGTGATTGAAATTACAGCAACGGCATAAATAAGGAAAGGTTTTCCTGTACGTTCCTGGTTTGGTTCTTTAGAATACATGGCTAATATTAATTTGAAATAATAACCAACACTAATAATAGAGTTGATAACAGCAACAATTACTAAAGCAATATATCCGGCCTCAATAGTTTGATTGAATAAAAACAATTTAGCGAAGAATCCTGAGAAAATAGGAATACCGGCCATAGATAATAATGAACCTGTAAGGATTGCCGCTAACAATGGATTTGTTTTTCCTAAACCGTGAAAATTCGTAATATCTTCATTGTCCTGATTTTTACATACATATAATATTACGCTAAAAGCAGCAATTCCGGCCAATGCATAAGCAGCAGTATAATATAATAAAACACCTGCTGATGTGGCAACGGTTAATAAAGTCATCAACATAAAACCTGCATGCGAAATTCCTGAGAATGCCAACATACGTTTTACATTTACCTGACGTAATGCCATTATATTACCAACAGTCATAGAAGCAATTGAAATGATCACTACGATAGTTTCAAATGTTCCTAAAAGATCCTGATTGTCTAAAGAAGGAACAAAATTTAATGCCGAAACCAATTTATAAAGAGTTGCAATCGCTACTACTTTTGCCAAAGTACTCATTAATGCAGTAGTTAAAGCAGGAGATCCCTCGTAAACATCCGGAGCCCAGAAATGAAAAGGAACTGCAGCAACTTTAAACAACATACCAATAATCATTAAAATCATTCCAATTGGAAACCAGATTGGCAATTCGGCAGATAGAGAACTTTCATGAATTTCAGCAACATCAAAAGTTCCCATTGCTCCGTAAATCAGGCAAATTCCGAATAAGATAATTCCTGATGCAAAAGATCCCATCAAAAAGTATTTCATACCTGCTTCGTTACTTTTTAGATTTAATCTTTCGCTTGCTGCCAGTACATAAAGCGCAATTGATAAAATTTCGATTCCTAAGAAAAACATAGCTAAGTTTCCAAAAGAAACCATAGCAACTCCTCCGGCTAACAAAAAGATTTTTATAGCCACAAAATCAGAGATTTTTGTTGGATGATTTTCGTAAAAGTTATGACTTAATGCTACTAAGAAAATAGTCAGAATAATAAATAAAGATGAAAACGTAGTAGAGAACTTGCTCACCGTAATCATATTACTATAGTAACTTGCTGTTGATCCAAATTCGTAATAGTTAATGGCCAAAACACCCAACAAACCAATAATGGTGATAGGAACTATGGCTTTTCTTAAATTAAGAATTTCAAACAATAGGCAGAAAATACCCAATCCTGTTATAGCTATTAATGTATTCATTTTTGTTTTTTTGATTTAGGAAATCTCAAACTAATGATGCCCTAATTTATTTTTATTTAAAATATTAATTTTTATTGATAACGTTTAGAATTGTTTCTAAACTTGGTGTAATCAAGTCTGTAATTGGTTTTGGATAAAATCCGAATAATATTAAAACCGCAATAATTACTACGAATGAAATTCCTTCATTAACAGAAACATCCGCAAAAGTTTTTGAATTCGTTTCTCCTAACATTACATTTTGAAACATTTTAAGCATATAATAAGCTCCTAAAATAATAGTTGTTCCGCCTAAAACAGCAAACCAAATATTAATTTGAGAAAGACTATACAAAACAGTAAACTCTCCAACGAAATTAAAAGTTCCTGGTAAAGCTACAGAAGCCAATACCAAAATTAAAAACATAGAAGTAAATTTTGGAGATTGAGTACGAATACCGCCTAATTCACCAATTTCTCTGGTTTCGAATCTTCTAAAGATAACTTCACCGGCAAAGAACAATCCTACTACAACAAAACCGTGAGCAATCATTTGTAAAACAGCTCCGCGTAAACCATCAATGGTTAATGTGTAAGTTCCTGCAGCAATTAATCCAACGTGTGCAAGAGAAGAATAAGCCAACAATTTCTTTAAATCTCTTTGTCTTAAAGCTACGATCGATCCGTAAATTACTCCGGCAATTCCTAAAGCAATAAAGATATTCATGTATTCTTTTGCAGCCAATGGTGCAATTGGCAATTGCCAACGAATAACACTGTATAATCCCATTTTTAGCATGATACCAGATAAAAGCATTGTTCCAACAGTTGGCGCTTTTTGGTAAACGTTTGCCTGCCATGTGTGGAAAGGAATAATTGGGATTTTAATCGCATACGCTAAAAAGAAAGCTAAGAAAATCCAAAGTTGTTCACTAGCCGATAGATTTAATTTGTATAAATCTTCGATCAAGAAAGTTCCTGCTTTTTGATATAAATAAATGAAAGCAATTAACATGAACAATGAACCTGCAAGTGTGTAAATAAAGAATTTAACTACTGCTTTTCTACGTTCTTCAGCATCACCATTACCCCAAATAAGAGCAATAAAGTAAATAGGAATAAGTGCTAATTCCCAAAAGATATAATATAAAAGACCATCTGCTGCAAGGAAAGTTCCTATCATAGCAAAAGCCATAAATAAAATTAAAGCATAAAAACCTTTTGCATTTTTATATTCATTCCCAAAAGAAGAGAATATAATAATTGGCGTCAAAGCAACAGTCAGTAAAAGCATGGCAATTCCTAATCCATCGGCATTTAAAGCAAATGAAATATTAGGTTTAGTAATCCAGGTGTTGATTAAACTGATATTTTCGCCTGCATAAAAATGATTTAGCAATACAATTGAACAACCTAAAGCCGCCAAACTAAAGAACAAAGCTACTTTAGATGCTAGTTTGTCGCCAGCAAAATAAGTGACAAATGCACCAATTAGAAGAATAATTAATATAAGAGAAACGTTCATAGTTGTAAAATTATTTAGCTAAAAATATATAGGAAACAATGGCGCAAAGACCCAAAACAAAGGCAAAAAGATATAATCCGATACTTCCGTTTTGTAATTTTTTACCCTGAAAAGCGATTTCATTGGTTACTTTTCCTAATCCAAAAACAAGAGCAGATAAACCAGTCTCTATATAGTCTCTGAAAAATCTTGATAATCCGTTAATAGAGCGAACAAATACGGCATCGTAAGCTTCGTCTACATAATATTTGTTGTATAAAACTTTGGTTAAACCTGTAATGTTTTCATCGGCTTCCGGAACATTATCCTGTTTGAAGTATTTAATGTAAGCAATTAAAATACCTAATAATCCGCCTAAAACAGCAACTCCCATCAAAGTGTATTCTGTTGTGCCTAAATGATGCTCTTCTCCTGCCACTTTCGTGAAAAGCGGAGCCAGATATTCATTCAGCCAGCTATTTCCTGGTAAACTGATTAATCCTCCAAAAGTTGCCAAAATAGCTAAAATGATAAGCGGAATAGTAATTAATGAACCACTTTCATGTAAATGATGTTTTTGTTCTTCAGTTCCTCTAAATTCTTTGAAGAAAGTTAAGAACATTAATCTGAACATATAGAAAGCTGTCATGATTGAGGCTATCGATCCTACAACGTATAATGGAATACTTTTGTGGAAAGCAGTCAGTAAAATTTCATCTTTAGAAAAGAATCCTGAGAAAAATGGAACTCCTGAGATTGCCAATGAAGAAATCAACATCGTCCAGAAAGTGATAGGCATTGCTTTACGCAAACCACCCATCTTACGCATATCCTGTTCTCCGTGTAAACCGTGAATAACAGAACCTGATCCTAAGAACAAACAAGCCTTGAAGAAAGCATGAGTAATTACATGAAAAACAGCTACTTCATAAGCACCTAATCCTAACGCTAAAAACATTAAGCCTAATTGAGAAACGGTAGAGTAGGCCAATACTTTTTTAATATCAGTCTGAACCAAACCTATTGTTGCAGCAACTAATGAAGTTACAGCTCCAACTATTGCGATAAGATTCTGAACATCGTGGGCTAAATCGAAAACAAAGTTTAATCTCGTTACCATGAAGATACCTGCAGTAACCATTGTCGCCGCGTGAATCAATGCAGAAACCGGGGTTGGTCCAGCCATCGCGTCAGGTAACCAAGTGTATAACGGAATCTGTGCAGATTTACCACAAGCTCCAATAAACAAACATAAAGCTGCTAGTGAAAGCAAGGGTAAGTTTAGGTTTGTTGCTCCAGCGATTGCCGTTTTCAAAGTTGCATAATCTAAAGTTGAGAACATAGAGCCTAAAATGAACATTCCAATTAAAAGACCTAAATCTCCAATTCTGTTCATGATGAAAGCTTTTTTCGCAGCATCATTGTAATCCTGGTTTTTATGCCAAAATCCAATTAATAAATAGGAGCAAAGTCCAACACCTTCCCATCCGATGAAAAGTACTAATAAGTTGCTTCCAATTACAAGTGTAATCATAAAGAAAATGAACAAATTCAAGTAAGAGAAGAATTTGTGCATGTTCTCGTCATCATGCATGTAACTGATAGAGTATAAGTGAATCAAAGATCCAATTCCCGTTACAAAAAGTAACCAAAGAACAGATAATTGATCTAATAAAAATCCAAGATTGATTTTTAAATTGCTAATTTGAATCCAATCAAATAAAGTCACTTCAATTGCTTTTCCAGTTGAAGTTATTTGATTAAAAAGTAAAAGAGAAACTATAAAAGAAATTACTACGGCAATAGTTCCGATTGCACCAGAAACTGTTTTCCCTAAGTTTTTGCCAAAGAAAACGTTGATTAAAAATCCTAAAAAAGGAGATAAAACTAAAAGTAAAGCTAAATTGGTATCCATTTTTATTTATCCTTTTAAATTTTTTAAATTATCGATACTAATCGAACCTAAATTTCTAAAGATCGAAACTAAAATAGCCAATCCAACTGCAACTTCTGCTGCAGCAACTGCCATCGAGAAGAATACAAAGACTTGTCCTTGTGCGTCTTGATGATAAGTTGAAAAAGCAACAAATAAAAGGTTAACAGCATTCAACATGATTTCGATAGACATGAAAACGATAATAGCATTTCGTCTGTACAATACACCAAAAATACCAATACAGAAAAGTACAACACTTAAAAAGATGTAGTTTTCAATACCTATTTGATTTAATATATTACCCATTATTTATTTAATTTTTCTTTTTTAGACAATAATACAGTTCCAATCATGGCTACTAAAAGCAAGACCGAAGCGAATTCAAACGGAACCATATATTCGTTCAGTAATATTTTACCCAATACTTTGATCGATTGAAAATCTTCACCAGTTGAATCGTATTCACCAACAATTGGTTTAGAGTTAATGAAAATGGCAATCAATACAACGCAAATCAAACAAAAAGAAACAATTGCACCTAAACGTGTAATTCTGGGTCTGTGTACTTGATGGCGTTCGTTAAGATTCATCAACATGATCGTAAACAGGAACAAAATCATAATTGCTCCGGAATATACTATAAGATGTACTATAGCTAAAAATTGAGCATTCAATAGTAAATAATGACCAGCAATTGAGAAAAAACAAATCACTAAATAAATAGCACTATGAATTGGGTTTCTGCTAAAAATGGTCAAAAAAGCGGTAATCACCGTAATAAACGCTAAGAAACAAAATATAATTTGTACAGTTGTCGCGTGTGCAAAATCAGGAATATGTATCATTTAGTTAGCATTATTAAGTTGAGCATTTTTGATCGCCACATCAAGAGGCATCACTAGTCTGTCTTTTCCAAAAATGAAATCTTCTCTTTCGTAGCTAGCAGGAACTAATACTTTTGAAGTCGTCAAATAGATTGCATCTTTCGGGCAAGCTTCTTCGCATAAACCACAGAAAATGCAACGCAACATATTGATTTCATATATCGAAGCATATTTTTCTTCTCTGTACAAATGTTTTTCATCTGCTTTACGTTCTGCAGCTTTCATCGTGATTGCTTCAGCAGGACATGATAAAGCACATAATCCACAAGCGGTACAGTTTTCACGACCTTGTTCATCACGTTTTAACTGGTGTTGACCACGATAAACCGGACTCATTTCACGCACTTGCTCAGGATAGTGAATCGTCACTTTTTTTCTGAATAAGTGTTTAAGTGTGATATATAATCCTTTCACAATCGCCACAAGATACAATCGTTCCCAAAAAGTCATCTCTTTATTCGAGACCATCTTTTTTCTACCCGATAATGATATAGTTTCTATTGACATTTTTTAATGTATGATTTACGATTTACTATTTGTGTTTAAACAAATCAAATCTGTTTTATTTTTATTTGAAGCTAATCCTGCTATCCGCTATATCTTTTGGCCGCTGCGGCGGATAAAAAGATGCTGCTTCTATCAAGGCTTGGCATTACGTTTCTTAGAATCCTAAAGCTGCTGCGATATCGTGTCTTAAAATAACAGCTCCGGTAATCATGATATTAATGATTGAAAGCGGAATTAAAATTCTCCAGCCTAAATTCATTAATTGGTCATATCTAAATCTTGGAATTGTCCAACGTACCCACATATAGAAAAATATGAAGAAACATAATTTTGCAAACAATGCTGCAATTCCTAATAGATTAGCAATATTTACTCCAGCATGTTCTACCATCCAGCTCATTCCAGGATAATTATATCCTCCAAAGAATAAAACAGAAATAATAGTAGCTGAAATAAACATACTTGCATATTCAGCAAATAAATAGAATCCCATTTTCATGGATGAATATTCTGTATGGTAACCACCAATCAACTCAGATTCACATTCTGCTAAATCGAAAGGAGTTCTGTTAGTTTCAGCAAAAGAACAAATAAGGAAAATCAAGAAAGATAAAGGCTGGTAAAATACGTTCCAGTTCATTTCTTGTTGTTGAAGAGAGATTTCTCTTAAACTTAAAGTCCCGGTCATCATCAACAAAGCAATCATTGATAATCCCATTGCAACTTCATAAGAAACCATTTGCGAAGCTGCACGAACAGCTCCCATCAAAGAGAATTTATTATTAGAAGCCCATCCACCAATCATGATGCCATAAACTCCAATAGAAAGTACTCCAAAAATGTATAAAATACCAATATTAATATCGGTTGCCTGCAATAGAACATCGCGACCAAAAATATGTAATTTATCTCCCCAGGGAATTACTGCACTTGTCATTAAAGCTGTACTCATGGCAATTGCCGGTCCTACAACGAATAAAAACTTGTTAGGTGTATTGGGGAAAAATTCTTCTTTTGAGAATAATTTCATACCATCTGCAAGAGGTTGTAATAATCCTCCCCATCCGGCACGGTTTGGTCCTACACGATCCTGAAGATAAGCTGCAACTTTACGTTCAGCCCAGGTAGAATACATTGCCATGATCATTGTTATAGCGAAAACCACAACAATCACAACACTTTTTTCTATAATAAATGTACCATCTACCATCGTTATGAATTTTTGTTGTTAGTATTTAATGGAATTTCAGCCATACTAATTTTTTTACGGTCTTCATCTCTACCCATAAGGATAGTTTTTTCAGTATCGATTTCTACTTTCTCTAATTTTTGAGTGTAGTTATTTTGGTTGATAACAGAATCTTTTTCAAATTCTCTTGGTCCTTCGATAACCCAGTCGTTTACATTTTTGTGTTCAAAACGACAAGAGTTACAAATGAATTCTTCAACTTCATGATACTCGTCTTTACGACCTGTAACACGTTGAATTTCTCCTCCAAACATCCAAACGGTAGTTTTTCCACAACATCCAGGAGTTGTACACTCTCTGTGTGCATTGTATGGTTTGTTAAACCAAACTCTTGATTTAAAACGGAAAGTTTTGTCTGTTAAAGCTCCAACCGGACAAACGTCAATCATGTTTCCAGAAAACTCGTTGTCGATTGCTTTGGAAATTCCAGTTGAAATATTAGCATGATCACCACGATCTAATACTCCGTGAACTCTATTGTCTGTCAATTGATCTGCAACTTGTACACATCTTTGGCATAAAATACAACGGTTCATATGCAGTTGAATATTTGGACCAATATCTTCTGGTTCAAATGTTCTTTTTTCTTCAATAAAACGTGATTTCGGATTTCCGTGCTCAAAACTTAAGTTTTGAAGATCACACTCTCCGGCCTGATCACAAATAGGACAATCTAACGGATGGTTGATCAATAAAAATTCTGTTACAGATTTACGGGCTTCCGTAACTCTGGCAGATGATTTACTGTTTACTTCCATCCCGTCCATACATCCTGTTACACAAGATGCCATTAATTTTGGCATTGGTCTTGGGTCAGCTTCACTACCTTTAGAAACTTCAACTAAACAACAACGGCATTTTCCGCCACTGCCTTTTAATTTTGAGTAATAGCACATGGCTGGCGGTACCAAATCTCCACCAATCATACGTGCAGCCTGCAGGATCGTTGTTCCTGGCTCTACGTCTATACTTTGACCGTCTATGGTTACTTTCATCTCTTGCTTTTGTTTTTTTAGTTTCAGGTTTCACGTTTCAGGTTTTAACTTGAAACAAAAAAACTTGAAACTTTAAACTATTTTTAAACTGTTTGTTTGCCTACTAAATGTTTCACTTGCGAGAAAGGTTCAGCAACAAAGTGATCTCTGTTTTTTATTTTTTCCGGGAAACGAACATGATATTCGAATTCATCTCTAAAGTGACGAATCGCCGCTGCTACTGGCCAGGAAGCTGCATCACCTAGGGGACAAATTGTGTTTCCTTCAATTTTACTTTGAATGCTCCACAATAATTCGATATCTTCTTCACGGCCCTGACCGTTTTCGATTCTCCATAAGATTTTTTCTAACCATCCAGTTCCTTCACGACATGGTGTACATTGTCCGCAAGATTCGTGGTGGTAAAAACGTGCAAAATTCCAAGTGTTTCTTACTACACAAGCAGTGTCATTATACACGATAAATCCTCCTGAACCTAACATAGATCCGGTAGCAAAACCACCATCACTTAAAGATTCGTAAGACATTAATCGGTCTTCGCCATTTGCTGTTTTAAAAATTAATTCAGCTGGTAAAATTGGCACTGAAGATCCTCCCGGTACAAATGCTTTCAAAGGTCTGCTAGAAGACATTCCGCCCAGGTATTCGTCAGAATTCATGAATTCGTCAACACTTAATCCTAATTCAATTTCGTAAACTCCTGGATTTTTAATGTGTCCGGAAGCAGAGATTAATTTAGTTCCGGTTGAACGTCCAATTCCTATTTTAGCATAATCATCACCAGAATTGTTGATGATCCATGGCACGGTAGCAATAGTTTCAACATTGTTTACTACTGTTGGGTTTGCCCAAAGTCCTGAAACTGCTGGGAAAGGTGGTTTGATACGAGGATTTCCTCTTTTACCTTCCAGTGACTCGATAAGTGCAGTTTCTTCTCCGCAAATATAAGCTCCGGCTCCACAGTGAACGTATAACTCTAAATCGTAACCTGTACCTAATATATTTTTTCCTAACCAACCGGCAGCTTTAGCTTCGGCGATGGCTCTTTCTAGTATTTTGTAAACCCACATATATTCTCCACGAATGTAGATATACGAAAGGTTAGCGCCTAAGGCAAAACTTGAAGTAATCATTCCTTCGATCAATAAGTGAGGAATATATTCCATCAAATAACGATCTTTAAAAGTACCCGGTTCAGACTCGTCGGCGTTGCAAACTAAATGTCTTGGTTTGCCTGATTTTTTATCAATAAAACTCCATTTCATTCCGGCAGGGAAACCTGCACCACCACGACCACGAAGACCTGATTTTTTTACTTCTTCAGTAACTTCATCCGGTGTAAGGGTTTTTAGTGCTTTTTCTACAGATGCATAACCACCATTTTGGCGATATACTTCGTAGGTTTTAATTCCTGGAATATTGATTTTATCTAATAATATTTTTTGTGACATCTTATTTATCGTGTAATATTATTTTATCATCTTTACAATCAGCGATTAACTGATCAATCTTATCTTCTGTCAATTTTTCTTTGTAGAAATCGCCTAATTGTAACATTGGAGCATATCCGCAGGCACCTAAACATTCTACACCGGCAATGGTAAACATTCCGTCCGGAGTTGTTTCTCCCATTTTAATGCCTAATTTTTCAGAAGTATAATCCATTAAATTTTCGGCACCGTTTAAACAACAACAAGAAGTCTGGCAAAACTCAAACATGTATTTTCCAATTGGCTTTTGGTTGAACATGGTATAAAAAGTAACCACTTCATAAACCTCAATTGGTTTTATCTGAAGAATTTCGGCAACTTTATCTTGCAATTCAGTACTAAGCCAGTTGTTATGTGCATCTTGTACTTCATGCAAAACAGGCAATAGAGCTGATTTTTGTTTGCCTTCAGGATAATGACTGATTAATTCATTGATACGGGTGATCAATGCTTCGGTCATATTTATTTCTTGTTTGTAATGTTTACGTTCCATTTTTATTTTAGATTTTAGATTTTAGATTTTAGATTTTTCAATCTTTGTCCTTAATCCATATTCTGCAATCTCTTTTATTTTAGATTTTAGATTTCTAATTTTAGATTTTTCAATCTATATTCTAAAATCTAAAATCAACAATTTTTTTACGCGTCTAATTCTCCGGCAATAACATTTAAGCTTGATAAAATAACAATTGCATCAGAAAGTAAAGCGCCTTTTATCATTTCAGGATATGCCTGGTAATAAATAAAACAAGGTCTTCTGAAATGTAATCTGTATGGAGTTCTGCTTCCGTCAGTAACTAAATAAAATCCTAATTCTCCATTTCCTCCTTCAACAGGGTGATAAATTTCTGCCACTGGTACAGGAACTTCTCCCATTACGATCTTAAAGTGATAAATTAAAGATTCCATAGAAGTATAAACATCTTCTTTTGGAGGAAGGTAGTAATCAGGAACTTCTGCATGATATTCGTTTCCGGCTGGCATTTTATCCAAAGCCTGACGAATAATGCTTAAACTTTCCCAAACTTCTGCGTTACGAACACAGAAACGATCATATGTATCACCTGATTTTCCAACAGGAACTACAAAATCGAAATCTTCGTAAGAGGAGTAAGGTTGTGCAACGCGAACATCGTAATCAACTCCGGCAGCACGTAAGTTTGGACCTGTAAATCCGTAAGCCATTGCTTGCTCTGCTGAGATTGCACCTACGTCTACGGTTCTGTCAAGGAAAATTCTGTTTCTTTCAAATAAGTTTACAAACTCTTGCCAAGCGACAGGAAATTCTTCTAAGAATGCATCTAGTTTGCGGAAAGCTTCTGGTGACCAGTCTCTTTCGAAACCACCAATTCTTCCCATATTTGTTGTTAAACGAGCGCCACAAATTTCTTCGTAGATCTCGTAAACTTTTTCTCTAAATTGAAAAACATATAAGAAACCAGTATAAGCACCAGTATCAACACCTAAGATTGAATTACAAATTAAGTGATCTGTAATACGAGCCAATTCCATTACGATAACTCGTAAATATTGGGCACGTTTAGGAACTTCAATATTTAGTAATTTCTCCAAAGTCATCCACCATCCCATGTTATTGATAGGAGAGGAGCAATAGTTCATACGGTCTGTAAGAGGCGTAATTTGATAAAAAGGACGATTTTCGGCGATTTTCTCAAAAGCTCTGTGTATGTAACCAATGGTTGGTTCAGCTTCAAGAATTCTCTCACCGTCCATCAACAGGATATTTTGAAAAATACCATGGGTGGCTGGGTGTGTTGGGCCTAAATTAAGTACCGAAAGCTCGCTTCCGTCTTCGTTTAGTTTATCCTTAACTATTTTAGCATAACGATGCTCTGGTGGTAATAATAGTTCTGACATTTTATAATGTTGAATTATTTATTTTTAGCAATTTGTTGTTGTTCTTCCAAAGAATCTGTCATCTTTATCAGTTCTTCCGCTGTCTTCCATTGGGAATTCTTTTCGCATTGGGAAAGACACCATTTCATCCATATTCAAAATACGTTTCAGTTGCGGGTGCCCAATAAAGTTTACGCCGAAAAAGTCGTATGTTTCTCTTTCCATCCAGTTTGAACTTAAGAAAATATTTGAGATGGTTTTAATTTCTGGTTTTTCACCGTTTAAGAATACTTTAATTCTAATTCGTTTGTTTTCGTACCAGTTGTGTAAATGATAAACTATGGCAAACTGACGATCTGTTTCGTTGTCCGGATAGTGAACTCCGCATAAATCAGTTAAAAAGTGAAAACGAAGGTCAGAATCGTTTTTCAGGAAAAGAATCAAAGCTGTGATTTTGTCAGCTGAAGCTTCTAATGTAAAAACATCTCTTTCCTCGTGAAAGTTAAAAACACTTGAATCAAATGTTTCGGTAAGTTTATCTTGTATCAGGGTATTTTCTAAGGCCATCTTATGAAATATTATATGAAGCTAATAATTCTTGGTATTCCGGTGAGCTTCTGCGTCTAACAGATTCGCTTTTTACCAGTTCCTGAAGTCTCATTACTCCATCAACAATTTGTTCTGGTCTTGGCGGGCATCCCGGAACATAAACGTCAACAGGAATTACTTTGTCGATTCCTTGTAAAACAGAATAAGTATCAAAGATTCCTCCTGATGAAGCACAAGCTCCAACAGCAATTACCCAGCGTGGTTCAGACATTTGTTCGTATACCTGTCTTAAAATAGGGGCCATTTTTTTAGAAATAGTTCCCATAACAAGCAACATATCAGCCTGACGAGGAGAAAAACTCACACGCTCAGAACCAAATCGTGCTAAATCGTAATGTGAAGCCATTGTAGCCATAAATTCGATACCGCAGCATGAAGTTGCAAAAGGCAATGGCCATAATGAATTGGCTCTCGCTAAACCTACAACATCGTTAAGTTTTGTAGCGAAGAAACCTTCTCCTACAACCCCTTCTGGTGGTGCAACCATATTTACATTTGAATTGCTCATTTTATTTTAGATTTTAGATTTCTGATTTTAGATTTTGGAAACCTTGAAAATCGAAATCAATATTTTTAAAATCAGTTATATTTTGAGAAATTTATTTTTCAAATCTAAAATTCTAAATCATTCCAATCTAAAATCTAAAATCTGAAATCTAAAATTTCTTATTCCCAGTCTAATGCTTTTTTCTTGATGATGTAGAAAAAGCCAACTAAAAGAAGTGACATGAACACGATCATCTTTAACATTCCTTCTACTCCTAATTCTTTAAAGTTTACTGCCCAAGGATACAGGAAAATTACCTCTACATCAAACAATACAAACAAAATAGCTACCAGGAAGTATTTTACTGAAAAAGGAATACGCGCGTTACCCACAGATTCAACACCGCACTCAAAGTTTTTATCTTTGGTTTCAGAACTTCTTTTTGGTCCTAATTTTCCGGAAATAATGATTGTTCCTACCACAAAACCAACAGCTAAAATGAACTGCATTAAAATAGGAATGTAATTGTATTGATCAGATTGCATAATCTTAGGTTTTTTACTTAAAGAATAAGCCACAAAGATAACTTTCAACTCTGTAAATCACAAGCTAAAAAAGGATTTAAGTGAGTTGTGAAAGGGGTATTATTTGTAATTTTTATTCATTATAAATAATAGTAAGGTTTTTTAAGACTTTTTTAAGATTTGAGCAAAAAAAAACGTCTCGAATTAAATCGAAACGTTTTTAAACCATTCAGAGGCAAAAAAAATAAATTGCTATATTTTTCTTAGATTACTGCTACTTTAGCAGCAACTTTCCCTTTTCTTCCTTCTTCTTCTTCGTAGCTTACACGGTCACCTTCGCGTAATTCTTCCGCGTTAATTCCTGAAGCGTGAACGAAGATATCTTTTCCTGTTTCTTCGTCTGTAATGAATCCATAACCTTTAGATTCATTGAAAAATTTTACTGTACCTGTACGCATTGTAATTGTAATAATAATTTATAATG
>Ga0247813_10001409_pt1 | contig 18415 bp, 16 predicted proteins | sample UWRJL169409C1_FD_180719 | JGI IMG/M metagenome (GOLD analysis project Ga0247813, IMG submission 180719) | Plant litter microbial communities from Arlington Agricultural Research Station in Wisconsin, United States - UWRJ-L169-409C-1 | ecosystem: Environmental > Terrestrial > Plant litter >... | reverse complement strand
TCTTGATATCGCCAGTATAAAGATGTGGCGAAGTGGTGAACAGGATTGCCTGGCTGAGATCGGCGCAGGGCCGTGTCGAAACCACCTTGTCTTCGCCCGGTCCGCGATAATGGGTGTTCTTGCCATCGGCGAAATAACGCTCGCCGGTAAACGGCTGGTCCATCAGCCCCATCACCGCCTCACCCTTGTGATAAAGGCCGATCAGCGTTCCCCAGACGGGCAGGCCGGAAATGAACGCCCGGGTGCCATCGATTGGATCGATCACCCAGACGTAATCGCGGTCGAGCCCGACATTGCCGAACTCTTCGCCGAGAATACCATGATCCGGGAAATGCGCCTCGATCAGAGCGCGGATCGCCGTTTCGGCGGCACGGTCTCCCTCGGTCACCGGGTCGAAACCGGCAGCCTCCTTGTTGGCGACACTGATACCGGTGCGGAAACGCGGCAGGGTTTGCGCTTTGGCAGCATCGGCAAGGCGGTCGAAAAATTCACGGTCCGGCAGCATGAAACCTCACGAAGATCGGGAAATGGAAGGCTGAATCTGCTTATGGCACATTTTTTTGAAAAAGAAGTCTTCCGCGGAAAAATCGGTAAAAATCGAGCGGATGGGCAGATACGTAAGCAGTCTTGCCCCGGATTCCCGAAGAACGTGCCTCAAAAATCAAGAAACGCGGCTAAACCGAGCATTTCAGGGCAGTTCGGCACCCCTTGGTTTTGGCGCACCGCACCAATTGCGGCCAAATCTTGCTTGACAATGGTGCGGTGCAATATTAGCTTTTCCCTACAGTCACTTGTGACTGTAAATACCCTCCTTGGGTGTTTCCTCCCTAGACTTAGCCGCGCCAAAAGCGCGGTTTTTTTTGTCTTTATGTCAGGAAGAAAAGGCCGGCCTATTCGGCAGCCAGCGACGTGATTGGCGTGTACGTCTGCACATGCGCCGCCAGCCCACTGAGGAACATCCTGATGGCCTCAGCCAGCATCGGAAAATCCTTCTTCTTCTGCAGGGTTGCCTCGTCGACATAGAGACCGCGATTGATCTCGATCTGCAGCGCATGCAGCCCGCGCGCCGGGCGCCCATAATGCTCGGTGATGAACCCACCGGCATAGGGCTTGTTGCGGGCAACGGAAAACCCGAGATCCTCCAGCAACGACACGGCGGCACGTGACAGATCGGCCGATGCGCTGGTGCCGTAACGGTCGCCGATGATGAAATCCGGCCGCTGGCCCGTCCCGGCCAGCCGGATATTGCCGGGCATCGAATGACAATCGATCAGGACCGCCAGCCCGAATTGCACATGGGTGCGGGCAATCAGCCGCCGCAGGCAGGCATGATAGGGCTTGTAGATGGTCTCGATCCGCTCGAGCGCTTCGGCGACAGGAAAGCGGCCACGGTAGATTTCCATGTTTTCCGCCACCAGCCGCGGCACGGTGCCGAGACCACCGGCCACCCGCATCGAACTGATATTGGCATGCGGCGGCAATGGCCCGTCGAACATGCGCGGATCGAGTTCATAGGGCTCGCGGTTGACGTCGAGAAAGGCGCGCGGGAAATGCGCCATTAACAATGGCGCGCCCAGATCTGTTACGGAATGGAACAGTTCGTCGACGAAATGATCCTCCGACCGGCGGATAGACAGATCGTCCAGACGGGATTTTTCCAGGAAGGAACGGCTGTAGACCCTGCCGCTGTGGGGGGAATTGAAGACAAAGGGAATGCGCTGCATTTCCGGCTCGCGAACTTCGAACTGTTCGGTTTCGCTGACGTTCTGCGTCATCGCAGTCCTTTTTTACCATGTCACAATCTTGATGCTTCGTGTATGTTGCCAGCAGGCAGCAATCATGTCCATAGTCGTTTCCTGCCAGTGAGCGAGGCTTGACCTCAAGTCTTCACCGAATATTTACCCACATGCGGTTTCATGACGTTACCGCAATTCCCGACATCGACACGTAAGGTGCAACGGCTTTAATCCATGAGTCCAAAAATCCTCCTCGCCGAAGACGATAACGACATGCGCCGGTTCCTGGTGAAAGCCCTGGAAAAGGCCGGCTATAAGGTTTCGTCGTTCGACAATGGCGCCAGCGCCTACGACCGGCTGCGCGAAGAGCCGTTTTCGCTTCTTCTCACCGACATCGTCATGCCCGAAATGGACGGCATCGAGCTTGCCCGCCGGGCAACCGAACTCGATCCTGACCTCAAGGTCATGTTCATCACCGGCTTTGCCGCGGTGGCGCTCAATCCTGATTCGAAAGCTCCAAAGGATGCAAAGGTGCTGTCCAAGCCCTTCCATCTGCGCGATCTTGTGGACGAAGTGAACAAGATGCTGGCCGCATAGGCCTGCGCCGCAAGGGCCGTAAAACTTCCTGTCAAAAAGCCGAAAAAAGCCTATTGACGCCCCAGGAGGTTTATGGTCTATGCGCCGACATTGGATGGGCGTATAGCTCAGCGGGAGAGCACTACGTTGACATCGTAGGGGTCACAGGTTCAATCCCTGTTACGCCCACCATCCAGTTTCTAAAGGCCTTTCGGGAAACCGGGAGGCCTTTTTCGTTTGGCGTATTGCCCGAATAACAGCACGTCACGGCCAAGGAACGGACCGGTTGACTTTAACGTTGACCGTCCGGATCATGCCCCTGCATCAGACTGCACCCACCAGAACAGCCTCTCGATGAAACCCTGCAACCAAGGACGATTTCGCCTGTGAACGAACCGCGTTACGATCTGCGTCAGGAAAAGAACGGCACATGGAGCGTCATCGATGTGATCACGCACCTGCCTGCAGCCTCGGACGGCCGCGATCTGTCTGGTCTTGACCGCGACGACGCCAGAGACATCATGGAGGCGCTCAACAGAGACCATCTCGCCGGGCGCAAAAGCCCGCTGGTATAGACCGGGAAATCCCCTCCCCGTTACCGGAGAGGAGATTTGTACAATGGCTTTCGTGATGAAATTGCCGGGTTTGCAAAGTGTCCAGCGGCGGCAATAAAGATTGAAACGGCTCGTCACGCATCCCCCAAACGGGTGATCCAAAGCCGTTCCGCTTCGAAATCAAGCGGTTGAAACGGATATGTCACGGCGCGGTGACGGTATCGGCGCGCATCCAAACCGCGACCGCCGCAGGTATCACAGGAAAACCCCGCAGCGTGCCCGGTGACCGGGCAGGCAGAAACCCTTCTTCTCCCGACCAAAAAACACGAAATATTGTTACGAAATTCGTGACGCGGGCGCAGTTTTGCGCTAGGAACCGCTGCAATTGTGGTCCCTGAACCCTATATCTGCCGTTCACCCAGACAAGATCAAGGAAGACGTCCATGCCTGCCTATCGCTCCCGCACCACCACCCACGGCCGCAACATGGCCGGCGCTCGCGGCCTCTGGCGCGCGACGGGCATGAAGGACAGCGACTTCGGCAAGCCGATTATTGCGGTGGTGAACTCGTTCACCCAGTTCGTGCCGGGCCACGTGCACCTGAAGGACCTTGGCCAGTTGGTTGCCCGCGAGATCGAAGCCCACGGCGGCGTCGCCAAGGAATTCAACACCATCGCCGTCGATGACGGCATCGCCATGGGCCATGACGGCATGCTCTATTCGCTGCCCTCGCGCGAAATCATCGCCGACAGCGTCGAATACATGGTCAACGCCCACTGCGCCGATGCGATGGTCTGCATCTCCAACTGCGACAAGATCACCCCCGGCATGCTGATGGCGTCGCTGCGCCTCAACATCCCGACGATCTTCGTTTCCGGCGGCCCGATGGAAGCCGGCAAGGTGCTGCTTTCCGACGGCAAGATCCACGCGCTCGACCTGGTCGATGCCATGGTCGCCGCTGCCGACGAAAATATGTCGGACGAGGACGTCCAGACCATCGAGCGCTCGGCCTGCCCGACCTGCGGTTCCTGCTCCGGCATGTTCACCGCCAATTCGATGAACTGTCTGACTGAAGCGCTTGGCCTGTCCCTCCCCGGCAATGGCTCGACGCTGGCGACCCATTCCGATCGCGAAAAGCTGTTCCTCGAAGCCGGCCGCCGCATCGTCGGTCTTGCCAAGCGCTACTACGAGCAGGACGACGAAACCGCCCTGCCGCGCACCATCGCCTCGAAGGGTGCCTTCGAGAATGCCATGGCACTCGATATCGCCATGGGCGGCTCGACCAACACCGTTCTGCACATTCTCGCTGCCGCCCATGAAGGCGAAATCGATTTCAATCTGGACGATATCGACCGCCTGTCGCGCAAGGTTCCATGCCTCTCCAAGGTCGCACCGGCCAAGGCAGACGTGCATATGGAAGACGTGCACCGCGCCGGCGGCATCATGGCCATCCTCGGCGAGCTCAACCGCGCCGGCCTGCTGAACGCTGACCTGCCGACAGTGCATGCCAAGACGCTTGGCGACGCCCTGTCGCAATGGGATATTTCCGTCACCGACAACCCGGCAGCGCTCGAACTGTTCAGCGCCGCCCCCGGCGGCGTGCCGACGCAGGTCGCCTTCAGCCAGAGCGCCCGCTGGAAGGAACTCGATCTCGACCGCGAAAAGGGCGTCATCCGCGATGCCCAGCATCCGTTCTCCAAGGATGGTGGTCTGGCGGTCCTGAAGGGCAATATCGCCCCCAACGGCTGCATCGTGAAGACGGCCGGCGTGGATGAATCGATCCTGAAATTCTCCGGCCCCGCCCGCGTCTTCGAAAGCCAGGATTCGTCGGTCAAGGCGATCCTTTCCAACGAGATCAAGGCCGGCGACGTTGTCGTCATCCGTTACGAAGGCCCGAAGGGCGGCCCGGGCATGCAGGAAATGCTCTATCCGACCAGCTACCTGAAATCGAAGGGCCTCGGCAAGGCCTGCGCGCTGATCACCGACGGCCGCTTCTCCGGTGGTACGTCCGGTCTCTCGATCGGCCACGTCTCGCCGGAAGCTGCCAATGGCGGCCTGATCGGCATCGTGCGCGAAGGCGACATGATCGACATCGACATCCCCAACCGGACGATCTCGCTGCGCGTCAGTGAAGCAGAAATCGCCGCCCGCTGCGCCGAGCAGGACGCCAAGGGCTGGAAGCCGGTCGAACTGCGCAAACGCAAGGTGACGACCGCGCTCAAAGCCTACGCCGCCTTCGCCACCTCGGCCGACCGCGGCGCAGTCCGCGATCTCGGCGATCTCGGCTAAACCTGCCGCCTAAAGAAGGCGCATCGACGCGAAAGCTTGTCGCACGGACAGGCTTTCGCGTTTTGTTTTTGCGGTACGGTTCTCATATTTTCTCGGCGATTAACCGCACGCCGAAACCGGCCAGCAGCGTTCCGAAGAGACGCTCGATCCAGACTGAAAATTTCTGGTAGATCACCTGAACAGGCCGGGTGGAAAGCAGAATGGCGGCGAGCCCATACCAGGCGATATCCAGGATGAGTCCCCCCAGGAGAATCACCGTCTTCGCCCAAAGCGCAGCCTCCACCGGGACGACCACTGCAAAGATGCTCACGAAGAACGCAATGCTCTTGGGATTGGACAGTTCGAGCAACAGGCCCATGCGAAACCCGCGGGCAGCATTATCCGCCGCATTCGGCCGGGTTTCACGCTGTGGCGTGACAGCCGGGCTGAACCAGGATGCCAATCCCAGATAGATCAGGTAGCAACCCCCGGCGATCTGAACAGCCGTCATCAGCCAACCGACACGGGTGATGATCAAGGCCAACCCGGTCATCGAGAGAATGGCGTAGGTCGCAGCGCCAATCGAAAGGCCCAAGGTCGCGCCCAGCGCCGCGCGGCGCGCTCCCGATGCCGCAAGACGCGTCACAAGAGTAAAGCTTGGCCCGGGGCTCATGACGCCAGCGGCATAGATCGCCAGCGCAGCAAGGATCATGCTCAACTCCTGCCCCATTTCCCTTGCCCCCTAGCAACAATATGTCCCGCAAGCTCTAGCATATGGCTTCCTTCTTAAGGAGCATTTTTGCGTAGGACCGGCAAAGAACATGCGGCCGTGCGTGCGCCAAGAAACCTGCGGTGTGACGATGGATACGCGCGAAAGCCGCTATTCGGCCGTCATTCCACTCTAGGCAGACGCACGAAACGCGCCCACAATCCCCCATAAGCCCGTCCCAAAGCCCACCACACTCCGAGCAGACCCATGCAAGCCGAACAGACCGTCCTGAAAATCTCCATTGGCGTGACGATCCTGATCGCCTGTTCCGGCATCGCATTCGGCATCGTCACTGGCTCTTTTTCGATCGCCTTCGATGGGGTCTATTCGCTTGCGGATGCCAGCATGAGCACGCTCGCCCTGGTAGTCGCCAAACTGATTGCCAGCGATACCGATCCGAGCCGCGGCAAGGGCAAGCTTCGGGCGCGGTTTTCCCTCGGTTTCTGGCATCTCGAGCCGATCGTGCTCGGGCTGAACGGCATCCTGCTGATGAGCGTTTCCGTCTACGCGCTGATCAACGCGATCATCAGCATCCTCTCCGGCGGCCATACGCTCGAATTCGACTATGCTATCCTCTACACGGCGGTGACGCTCATGGCATGCCTGACCATGGCGACCGTCGTGCGCAAGAAAAACGCCACCATCCGCTCCGAGTTTCTGACGCTGGATGCCACCGCGTGGCTCATGTCCGCCGGCATCACGGCGGCCCTTTTGATCGCCTTCATCGGCGGCTTTTTCGTCGAAGGCACGCCGCTTGCCTGGATCGCACCCTATATCGACCCGGCCGTTCTGGCGCTTGTCTCCGTCGTCATCATCCCGATGCCTATCGGCACGGTGCGCCAGGCGCTGTCCGATATCCTGCTGATGACGCCAGCGCCATTTCGGGCAAGGATCGATGAGGTGGCTGAGGAGGTGGTCCAGGAACAGGCCTTCCTCTCACATCGCGCCTATGTCGCCCGGATCGGCCGGCTGATGCAGGTGGAACTCTATTTCATCGTACCGCCCGGCATGCCCGCCCGAACGATCGAGCAATGGGACCAGTTGCGCGATGACATCGGCGCCCGCATCGGCAGCGAAGGCCCCAACCGCTGGCTGACCATCGCTTTTACGGCAGACACGGAATGGGCGGAATAGCCCTTCACCCTGACATTCCGTCTATGGTTTGCCGTTTCGCCTGACGGCACCCAAGTCACAAATACCGCGTCTCCGCCGGCGCATTCCACCAGTTGTTGTGCAGGCCGTCCATGTACTGGATCGGCAGCGCTGCCAGCACCGCCGGATCCATATCATCCAGGCATGCGACATTGACGGAAACATAGGCGCCGCCGATTTCCTCGACGTAACCATGACTATAAGCCGCGACGCCACAGGTGGTGCAGAAACGGTGATGACCGCTCATCGTCCCGAACTGGTAGTCGCCGGCGGCAGTTTCGTCCGACATCAGCCGGAAATCCTCCGGCTTCACATTCACGCCCCAATAGCGCCGCTTGGCACAACTGGAGCAGTTGCACCGCCCGGTGCCCTGATCGAGATCGATATCCGCTTCGAACCGCACCTTGCCGCAATGGCAGCTTCCCTTGTAGGTCATTTTCATATCGGCTCTCCCTTGCCTAAACCGCCCGGACATGACAACGTATTGTCATATTCACATCCTACAGAATGACAATATGTTGTCAACATGAAGAAACCAGATCGAACCGCGGCAGGTGATGCTTTCGCCCTCTTTTCCATTTCCGTCATCCGGCTGGCCGCACATCTGACGGCAGAGGGCGACGCGCTGGCGAAACCGGCGGGGCAGACCAGCGCCCGCTGGCAGGTGCTGGCCGCGGCAAGCCACGCCAGCATGCCGGTGGCCGAGATTGGCCGCGTGCTCGGGCTCGCGCGCCAGGGCGTGCAGCGCATTGCCGATGTTTTGGAAACGGAAGGTCTGGTCCGCTATGAGGACAACCCGGCCCACCAGCGCGCCAAGCTGCTGGTGCTGACCGAAGAGGGACGCGCGGTGCTGCGCGACATCCAGACGCGGCAGGCGTCCTGGGCAAATGCACTCGGAGCAGACATCGGCGCGGGCGATCTTCAGGCGGCGACGGCGGTCCTGACCCGTATTCTCGATGGCCTGGTCAAGCCAAAACGTTAGCCTTTACTTCCGCGCGGAAACCAGAAGGAACATCGGCCGCTCGCGCTCTTCTGCCCATTCCGGATGGGCAGCAACCTGCTCATGCGACGGCCCCCACTCCTCGACATGCTGCAGCGCAAAGCCGAGGCCGATCAGGATATTGATCAGCGTTCCCAACGTCCGGTGCTGCTTGACGACACCCTTGGCAAGCCAATCCGTCGTGCGCGGGCCTTCATCGAGATAGCCGTTGACCGGCCAAGTCGCGCGACCGTCGATATCCTTCGACCAGCCGGGATGGGCTGGCGCCATGTAGATCGGATGCTCGATCGAAAACACCAGCTGGCCGCCGGTGACCAGCGCCGCATGGACGCGAGCGAGCAGCGCCTCAAGATCCTTGAGATAGTGAAAGGCAAGCGAACTGTAGACCAGATCGAAGGACGCCTCCGGCAATTCCAGCACTTCAAGATCGGCCTTCGCATAGACGATCGCCGGATCGGACGTTGCCTTGGCCCGCGCCAGCATGTTCTCCGACACATCGAGGCCGAGCACGCTTTCAGCACCCTCTTCCCGCGCAAACCGGCAGAACCAGCCGAAACCACAGCCGAGATCGACAACCCGCTTGCCCTTCAGATCGGGCAGCAGCGCCCGGATCGACGCCCACTCCGCCGCCCCATCCAACCCCTCGACCGACCGGCCAAGCTGGCTATAGCCTTCGAAGAATTCGGGATTGTCGTAAACGTTCTGGGTCATGTTTCACCATGTTCTGTGTAGTCGGTAGACGCATATTGCGATGTTTTGGCCCGTCATGTCAGCATTTTGTGGCGGGAGTTGTGGATTTGGAACGAGTTTTCGCAAAATACAAGGAGGAGGAAATGAGAGGGTACGACTTTAGGCCAGCCTCCTCGCTATCCGTCATCCTCGCCCTTGTGGCGGGGATCCAGCCACGGCGCGTCTGCGCCGTGAAAGGACTGCTTCAACTGTAATACCAAGGAAATCTCGCGCGCCGTGGACACGGCGCACTGGATTCCTGTGACAAGCACTGGATTCCTGTGACAAGCACAGGAATGACGGAGGAGAGTTTTGAGCACCAAAACCACCGCGAAAGCGAAGGGGGTTGAAGACGCCACCAGCCCCCAATCAATTCGCCGCCTGCGGCTCCATATAGGCCAGCTCCCAGACATGCCCGTCCGGGTCCTGGAAACTGCAGCCATACATGAAGCCGTAATCCATCACCGGCCGCCATTCCTTACCGCCCAGCGACAGCGCCTTGGCCAGGGTCTCGTCCACCTCCTGGCGGCTGCCGGCGGAAAGCGCGGTCAGTACTTCCGTCACCTTGCTGGTGTCGCTGATCTCGTCGATGATGAATTCCTTGAAGCGTGCCTCGTGCATCAGCATGACGAAGATGTTCTCCTCGACGATCATGCATAGCGTATCGTCGCTGGAAAAATCCGGATTAAAACTAAATCCGAGCCCGCCGAAAAACGCCTTCGACCGCGAAATGTCCTTGACCGGCAGGTTTACGAAAATCATCCTCATTGACAGTCTCCTCATTGGTTATGGACTTATCCGCATCCTCAAGCGGACCGGAAATGGATGTTCAGGCAAGCGCCAGAAGGTCGGAGCGCAACCGGTCCGGCCGCCCCTCGCCCAGCGCGTCGTCGACATCGGCATGGGTGCTCTTCCAGATCGGCACCGCCATCGACAACAGGGCATGTCCTGCAGGCGTCAGCTTCATCCGCCGCAGCCGGCGGTCCTTGTCATCGGTCATGGTGACCAGCAATCCGCGCTTTTCCAGCGGCTTTAGCGCCGCCGTCAATGTGGTGCGATCCATGGCAAGCAGGCTGGCAACCGGCCCCATGCCCGGCGGCTGCGGGCGGTTGAGCGACATCAGCAGCGAAAACTGCCCGTTGGTCAGGTCAAGCGGCCGCAAGGCCTCGTCGAATTTGCGCGCCAAAGCCCGCGCCGCGCGCTGCACATGAAGACACAGGCATGTGTCGCGAACATGAAGGGTGGTTTCGAAGGGAATCACGGTGGGCTTTGACATGGACTAATAATGTTGATATCAACGTATTTAGTCAAGCGGAACGAAACGCGATTTTCTGAGGAGGAATGAACGATGTTGAGCAATCCGGTTGTATCCCGCGAAGAATGGCTCGATGCCCGCAGGGCGCTGCTTGCCACCGAAAAGGAAGAGACCAAACTGCGCGACAAGATCCGCGCCGATCGGCAGAACATGCCGTGGGTCAAGGTCGACAAGACCTACACATTCGATACGCCTGACGGCAAAAAGACGTTGGCCGATCTGTTCGACGGCCGCAGCCAGTTGATGATCTACCATTTCATGTTCGGCCCCGATTGGGAGGCCGGCTGCCCGGGCTGTTCGTTCCTGTCCGATCACATCGACGGCACGCTTGCCCATCTCAACAATCACGACGTCACCTATGTGACGGTCTCCCGCGCGCCGCTCGACAAGATCGAAACCTACAAGAAGCGTATGGGCTGGAAGTTTCCCTGGGTGTCGTCGCTCGGTAGCGACTTCAATTTCGACTACCACGTCTCCTTCACCAAGGAAGAGCTGGAAAGCGGCAAGGTCTTCTACAATTTCCGCGAAATCTCTGGCGACGACGCCAATGACGAACTGCCCGGCATGAGTGCTTTCATCCGTGACGAGGCCGGCAATGTCTACCACACCTATTCGGACTATGCCCGCGGCGGCGAGGAAATCCTGACGACGCTGATGATCCTCGATCGGGCACCAAAAGGCCGCAATGAAACGTCAACATTGAGCTTCGTGAAGCGTCATGACGAATATGACACTGAACCCAAGGCGCATTCCTGCTGCTGACAAAAACTGACCCGCAAGCGCCTAAGAATGTATGCCATGCCGGGTGACGACAATCGCATGTCTGGCATTTGAAAGTGCAATTTTGGCCTGCAGCCAAACAATAACCCAAGCCATAACAGTGAGGAGGACTATAATGAGCGATAAACATGGCGCGTTCGTCTGGTACGAACTGATGACCACCGATACCAAGGCAGCCGAAGCTTTCTACGACGACGTGGTCGGCTGGACCTCTGTCGATTCCGGCATGCCCGATGCGAACTACACGCTGTTCAAGACCAATGACCTACGCGTGGCCGGCCTGATGACGATGCCGGAAAGCGCCCTGACGATGAACATTCCGCCCGCCTGGCTCGGCTATGTCGGCGTTGACGATGTCGATGCCGCAGCCAAGAAGCTCGCCAAGCTCGGCGGCACGGTGCATCGCCAGCCGGAAGATATTCCAGGCGTTGGCCGCTTCGCCGTTGTCGCCGATCCGCACGGCGCGGTTTTTGCGCTGTTCAAGGGTGACGGCGAAATGCCTGACATCAAGCAGATGGACCCCGGCAGCATCGGCTGGCACGAACTGATGGCCGGCGATCTCGCCACCGATCTCCCCTTCTATCAGGAGATGTTCGGCTGGAAGAAGGATGAGGGCATCGATATGGGCGATATGGGCACCTACCAGCTCTTCGCCCATAACGGCGCGCAGATCGGCGGCATGATGACGAAACACGCCACCGTCCCCGCCCCGCCCTATTGGGGCTTCTACTTCAACGTCGACGCTCTCGATGCCGCCATTGCACGCTCAACCGCCAAGGGCGGCAAGGTCGTCAACGGTCCGATGGAAGTCCCCGGCGGCGCCTGGGTGGTCAACTGCGTCGATCCGCAGGGGGCCTATTTCAACCTTGTGGCAATGAAGCGGTAACCCGCTCATCCTCTGACCAGGCGCCGGCTCCAAAACCGCCGGCGCCTGGTCGCCCACCGTTCCTGGAGATCCCATGAAGCTGGACGCAATCGAGGTCATTACCCTTTTCATCGACGATATCGATGAAGCCAAGTCGTTCTACCAGACGGTCTTTACGCCCGATATCCTCTATGAGGACGACGTTTCCGCAGTACTGAAATTCTCCGGCACGCTGGTCAACCTGCTCAAGTCCACCGAAGCACCCGAGCTGGTGACACCCTCAACCGTAGCCAAGCCATCGTCCGGCTCCCGCGTTCTCCTGACGATCAAGGTCGATGATACCGACGCCGTCTGCGCCGAGCTGCACCGCCGCGGCGTGACGCTGCTCAACGGCCCGGTCGACCGCCCCTGGGGCCGCCGCACCGCAGCCTTTGCCGATCCCTCGGGCCATGTTTGGGAAATCGCGCAGGACCTCGGCTAGCGCGTATCCGCTCCACCGGACATTCCCTGCCATGGTTGCAAGGGATCATTTCCGCATCCGCTAAAATATGCTAGATGTCGCCAGTCTTTCGGGGGCACATCTCATGTCCAATTCGCTGCTAGACGCACTTTCCACTGCAGGACTTCTGTGCCCGGTCACCACCGCCGGCCATCAGGATTACGATCGCTACCGCCGGGTCTGGAACGGCATCGCCGATCGCCTGCCCCTCGCCATCGTACGCCCGCAGACTGTCGAGGACGTCCAAAATGCGGTACGCGCCGCCGCCTCATCCGGCGCACTTCTCGCCGTGCGCGGCGGCGGCCACAGCATCCCGGGTTTGTCTACCTGCGATGACGGCCTGGTGATCGATATGTCCCTGCTCCGTTCCACCATCATCGACGACGACAACCAGACCGTCGAGGTCGGCGGCGGCGCGCTGCTTGGTGATCTCGACCGCACCACGGTTCCCAAAGGCTATGTTGTCCCGGCAGGCGTGATTTCCCATACCGGTGTCGCAGGGCTGACGCTGGGCGGCGGCATGGGCTGGGCAAGCCGGAAATATGGCCTGACGATCGACAGCCTGCTCGGTGCTGAAATCGTCCTCGCCACCGGAGATATCACTTGGACGAGCGCCACATGGAACCCGGAACTCTTCTGGGGTATCCGCGGTGGCGGCGGAAACTTCGGCATTGTCACGCGCTTCAAGTTCCAGTTGCATGCGCTGACCGGGACCATCGCCGGCCAATGGACCTATCCAGTGGAAAATGCCCGGCAGGTCTTGTCTTCGCTGCGCGACCGCGCCCGCCAGCAATCCCGCGATTTCACCGTTTCCTTCACTGCATCGCCGTCTGGTATCAACGTCACAGCCGTCTGGTCCGGCGATGCCGGGCTCGCCAGAGCCACATTATCACCCTTTGGAACCTTGGCGGAGGGCGCCAGCGGCGGCCTGGAAAACCTGCCGTATCTCACCTTGCAAAGTCGTAATGACGTCGCCTTCGCCTGGTCGCGCCGCTATTATGTCAAGGGCGGCTTCTGGTCCGATATCAGCGATCAGGCGATCGAACACATCATCCAGGCGATCGCCGAAGCGCCGGCTCCGGACTGCGAGATTTACGCCATCCAGCTGGGCGGTGCTGTCAGTGACATACCGGACGATGCAACGGCATATACCGGACGATACGCCGGATATTATTGGCTGTCCGAACCGATTTGGGACAATATGGCCGACGACGACAAATGCATTGCCTGGGGCCGCAAGACTGGCCGCCTGCTGTCCGATGCCTCGATCATCGGCAATTATGTCAACGAACAGGGCGACACCGGATCAAGCGTCGCCCGCGATGCCTATGGGCCGGAGAAATACCAGCGTCTTGCACGGCTGAAGGCACGCCTTGACCCTGCCAACCTGTTCCGACTCAATCAGAATATCGAGCCGCAGGATTAGCACTTATCAAGCGCATGCTGATCTTCCCCACGGGAAATGAATCTTCCCTCTGGGAATTGCGCCTTGCAATCTCTCTTCGCATTGCACAAAATCCCTTCAATGGCGGCATAGACCCGCCATCAAGGGGATAAAAATCCGCATGGCGATCAAAGCAAGCATCTATCACCTGACGCATTACAAGTATGACAAGCCGGTGCGGCTCGGTCCCCAGATCATCCGGCTGAAGCCGGCGGCGCATTCCAAGACCAAGGTGATCAGCCACTCGCTCAAGGTCACGCCGGAAAATCACTTCGTCACGCTGCAGCAGGACCCCTACGGCAACTACCTCTCGCGCTACGTCTTTCCCGACCCCGTCACCGAGTTCAAGATCGAGGTCGATCTCGTCGCCGACATGACGGTCTACAATCCCTTCGACTTCTTCATCGAAGAAGAGGCCGAGACTTTCCCCTTCACCTACCCGGAAGATATCCGCGACGACCTGAAGATCTACATGCAGCCGGAGCCGATGAGCCCGGCGCTGGAGACCTATATCAACGGCATCGACCTGACGCCCATGCGCACCATCGACTTCATCGTCGGCCTGAACGCCCGCCTGCAGCAGAAGGTCAACTATATCATCCGCATGGAGCCCGGCGTCCAGACGCCGGAAGAGACCCTGCAGCTGGCGCTCGGTTCCTGCCGCGATTCCAGCTGGCTGCTCGTCCAGATCCTGCGCAATCTCGGCCTCGCCGCCCGCTTCGTCTCCGGTTACCTGATCCAGCTCGCGCCGGACCTGAAGGCGCTTGACGGCCCGTCTGGCACCGAGGTCGATTTCACCGACCTGCACGCCTGGTGCGAAGTCTATATCCCCGGCGCCGGCTGGGTTGGGCTTGACCCGACCTCCGGCCTTTTGACCGGCGAAAGCCATATCCCGCTGGCTGCCACGCCGCATTACCGCAATGCCGCGCCGATCTCCGGCGGCCTCTATGGCGATGCCAACACCACCTTCGATTTCGCCATGACGGTCAGCCGCGTGGCGGAACATCCGCGCATTACCAAGCCGTTTTCCGAGGAAAGCTGGCAGGCGCTGAATGCGCTCGGCGAACATGTCGACAAGGTACTGAACGGCAGCGACGTGCGCCTGACCATGGGCGGCGAGCCGACTTTTGTCTCCATCGACGATTTCGAATCCGAGGAATGGAACACCGGCGCCGTCGGCCCGACCAAGCGCGACAAGGCCGATGAACTGATCCGCCGCCTGCGCGAACGTTTCGCCCCCGGCGGCTTCCTGCATTATGGCCAGGGCAAGTGGTATCCCGGCGAAAGCCTGCCGCGCTGGACCTTCTCGCTCTACTGGCGCAAGGACGGATTGCCGATCTGGCACAATCCCGATCTGATCGCTGCCGAAGGCCAGGATACCAAGGTCACGGACAAGGAGGCGCAAGCGCTGCTCACCGGCATTGCCGCCGAGCTTGAGATCGAACCGGAGATGATCATCCCCGCCTTCGAGGATCCGGCCGAATGGATCATCAAGGAAGGCAGCCTGCCGGAAAATGTCGATCCGGAAAATTCAAAGCTGGAAAGCCCGGAGGAGCGCGCCCGCATCGCCAAGGTGTTCGAGCGCGGCCTGACGACCCCGACCGGCTATATCCTTCCGGTCCAGGCGTGGAACTCCAAGGCCGAGGGCCAGAAATGGATTTCCGAGAAATGGCGCACCCGCCGCGGCAAGATCTTCCTGATGCCGGGCGATTCGCCGATCGGCTTCCGCATGCCGCTCGGCACGCTGCCTTACGTGCCGCCGTCGGAATATCCCTATATCCACCCGGAAGATCCGTCGATCGATCGCCAGCCTCTTCCCGATTACGGAACACCGGCCAGAGCGCTGGCCGAGGCCTCGCGCAAGGCTGCCACTGACGCCCGCCAGAAGCGCGTCGAGCAGGTGCTGGAAGCGGCAAATGCCGATATCCGGGGTGCCGTGCGCACCGCCATGAGCGTCGAGCCGCGCGATGGGCGCCTTTGCGTCTTCATGCCGCCGGTGGAGCGGATCGAGGACTATCTGGAACTGATCGCCGCCGCTGAAAAGGCCGCCGCCGATCTCGGCCTGCCGATCCATATCGAGGGCTATTCACCGCCGCAGGACGTGCGCATCAACGTCATGCGGGTCGCGCCCGATCCCGGCGTCATCGAGGTCAACATCCATCCGGCCTCCAACTGGGCCGATTGCGTAGCGATCACCACGGCGATCTATGAGGAAGCCCGCCTTACTCGTTTGGGTGCCGACAAGTTCATGATCGACGGCCGCCACACCGGCACCGGCGGAGGCAACCATGTGGTTGTCGGCGGCAACAATCCCAACAACAGCCCCTTCCTGCGCCGCCCGGACCTGCTGAAAAGCCTGATCCTGCACTGGCAGCGCCATCCGTCGCTGTCCTACCTGTTCTCCGGCATGTTCATCGGCCCGACCAGCCAGGCGCCGCGCATCGACGAAGCCCGGCATGACACGTTGTACGAGCTGGAAATCGCCATGGCGCAGGTGCCGGTCCCCGGCATGGCGCAGCAGCCGCTGCCCTGGATGGTCGATCGGCTGTTCCGCAACCTTTTGACCGACGTCACCGGCAACACCCATCGCGCCGAAATCTGCATCGACAAGCTGTTTTCACCGGATGGCCCGACCGGACGGCTGGGCCTCGTCGAGTTCCGCGGCTTCGAAATGCCGCCGAATGCCCGCATGAGCCTTGCCCAGCAATTGCTGGTGCGCGCCCTCATCGCCCGCTTCTGGCAAAACCCGGCAGAAGGCAAGCTCGTCCGTTGGGGTACTGCCCTGCACGATCGCTTCATGCTGCCGCATTATGTCTGGCAGGATTTCCTCGATGTGCTCGGTGATCTCCGCGCCAACGGCTTCGATCTCAGGCCCGAGTGGTTTGCGGCCCAGCTCGAGTTCCGTTTCCCCTTCTGCGGCGAGGTCGAATATCTCGGCGCCAAGCTGGAGATCCGCCAGGCGCTTGAGCCCTGGCATGTCATGGGTGAGGAAGGCGCGCCCGGCGGCACCGTTCGTTATGTCGATAGTTCCGTCGAACGCCTGCAGGTGAAGCTCGAAACCGCCAATCCCGAACGCTACACCGTTGCCTGCAACGGCCGCCCGCTGCCGCTTACCAAGACCGGCTTCAACGGTGTTTCCGTCGCCGGTGTCCGCTACAAGGCATGGCAGCCGGTGTCGGGTTTGCATCCCAATCTGCCGGTTAACACGCCGCTTACATTCGACATTTATGATACATGGTCGAAGCGTTCGATCGGCGGCTGCATCTATCATGTTGCCCATCCGGGCGGGCGCAGTTACGACACCTTCCCGGTGAACGGCAATGAAGCGGAAGCCCGCAGACTGGCCCGCTTCGAGCCGTGGGGCCACACGGCCGGCGCATACGCGCTGACGCCCGAAACCCCACTAGCAGATTTTCCCCTGACGCTCGATTTGCGGCGTCCGGCAGGAGTGTAAAGACTGAATGTCCAAGAAGCAGACGGCGGAAGCGATGCACAGCGAAAACCGTATCGGCGGCGATCCGGTTTTTGGCTATCGTGCGCTTCCCGGCATTGCCGACGAAATGCTCGATACGCATGGCAATGTCCGGCCGGTCTGGCAGCATTTTCTTGCCTCGATCGGCCGCATGGACGAGACCGAGCTTTCCAACCGCTTCGCCCGCGCCGACCGCTATCTGCGCGATGCCGGCGTGTTCTACCGGGCCTATGGCACCAAGGAAAATTCGGAACGCAGCTGGCCGCTCTCCCACGTTCCGGTCCTGATCGATGACGTGGAGTGGCAGGCGGTCTCGAAGGGCCTCATCCAGCGCGCCGAATTGCTGGAGCGTATGGCGGCCGATATCTACGGCCCGAACCGGCTGGTCGCGGAAGGCTTCCTGCCGCCATCGCTGGTGGCCGGCAATCCTGAGTTCCTGCGACCGATGGTCGGCGTTCTTCCGGCCGATGGGCATTTCCTGCATTTCTGTTCCTTCGAGATCGGCCGTGGCCCGGATGGCAACTGGTGGGTGCTGTCGGACCGCACCGAGGCGCCCTCCGGTGCTGGCTTCGCGCTGGAAAACCGTGTGGCGACAACGCGCGCCTTCTCTGATCTCTATGCCGAAACCCATGTCCGTCGCCTCGCGGGCTTCTTCGGCGCTTTCCGCGACGAACTGCAATCGCGCAAGAAACATCCGGATGACCGCATCGCGGTTCTGACGCCGGGTGTCGCCAACGAGACCTATTTCGAACACGCCTATATCGCCCGCTATCTCGGCTTCATGCTGCTGGAAGGCGAAGACCTGACTGTGGTTGACGGCCGCGTCATGGTCCGCACCGTGGCTGGCTTGAAGCCGGTCGGCGTGCTCTGGCGCCGCCTCGATGCGGCCTTTGCCGATCCGCTGGAATTGAACCAGAGTTCGCATATCGGCACGCCCGGTATCGTCGAGGCGCTGCGCTCCGGCTCGGTCTCGATCGTCAATTCGCTCGGCTCCGGCATTCTGGAAACCCGCGCCTTCCTCGCCTTCATGCCGACCATCTGCCGCCATCTCCTGGGCGAGGATCCCGTCCTGCCGAGCATCGCGACCTGGTGGTGCGGCCAGCAGCCGGAACGCGATCAGGTGGCCGGCAATATCGAGAAGATGGTTATCGGCCCGGCCTATTCCACCCGGCCCTTCTTCGATGACAACGGCCGCTCGGTGCTCGGGTCATCGCTGCGCGACACCGCCAAGGTCTCGGTCGCCGAGGCGGTGCAGAC
>Ga0247813_10001404_pt1 | contig 18480 bp, 14 predicted proteins | sample UWRJL169409C1_FD_180719 | JGI IMG/M metagenome (GOLD analysis project Ga0247813, IMG submission 180719) | Plant litter microbial communities from Arlington Agricultural Research Station in Wisconsin, United States - UWRJ-L169-409C-1 | ecosystem: Environmental > Terrestrial > Plant litter >... | reverse complement strand
GGTCCCCGACCCGGCCGTCCCGTGGGAGAACCTGCTCCTGACGACAGGCGCGGACCTCGTCTGCCACAACGACCTCGCGCCCTGGAACTTGCTCGTCGGTGAGCGGTGGGTGTTCATCGACTGGGACGGGGCCGGTCCGAGCACCCGGCTGTGGGACCTCGCCTACGCAGCCCAGTCCTTCACGATCAACGACTCCAGGGTCGACCCGGCAGATGCCGCAGCCGGCCTGGCAGCCTTCGTCGAGGGATACGGGGCGGACCAGAGGCTCCGGGACGAGCTCCCGCAGGCGCTCGGGCGCCGCGCCGCCGCGATGCACGAGCTGCTGCGCTCTGCGCACGAGACGGGCCACGAGCCCTGGGGCACCATGTACACCGCGGGCCACGGGGCGCACTGGCTCGAGGCCACCCGGTACGCCCGCGCGCACGAGGAGACCTGGCGGCTCGCGCTGCGCGGGCGCTGACCGGTCAGATCTCGGGCGGGATGCCGATCGCGGTGATCTCCGACGTGCCGTCGGCCCAGTACCGGATCATGCTCACCGACGCCGGGGCGATGCGGATGCGGTGCCACTGCGAGGCCGGCGCCCCGAAGGCCGTCCCGATCACCGAGCGCAGGGCGACGGCGTGCGAGACCACGACGACGGTCTTGCCGAGGCTGCTCGCGATGAGGTCGTCCATCGCTCCTGCGAGGCGCTGCCCCGTTTGGGCGATCGACTCGCCCCCGGGGATCGCGAAGGTGCCGGTCTCGTGCCAGTCGCGCAGCTGACCGGGCCACCGCGCTTCGATCTCGTCGGAGGTCAGCCCCTCCCACTCGCCGAAGTCGCCCTCGGCCAGCCGTGGGTCGGTCACCACGGCACGGCCCAGCCGCCGGCTGATCGCCGTCGCCGTCTCCTGCGTACGGATCATCGGGGAGGCGACGATCGACGTGGCACGCGGGACGTCCGGCCAGATCTGCCGTCCGATCCGGTGCACCAGGTCGGCGGCCTGTGCAGCCTGGATCCGACCGTGCCCGCTCAGGCTCGGTCCGGGGACCCCGCCGCCCGAGTAGGCGCCGCTCGTCGTGTGGGGTGTGACGCCGTGCCTGATGAGGATCGCGGTGAGCGGCTCGTCGGTGTCAGGGCGGTACGTCGCGCCTGTCGGGCGGGCGACCTGGAGCCGGGTGTGGCCGACGTCCCCGCCGGAGACCTGGTGCTCAGCAGCCTCGTCGGGGGTGATCGTCTCACCCGGCTCACGCGGTCCTGCTCCCCCGGTGGTCTCCGGCGTCTGGCTCATCGTCACTCCTTCGGGCGGTCGTCCTTGATACGGACCAGGATGCGCCCGCACTCTTCGCAGCGCACGACGTCCTCAGGGGCCGCAGCGCGGATCGCCGAGAGGTCGGTCTGGTTCATGTCGAGCTGGCAGCCCTCGCAACGACCGCCGCGCAGGGCCGCAGCACCCTGTCCGCCGAGCTGCGTGCGGATCTTGTCGTAGAGCGTGACGAGCGCGGCGTCGAGCCCGTCGACGGCCTTCGCACGGTCAGCCTGGACGACCTCGAGCTGGGCGTTGATCTCCGCGGTCTGGGCGTCGACCTCGGCGAGGGCGGCAGCCTTCGCGTCGGCGGTCTTCTGGTGCGCCTCGTCGAGCTTGGCGAGGGTGTCCTCGTGCGCCTCGAGACGTTCCATGACCTCGAGCTCGACCTCTTCGAGAGCCTCCTGGCGGCGGCCGAGGGACTCGAGCTCGCTCACGAGGGCCTGGGCGTCCTTGGCGCCGACGGCGCCCGAGTCGAGGCGCTGCTGGTTGCGGGTGGCACGCGTGCGCACCTGCTCGACGTCGCCCTCGGCCTTGGCGAGCTCGCGGCGGAGGTCGCTCGCAGCGGTCCTCGACGCGACCAGAGCGCTGTTGAGGTCGGCGAGCTGTCCGTCGATCTCCTTGACCGTCGCGAGCGCCGGGAGCGTGGTGCGACGGTGCACGAGCTGCTGGGCTCGGGTGTCGAGCGCCTGGACGTCCAGGAGTCGGCGCTGGTCCTCGACAGGGGCCTTGGTCACAGCTGGTGTCCTTCCGTTGGGTCTTCAGAGTTCAGGTCGTCGGCGTCAGGCGAGCCGAACCGTGCGGTCCACGGGTCGGTGCGCAGGACGCTGACTCTGGTCACCACCGTAGTGCCGTCGGCGGTGCAGTCGTGCACGAGGTCTTCGGCTGCGTAGGCGAGCCAGGGCCACTCGCTCGCGAAGTGCGCGGTGTCGACGAGGAACGGCGTGCCACTGTGCGCCGGTGCGCCGGCTGCGAGCGCGTCGAGCCGGGCCTGCTCACGGGCCTCAGACACCCCGTGGTGCTTGAGGTCGGAGGTGACGTAGACGTCCGCGCCGGCAGCACGCGCGGCACCGATGAAAGAGTCGCCCGAGCCGCCAAGGACGGCGACCGTCTCGACCGTCGCGTCGAGGTCGCCGGCGACCCGGACGCCCTGTGCAGTCGCGGGCAGCACGGCCGCGACCCGCTCGGCGAAGGCCCGCAGGGTCGTCGGCTCAGCGAGACGCCCGATCCGTCCGAGGCCCGTCGCCGCTCCAGGCTCGTGCGGGTCCAGCGGGCGGCGGTCGACGATCTCGAGGAGGTCCGCGAGCGCGTCGTTGACGCCGCGCTCTGCGGCGTCGCCGTTGGTGTGCGCGACGTAGAGGGCGCACTCGGCCTCGACGAGCCTGTGCACGACCGAGCCTTTGACGGTCGTGGCCGCGACGGAGTGCACGGGCTTGAGCAGGAGGGGGTGGTGGGTGACGACGAGGTCCGCGCCCCAGGCGATGGCCTCCTCGACGACGTCCGCGACAGGGTCGACGGCGAAGAGGACGCGACGCACCGGGCGCTGCGGGTCGCCGACGACGAGCCCGACGGCGTCCCAGTCTTCTGCGGTCGACGGCGGGTAGCGCGTGTCGAGCAGGTCGACGACGCGGGCGAGCGTCGGGGCCGGGTCGGTGTCGGTGGGCTGGTGCTGCTGGCGCGCGTCGGTCACTGTGGCAGGTTACCGTCCGGGCGATGGGGGTGCTCAGCCCGGGATGCCGCAGCCGACGAAGCGCTGCCCGTCGACGAGGATGTCGGTGTCGATCGTCCACCCGTCAGCTGGGACGATCACCCCTGCGGTGGCAAGACGGGCCTCGCCGGGTGAGTCCGTCGGGGGGCCGACCGGTCCGTAGCTCGGGTCCGGCGACGTCGCGCCCTCGTCGACCGGTGCAGTGGCCGATGCCAGGGTCGTCCCGTCGGCGCCTCGGACCGCGACCTCGATGACGGTCCCCTGGGGAGCGGTTCCTCGCCACGTCCAGTGGACGACGACCTCCGTCAACGGGTGCACCGTGGTGTGCTCGACCCACAGGCGCCGTTCCGTGGTTGTCGAGGCGTCGGTAGAGATCTGGGCGACGTCGGGCTGGAACGTGGACTGCTCGGGCGGGAACACGCTGCACGCACCGCCCGACTCTCCGCCGGAGGACATCCAGGGGAACGAGAACAGTCCGAGGACGACGCTGACGGCGATCGTGCCAGCAGTGACCTGCACCTCGCGTCGCCGGTTCGCCGGTTCGCCGAGAGTCCCGCGCAGGCCGGGTGTCCCTGCACCGAGACCGTCGCGCCGGGTCGTCAGGCGTTCGACGAGTGCATTGGTCCGCACGGTCCGGGTCCTGAGGACCACCGTCCCCATGATCGAGTCCGCGAAGGTCCGGCGCTCAGGGTGCCACAACGGACGCAGGTACCCGATGAAGGCGATGGCGTCGAGGAGGTGCGCCAGGAGCCGGAGCAGGGTCCCGACGATCCCGATCGGACGACCCTCGTGGTCGTCGACGACCGCGATCCCGACGATCCGCTTGCCGGGTGTCGACCCGAGGTAGGCCTGGAGCAGCGGGCCGACGAGCCAGGCGGCGAGCAAGCCGCTCTGGGCTGCCGCCGACAGGTCGACCGGGGTGTCGTCAGAACCCCAGGTGACGATCGGCGCGAAGTTCACGGAGACTGACGCGCCGGCGACGACGAAGGCCAACCCGGCGAACACGACGCTGTCGATGACTGCCGCGGCGACCCTCGACGACCACGGCGCGTAGAGCGTCTCGTCGAGGACCTCGGGGACTGCTGACGCTCTGGTGTCGGCGGTGACCATCGATACACCCTGGCACGACGGTCCGTCGGCGACCAAGAGAAGTCGCCCGACCGGGCGCGTCGCCAAGATGGGCGACGTCTGCGGTCAGCTCCCGAGAGCCTCGTCCAGCACCTGGAGCCACTCGCCCCAGAAGTCCTTCCACAAGTCGCCGTCGGCCGACGACGCGAGCTTCTCGTGGCTCATGGTCGTGCGGCACCTGTCCGTGCCGACGACTCCCAGGGTGACGAGGACGCTGCCGACCGGCACGCCGTCGTCGGTGATCGCGAAGCGCGGGACCTTGGTCGTGGGCTTCGAGCGGAGCGTCACGTCGAGCCCAGGCAGCAGGAGCGACCACGATTCCGTGTCGAGCAAGATCTCGCGGAGGTCGGCCTCGGCGATCGGCAACGTCTTGGTCCGGCTCACGGCGTACGAGCCGTCCGCCATCTGCCCGGGGACGCGCTGCCCGGTGAGGCGGCGGACGCCGACAGCGACACCGTGTGCCCACCAGCCTGGGATCTGGTAGGTGTCGCCGACCCAGGTGGCGATCTCGGTGTGCGAGGCCTCGCGCCCGGGTCCGGCGGCGACGAGGGCGACCCACTCGTCCCAGCCGCGACCGGTGCCGGCGCGGATCTTCTCATCGGACATCTCGGGGGCGGACGAGCCTGGGGCTCCGTCGTCCGGTCCCCCGCCGGGTGCACCTGCCCCGTCGGGACGAGACTGCTCCTCCCGGCGCGCGGCGCGCACCTGATCGACGAGGGGCACCATGCGGGCCAGTGCGACCGGGTCGAGCGCTGTGGTCGGCGTCATCCCCCGACCCTACGACGAACCGCGCGACGAGGCCCCGACCGCACCGGCCTGGGAAGAGCTCCGAAGACCGCGACGCTCGCCCCAGACCGGACCGGACCAGCCCCAGCGGCTACCCGAAGACCGTGAGGTCGACGTCGTCGATCGTCATGAGCGCCGGGAGGTGGTGCACTCCCGCGTCTGCGGATCGCACCCGCTCGACGGCCAGAGCCGCCATGTGACCCGTGGCGCGCGACTGCCCGATCCCGGTCGCGCTGCCGTGCACGCGCTCGGCGTCGCGGACCTGGAGGTACCAGCGCTCGCCGCCAGGCATCGGGATGCTCGTGGGCAGGCGTCGGGCCCCCGGCACCCAGGTGAGGGCCGCGAGAGACACGGTCGCGAACCGTGAGTCGAGGCCGAAGTAGCTCCGGACAGGGCGGGCGAGCTCGGCGGTCAGTGTCGCCTGGTCGGAGAAGTCCGTGCGGTAGAGACGACGCCGCCCGTGAGGGAGGTCGAAGGGCGCGGGCTGCGTGTAGCTGCGGACCGGGGTGCCGGTGGCGGGGTCCGCGAAGCTCTGGCCGAGCATCCCGTAGACCCAGGCGGCGCCCGCGGCGCCGTGCTGCTCCCCCGCCCCGAGCACGATCGCGACGTCGAGCGGCAGGTCTGTCCGGGCTGCGGCGGCGTGCGCGAGGAGGTTGGTGATCCCGGGTGCGATGCCGACGCTGAGGGCGACGGGCGCAGAGAGGTCGAGCTCCTCGATCTTCGCGAGGTACGTGGCTGTCGCGCTGATGTCGACGAAGGCTGCACCCGCTGCGGTCGCTGCGGCGACGACGCGCGGGTCTTCGCGTCCAGAGGTGTTGAGCACGACGTCGGCCGACGCACTGGCTGTGGAGACGGCGGCGAGGTCGCCGAGGTCGAGCACGAGGTCGGCGCGGGTGGCGTCCCGCCCGGCCGTGGTCACGTGGTGCCCGCGGGAGCGCAGCTGCTCGACCGCGAAGGAGCCGGCGGCGCCGTAGCCGCCGAGGGCGAGGACCCGGAGCGGGGTGGTGCTGGGCGGGGTGTGGTCGGGCATGGTCATCAGATCCTCTTCTCGAACAGGTGTGTACGAGATGGAACCTAGCACAACCCGAACACTGCTGTTTGAGATCTGCGCACCTTCCGATAGCCTGGGGTCGTGACCACCGCTGCACCACGACGCTCCGACGCCCGCCGCAACCGCGAGACGATCCTCGAGAGCGCCCTCGCGCTGTTCGCGCGCGACCCGAACGCGTCGATGTCGGCGATCGCGACGGCCGCCGGCGTCGGCAGGGTCACCCTCTACGGGCACTTCGCGGGACGTGACGAGCTGGTCGAGGCGGCACTCGCCTCGGCGGTTCAGCAGTCCGACAGGCTGCTCGCCGAGATCGACCTCTCGGGTGACCCGCTCGATGCGCTGGTGCGCCTCATCGAGTCCTCCTGGCGTCAGGTCGAGGCGAACGGTGCAGCTCTCGATGCCGCTCAGGCGGCGTTCGGCGCGGAGCAGGTCCGCGCCTCGCACGACGGCGTGCTCGCCCGGGTGCGAGAGCTCGTCCGCCGGGGACAGGAGTCAGGCGCCTTCCGCACCGACCTCGACGCCGACTGGCTCACGGCGGTCGTCTACTCCACGCTGCACACGGCGTGCGCCGAGGTCGCGGCGGGTCGGCTCGCGGCAGAGGAGGCGGAGCGCGTCATCGCAGCGACGGTGACGAGCGCTCTGGCCACCTGATCGCGGCACCCTCTGACCCGGCCGGACCGAGGGCGCCGGGGGCAGTCGGCGGCGAGAAGCTTCTCGATGCCGCTAGAGCAACCCCGGCGTCTTCCCCGGGCGCATGCCGTCGGGACCGGGCGCGCGACGCGCTCGTGTCGAGAGATAGCGGAGCAGCGCGCTGTCGACGAGCAGGACCACGCCGATCGCACCTGCCCAGAGCAGACCCTGCACGATGCCGAAGGCCAAGAACGCGAGACCCAGCACACCGATCGTGATCGCGACCGCAGGTCGCAGCTGGGCGAGCCCGGCGACCCCGGTGGGCCGCACCGGCCTGCCGTCGCCGGGGACCGGGGGCTTGGCGTCGTACGTCATCGTGGCGGCTCCTGCTCGTCGGGGTGCGGGTCGGGCGTCGCTATCGACAGTCGATGGCGACAGGCTCTGAGCCCCGGCGACCGTCAGGCGGCCACTCTAGGACACCGTGCCGGGTTCGGCCTGTTGGCCGCGACTTACCGCCACACCGACTGTGCGCGGTCACAGGTTGCAACTCAGCCATCCCGCCCATTGCCAGCAAATGCTGTTCTGCTGCCTCGAAATTCTCGCCTGCACCAACTGTGACCGTGTACAGTCCACCGCGACACATCCTCCAGGCCAGGTCATGGACGACCGCCGGCCCCTCGGCTCACGGCCGTGCTCACCTGAGGACCCGGGTCACCTTCGAACAAAGATGCTCGACAGGAAAGGACTCCCCCGAATGCACCCAGCACGACGACGTCTCCCCCGCGGTCTCGCGGCGGCGGCCACGGCAGGTGCCGTGCTCCTCACACCGCTCCTCGCGACCTCCGCGAGCGCGGCCGACGACCCCACCGGACCTGTCGACGCCGGGATCGTGGTCGACAAGGTCGACGGCCTCCCCGCGGACTTCATCAACGGCGTAGACATCTCCTCGATCCTCGCGCTCGAGGAGAGCGGCGTGACGTTCCGCGACTGGGACGGGCAGACCGCCGACGTCTTCGACGTGCTCGAGTCCGCCGATGTGAACTACGTGCGCGTCCGCGTGTGGAACGACCCCTTCGACGCGCAGGGCAACGGGTACGGCGGCGGGGACAACGACATCGCTGCAGCCGTCGAGATCGGCGAGCGTGCCACCGCGCACGGCATGAAGCTGCTCGTCGACTTCCACTACTCCGACTTCTGGGCCGACCCCGCCAAGCAGAAGGCCCCCAAGGCCTGGTCTGCCATGACGGTCGCGCAGAAGGCCGAGGCCACCGAGGACTACACGGCCGACGCGCTCACCCAGCTCAAGGACGCCGGCGTGGACGTCGGCATGGTCCAGGTCGGCAACGAGACCAACAACGGCGTCGCCGGGGTCACCGGCTGGGCGGGCATGTCGCAGATCTTCAGCGCGGGCAGCAGCGCCGTCCGCGAGGTCTACCCAGACGCCCTCGTCGCGGTGCACTTCACCAACCCTGAGCGCGCGGGCTCCTACGCGAGCATCGCGAAGCAGCTCGACACCTACGGCGTGGACTACGACGTCTTCGCGAGCTCGTACTACCCCTTCTGGCACGGGTCTCTGAGCAACCTCACGACTGTGCTGGACCAGGTCGCGACCACCTACGGCAAGCAGGTGATGGTCGCCGAGACCTCGTGGAACTACACCCTCGAGGACGGCGACGGCCACGAGAACACCATCCGCCCCGCGACCGTCTCGACGAAGTACCCGTCCTCCGTCCAGGGTCAGGCGACGGCGGTCCGCGACGTCATGCAGGCCGTGAGCGACGTCGGCCCCGAGGGCATCGGCGTCTTCTACTGGGAGCCCGCGTGGCTGCCTGTGGGCACGCCCGACCAGCTCGAGCAGAACAAGCTCTTGTGGGAGGCGCACGGCTCCGGCTGGGCCTCGAGCTACGCGGCCGAGTACGACCCCGAGGACGCCGGCGAGTGGTACGGCGGGTCGTCGTGGGACAACCAGGCGCTCTTCGACGTCCAGGGGAACCCGCTCGAGTCGCTCCGCGTCTTCCAGTACGCCCGCACCGGTGCCACCGCGCCGCGTGAGGTCGTCAGCGTCGAGAAGGTCACCCTCAGCGTCGCCGACGGCTCACCCGTCGCGCTGCCCGCGACGGTCCAGGTCACGTACAACGACGGCAGCGTCGAGGCGCACCCCGTCACCTGGTCGACCTCGGTCGACTGGATCCGTGGCCCCGGCACGTACACGATCTCGGGGAAGACGGTCGACGGTGTCGCTGTCTCGGCGACCGTGACGGTCACCGCGGTCAACCACGTCGTGAACCACAGCTTCGAAGACGCGAGCACCGCCCCGTGGACCCTCAGCGGGCCGGGTGCGGGGACCGGCGCGTCGATCACCGCTGACGTCGACGCAGCAGACGGTGCCCGCGCCCTGAAGTTCTGGGACGATGCCGCCTACGCCTTCAGCGTCGAGCAGACGATCACCGGCGTCCCGGCCGGGACCTACACGCTCACCGCGAAGAGCCAGGGCGGCGCGGTCGGACCGACCGACACCCTCACCCTGAGCGCCTCGAGCGGTGGGGCCGAGCTCTCGGCCCCGATCACCCTCGACGGGTGGCGCGTCTTCAGCACCGCGACCGTCGGCGACGTGGTCGTCGGCGACGACGGCACCGTCACCGTCGCAGCCCGGTACTCCCTGAGCGCAGGGGCCTGGGGCAACCTCGACGACCTGCGCCTCACCCGCGTCGAGACGTCCGGGGACATCGACACGAGCAGCCTGGAGAACGCCCTCGCGGTCGCCCAGACTGTCGACCGCTCGCTCTACACCCCGGAGTCGCTCGCGACCCTCGACCTCGCGGTCGAGACCGCAGGGGTCGTGCTCTCCGGCTCGCGCGCCACCCAGGACGACGTGGACGCCGCGACGGCGCTGGTCGACGCGGCTGTCGCCGGGCTCGTCGAGATCGAGGCCGAGCTCGTCTCGATCTCCGTCACGCCGCCGACCCGCACCACCTACGCGGTCGGCGACACCTTCGACCCGGCCGGGATGACGGTCACGGCGACCTACGCTGACGGCGCGACGGCCGACGTCACCGCCCAGGCGACAGTGACCGGGACCGACTTCTCGACTCCCGGCACCAAGGCGCTCACGGTGACCTTCGAGGACCAGACCGCCACTGTCGTCGTCACCGTCGACGGGACCACGACCCCCGAGGTCCCGGGCACCCCGGAGATGACGCTCAGCGCCACGTCGGTCACCGCGGGCGACGACGTCACCGTGACGGTCACCGGGCTGGAGCTCCCGGAGGTCGAGATCGGCATCGAGAGCGAGTACCAGCGTCTGGCCGGGGCGACGGTCACCGACGGCACCGCGTCCGAGACGGTGACGATCCCGGCCACCCTCGAGGCCGGGACGCACATCCTCCAGGCGCGTGACGCCTCCGGGACCGTGCTGGCCCAGGCAGAGATCACGGTCGCCGCCGCGGCCGTGTTGACACCGACAGACCCGACCGTCCCTGTGACCACCGGACCGACCGGGACCGCGACACCTGCCGCCGGGACGGGTGCGGGGACGACAGCCACCGGGACGCTCAGCCAGACCGGTGCCGACGTGGCACTGCTCGCCGGGCTCACCACGCTGCTCGTCGCGGCGGGTGCCACGGTGCTCGTCCTGCGTCGCCACCGCGCGGGGACCTCGCCCGTGCGCTGACGAGGACCGCAGCGGACGGCGGGCCGGGACATCGAGGAGCACAGCTCCTCGGGTCCCGGCCCGTCGTGGTCTGCACCGGTGGACGTCGTCGCTCGGGTCAGCGCAGCAGGAAGATGCTCGCGGTGATGGTCAGGCCGATGACGAGCCTCTCGAAGAGCTTCTGGTCGATCGAGCGCAGCAACCGCCTGCCGATGACCGCCCCGAGCAGGACCAGCGGCACGAGCACGAGAGCCGTGCGCAGGGTGTCGACGGTGACGAGGGACAGACCGATCGAGAAGGGCAGCTTGACGAGGTTGGTCGCGAAGAAGAAGCACGCGGCGGTTCCCATGAACCGCAGCTTGGTCGCCCCGACCGACAGCAGGTAGAGGCTCATGACGGGCCCTCCCGCGTTGGCGACCATGGTGGTGAACCCGGCGAGGGTCCCGTAGACCGACCCGACCCCGAGGTGGGGACGCTGAGCCGCCGGTCCCTCCGCAGGGACCGACGCTCCGAGCGCGCCCGGCAGGTCAGCGGCATCAGCGGCACCGGTGTCGGCGGCACCGGCGTCGCCGGACCCGTCCTGCGCGGTGTCGCGCTCCGCGCGCCGGGCAGACCGGCGGTCGACGAACCAGCGCACGGCGCGGACCGCGAGGAGCGCGAGCAGCACCGCACCGATGGTCCGGCGCATGACGAGGTCGTCGACGCGCGCGAGGAAGACCACCCCGACGAGCACACCGCCCAGCACGGGCAAGAGCATCCTGGACAGCAAGCGCCAGTCCGCCTGGCGCCAATAGCTGCTGACGGCCACGAGGTCCCCGCAGAGCAGCAGCAGGAGCAGCAGCCCTGTCGACTCCTTCGCAGGCATGACCGTGGCGATCAGCGCGACGCCGAGCGTCGAGAGCCCCGGCAGCGCGGACTTGGAGACGCCGACAGACAGCGCGACGAGGGCGAGGACGAGCCAGGTCGTGAGAGTCATGGAGGGTGGAGGACGCTCAGCGCCCAGGCACCCCTGCCTGCTCGTCGGCGGAGGTCCAGAGGGCGCCGGCCCCGTCGGCCAGGTCCTGGGACCCTGGGTGCTCGGCCGTCGCGAGCGGGACGAGGACCGTGTCGACGAGCCTCTCCAGGTACGAGGGGTCGAGCGGCTTGCCCGTGGTGACCTTCTGGTAGGAGATCATCGCGGGGGCGATGGTCGCGATCATGTCGAGGTCGCGCCCCGGGGGGATCTCACCGCGGCGCTCGGCACGGTCGAGGAGGTCACGCATGAGCTGTGTCCGCGCCTCGACGAACTGGCGCTGGAAGGCCGCGGCGACCTGAGGGTCCTCGCGGATGACGGCGGTCAGGCCGGCCATGAGGTCTTCGGTGTCGGAGCGCAGGTGCTTGACCTGCCGGATGCTCAGCAGGTCTCCGCGGAGCGATCCCGTGTCGGGGATGTCGTCGACGGTGAGGTCGCCGTAGCGCCGGCAGGTGATCGCGTCGACGGTCAGGTGCGTCTTGGACGGCCAGCGCCTGTAGAGCGTCGCCTTGCCCGCACCTGCGCGCTCGGCGACGGCGTCCATCGTCATGTTCTCGAAGCCGCGCTCGACGAGGAGCTCGCGGGTCGCGTCGAGGATCGCCTCGTCGCGCGACTCGTCCCGGCGCCGTCCGGGCCGGCGTGCGCGCTCGGGCGACGTCGCTGTCACGTCCTCGTGCTCCACGTCCATCAGGCTCCCTCTCGTCGGTGCCCATTGTGGGCAGAGAGCCCCGCGAAGAACAAATCGAGACCGGGGGGTTCCGGAACTGGTCAGTTCTGTATTACGGTCAGTGCTCCGACCACGACGTCCCCGGAGACACCCATGCCCTCACCCTCCACGCCCCAGAAGCCCGCGGCTCCGCCCGCCGGGCCGGCGGCGACCCCGACGTCGACGCACGGCTCGCGCCGCTGGCTCGTCCTCGCGACCGTCGCCCTCGCCCAGCTCATGGTCGTGCTCGACGCGACCATCGTGAACATCGCCCTCCCCTCGGCCCAGCTCGACCTGGCCTTCAGCGACAACGACCGCCAGTGGGTCGTCACCGCCTATGCCCTCGCCTTCGGCAGCCTGCTGCTGCTCGGCGGGCGGCTCTCCGACATGCTCGGACGACGCCGGATGTTCCTCATCGGCCTCGTCGGCTTCGCCCTCGCCTCAGCCCTCGGCGGAGCAGCCGTGAACTTCCCGATGCTCGTGGGCGCCCGCGCGCTCCAGGGCGTCTTCGCCGCCGTGCTCGCACCGGCCGCGCTCTCAGTCCTGACGACCACCTTCACCGACCCCAAGGAGCGTGGCCGCGCCTTCGGCGTCTTCGGCGCGATCGCCGGGATGGGCGGCGCCATCGGCCTGCTGCTCGGCGGCTTCCTCACGCAGAACCTCGACTGGCGCTGGAACCTCTACGTCAACGTGCTCATCGCGGTGATCGCCTTCGTCGCCGGCACGGTCCTGCTCCCCCGCGGCGGCCACTCCGGCCGCCAGTCCCTCGACGCCCCGGGCGTGCTGCTCGGGTCGGTCGGGCTCTTCGCCCTCGTCTTCGGCTTCTCCCAGGCCGAGCCGCAGGGCTGGGACGCTCCCGTCACCTGGGTCTCGCTCGCTCTGAGCGTCGTGCTGCTCGTCGCCTTCGTGCTGCGTCAGCGGACCTCCGCGAACCCGGTCCTGCCCCTCGGCATCATCCTGGACCGCGACCGCGGTGGCGCGTTCATCGCGATCCTCGTCGCCGGATCGGGCATGTTCGGCGTGTTCCTCTTCCTCACCTACTACCTGCAGGCGACCCTCGAGTTCAGCCCCATGCGCACGGGCACGGCCTTCCTGCCGATGGTCGTGTCGATCATCATCACCGCGCAGATCCAGAACAACATCCTGCTGCCGCGCCTCGGCCCGCGCATCATCGTGCCGATCGGCATGGCCCTCGGCGCCCTCGCGATGTTCTCCTTCACGCTCCTCGAGGTCGACAGCACCTACATCCACGTGCTGCCGGGCCTGATCCTGCTCGGCGTCGGCATGGGCTCGATCATGCCGCCGTCCTTCCAGATCGCGACCCTCGGCATCGACCGCCGCCAGGCTGGAGCGGCCTCGGCGATGGTCTCGACCTCGCAGCAGGTCGGTGGCGCGATCGGCACAGCGCTGCTCAACACGCTCGCTGCGACAGCCGCGACCAGCTACATCGCGACGCAGTCCTCCCAGACGCCGCAGGTCATGGCCGAGGCGGCTCTGCACAGCTATTCGACCGCCTACACCGCGTCAGCCGTGATCTTCCTGCTCGGCGGGATCGCGACGGTGTCGCTGTTCCGCACCCGCACCGACCGCGCGGCCCGAGCTGCCGCGAGCGCACCGCTCGACGGCGACCAGGCCCCGGTCGTCGCGCACTGACGGCCGCCCGCCACCGGGTCGTGACCAGACCCAGCCTCAGCACGACGACGACGCGCCTGCGAGATCTTCGCAGGCGCGTCGTCGTGTCGTCTGTGCCACGCGGTCGAGACGAAGCCCCGGAGGCGCGTCGGTCCGGTGCGCCGGCTGGTGACGCTGGCGGTCGCGCTCGGGGAGGTCGCCCCGTTCCTCTCGGCTCAGCCCGCCAGACGCACCCGGTACGTGCGGACCTCGAAGGGCGTGAGCTCGACGGCGATCTCGCCGCCAGGTGCTGAGACCTCGGCCGCGACGTCTTCGATGAGCGACGCCTCGTGGACCGCAGCGACAGGAGCCGCGACCTGCACGGTCCCGGTCACGCGACGCCCGTCAGGCTCGTAGACCCGGACGACGAGGTCTCCCGAGCGGTCGGCCGCGAGCTTGACGCCCGAGACGACGATCCCGTCGGTCGCCGAGACCAGGGCCTCGACCGGCGACCCGGTCCGCTCGCGTGCCGGGAGGTTGAGGGCGAGCCCGGCCTCGGTCGCGTCGGCTGTCGACGCACCGATGACAAACCCGTAGCGGTGCGTGTGCTCTCCCTGGTCGGTCTCCGGGTCGGGGAACCGCGGCGCGCGCAGCAGCGAGAGTCGCAGCGTGGTCGTCACCCCGGTCTCGGGGTCGGCGTCGCGGGTGACGTCGTAGCCGTAGGTCGAGTCCGTCACGAGCGCAGCGCCGAAGCCCGGCTCGCTCACGTGCACGAACCTGTGCATCGACGTCTCGAACTTCGCCACCTCCCAGCTCGTGTTGGTGTGCGTGACGCGCTTCGCGTAGCCGAACTGTGTCTCGGCGGACGTGTGCTCGGCCTGGATCGCGAGGGGGAAGGCGATCTTGAGGAACTTCTCGGTCTCGTGCCAGTCCGTGGTCTGGGTGATCTCCACGGTCCGGGACCCGGGCCTGAGCACCAGCTCCTGCACAACGCGCGACGCCGAGAACGACCGCTCGATGCGCACGTGCGCGACACCGTCGCGCGTCTCGTGGTGCAGGGCGTCGACCCCGCGGAGGTCCTCGACACGGTTGCGGTAGTACCTGTCGACGTCCCACGCGTCCCACATGTTCGGGAAGTCCTGGTGCAGCTGGAGCAGGTTCGCCTCCTGCCCAGCGGCGACAGACTCGCGCCCTGTCGCGAGGTCGACGGCGGAGGTGATGAGCCCTTCGGCCGACAGGGTCACGCGCACGAGATCGTTCTCGAGCACCAGCGTCCCGTCGGTCTGGGTCAGGGAGACGGTCCCGGTCACCGGCACCGCGACAGCCGCCGAGTGGCCGGCCACTCCGTCGCGGAGCAGCGGCGAGGCGTTGAAGACGATGCGCTCCGGCCCCTCCCCTGCGAGCGCCGCCTGCGCGCGGTCGATGATCGCTGTCGCCTCGGCGGCCACCCGGGCGTACTGCTCGACGGCCTCGCGGTGCACCCAGGCGATCGACGTGCCGGGGAGGATGTCGTGGAACTGGAGCAGCAGCACCTGCTTCCACAGGGCGTCGAGCGCGTCGTGCGGGTAGTCGAGCCCGGCACGCACCGCTGCGGTCGCGCTCCACAGCTCCGCCTCGACGAGCAGGTGCTCGGTGAGCCTGTTGCCCTGCTTGGTCTTGTGCTGGCTCGTGAGGGTGGCGCGGTGGAGCTCGAGGTAGAGCTCGCCGACCCACACGGGCGGCTTCGGCATCTCGCTCTTGGCCCGCTCGAAGAAGGCGTCTGGGTGCTCCCAGCGCACGCGTGCGCTGCCCTCGAGGTCCGCGAGGCGCTCGGCCTTGCCGGTCATCTCACGCGTGGTGCCACCACCGCCGTCACCCCAGCCGACAGGGGCGATCGACCCTGTCGCGACGCGAGACTCGCGGAACTGGCGGGAGGCCTTGGCGACCTCCATGCCGGAGAGCTGGGAGTTGTAGGTGTCCATCGACGGGAAGTGCGTGAACATCCTCGACCCGTCGATCCCCTCCCATGCGAAGGTGTGGTGCGGGAACTTGTTGACCTGGTTCCAGGAGATCTTCTGCGTGAAGAACCAGTCGAAGCCTGCCCGGCGCATGAGCTGCGGCAGGGCCGGGGAGTAGCCGAAGGAGTCGGGCAGCCACACGCCTGCGGACCGCACACCGAACTCCTGCTCGAAGAACTGCTGCCCGTAGAGGAACTGCCGGGCGATGGCCTCACCCGTGGGCATGACGGTGTCGGACTCGACCCACATGCCGCCGAGCGGCAGGAAGCGCCCGTCCGCGACTGCGGCCTTGACCTTGGCGTAGACCTCGGGGCGGTGCTCCTTGATCCAGGCGTACTGCTGGGCGCTCGACATGCCGTAGAGGAAGTCGTCGGTCTGCCCGATGAGCTCGGTCATGGTCGACGTGGTGCGGGCGACCTTGCGGATCGTCTCGCGGACGGGCCACAACCAGGCGGAGTCGATGTGCGCGTGGCCGACGGCCGAGACCACGTGCGCGCTGGCCTCGGCGGGCGAGGCGAGGGCCGGGGCGAGCGCGGCACGGGCGTCGGGAGCCGTCTCGGGGATGCGCTGCAGGTCGAGGACGTCGAGGGCGTCGTCGAGGGCCTGGAGGATGCGCATCCGGCGCGGCGAGCTCTCGGGGAGCTCGGCCTGGAGCTCGAGCAGCACCTCGACGTCGAGGGAGAGCTCGTGCACCTCGGGCTCGAAGACCGCGAGGTCCGCGTGCCGGAAGGTGTACAGACGCTTCGGTGAGGAGGTGCGGACGTCGCCCTCCTGCGTGGGGAGGAAGGGGTGGTAGTCGAGCAGGACCGGGTTGGACGCGGCCTCGAGGAAGAGGTCGACGGTCTCGTCGCCGTCGGCGTGGTCGGTGACCGGCACCCACTGGTTGCGCGGGTTGAGCGACTTCAGCGGCTCACCGTCCGCGGTGTAGACGAGGCCTTCGCACTGGAAACCGGTCATGTTCTGGTCGAAGCCGAGGTCGACCAGGAGCTCGACTCGGCGGCCGGCCCAGTCAGCAGGAACCGTGGCCACGAGGTGGAACCAGGTGGTCCCCCACGCCGGCCCCCAGAGGGACCCGACCTCGAAGGGGCTGAAGTCGAGCGCCCGACCCTCGGCCGGGGCGATGGGCTCCCCGGGGAGCTCGTGCCACGACACCTCGACAGGCGTGCGGTGGGAGTGGATCGCGGGGCGGATGCGCTCGGTCAGGACCCGGGCGGCCCGTCCTGTGGTGAGGGGGATGTCGTCGTGCATGGTCTGGATGATCCGTTCGTCGGGAGCGGTGGTCCGCAGCGCTGCGGGCGGCGGGTCGGTCGGCTGGGGGCGGTGGGTGAGGTGGGGCAGGTCGGAGAGACGAGGTCGAGGTGATCAGATCCGGTCGAGGTGGAGCAGGCGCGAGCCTCGCCCGGTGGGTGCGGGGCGTGCGACGCGCGCCGGTCAGGTCGCCAGCGTCGCAGCTGCTCCCCCGAGACGCGCAGAGTCGTCTCCGACGGTCTCGGTCGAGCCGGCAGGCCCACCGGTCGGCAGCTCGAGACGGGCCACCCCGCGCTCGTCCAGCAGCACGCTGTCGTCCACGCGGGACTGCAGGACGACCTGCGGTCCCCGGCCGTCTCGGTCGGCGGCGTGCATCCACGCGTCGAAGAAGCTGCCGCCGGGGGCGCACGACGCCCTGTACGGCGCCGAGTCGTCGAGCACCAACCCTGTCGCGGACGGTGCAGGGGCAGGGGCGTCGCGCAGGTCGCGGGCGAGCTCGGCGAAGGTTTGACCCGTCGGCTTCACACGTCCGCGCTCGTCGATCAGCCCGAGGTCGTACTCGACCGGCGGGAAGTCGAGCATGCTGCGCGAGACGTCGTGCGAGCACCACCAGGTGATGCCCGACAGCCCCGGCACGTCTGCCGCGTTCCGGACGGTCTGCTCGAGGAAGGACACGGCGTCGTCAGGCTCGACGACTGTCGTGGGGACCCCGACCTCTTGCAGCCAGACCGGGCGCTGCGCGTCCGTGTGCCACGCAGCCGCGAGCTGGACCAGGTACTCGGCGTGCCGCACCGACCCGGTCCCGAGCCCACCGTGCCGCTGGGCAGCGCCGTTGAACACCCACGAGTGCACGACGGTCTCGTCGCCCAGCTCGGCCGCGTGCCGGGGAAGGAAGGGCTGACGCTCGTCGTACCAGGTCGCGTCGTAGGCGGCGTGGGTGACGATCCCGTCGGTCACCTCCCTCGCGGCGCCGAGCAGCCGCTCCAACCAGGCCTGCGCCTGGGGCGCGTCGATCTCGTGCGGTCGGGGGTGCGGCCGAGCGGCGAACTGGTTGACCTCGTTGCCGAGCGTCAGCCCCAGGAGGTTGGGCTTGCAGCGCAGCACCTCGCCGAGCGCCCGGACGTAGCTCTCCTGGCCTGCGAGCGCCTCGGGGTCGGTGAACATGTTGCGCTCGTGCCAGGTGGTCAGCCACGCGGGCAGGAAGTCGAAGCTCGACAGGTGACCCTGCAGGGCGTCGACGTTCACGTCGAGCCCGGCCTCCCCCGCGGCGTCGACCATGTCGGCGACAGCGGCGAGACCGGCTGGGCGGATGAGGCCCCGGTTCGGCTGGATGAGGTCCCACAGCGGGAAGATGCGCACGTGGTCGAGACCGAGCCCGGCGATCTGCTCGAAGTCCCGGCGTACGTCGTCGAGGTCGAGGTCGAGCCACGAGTGGAACCAGCCGACGCGCGGGGTGTAGTTGACGCCGAACCTCATCGCTCGGACCTCCGGTCGAGGCGGCCCGCGGGCCCTGGCGTCTGACGGTGCCCGGGCGCGGACGGCGGGCGCCGGGTGGGCAGGACAGGTCTCATGGGTGTGCTCCGGGGGTGTCTGGACGCAGGGCCTCGGTCGGGAGGGCGTCGGTGCGGAGGGTGTCGGTGGGACGAGCGTCGGTGGGGAGGCGCGCGGCCG
>Ga0247813_10001403_pt1 | contig 18482 bp, 9 predicted proteins | sample UWRJL169409C1_FD_180719 | JGI IMG/M metagenome (GOLD analysis project Ga0247813, IMG submission 180719) | Plant litter microbial communities from Arlington Agricultural Research Station in Wisconsin, United States - UWRJ-L169-409C-1 | ecosystem: Environmental > Terrestrial > Plant litter >... | reverse complement strand
GGGTGACGCCGTAGGCCTGCTTGAACTGGCGGTTGAGATGGCTTTGATCGGCAAAGCCCAGGGCGAACGCGGCATCGGCAGCGGCCATGCCACCCTTGAGCAGCTCCCGCGCGCGGGCCAGGCGCCGTTGCTTCAGCCAGCTGTGCGGGGGCAGGCCGGTGGCTCGGCAGAATACCCGGGCAAAGTGAAAGGCAGACAAGTTAACCGCCGCCGCCAACGCTTCCAACGAAGGCGGGTTGGCGAGCTGGCTTTCCAGCAGCTCACGGGCGCGGGCGACAGCCAGCGGCTCACGGCCTGGATCGCGTGGCGCGCTGCACTGGCCGTGCCGCTGGGCCAGGGCCAGCACCGCTTGGCGCCAGGCAGTCTGCTGTTGCAAGGCGCTAGCCCCGGCTTCCGAGAGCTGGTGCAACTGACTGAACGCCGCCGCCAGGGCGGGATCATTGATCACGCTCTGCTGAAAGTACGGCATGCCCTGGCCGCTCAGTTCCAGCTCGTCGAGCACGCCCGTAACCCGTGCCTGCTCGGGATAAAAGCCCCGATAACGCCAGCCGGTCTCGTGCGCAGTAGCGCCGGTGTGCAGTTCGTCGGGGTTGATCAGGACCATGCTGCCCACCGGCGCCAGGTGCTCGCTGCCACGGTGCCAGAAGCGCTGCGCGCCCGATTCGATCACGGTGAACACATAGCCTTCATGCACATGCGGGGCAAACCGTTGCTGCACATAACGCGCGTGCAGCATCTCGACGTCGCCAAGTGCCGGCGCCTGCCAGAGGTGGGTTTGTTCACGCAGGGGTGTGCTCATGCCAGCCAGCTGCGCAGCAGGAAGAAGATCAACATGCTCACCAGCATGCTCAGCAGCACACTGCGGGTCAACAGCACCAGCGCCACAGCCACCACCGAACCGAGCAGGTACGGATTGGTCAGGCTCAGGTCAAGCTGGTGCTCAGGCAGAAAGATGATTGGCCCGCAGATGGCTGTGAGCATACCGGGTACGGCAAAACCGAGAAACTGCCGTGCGTTGGAGCTCAGGCGCAGCGGTAAACGCGGTTCGAGAAACGCGTAGCGGTTGAGAAATACCAGCAGGCCCATGCCTAGGATCAACAACCAGATCATGCCCGTGCTCCAGCCAGTTTTTGACAGACAAAGCCTGCACCCATGCCCAGCAACCCTGCTGCAATCAATGCGGTCTCCCAGTGCCAGTAGGTGAACAGCACCGAGCTGAACAGCGATACCAGCACGCACACCAATGTCGGCACGTTGCGCACGGTGGGCGCTATCAGGGCAACGAAGGTGGCGACGATGGAGAAATCCAGCCCCAGTCGGTCCAGGTGCGGGATGTTCTGGCCGAGCACAATGCCGGCCAAGGTAAACAGGTTCCACGCCACGTAGAAGGTCAGGCCAACGCCCAAGGCATACCAGCGGTTGAACTGCTGTTGGTCGTAGTGGCTGGTCAGCGCAAAAAATTCATCGGTGAGCAGGAAACCCAGGCCCAGCCGCCAGCGCAATGGCTGGCCCGACAGCAGCGGGCGCATCGACAGCCCGTAGAGCAAATGTTGGGAGGTCAGCAGCAAGGTCGTGAGCAGGATCGACAGCAGGCTGGCGCCACCCTTGAGCATCCCGATCGCCACCAACTGCGCTGCACCGGCAAACACGATCGCCGAAAGGCCTTGGCCTTGCCATGGGCTGAGGTTCGCCTCGATGGCCATCGAGCCTGCCAGCAGGCCCCAGGGAGCAACCGCCAGCGACAGCGGCAGGCTGGCAATGGCACCGTGGAGAAAGGCGTGGCGAGTGATTGGCTGACTGCTGGGCATGATGACGGCTGCAAACAACAAGGCAGCGCAGCATGGCAGAACAGGTCAAGGCTGGCTTGAACGATCTTGCTCGTCTACGGCCAGCCTGTGCTTCAGCGATTGCTGGTCAGGCGTTGCTGCGCAGCGGCGCAGCCGTTGATCTCTACTGCCTTCTGCAGCAGTGTCTGCCGATGCTGCGGGTCCAGATCACCCAGCAACCGGTAGACCTCGGCCTGATAATCGCGCTGCCGCCCCCATTGCATCTGCAACCCTTGTGGCTGGCTGCGGTTACAGGCCAGGCGCACAGCGGGTTGCGGGTAGTACTGCGCGTACAACGTGGCCATGTTGGGGATGGCTTCCATCGCGTCGCGATACGCCGGGCTGGCGTTGTACGGTGGGCACCAGGTCGAAATGGCCGGCGCGGGCGGGGCAAAGCCCTGCTGCAGGCTGGCCTCGAGCAAGGGGCAGGCGGCGTCGGGAATCTGCGCGGCAGGCAGGTAGGTCATGTAATACAGCGCCAGCCGGTATTGCGCCACCGGATGCCCCAGCGCCACCGACTTTTTCAGCAACGCCACCGCGGTCGGCAGGGTCTGCGCCAGTGCCTGGCCTTGGCGGCTCAGCTCGGGGTCGCTGTCGGCAACCGAGCGCAGCGGCGAGGGACTGTCGCTCACGCTGTCGGCTTGCTCGAGCAGCGGCAAGGCCTGCCGGTAGAGCAGATCAGCGTGCGGGTCGATCTGGCTCTCAAGCGCGTCTGCCATGGGCGCAGCCAGGGCGATGAGCAGAGGCGAGAACAGGACAGCACGCGTGACGATTGAACGTGGCGTGCCGCTGTTGGCAGCGTTGGAGCTTCGATGTTCTTTGCAGATGCGCATATGCCTCGGTAAATCACAGCGATGACCGGCTATTCTAGCCATCCCGAGGCCCATGCCGATAGACCATGGCCGCGTTTATCAGACGAGCTTGATCGGCGTCACCTTGCGCAGGCGTTGTTTATCCTGCGCCAGGCCCAGCTTGGCAGTGATCACCTTGGCCAAGGTATTGTTCCCCAAGTCATTGAAATGCAAGCGATCTACGAACAGTGACTGGGCGAATACCGGTGAGCTGTCGAGCATGCAATTCATGTCATAACAGGCGACAGAATCGGCTTGGTTCTTGATCCGGCGAAAGAATGCCGAGTGCCGTTCGGCATCGAAAACGCCCGCCAGCAACTGATCGAACGGTACCGGCTGCTGCTGCAAAGCATCAAGCCTGGCCTGCTCAGCTGCGGGCACCGTATCGCGGCACCAGGGCAGCAGCGGCTGCAAGATGAAGGTGAGGGTGGCATGGCTGTCGGCCAGCAAGCGGTCCCACTGGCGCAAGGTGCGTCCAATACAGTCGGCAGCGCGCATCAGGCGCTTGTCCGCAGGCGGCAGCGACCAGCTCAAGGCAGGCTGCTCGCGGCGTGGCACCAACGCCTGGCGCAAGCGTTGCCAGAGCGAATCGGCGCCTTTGCAGGGCGGTGCCTGCAAGGTCTCATTGAAGCTGTTCAGGTATGCCTGACGCGGGTCGGAACCCGTGGCCAGTAACTCGCTGAGGGCCTCCTGGGCCAACGTGTTGAGCCCGCTGAGGATCACCACATGGCCGATCTTGCCCAGCCGATGCTGGTGTGTAAGGAACAGCAGCAGCTCTTGCGTAGCACTCAGCCCGCAGCCAGCCAGGCTCAGCCAGACCTCACCGGTGAGCGCCGACAGGTGCGAGGCAACCGTAGCGTCATCGCCGCTCGCGCCTATGCCAAAAGCGGTCGAGCCGCCCACCAGCAGGTTGACTCGCGCCGTACTGCCACGTTCGGCGGGTGAGTAGCGCTTGCCCGCCCAGTGGCTATAGCGCAAGCCCAATGAATCGGTATTGATGGTGTCCGAGCGATAACCCCGTTCGTGCATGTACAGGGTTTGCGGCAAACGCCGGCTGCCCAGCTGCATAAAGCGCTGGTAGTCCAGTTGCAAAGGAAGCAGTTGGCCGTCCGTGGCGCTATCGATCAGGCTCATCAAACCTCCTCACTCGGTCAGCAGGCGTGTGCGGCTCAGGCCGTCAGTTCCTTCAGGTTGTAAAGCAGGCCGACCGCTGCAATCAGCAGCAGCGCTACGCCGGAGGCAAGGCTGATCATGCGGCTGCTGCGCTGCGAAGCGATCCTGCCGATGGCGAAGATATACAGACTGAGTACGGCGAAATCGATGGCGATCCACAGCAGCGACAGCACCACCATGCTCTTGCCGAACGACTCGGTGATCTGGATGAACTGCGGGAAGAACGAGATGAAGAAGATGATGTCCTTGGGGTTGGAAATGCCCACCATGAACCCCTGCAGCAAGCCGCCGCGGGCCGGTTGCGGCGTTTCTGCCACGGCTGGCGCTGTAGCCGTAGGCGGTTGCAGTGCCTCGCGCAGAGTCGCCACGGCGATGTAGCCGATGAATAGGCAACCGAGCAGGCTCATGCCGTTGAGCCAGGCCTTGTCGATGGCGGCGCTGGTCATGATGATCCAGGCCGCAGCGCCGATCAGGACCAGTGATGCCCAGTTGGTACCGATGGCCGTGAACAGCGCCTTGCGTGAGCCGGACGCTGCAGCAGTGTTGACGATCAGGGCGACGACTGGGCCGGGGGTGGCGATCAGCAGCAGCACGGTCAGGGCATAGGTGGCAGTCAGGGCGGTATTCACGATTCAGTTCTCGATCAGTGTGTCGGGTGCCTTGTGGGCATGGAAAGGGCAGCGCGACGGGTTCAGCGACCCCTGCTCCTGCAACTGGTACTGCTTCCATTCAAAATTGTCGTCTTGGCCGAAGTACCCCAGCGAGTCAGGCACGACACCGTCGTTGTAGTGGCTGACCCGTTCACGAATCCGCGCGCGAATGCGCTGACCGCTCTCGGTCTGGGCACTCGCGACTTCTTCGAAGCTCTCGCGGGGGTTGATCACGAAGACCATGCTGTCGCCCAGGTTGCGGCTCTTCATCAGCCGGTGCGCCGGGAAGTTCATGTTGATGAACAGCGGCATGCCGGCGAAGCAGAACGACCATTGATTATCGTGCGGGTCGCCCGGCACGTCCTGAGGCCAGGGCTGCGGGTCGCGGGCATGCACGCCTTGCAGCACTTTCCAGGCCAGCGCCTGCTGCTCGTCGAGGCTGCCGCCAGGGGCGGTTTCGATGAATACCAGCAGCGGGGTGCCGATGCGTTGCTTGCGAGGTATCGGTTCGATGGTGCGCACGTAGTCGGTCAAGCCCTTGGCCATGTCATCAGCCATGTGCTCAGCACGGGCGAAGACAATGTGACACGTCTTGGCACCGACCGCCTTGCGGCCAAACAAACAAGGAAATTCAGGATTGGCGAGAATTGCGCGAAAGTGTTCTATGGTTTTGAAGGTCCAGTGACTCGTATTCTGGACATGTTCGGCGGCCAGCTCTAGCGCATCCAGGCGATAGCAGTTTCCATATCCCGTAAACATGGTTTCCCCAGACGTTCTAATGATCATTTCTGCCTAGCTAAGGCTGATTAGCTCTATGTATTTATGGTTTACAGGCATTTTCTGAGATGCGCCCAGCGTTGTAAAACGCCTGGATTTATGACCTACTATTAGTCTCACTCATGCTGCGGACGGCCATAGATGTCAGAACGGATTCAAGCACTGCATGCCCTGCGCGCTTTTGAAGTGGCTTCGCGCTACGGCTCATTCACTCGTGCAGCCGAAGAGCTGGCCCTGACCCAGGGCGCCGTCAGTCATCACATCAAGACCCTTGAGTCGATGTTTGGCTGCAGCCTGTTCGAACGACGCGGGCCCAAGCTGCGCCTGACCGAACATGGCCGCTTGCTGGCGCAGGAGCTCAAGGTCGGCTTCAAGATCATCGAAAACGCCTGCGCCTTGCTGCGTCAGGATCGCTATGGCTTGCGCCTGAAAGCACCGTCGACGCTCACCGTACGTTGGCTATTGCGCGCGCTGGATGGCTTCAAGAAGGTGGAAAACAGCTGCAGCGTGCAGCTGTCGAGCGTGTGGATGGACATCGATAGCGTCGATTTTTATTCAGAACCGTACGACTGCGCGATTCTTCTGGCCAACGGTCGTTTCCCTGCCGACGTCGAGGGCTTCAAGCTGTTCGACGAGTGGCTGATTCCGGTCTGCCACCCCGATTACCTGCAAGATCCCAACCCGGATCTGGCCATACTCAGTCAGTGCGACTTCCTGCACCCCTCGACCGACCGGCGTGACTGGCGGCGCTGGCTGGCGCGGATGGACGCATTGCACATCAGCATCGACCAGGGGCAGGTGTTCGACACCCTTGATCAAGGTATTTCCGCCGCCCAGCAAGGCCTGGGCATCTCGGTAGTGGACCTGGTGCTGGCCAGCGCCGACGTCGCTGCCGGGCGCCTGGTGATGCCGTTCAAGCACGCCGTGGCAACCGGCGACGGCTATTACATGACCTGGCTCAAGGCCAGCCCCAAGGCTCGGCAGATGCTGCGGCTGCGCGATTTTCTGCTGGCCCAGGTGCCGCCGCTGGTGTCCAAGGAGATCAACTACCTCTACGGCTGACGCAACAGGGTAGAATCCCTGCTCAGCACGCCGTATCACAGAGGTCATCGCAGTGGAGTTGCAGCAGGGCTTTGTCCTCACCCGACATTGGCACGATACGCCCGAAGGCACCTGCGTGGAGTTCTGGCTGGCGACCGATCAGGGCCCGCGCCAGCTGCGTCTGGCGCCGCAGGAATCGGTGGCGTTCATCCCCGAGCGGTTCGCCGCCCACGCCCGCGCAGTGCTCAAGGGCGAGCAGGGTGCTGAGCTCAAACCACTGCGCTTGCGCGACTTCGAGCAACGCCCGGTGCTGGGCCTGTACTGCCGCCAACATCGCCAGCTGATCCAGCTTGAGCACCGTCTGCGCAGCGCTGGTATCGATGTATACGAAGCGGATATCCGTCCACCGGAACGCTACCTGATGGAGCGCTTCATTACCGCGCCGGTGCTCTTCAGCGGCCAGCCGGATGCCCACGGCGTGCTCTGCAACGGTCAGCTCAAGCCGCACCCCGATTACCGCCCGCCGTTGCGCCTGGCCTCGCTGGACATCGAAACCACCGAGCGTGGCGAGTTGTACAGCATTGCCATCGAGGGCTGCGGCCAGCGTCAGGTGTACATGCTCGGGCCGGCCAATGGCGACCACAGCATCGTCGACTTCGATCTGCACTACTGCGCCGACCGCGCGCAACTGCTGCACTGCCTCAATCAATGGATGGCCAGCCACGACCCAGATGCGATCATCGGCTGGAACGTGCTGCAGTTCGATCTGCGCTTGCTGCACGAGCACGCCGCGCGCTTGCAGGTGCCGCTGCTGCTTGGCCGTAACGGCGCACCACTGACCCTGCGCGCACACCCCGAGCGCAACCATGTGTTCGTCGAGGCGCCGGGCCGCTTGTTGATCGACGGCATCGAGGCGCTGCGTTCGGCGACCTGGAGCTTCCCTTCATTCAGCCTGGAGAACGTCGCCCAGACCCTGCTCGGCGAAGGCAAGGCGATCGATACGCCGTACCAGCGCATGGACGAAATCAACCGCATGTTCGCCGAGGACAAGCCGGCCCTGGCCCGGTACAACCTCAAGGACTGCGAGCTGGTCACGCGGATTTTCGCCCATACCCGCCTGCTCGAATTCCTCCTGGAACGCGCCAGCGTCACCGGTCTGCCGGTGGACCGCAGCGGTGGCTCGGTCGCGGCGTTCTGCCATTTGTACATTCCGCACATGCACCGGATGGGGTTTGTCGCGCCAAACATGGGCAGCCAGCCGGACACTGCCAGCCCTGGGGGCTTTGTCATGGACTCGCGCCCCGGCCTGTATGACTCGGTGCTGGTGCTCGACTACAAGAGCCTGTACCCGTCGATTATCCGCACCTTTCTGATCGACCCGGTCGGGTTGGTCGAAGGGCTCAGCCAGCCCGATGACGAGCACTCGGTCGAGGGTTTTCGCGGCGCACGTTTTTCCCGCACCCGGCATTGCCTGCCAGCCATCGTCGAGCGCGTCTGGCAAGGCCGGGAAGCGGCCAAGCGCGACGGTAACGCGGCACTCTCGCAAGCCTTGAAGATCATCATGAACGCCTTTTACGGCGTGCTCGGCTCCAACGGTTGCCGCTTCTTCGACACGCGCCTGGCCTCGTCGATCACCCTGCGTGGCCACGAAATCATGCGCCAGACCCGCGCCCTGATCGAGGCCGAGGGTTACGACGTCATTTATGGTGACACCGACTCGACCTTCGTCTGGCTCAAGCACGCCCACGACGAGCAGGCGGCGGCGAGCATCGGCAAGGCGCTGGTGGCCAAGGTCAACCAGTGGTGGCGCGAGGACCTGCGTCAGAGCCTGAACCTCGACTGTGCACTGGAGCTGCAATACGAAACCCATTACCAGCGTTTTCTGATGCCGACCATCCGCGGCGCCGAGGAGGGCAGCAAGAAGCGCTACGCAGGCCTGGTGCAGGGCGCCGATGGCGAGCTGCAGATGATCTACAAGGGCCTGGAGTCGGTGCGCACCGACTGGTCGCCACTGGCCCGGCAGTTTCAGCAAGGGCTGTATGAGCGGATCTTTCGCAACCAACCTTATCGTGACTATCTACGCGATTACGTACAGCGCACCCTCGCTGGCGCGCAGGACGAACTGCTGATCTACCGCAAGCGTCTGCGCCGGCCGCTGGCCGATTACCAGCGCAACGTGCCGCCGCACGTGCGCGCGGCGCGTCTGGCCGATGACTTCAATGCGCGGCTGGGCCGTCCCAAGCAGTACCAGCGCGGCGGCTGGATCAGCTATGTGATCACCACAGCAGGCCCCGAACCGCTGGAAAACCTGCAGTCGCCGATCGACTACGAGCATTACCTGAGCCGCCAGCTGCAACCGGTGGCGGACGCGATCCTGCCGTTTGTCGGTGACGATTTCAACGCCCTGACTGGTCGCCAGCTGATGCTGTTCTGAGCCCGCACGGGCGCTAATTTTTCCTCGTTGCATTCGTTCTATAGGGATGGTTCGCCACCGCCCCACGCCTATAGATTCGGATGCCCACACAATGAATGCTGAAGACGCCCTGAAACTCGCTCGTCGCTTTATTGGCCTGCCGGTGGAGAAACGTCAGCTGTTTCTCGCTGCATTGGTCCGCGAAGGGGTGGATTTTGCCCAGTTTCCGATCCCGGCCGACGTGCCCGCCGAGGATCGCCAGGCGTTGTCCTATGCCCAGCGGCGCATGTGGGTGTTGTGGCAACTGGACCCGCACAGCGGCGCCTATAACCTGCCCGGTGCAGTGCGGCTCAAAGGGGCGCTGGACATCAACGCGCTGGAGCGCGCCTTCGCCAGCCTGATCGAGCGGCATCAGACCCTGCGCACTGTATTCCGGCGCCGTGATGACGACAGCGTGCAGCAGGTGCCCGCCGAGCAGCCGCTGCACATCGTTCATCAGGACTTTTCGGCGCTGGCTATTGATGCGCGCGAGCAGGCGGTACGAGAGGCAGCCGAAGCCCAGGCGGTGCAGCCCTTCGACCTTGAGCAAGGCCCACTGCTGCGGGTCAGCCTGCTGCGTCTGGCCAGCGACGAGCACGTGTTGCTGCTGACCCTGCACCACATCGTCTCCGATGGCTGGTCGATGAACGTGTTGATCGAAGAATTCACTCGTTGCTACGACGCTTTCGCGCTGGGCAAGAATCCTGCGCTGGCGCCGTTGCCGGTACAGTACGCCGACTATGCCCTGTGGCAACGACGCTGGCTCGAGGCGGGTGAGCAGGCGCGTCAGCTAAGCTACTGGCAGGATGCGCTCGGCAACGAGCACGATCCGCTTGAACTGCCCACCGATCATCCACGCCCGGCGCTGCCAAGCCAGCGCGGCCGGCGCCTGGAATTCGCCATCGACACAGCGTTGGCCGACGGCCTGCGCGAACTGGCCCGCCAGCACAACGTGACCTTGTTCATGCTGCTGCTCGGCGCCTTCAACGTGCTACTGCTGCGCTACACCGGGCAAACCGACCTGCGTGTCGGCGTACCGATCGCCAACCGCAACCGCAGCGAGATCGAAGGCCTGATCGGCTTCTTCGTCAATACCCTGGTGCTGCGCACTCAAGTCGACGCCCTGCAGCCATTCGCCAGCTTGCTGCAAGCGGTCAAGGAGCGCGTGCTCGGGGCCCAGGCGCATCAGGATCTGCCTTTCGAACAGTTGGTCGAAGCGCTGCAGCTGGAGCGCAGCCTGAGCCACACGCCGCTGTTTCAGGTGATGTACAACCACCAGCCGCACGTAGCCGACATGGCCAGCCTGCAAACGGCCTCGGGCCTGAGCCTGAGTGCGGTGCAGTGGCAGAGCCGCACCACTCAGTTCGACCTGACTCTGGATACCTATGAGCAGGGCGGGCAACTGCGCGGCGCCCTTACGTATGCGGATGAACTGTTCGACGCCGCCACTATTGCGCGCATGGCCAAACACTTCACCGGCCTGCTGGCAGCGCTGGTGGCCGACCCAAATCAGCGCGTTGGCGAGCTGGCGCTGCTGGCGGATGAAGAACACGACACCCTGATCAGCGGCTGGAACCAGACCGCCCAGGCCTATCCGCTGGATCAGTGCCTGCACAGCCTGATCGGCGAGCAGGTGCAGCGCACACCCGATGCCCCGGCCGTGCGTTTCGCCGAACAGACCCTGAGCTACGCGGCCCTCGAACGCCGCGCCAACCAGCTGGCCAACCTGCTGCGTGAGCGCGGAGTTGGCCCGGATGTGCTGGTCGGCGTATGCCTGGAGCGCTCGCTGGAAATGGTCGTGGCCCTGCTGGCCATCCACAAGGCCGGCGGTGCCTACGTGCCGCTTGACCCGGAATACCCGCAGGAGCGCCTGCACTACATGATCGACGACAGTGCCGTGCGCCTGTTGCTGACTCAGCGTGCGTTGCTGCCTTTGCTTGAAGGGCAGGCCGGCCTGCAGATGATCGATCTGGATCAGCCGCAAGGCTGGCTCGATGGCTACTCCGAGCAAGCGCCGCTGTCGCAGACCTTGCCCCAGCACCTGGCCTACGTGATCTACACCTCAGGCTCCACCGGCAAACCCAAAGGCGCGGGCAACAGCCATGCGGCGCTGGTCAACCGGCTGTGCTGGATGCAGCAGGCCTATGCACTGACCAGCAGCGATGTGGTCCTGCAGAAAACCCCGTTCAGTTTCGACGTGTCGGTGTGGGAGTTCTTCTGGCCGCTGCTGACCGGCGCTTGCCTGGTGGTCGCTGCACCCGGTGCACATCGCGACCCAGAGCGGCTGATCGAAACCATCGTCGACAACGGCGTGACCACCCTGCATTTCGTGCCTTCGATGCTGCAGGCATTTATCCATGAACATGGCGTTGAGGCCTGCCAGAGCCTGCAGCGCATTGTCTGCAGCGGCGAGGCACTGCCGCTGGAAGCGCAGCAGCAGGTTTTTGCCCGCTTGCCGCAGGCTGCGCTGTACAACCTCTACGGGCCGACCGAAGCAGCCATCGATGTCACGCACTGGACCTGCATCGACGAAGGCGCGCTGGCCGTGCCGATTGGTCAGCCGATTGCCAACCTGCGCACCCTGGTGCTGGATGCCCAACTGCAACCGGTGCCGGCAGGTGTTGCCGGCGAGCTGTACCTGGGCGGGATCGGCCTGGCGCGCAGCTATCATCGCCGCCCCGGGCTGACCGCCGAGCGCTTCGTCGCCTGTCCGTTCGTTGCCGGTGAGCGGCTGTATCGCACCGGTGACCGTGTCCGCCAGCGCCGCGACGGGGTGATCGAATATCTGGGCCGCTTCGACCATCAGGTCAAACTGCGTGGCCTGCGCATCGAGCTGGGCGAGATCGAGACGCGCCTGATGCAGCAGCCGCAGGTCGATGAGGCGGTCGTGCTGGTGCAGGAAGGCAAACACCTGGTGGCGTATCTGGTACTTGCTCAGGAGCCACAGGAGGGCTGGCAGGCCCAGCTCAAGAGCGCGCTGCTCGAATGCCTGCCTGAGTACATGGTGCCGACCTACTGGCTGGCATTGGACCAGCTGCCCGTGACTGGCAACGGCAAGCTCGACCGCAAAGCCTTGCCACTGCCGGAGGCGGCGCCGCAGCAAACCTACGTGGCCCCGCAGGACGAACTGCAACGGCTGCTGGCCGGGATCTGGCAGGACGTGCTCGGCCTGGCCCAGGTGGGCCTGGAAGACAATTTCTTCGAGCTTGGCGGCGACTCCATCGTCTCCATTCAGGTGGGCAGTCGCGCGCGTCAGGCCGGCGTGCGGCTCAAGCCGCGTGACCTGTTCCAGCATCAGACGGTGCGTAGCCTGGCCCAGGTCGCGGTGCGCGACAGCCAGGGCCAGCAAGAGCAGGGGCCGGCAACCGGCGACGTACAGCTGACGCCGATCCAGCACGCGTTCTTCGCGCTGGACATGCCGCAGCGCAGTCACTGGAACCAGTCGCTGCTATTGAGCCCGCGTGAACCGGTGCAAGCCGAAGTGCTCGCGCAAGCCTTGCAGCTGTTGCTGTCCCAGCACGATGCGCTGCGCCTGCGTTACACCGCGCAGACGCAAGGCTGGCAGCAGGCGTATGCGCCGGTCAGCAGCGCTCGAGTGCTGGAATCCGCGCAGGTAACCGACACCGCCCAACTGGCAGCACTCTGCGATGGGTTGCAGCGCAGCCTCGATCTGCAGACAGGGCCACTGCTGCGTGCGCTGTTGGTAGAGCTGCCTGATGGCGAGCAACGCTTGCTGCTGGTCATTCACCACCTGGTGGTCGATGGAGTGTCCTGGCGGGTGCTCCTCGAAGACCTGCAACTGGCTTATCAGCAATTGGCCGCCGGCCAACCAGCCAGGCTGCCGGCTAAGACCAGCAGCTATCAAGCCTGGGCCGCGCGCCTGCAGCAGCACGTACCGGCTGTGTTCGATCAGCTGCCGTACTGGCTTGCCCAGCATCAAGACATTGCCGAACTACCGTGCGACCGCCCCCACGGCGCCCTGACCAATCAACTGCAGCGCAAGGTCGAAGCGCGTCTGTCGCGAGAGGCCACCCGGCAACTCTTGCAAGTCGCCCCGGCGGCTTACCGCACCCAGGTCAACGACCTGCTGCTGACCGCTTTGGCGCGCCTGCTGCAACGCTGGACGGCGCAACCAGGCTGCCTGATCCAGCTCGAAGGCCATGGCCGCGAAGATCTTGGCGATGACCTCGACCTGACCCGCAGCGTCGGCTGGTTCACCAGCCTGTTCCCGGTACGCCTGCAAGTCCCGGCCGACTGGCCGGGTTCGATAAAGGCGGTCAAGGAGCAGTTGCGCCGGGTGCCCGGCAAGGGTCTCGGTTATGGCCTGCTGCGTTACCTCGCCGAGCCTGCCGTCGGCGCACAACTGGCCGCGCTGCCAGCGCCGCGGGTGACCTTCAACTACCTGGGCCAATTCGATGGCCAATTCGACCAGGCGGCGCTGTTCGCCCCGGCCAGCGAACGCAGCGGCCAGGCGCAGGACCCTCAAGCGCCGCTGGCCAACTGGCTGACCGTTGAGGGCCAGGTGTATGCCGGGGAGCTGGCCTTGCAGTGGGGCTACAGCAGCGCCATGTATGACGATGCCAGCATCCAGCAACTGGCCGACGGTTATCTGCAGGAGCTGCACGCGCTGATTGCCCACTGCCTGCAAGTGCCGGCCGGGCAGGTGACGCCCTCGGACTTCCCGCTCGCCAGCATCAGCCAGGCGCAGCTCGATCAGCTGCCCGCCAGCGCCGATCAGGTCGAAGACCTGTACCCGCTGGCGCCGATGCAGCAAGGCATGCTCTTTCACAGCCTGTACCAGCCGGCAGATGGCGCGTACGTCAACCAGATGCGCCTGGACATCGCCGGCCTCGACGTCGAGCGCTTCCGTCAGGCCTGGCAAGCGGCGCTGGATCATCACCCGATCCTGCGCAGCAGCATCCATTGGCAGGGCCTTGAGCACGCGCATCAGTTGGTCCATCGCCAGCTGCAACTGCCGCTGACGTTGCTCGAAGCGGGTGAACATGACCTTGACCAGTTGGCCGCCGCCGAGCGCGCGCTGGGCTTCGATCTGGCTCGCGCGCCATTGCTGCGCCTGAGCCTGGTGCCGACCGGTAGCGGCGACTGGCACCTGATCTACACCAGCCACCACATTCTGCTCGACGGCTGGAGCAACGCCAGCCTGCTGGCTGAGGTGCTCGGGCGTTATGCAGGCGTACAGCCGAGCGCTGCACCAGGGCGTTACCGCGACTATCTGGCCTGGTTGCAGGGGCGCTCTGCTGAAGCTGCCAAGGCCTACTGGCAAGTCAACCTGGCGCCGCTGGAGCAGCCGACCCTGCTCGCTGAAAGCCTGCGCCGACCGGCGCACGGCAGCGGCTACGGGCAGCTGCTGACCGAGCTCGAGCCCGTGCAGACCGAGGCGCTGAAGGCGTTCGCCCGCGCCCATAAAGTCACCCTCAACACCTTGCTGCAAGGCGCCTGGGCGGTGTTGTTGCAGCGTTACAGTGGGCAAGCGTGCGTAGCCTTCGGCGCCACCGTGGCTGGCCGCCCGGCCGAGTTGCCGGGCATCGACGCGCAGCTTGGGCTGTTCATCAATACCTTGCCGATCGTCTGCCAGCCGCACCCGCAGCACAGTGTGGCGCAGTGGCTGCAGGCCTTGCAGTCGCACAACCTGGCGCTGCGCGAGTTTGAGCATGTGCCGCTGTACGAGATCCAGGCCTGGGCTGGGCAGCAGGGCAACGCGCTGTTCGACAGCCTGCTGGTATTCGAAAACTTCCCGGTGGCCGAGGCCTTGAGCCAGGCTGACAGCAGCGGGTTGCGCATGCGCAACCTGAGCAACCACGAGCAGACCAGCTATCCGCTGACCCTCGGCATCGAACTGGGCGCGACCCTGCGCCTGGACTTCAGCTACGATCTGGCGCGGTTCAGCAGCGAGCAAGTAGCCGGGTTGTGCAGCCAATTGCGCCACTTGCTTGAGCAGTTTGTCGCCGCCCCGCAAGGCGTGCTCGGAAACCTGACCCTGCTTGATCACACCGGCCAGTACAACCTGCTGCAACGCCAAGGCGACAGCTGCATGGCGCTGCGTGATCAAGCGCTGGTGCATCAGCGTATCGCTGCTCAGGCCGCCAGCACGCCTGGAGCATTGGCGGTGTGGACCTCGGCGGCAAGCCTTGACTATGCCAGCCTCAACCAACAGGCCAACCGCCTTGCCCATTGCCTGATCGAATCCGGCGTCGGCCCCGGCCAACGCGTCGGCTTGGCACTGCGGCGTACCCCGCAGTTGATCGTCAGCCTGCTGGCAGTGCTCAAAAGTGGTGCCGCCTATGTGCCGCTCGACCCCAGCTACCCGGACGAGCGCTTGCTGTTCATGGTCGAGGACAGCCGTCTCGACCTGTTGCTCAGTGAGGGTGGGCTGCTTGCTCATCTGGCACTGCCGGTTGGCTTGACGCGGCTGCAACTCGACGCGCTGGGCGATCAGCTGGCCAACGCATCAACGCTGGAGCCGGCGAACCGCGCTTGTCCTGAAGACCTCGCTTACGTCATCTACACCTCAGGCTCCACCGGCAAACCCAAGGGCGTGGCGATTGCCCATGCGGCCCTGCGCGAGTTCTGCGAAAGCGCCGCTGACTATTCCCGACTTGCCGCCAGCGACCGCGTCCTGCAGTTCGCCACGTTCAGCTTCGACGGCTTTGTCGAGCAGTGCTACCCACCCTTGAGCGTCGGCGCGGCGCTGATCATGCGCGATGACCAGCCGTGGTCGGTCGAGCAGTTGGCCGAGGTGCTGGTCGAGCAGGGCGTGACCCTGGCCGACTTGCCCGCTGCCTACTGGCATCTGTTGGCCAAGCTGTGTGCCAGCGAAGACCGCAGCCTGGGGCGGTTGCGCCAGGTGCACGTCGGCGGCGAGGCGATGTCGGTCGAGGGCTTGCGCCTGTGGCATGCGGCCGGGCTGGGCGCGGTGCGCCTGGTCAATACCTACGGCCCGACCGAGGCGACGGTGGTGTCCAGCGTGCATGACTGCCAGTTGGCCGACGCCAGTGCCGTATATGGTGTGCCCATTGGCCAGGCGATTGCCGGGCGCAGTTTGCGCATTCTTGATGCTGGCGCCGAGCTGCTGCCGGCCGGCGCAACCGGAGAGCTGTGGATTGGCGCTGCGGCGAGCCTTGCACAGTGCTATTTCGACCGCCCGGCGCTCACCGCCGAGCGCTTCTTGCCCGACCCGTTTGCCAGCGAGCCCGGCGCGCGGCTGTACCGCAGCGGCGACCTGGTGCGCTACAACCCGGCAGGTGCTATCGAGTACGTCGGCCGCATCGACCACCAGGTGAAGATCCGTGGTTTTCGCATCGAGCTTGGCGAAATCGAAGCGCGCCTCGCGGCTCAGCCCGCCGTGCGCGAGGCAGTGGTCGTAGCGCTGCCAGCCCGCCATGGCCTGCAACTGGTGGCCTATGTGGTGCCAGTCGATGACCTGGAGGCGCTGGCCGTGCCAGCGCAGGATGACCTGCGCGGTGTTATTCAAGCCGCGTTGAAAGCCGATTTGCCGGACTACATGCAGCCCAACCAGCTGATCTTGCTGGCGCGCCTGCCGCTCAACCCCAACGGCAAGCTCGACCGCAAGGCGCTGCCCGCGCCGCAGGCCGTCAGCCACAGCCAGGCGCTGCCGCAGACCGATCTGCAGCGCCGTGTTGCCGCCATCTGGCAGTCGGTGCTGGACGTGGCGCAGGTCGGCCTCGGCGATAACTTCTTTGCCCTCGGCGGCCACTCGCTGCTGGCCACGCAGGTGATCAGCCGGGTGCGTCAGGAGCTGGGCGTACAGCTGGCCCTGCGCAGCCTGTTCGAGGCGGCCACCCTGCAAGACTTTGTCGCCAGCATCGAACACAGCGAGCGCGCTGCGAGCATGCCGGTGCTGCGCCGGGTCGATGAGCGCCAGCCGCAGCTGCAGTCGTTTGCCCAGCAGCGGCTGTGGTTCCTCTGGCAACTCGAGCCGCACAGCTCGATGTACAACATTGCCCGCGCGCTCGAGCTGACCGGCACGCTGGATCCGCGCGCGGTGCGCCAGGCCTTCGACATGCTCGTACAGCGCCATGCAGTGCTGCGTACCACTTATTTCGAAGCCGATGGCGAGCATTGGCAGCAAGTGCATCAGCAGCTGGCGCCGGAATTTGCCTTCACTGATCTGCGTGGCTCAGCCGAAGGGCAGGCTGCGCTCGAGCAGCACCTGCAGAGCGAAGCCCGCCAGCCGTTCGACCTGGTCGACGGCTCGCCGATGCGCGTGCGCCTGCTGCGTCTGAGCGAGCAGCGCCATGTGCTGCTGATCACCCTGCACCATATCGTCGCCGACCACTGGTCGTTTGGTCTGCTGCCGGCGGAGTTCGTCAGCCTGTACCAAGCGGCCCGCAGCGGCAGCCCATCGGCGTTGCCGGAACCACGCCTGCAATACGTCGACTTCGCCGTCTGGCAGCGCGAGTGGCTGGCGGCCGGTGAACTCGAGCGGCAGCTGGCCTACTGGCGCGCCCAGTTGGGCGATGACCACCGCTTGACCAGCCTGCCGGCATCGCCTGCACGCCAGGCAGCCTCGGCCAATGCCGCCTATTGCGAGGTGCACGAGTTCCACTTCAGCCCGGCCCTGAGCGAGGCCCTGCGCGAATTCGCCACGGCGCGGGGGGTGACCTTGTACATGCTCCTGCTGGCCGGCTTCAGCGTGGTAGTGGCCCAGCGCAGCGCCAGCAGCCGAGTGCGCCTGGGTACCGATGTGGCCAACCGCAACCACGCCGGGGTTGAAGATCTGGTGGGGTTCTTCGTTAACCAGTTGGTACTGCAATTGACGGTCGAACCACAGGCCAGCGTCAGCCAGTTGCTGGAGGCGGCGCGCAGCACCGTGATCGGCGCTGCCGACCACCAGGACCTGCCGTTCGAGCGCTTGGTGGAAGCTCTGCGAGTTCCACGCAGGGCAGGGCGTTCACCGCTGTTTGCGATCAAGTTCATCTATCAGGACAGCAGCGATGTGCCGCTGTCGATCGACGGCCTCGAGATCCAGCCATTGCCGGCCGGTAAAGCCGCCGCCGAGCTGGACCTGATCGCCGAGTTCGTCAACGCGCCCGCCGGCATATACCTGGGGCTCAAGTGCGATGCCGGGCTCTACGCCAGTGCCGACATGGCCTGCCTGTTTGGCCAGTTGCAAGGGGTGTTCGAGCACATGCTTGGCGACCCGCAGGCGGCCTTGGCGCAGTTGCTTGAAGGTGCAGCGCAGGTGCAACAGGCGGCCGAGCAACAGGCCCTGGCCGAGCGCCAGGCGCAATTGCAGCAACAGCCGATCCAGCGCCGTCGCCCAGGCCGGGTGGCGGTCGAGTAACGGCGGCAAGGACAGTCAGGCAGGTGCGCGCCAGGGGGCGCCACCTGATACACGAATGGGAGAGGTGCAATGTCGAATTTCGAGTCGCAAGTGATACCGGCGCTGGGCAAGGGGCGGCGCAAGAGCCTCAGCCTGGACCAGTCCAGCCTGGTCACCTTCAGCCCGATGTTCGCCGACCGCCCGCTGCCGCTGGTGTGCACGCCAAGCATGCCCGGGGTCAACCTGATCGAGTGGGCCGGGCAGAACCGCGCCCTGATCGAAAGCAAGCTCGACCAGCATGCGACCCTGCTGTTTCGTGGCTTCAACGTGCCGGATATCCACGCCTTCAACCAGTGCGTCGATGCGATTTCCGGCGGCGCGCTGGAGTACCTGTTCCGCGCCTCGCCG
>Ga0247813_10001399_pt1 | contig 18530 bp, 15 predicted proteins | sample UWRJL169409C1_FD_180719 | JGI IMG/M metagenome (GOLD analysis project Ga0247813, IMG submission 180719) | Plant litter microbial communities from Arlington Agricultural Research Station in Wisconsin, United States - UWRJ-L169-409C-1 | ecosystem: Environmental > Terrestrial > Plant litter >... | reverse complement strand
CGCACCGAATTCCTCGCTGGTGTTCGATGTCGAACTGCTCGACGTCAAGCCGCGTTGATCCTGCCTGCATGAGCATTGCCCTGAACACCCCACCACGCCGGGTCGCGATCATCGGCGGCGGCCCCGCTGGTCTGATGGCGGCGGAGACCGTGCGCGCTGCCGGCCACACCGTCGATCTGTACGAAGCCAAGGGATCGCCCGGCCGCAAGTTCCTGATCGCCGGTAAAGGCGGCCTCAACCTCACCCACTCCGATGCGCGTGAGGTGTTCGTCTCGCGCTACCGCGAGCGCGCGCAGGCAGTGGGTGGCTGGTTGGCCGATTTCGATGGCGAGGCGCTGCGTGCCTGGGCGCTGGCGTTCGGCGTGGACACCTATGTGGGCAGTTCGGGACGTGTCTTCCCGGTCGACCGCAAGGCCGCCCCGCTGCTGCGCGGCTGGGTGCGCCGGCTCAAGGAACAGGGGGTGCGTTTCCACGTACAGCACCGCTGGACCGGCTGGGATGACGCGGGCGCGCTGCGCTTCGAGACGCCCGAGGGCACGACCACGATCACGGCCGATGCAGTGGTGTTCGCGCTCGGGGGCGGCAGCTGGCCTGAGCTCGGCTCGGACGGTGCGTGGGTGGCACCGATGACCGCCAGCGGCGTCGACATCGCCCCGCTGAAGCCGGCCAATTGTGGCTTCGACATCGGCTGGACGCCCTACTTCAGCGAGCGCCAGGCGGGTGCCCCGCTCAAGCCGGTGGTGGCGCACTGGACCGACCTGCAGGGTGAGCCGCGCTCGCTGCAGGGCGAATGCGTGATCACCGCGACCGGCATCGAAGGCAGCCTGATCTATGCGCTGTCGGCCGATCTGCGCGACAGCCTGGCCCGCGACGGCCAGGTGACCCTGCAGCTGGATCTGCTGCCGGGCCAGACCGAAGCGCAGGTAGCGGAGAAACTGCAGAAGCCACGCCAGGGTCGCAGCTTCGGCGAGGTCCTGCGCCGCCAGCTGGGCCTGGGTGGCGTGAAGTCGGCCCTGCTGTTCGAGGTGATGGGTCGCGAGGCCGGGCAATTGCCGCTGGACCAGATCGCGCATGGGCTCAAGCGGCTGCCGTTGGCTCTGCAGCGAGCCCGTCCTATCGATGAAGTGATCAGCACCGCCGGTGGCGTGCGGCTGGAGGCGATGGACGCGCAGTTGATGCTGCGCGGGCGCCCCGGCACGTTCTGCGCCGGCGAGATGCTGGACTGGGAAGCGCCGACGGGCGGCTACCTGCTGACGGCCTGCTATGCCAGCGGGCTGCGCGCCGGGCGTGGCGTGGTCGCGTGGTTGGCGCAGGCGTGAATCACGCGGTGCCGGCCGCTGGCCGGCATCAGCGCCTGCGCTGCATCCGCACCGAGGCGAGCGAAACGCCGCTGGGGTGCGGGTAGCTCTCCTCGCGCAGCGCTTCAAAGCCACAGCGACGATAAAACGGGACCGCGTTGAGCGAGGCCGAGAGCACCAGCGGCCGCGCCGGGTCGGCCAACGCCTCCATCGCCTGCATCAAGGTCAGACCGATGCCACGGCCACCGCAGTCGGGATCAACGAACAGCGCATCGATCTCGTTGCCGGCCAGATCGATCACGCCATAGCCCAACAGCACGCCGTCAGTGTCTTCGGCAATCACACAGCCACCGGCCGCCAACAGCGCACGGTAATGTTCCGGCGGCGGTGAGGCCGACCACGGGGCGATCACCTCCGGCGGATAGGCCACGCTGCACAGCTCACGAACGCACCGCGTGCGCAGCTCCCACAGTCTGTCCGCCTCCTCGGCACGGCCAACGCGCAAGCGCACGTCGCGCGCTGCGGTCATCGCGATTTGCTCGACCGCAGCGCCTGGATGCGCGCTGGCGGCTGGAACGAATCACTGCGCGCATCGGCCCAGTAGTCGTGAAAGACCGCGTGGTCCGGCACTTTGCGCAGCAGCTCGCCCGGGGCCAGATAGCGGTACAGCGAGGCCAGTGAGCGGATCTCCACCGGCGAGACGCGGCGCAGGATGTGCTCCGGGCCCAGCTCGGAGGGATCGTTCAAGCCGGCCGCACACAGCAGGTCGCGCAGCGCGCGCAGGGTGTTCTCGTGGTAGCTGTGCACGCGCGTGGCCTTGTCGGCCGCGTCCAGGTGACGCCATCGATGCGGGTTCTGCGTGGCAATGCCGGTCGGGCATTTATCACTGTGACAGCTCAGCGACTGGATGCAGCCCAGCGCGAACATGAAGCCACGCCCGGCATTGCACCAGTCCGCACCCAGCGCGATGGTGCGTGCGATTTCGAAGGCACTGGTGACCTTGCCCGCCGCGCCCACACGGATGCGATCGCGCAGGTCCAGCCCGACCAGGGTGTTGTGCACCAGCAACAGCGCTTCGTGCATCGGCACACCCACGTGGTCGATGAACTCAGCCGGCGCCGCACCGGTACCACCCTCGGCGCCATCCACCACGATGAAATCCGGCAGAAGCCCGGTTTCCTGCATCGCTTTGGCGATACCGAACCACTCCCAGGGATGGCCGATGGCCAGCTTGAACCCGACCGGCTTGCCGCCGGACAACTCCCGCAGCCGCGCGACGAACTGCAGCAGCTCCACCGGCGTATTGAACGCGCTGTGCTTGGAGGGCGATACGCAATCCACGCCCATCGGCACGCCACGGGTGATCGAGATCTCTTCGCTCACTTTCGCCGCCGGCAGCACCCCGCCATGGCCGGGCTTGGCGCCCTGAGAGAGCTTGATCTCGATCATCTTGACCTGATCATGGGTGGCGTTGGCGACGAACTTCTCTTCGCTGAAACCGCCGGCATCGTCACGGCACCCGAAGTAGCCCGAGCCGATTTCCCAGACCAGGTCGCCGCCCATTTCGCGGTGATACGGCGAGATCGAGCCTTCGCCGGTGTCGTGATAGAAGCTGCCACGGCGCGCGCCTTCGTTGAGGGCGCGGATCGCGTTCGCCGACAACGAGCCGAAGCTCATCGCGGAGATGTTGAACACACTGGCCGAATACGGCTTGGCGCAGTTCGGGCCGATCTGGATGCGGAAATCGTGGTGGCCGATCTCGGTCGGCGCCAGCGAATGGTTGATCCACTCGTAGTCCACCGCATAGGTGCTGCGCAGCGTGCCGAACGGCACCACGTCCATTTCATTCTTGGAGCGCTGGTAGATCAGGGCACGCTGCTGGCGCGAGAACGGCACATCCTCCAGATCGCTCTGCACGAAGTACTGGCGGATCTCCGGTCCGATCGATTCCAGCCCGTAGCGGAAGTGCGCCATCACCGGATAATTGCGTCGCAGCGTGCTGCGCTTCTGCAGCAGATCCCAGGTGCCCAGCACCACCAGCAACGCCGTCACGCCGACGCCCCAGTACCAGGCGGGCCAGATCGTGGCCAACCACACGCAGACCGGGAACAACAGGATGGCGAGCAGATACGCGAGATAGCGATGCATGGCGTTCCTCAATCAATAGCTGCCCCCGAGTCTACAGGCGGTCGTCCACCACTTCCCGGGGCCACACGGATTTGACGTCGTACACCACGCCCTGCGGCTTGAGCAGCGCGCGCACCTGCGCCGCATCGAAGGCGCGGAAACGATCATGCGCCACCGCAAGCACCACGGCGTCATAGCCGTCCGGATCGGGCGAGGCGACCCACCGTACATCGGCATCGGCAAGCGCCGCCGGCCCGACCCACGGATCCTGCACGTCCACCTGCGCCCCGGTGGCCTGCAGGCGCTGCGCCAGCTCCAGCGCGCGGCTGTTGCGCAGGTCCGGGCAGTTCTCCTTGAAGGTCACGCCCAGCACCAGGACGCGTGCCTGGGCGACGGCGATGTTGCGCGATGCCAGCAACGCCAGCACGCGTTGTGCGACGTGCTCACCCACCCGGTTGTTGACCTGGCGCGCGGTGTGGATGAGATCGGGGTGATACCCCATGCTCTCGGACTTGTGCAGCAGGTAGTACGGATCCACCCCGATGCAGTGGCCGCCGACGAGGCCGGGGCGGAAAGGCAGAAAGTTCCACTTGCTGCCCGCCGCAGCCAACACGTCCTGGGTATCGATGCCAAGCCGATCGAAGATCAGCGCGAGTTCGTTGACCAAGGCAATGTTGACGTCGCGCTGGATGTTCTCGATCACCTTGGCCGCTTCGGCCACGCGGATCGACGGCGCCGGCCAGGTCCCGGCGGTGATGATGCGTTGGTACAGCGCATCCACCACGGCCGCCGCCTCGGGCGTCGAGCCGGAGGTGATCTTGCGGATGTCCGGCAGCCGGCGCTCGCGGTCGCCTGGGTTGATCCGCTCCGGGCTGTAACCGCAGTAGAAATCTTCGTTGAAGCGCAGCCCCGATCCAGCCTCCAGCAAGGGCACGCAGACTTCCTCGGTGGTGCCGGGGTACACGGTGGATTCGTAGATCACCAGGTCGCCCGGCGCCAGCAGTCCGGCGATCAGCGTGCTGGCACTGCGCAGCGGCCCCAGATCGGGCTGCTCATGCGCATCGATCGGCGTCGGCACGGTCACGATGTAGACGTTGCACTCGGCCAGATCCGAGGGGTCGGCGCTGTAGCGCGCATGCACGGCGGCAGCCAGTTCGTCGGCATCCAGCTCGAGCGTATGGTCATGGCCACGCTGCAGCTCGGCGACGCGCGTGTGGTCAATGTCATACCCCAGGGTCGGCTGCTGCTGACCAAAGGTCACCGTCAATGGCAGCCCGACGTACCCCAGCCCGATCACACCGATGCGCGGCGTTGCCGATGCGGAAATGGCGCGCGTCATCGCTGCGCTCCACGCAGCGGAACCGGGCCGGCGATCAGCCGGGGCGTCATCAGGGAGGGCTTCATGCGATACAGGCGCCGGGGATACAGGTGACGCAAGCCTAACGCGCCGGGCGCCGCCCCACAAAGAACAAAGCCGCCGCCCGCGGAGAGTACGGACGACGGCCAAAGGAATGATGGTCCAGCTGCGGTTACTACCCTTTCAGACAGCCTCCAAGGGCAAACCCCGCAAGACTGATCACAGCTGGTAGGCAAAGGATAGGCGCACAACCGTGATCATTGTGTTACGGCCAACGGTGTTTTGCGTTACGAACCCAACGTGACTGCCGCCGGTTCCAACTCGCCGGAGACACCGGTCCACGCATCCAGCAGCGCCGCAAATCCGGTGGGCGACGTACCGTCCACCGACAACCGCAAGGCGAAGCCCTCCCACGGCAGGTCGATCAGTCGCGCCAGCGCGTCCGGTTCAACGGCGGCTGACGCCATCGTCCAGCGTGCGAAGTGCCGCACCTCCACCTTATCGCGGGCCAGCTCACGCAGTCCCTGATGGATGCGCGCATTGAGCACGCGCTGGAACACCGAATCCACGCCGTCTTCCGGGCCTTCGAAGTACTGCAGGAAACGACGCCCGTCGAACATCAACACGCCGGTCACGCCGGCCACTTTGTTGAAGCCCATTGCCGCACGCAGAATCTGATCAATGTCAGACGTCTCGATTCCTTCGATAGCGTCGCTGACGTAAGCGACCGCATGCAGCGGCATGAAGACTTTCCATAGTGAACCGGAACTGACTATGCCATGAAGAAATCGCAGTGGGTAGCCGTGGCGTCAGGCTGCAGTGCCTGCCACGGTCTAGTGTGACTCACTGCTCAATCAGGCGCCCGCACCTCATAGCCCCGCGCGCGCAGCTGCTCCAGGTAGCCGCCTGGAGAGACGAGGGATGACACAGGCACGGTGGCGAACGTCACTGCATTGCGCCCGAGTGCATCGCTGGCCATGCCCAACCACTTTCGCTGCGCCTGGGCATCCACGTCGGTCAGTCCACGGCGGCGACCGAAGTCGCTGTTGGCGACTGCATCCACGCAGGCCACGTACTGCCCCTCCACGGCCAGCCGCTGCAACGCTTCTACATCCCCCACCGACCAGGCATTGGCGCGTTCGGCCAGCAGCGGCAGCCCGTGCTCGACCACGTCCAACGTGCGGCGGAAGCACTCCAGGTCCTGCAGCGCGGTACCGCGCACTTCCTTGAGCGCTTGCCGGGGGTCGGCGATCTTGATCTCGACCCGGGTCGGCACCGGCTTCAGGCCGTGCGCCTTGGCGGCCTTCTCCACCACCTTGGACACCGGGGAGGAACGGCCCAGGCCGACATCCTTCAGCGCGGCGGCATACAGCTGTGTGGCCGCCACCAGCGGGCGATCCTTCTCGATACCGCCATCGCGACCGATGTGGCGCTGTTTGAGCCGCTCCCAGCGCGCGTACAGATCCGGCGGCAGCACCTCGCGCAGCGTTCGCCCGTCCGGATCGCGGGCAGCCTTCAACGCCGAAGGCACCAGCGTCAGCCGACCGAAGAAACCGACATCAGCATCGAAGCCCCACCCGGGTGAGCCCAGCACCTGCTGGGCACTGCCGATCACCGCCTGCACTTCGTCGGCCCGCCACTCCAGCTTGGCCGGCAGCGGCGACACCGTGCCCAGAATCCACAGCGCGTGTCCGGCGCTGTTGCGGACCTGCCACATGCCCGGGCCGGGCTGCTCGCCAGAGACCACCACCGGGGCCAGATCGATCACGTCCCCCGCCGCGGGCGTCGGCGTCGGCGTCGGCGTCGGCGCCTGCGCCTGTGTCGCGCCGCTCAGCAGCAGCGCCAGGCTCACCATCAGTGCTGTCCGTGCACGTACCGAGTTCGCCATGTCACTTGTCTTTGTCCGGGATGGTGCGCAGCGTAGGGCGGCGCGCAAAGAAATGCGTAAAGTTTGCGTTGCCCGGATCACCGCTCCGGCAGCGACAACGAACGAGGGCAGCCCCATGGCTGCCCCCGTCTCATCGCCGCACACCTTGATCAGGCGAGTTGCCTGCTCAGAACTCGCGCCAGTCACCGTCCACCGTGGCCGCCGGCACCTGCCGCAGCGGGGTCACCGTACCGCTGCCGGAACGCGGCCTGGCGGCGGCGGGCACCGATGCTTTCAGTGGCGAAGCGGCACCACGCGGTACGGCCATCGGCTGCGTCTGCACGCCGCTCTGGGTTGCCAGGCGGAAGCGCGCCACCGCACCGGTCAGGGCCATGGCCTGCTCCTCCATCGAGCGCGCCGCAGCCGTTGCCTCTTCCACCAGCGCCGCGTTCTGCTGGGTGGTTTCGTCCAGCTGCACCACGGTCTGGCTGACCTGCTCGATGCCGGCCGACTGCTCCTGCGATGCCGACGAAATCTCGGCCATGATGTCGGTGACCTTCTGCACCGAGGTGACGATCTCGGTCATGGTCACGCCGGCCTTGTCGACCAGACCCGCACCGATGGCCACTTTGTCCACCGAGTCCTCGATCAGCTCTTTGATCTCCTTGGCCGCAGCGGCCGAGCGCTGCGCCAGCGTGCGCACTTCACTGGCGACCACCGCAAAGCCCCTGCCCTGCTCCCCGGCGCGCGCCGCTTCCACGGCCGCGTTCAAGGCCAGGATATTGGTCTGGAACGCGATGCCGTCGATCACCGTGATGATGTCGGCGATCTTCTTGGACGAGGCTTCGATGCCGCGCATCGTGACGACCACGTCCTGCACCACCTGGCCGCCTTCGGAGGCCACCGCACCGGCACCGATCGCCAGCTGGTTGGCCTGGCGCGCGTGCTCGGCGTTCTGCCGCACGGTGGAGGTCAGCTCCTCCATCGAAGCCGCCGTCTCCTCCAGGTTGGCAGCCTGCTGCTCGGTACGCCGCGACAGGTCATTGTTGCCGCTGGCGATTTCCACCGCCGCGGTGTTGATGCTGCCCGCCGCGACCTGGATGCTGCCGATGATGCCGGTCAACTGGCCGACCGTGGTATTGGCATCGTCGCGCATCCGGGCGAACACGCCCTGGAACTCGCCTTCCATGCGCACGGTGAGGTCGCCCGAGGCAATCGCCTTGAGCAGTTCCGAAAGCTGGCGAAGATTCTCGTCGCTGATCTGCATCATCGTGTTCAGGCGCTCGATCATCACCTTGAACTCGTGATCGAAGGCACCCGCATCGCCTCGCTGGCTGAAATCACCTGCCGCAGCCGCAGAGGCCAACCGGTGGATCTGGCCGTTGATCGCCGCCAGATTCTGCTTGGTGATGGCCATCGCCTCGGTGAAGCGCGCCTTGTCACCCGGCAGCGCTTCCAGATCCTCGGCCAGATCGCCGACCGCATAGTTGCGCACCACATCGATGATCTTCTGGGTCAGCGCGATGCTGCTGCCGACCAGTGCATTGGTGCCCGCAGCGATGCGACCGAAATCACCGGGGAATGCCGATGCATCGATACGGTAGGCCAGTTCACCCAGATCATGACGGTGCGCCATGTCCTGCTGTGCGGCGGAGAAGGAACGCAGGCGCGCGCCCATCTGATCCATGCTGGCCAGAAGCTGGCCGGTCTCATCACGGCTGGGGCGTCCCACGCTGGTGTCGAAGCGGCCGTCGGCAATCGCGCGCGAGACGTCCATGGCCCGGCGCAACGGGCCCACCAGGCTGCGCGTGATCAACCAGGCCAGCAACCCGCCGGCCACCAAGGCCAGCAGCGCGAACCCGATCAACAGCGTCCGCGAGGTCCGGATCGATGCATCGATCATGGCCGCGCTTTCTGCATTACGCCGTTCCTGCAGCGACACCGCGGCCTGGAGTGCCACAGCGCGCGCGTCCATCAGCGGCTCGGCTTCGCCGTACAGCAGGCCGATGGCGGCCGCGTCATCGTTGGCGGTCGCATGCTCGATGATCCGGTTGTGCGTGGCCACCGAGGCGGCCTGTGCATCGGCAATAGCCTGCAGGGCCTGCTTGCCTTCCGCATTGCTGGGAAGCGCGTCCAGCGCCGCACGCGCTTCGGCGTAGCCAGCACGCGTCTTCTGGATCCGTTCCAGGATCAAGGGGCCGTTGTCAGTTCCATCCAGGATCAGATCGCGAAGATTCCGCTCGTTCTGGAAATTGGACCCCCGCATCGTCGTCAACAACGACAGCTTTTTGCCATTGGATTCGATCTCCGCCACCTGCCGACCAATCGCAGACGCCTGATACAACGCCAGCGAGGATGAGCCGATCAGCAGCACCAGAAGAATCCCGAAGCCCACGCCGAGCTTCGAACCGACGTTCATGTTTCTGACGTATTCCATTTCATTGCATCCGCTATATCGTCACGTTGTGACACCGGAACCCAATGACGGCGGCATGATCGATTGCTTGAGTCAATAACTTGCGGTGTCGAGTGAGCAAATACGTGACCCAGTTCGCTGCGAAACGCGCGAGGCAAGGTGCTGAGCAGCAGCCCGCGCCAAACTTCCGGCGGCTGACACAGGGCACCCCTTTTTTGCTGCGGCGCAGCAAGATGTCCACCGGCGACAGAAACCGTCAGCGAACCGACACTGTGACGACCGTCCACGCTCACTTCCGAGACATTTTTCTCACTGACATCTCAGTTATGTGACCCAGTTCCAGATTCCAGGCCGTAGCGCCATGCGCCATGGGCCTGCGTACGTGCGCACGGCGCTACCCACCCTCACCGGCATGAACGGCAACGACCATCGTAGGGAATCGCGTGGGCGGCCACGCGTGCGCGTCCTGCGGGTTACGCAGCGACGTCGATTCGATCAGCAGTCCCGCCTGACCCATGTGCACTGCACAGACACTGCACAGGCTACATCCTGTGCAGGAGGGGATGGCAGGCTGAACGCCTTGGTGCCCGGGGCCGGAATCGAACCGGCATGGGGTTGCCCCCGGCGGATTTTAAGTCCGATGCGTCTACCAGTTTCGCCACCCGGGCAACGGCGGGCATAGGGTGCCTGATCGCGCTCGAATTTGGAATGCGCACGCACCGCGCGCGCCGCTCAGATCGCTCTGGAGTAGCGCATCGGTTGGTCAGGACGGGCCAGGTACCGATCAAAGCACATCGCCAACAGGCGCAGCAGCGGCCGTCCGTGCGCACTCGCGCGCACCACACCGTGTTCGTATTCGGCCAGGCCATCGGCCTGCAGGGCCGCCAACGCCGGCAACGCGTCGGCAAAGTAGTGCTCGAACTCCACACCGTAGCGCGCAGCCAATGCGGCAGCGTCCACTTCGCCCTGGCACATCAACTGGCCGATCAACTCGGCGCGCAGCACATCATCCTCGTCCAGTTGCAGACCCCGCCAGACCGGCAACCGGCCGGCATCAACCGCCGCTTCCCACGCCGGCAGTTCGCGTGGATTCTGGCTGTAGGTGCTCCCGATATGGCTGATCGCACTGGCACCGAGGCCGACCAGATCGGTGTCGGCGTGGGTGGTGTATCCCATGAAGTTGCGGTGCAGCTGCCCGGCACGCTGCGCGCGCGACAGGTCCTCTTCGGGCAGGGCGAAATGGTCCATGCCGATGTACTGATACCCCGCATCGGACAGGCGCTGCACCGCCAGACCCAGCAGCGCCAGTTTCTGCTCGGGGCTGGGCAGCTCCGCATCGGCGATCTGGCGCTGCGCGCGGAACAGATGCGGCAGATGCGCATAGCCATACACCGCCAGGCGATCCGGCCGCTCGCGCAGCACCGTCTCCAGCGTCTGGGCGAACCCGGTGAGCGTCTGCCTGGGCAGGCCATAGATCAGATCGACATTGACCGACCGCAGCCCGTACTCGCGGCACGCACGCAGGATGTCCAGCGTCGCTTCCACGCCCTGCTCGCGGTTGATCGCTTTCTGTACGTCCGGATCAAAGTCCTGCACGCCGAGGCTGGCGCGGTTGAAGCCGAGCTCGGCGAGCACGGCGATGTCCGCGCGCGTGACAAAGCGCGGATCCAGCTCGATCGAGAAATCGCGCGAGGCGGCCGTGCTGAAATGGAAGCGCTGGCGCAGCCCATCGATCAGCTCGCGCATCTGCGCCGGGGCCAGGAAATTCGGTGTACCGCCGCCGAGGTGCAGCTGGATCACCTCGCGCGCCGGATCAAATTGCGGGGCCATCAGGTCGGCCTCGCTCAGCACGCGTGCCACGTAACCGATGCCCTTGCGGTGGTCGCGGGTGATGACCCGGTTGCAGCCGCAGTAGAAACACGGGCTGCTGCAGTAGGGCACATGCACGTACAGCGACAGCGGCCGGCCCACCTCATTGCTGTCCGCAATCGCCTGGCGCAGCGCAGGCTCACCGTAGCCGTCATGGAAGTGCGGCGCGGTGGGATAGGAGGTGTAGCGCGGGCCGGGTCGGTCGTGCCGACGCAGCAGCTCGGGATCGAAGTGCCAGGCGAGCCCGGCGGCGGCAGGCGAGAAGGTATCCATGACGCCAGCTTGCGCGTGCACGCGTGCGCGCGCATTGCGTCAGATCAATTCAGGCCCGGGCGCCCCGCCATCGGCAGGCTCGGCCAGCGAAGCATCTGGAAGCGACGCCAGAAGGTATCGGCGATCCGCTCGGCGACATCATCGGCCAGCCGCTGCATCGGTACGTTGCCGCCCTCGGCCGTGGTCTGCCGGAACAACGCCAGCCAGCGGTCGAACAGGTCCCGGTCCAGCTCGTCCATGGCCATGTGCTTGGGCATCGGCGCACCTTTGAAGCGCCGCGTGCCGCGCAGCATCGCCGACCAGAAGTCGACCAGCTGTGCCAGATGCGCCTCCCAGTCGTGGATCCGTGCCGTGAACACCGGTCCCAGCCGCGGCTCCTCGCGCACCCGCGCGTAGAAGTCGTGCACCAGCCGGGTGACCTCGTCTTCGCTGCACAGGTCAGGCGCAGGGAGCGGAAGCGCGTTGTCGGTGGGGTCGGGCATGAACATCCTCGGGCGGCAATGCCCAGCATCGGCGGCAGCGCCTGCCGCTGCCTTGATCAGGATCAATGAAGCCGGTGGCGAAGCCTTCTAGTCTGGGCGCTCGACAGGACGTGCGCACCCGCGATTCCGGCCCCCGGTCGGCGCGAAGTATAGCCGCGCCCTGCCCCTCCCTCCTGACCGTGGCCGCAATGAACGACCTGCACGACCCGCCCGACGGCAGCCGCCGACGGCTGATCCAGCAATGGGGCGCCATTCTGTGGCCCAGCTTCGTCGCGGCCGGCCTGGCCAGCGTGGTGTTCTTCGCGTTCGTCGATCCACTGCGCCTGCGCGACATCAGCTTCCCGCACCATGCGATCAGTCGCGAGCTCGGCTATACGCTCGGCTTCTTCATGTTCTGGGGCGTCACCGCCGCCGCCAGCACCATCACCTGGTATCTGCTGCGCCCGATGCCCGGTGATGATGACGATGTGCCATTGGGCTGAGCATGGCGGATCGTCTGTCACTGCATCTGGTCCCACCACCGCCTCCGCAGCCTGCCCGGCAGCGACGCGTGCTGCGTTGGCGAGCGTGGCTGTCCGCCGTGCTGCTGGCCAGCTTCTATCTGCTGCCGTGGCTGCGCTGGGACGGCCGCCAGGCATTGCTGTTCGATCTGTCGGCACGCCGCTTTGATCTGTTCGGCTGGACGCTGTGGCCGCAGGATGTGGGCGTGCTGCTGGGCTTGATCGCCGTGCTGGCCACCGCGCTGGTGCTGCTGACCAACCTCGCCGGCCGGGTGTGGTGCGGGTATGGCTGCCCGCAGACGCTATGGAGCCGGCTGTTCCGCTGGATTGAGCAAGGCACTACGCGCTGGCTGCCCTCGCCTGGTCCCGCCCGGCTCGCCAGGCACGCGCTGTGGGCACTCGTGGCGGGATGGACCGGCATCACGTTCGTCGGGTTCTTCAGCCCGATGCACAGCCTGGTCGGCAACCTCTGGCCCCTGGCCTGGAGCGGCGGGGAAGCGTTCTGGATCGTGTTCTATGCGGCAGCCACCTGGGGCAATGCCGGCTTCCTGCGCGAGCAGGTGTGCCGCGATCTCTGTCCGTATGCGCGCATCCACGGCGCGTTCTGCGACAGCGATACGCCGCGCATGCAGTACCACGCCCGGCGCGGCGAGCCGCGCGGTCCGCGCGTGGCCGGCCTCGGCGGGATCGATGCGCGGGGGCGTGGCCTGCTCGACCCGACCAGTGCGAGCGACTACGCCTTCCGGGCCGCGCACGAAGACATCGCGGGGCCGATGCCGCACTTCAGCGCTGATCGCCTCGGCGATTGCCTGGACTGTGGCGCATGCGCCAGCGCGTGCCCGATGGGCCTGGACGTGCGCGCAGGGCCGTACCCGGACTGCATCGGCTGCGGTGCCTGCGTGGAGGCCTGCGATGCGCGCTTGCAGGCCTGGCAGTTCCCGACGGGGCTGCTGCGCTACGCCAGCGACAATGCCCTGCAGCAGCGCTCCCGCCGCTGGCTGCGGCCGCGCACACTCGCAGCCGCCGGCACCCTGCTGGCGCTGCTGGCTATCGGTGTTCATCACATCATGTAATGCCGGTGTCCCCAACGGCGCCCTGCCGCTACCCGATCCCCCCGACCGGTCTCAGCGCATGCGGGTGCGCGCACTCCTGGGCGGCACCAACTGCGCACGCCGCACGATGCCGAGCTGTTCGATGACCAGGGCCAACTCATTGGTGACACGCGTTCGCGCGGTGCCTTGAGCAGGCGGTACCAATCGCTCGAGCACACGCTGGTAGGTGGACCAGAATTCCGGGCCGCAGCCATGCTTCACGTAACTGGCTTCCAGCTCGGTTCGCACTCCGTCAGCCAAGTCATGTTCGCCGTATTCCATACGACCTCCGTGGGACTTGCTCTGCTTCAGGGACGACAGACACCCTCGGCGATAATGATTCACTTCGGGTTCACTTAAAATTTGCACGGTCTTCGCAGTAAGTCAATTACTGAAACAACCCGCATTCAACTCATGCTGAATGGTTCAGCAAAGCCCTGCACATTCAATCGCATCATGCGATCGCAGTGATGACAGCACCATGTCAGGCGTTATGTCAGGCGCTCCGCGGCATCGCCTGCACTGATCGAAGGCTGATGTGGCGCGACAAATCGCAGCAGTCGCTCCATGCCGCCGTGCGGGGGTGGGCCGCCCTGCACCGGATCGGCAAATGCCTGCCAATCGCCGGACGCCAATTGTTCGATCATTGCCGGCTCCACGCCCAGCCAGCGCATGCTCCAATAGGGGAAATACCGTTTGGGCACGCGCGCGTGACCCAACGCCACAATGGCTCTGTGGCTGCGTGCCTGCAGCACCCGCTCGTGCACCGCCGATACGCCGTCATCAGGCCCTTCGAAGTATTGCAGGAAGCGGCCACCATCGAAGAGAAGCACGCCGGTGACACCCGCCAGGCTGTTGAATCTCACCGCATCATCGACCAGTGCATCGAGTTGTTCGGCGGACAGCGGGCCCGCAACGTCGCTGACATACGCGACTGCGCAGAGGGGCATGGGACAAACTCCAACGGGTGCAAAGTGAATATGCTGGCACTTTCAGGTATATAAATAAAATCTGTTGCCTGAAGCGTTCAGAACATCACGGGCAATCGCAAGGAACCGTGCCACTTTCTTTCGTCTGCGTGCCCCAAGACCCGCCCCGGGATTACGGTCGCGACGCTGCCATGGCACTGCGTACCGCCTCGCTGAAGGCATCCAGCAGAAACGGCTTGGCGATCATCGCCATGCCATTGTCGAGGAAGGCCGACCGCTCCTGGGCTTTCTCCGCATAGCCGGTCATGAACAGCACCGGCAACGTCGGGCGGGATTGACGCGCGATCTCTGCCAACTGGCGGCCATTGAGCCCCGGCAGCCCGACGTCGGTGATCAACAGATCGATCTTCTTCGATGAAGCAAGGATGGGAATGGCGCCATCGGCATCCTCCACCACCTCGGCGGTGTAACCCAGGTCTTCAAGCACCACCGTGACCAGCATCCGCACCTGCTCATCGTCCTCCACCACCAGGATCGACTGACCCGCACCCAGCGATACCGGCTGCACAGCGGGGACCTCTTCATCGGTGGCGGCGTCATGCACCACGGGCACATACAGCGACACCGTGGTGCCCTGCCCCGGCGTGGAATCCACGGTGATGTGGCCGCCGGACTGCTGCATGAAGCCGTAGATCATCGACATGCCCAACCCCGTTCCCTTGCCGATCGGCTTGGTGGTGAAGAACGGCTCGAAGATCCGTTCGACCACTTCCGGCGGCATGCCGGTGCCGGAATCGGACACGGCGACGACGGCATACTCACCCGCCGGCACCGCAAGAATCTGGTGTTCTGCAACGTGCACCTGCGAGGTCTGCAGGATCAGCTCGCCGCCATCGGGCATCGCGTCGCGTGCATTGATGGCCAGGTTGAGCAGCGCGCTCTCGAACTGGTTGCTATCCAGGTTGGCGCGCAACGGCGTGTCGCTGAGTGCGGTGCGGATGCGGATCGTCTCGCCCAGCGTGCTGCGCAGCAGATGCTGTGTCGAGCCGACCAGTTCGTTGAGATCGACCGTTCTGGAATCCAGCGACTGCCGGCGGGAGAACGCCAGCAGCCGCTGGGTCAAGGCCGCTGCACGCTGGCTGGAGGCGGTGGCCGCATCGAGGAAACGCTCCAGGCCATCCATCCGTCCCATCTCCAGGCGCATGCGCACGATATCCAAGGAGGACAGGATGCCGGTCAACATGTTGTTGAAGTCATGCGCGATTCCGCCGGTGAGTTGTCCGATCGCGTCCATTTTCTGCGACTGACGCAGGGCCGCTTCGCTGGCTTCGCGTGCGGCCATCTGGCGCTCCAACTCGGCGGTGCGCTGGGCCACCATCGCTTCCAGATCCTGCGCGTGCTGCTGGCTGGTCTCCAGGGCGAGTTTGGATGCGGTGATATCAGTCACGAACACATGGAAGCCGTCGGGCTCGCCTGCGGTATTGAAGCGCGGCGAGTAGCGGATTTCACTGTCGCGCCGGCGGCCGTCACTGAAGGGCCAATTGACCTCGAAGACGACGTGTTCACCCGCCATTGCACGCTCGATCATCGGCCGGCGCGTCGCCCATACGTCTTCTCCGAATACCTCCGGCACGCGCTTGCCGATCACCTCCGAGACGGGACGCTCGAACCACGATTCATACGCTTTGTTCGCAAAGCGATACTGGAGATCGCGGTCGATGAAAGCGATCAGGACCGGCATCGCGTCGGCGACCAGGCGCAGCTCGGCGTCGCTGCGCTCCAGGGCTGCACGGCTGTCGGCCAGCGCCCGCATCTGATCACGGACCAGGAACTGCTTGTCGCGCGCACGCAGTGCACTGAGCACGGAACTGAGCAGCGAACTGCGACCCAGCGGGCGATCCAGCTCGATGGTGTTGATCGCCAGTTGCAGGTCGGGGTCGGCCAGCGGCCGCTTTTTCGAGCGGGGCGACCGCAGCAGGATGAACGGTATGTCCGACCAGGACGGCTGCCGGGCCAGTGGCTCCAGCAACGCACCTGCGCCCTTGGCGACCGCCTCCTCGGTCATCACCACCGCGCCCACGTCATCATCGAGCGCATCGGCCAACCGCGACAGGCTGTCCTGGATCGTGGTCCTCAGGCCGGAGGCGTTGAGCACGGTGGCGATGCTCTGCGCATCACGACCAAACGGCGCAAAGATGTGGACCACGCCGGAAACCGAGTCACTGCGCACTGGTGTGGCCCAGCAGGTGCGCCGTGTTGCCGACGAACTCTGGCGTGCCGGTCAGGATTCCCTTGAACTCATTGAGTGGCGCACTGAGCGAAATGCCCTTGCCGTCGATCTTCAGCTCGCGGATCGTGTTCTCGTGCGCACCGCCGCGATTCTTGATGACCGAGATCGCCTTGCGGATGCGCCCCTGCGATTCGAAGAAGCGGAACAGCACGACCGAATCGGCGATGTAGGAAACGTTGAGGTTGCCGGTCGACATGGTGCCGACCAACCCGTGTTGCGGATTGATCAGGATGGTCGCCACGCCCTTCTGGTTGAGATAGGACAGCATCTCGTGCAGCTGGAGCATGAGCTGCTTCTCCTGCGGCATCGCCGTGACGTAGCCGTTGAGGCTGTCGATCACCAGCAGCCGGCACTGACGCTCCTCGACCGCACGCCGCATGTTCCAGGCGAACTCACCTGGCGAAATTTCGGCCGGATCAACCTGCTGGATTTCCAGCAGACCCGACGCCAGGTGTTTGCTGAGATCGATGTCCAGCGATTCGGCGCGCGCCAGCAGGGTACCGATGCGCTCATCGAACTCGAAGATGCAGCAGTGCTCACCGCGCTCGCAGGCGGCCCAGACATACTGAAGCGCCACGTTGGTCTTGCCACTGCCGGCGGGGCCGGTGAGCAGGGTGCTGGTGCCCCGCAGGGGCCCACCGCCGAGCAGGCTGTCGATCTCGGCAACCCCGCTGCTGATGGGCGCACCGACGAACTTGGCATGGTGGTCCGAGGCAATCAACCGCGGGAAGACCTCCAGGCCGCCTTCGCGGATGGTCATGTCGTGATAGCCGGCGGTGAAGTTCACCCCACGCAGTTTCTGCACATGCATGCGGCGGCGCGCGGGACCGAAATCCAGCGTCAGGCGCTCCAGTGACACCACGCCGTGGCAGAGGCTGTGCAACTGGCCATCGCGCTCTTCACCGGTGGCGGTCATATCGTCCACCAGTACGACCGTTGCACTCTTCGGGGCGAAGAACTGCTTGAGCGACAGAATCTGGCGACGGTACCGAAGCGGATCCTGCGACAGCAGCCGCAGTTCGGACAGCGAATCGAACACCACCCGGTGCGGCTTGATGCGCTCCACCTCGCCGAGGATCAGCTTGACCGTTTCGTCCAGCTCGACTTCCCAGGAGTGCAGTACCGACTGCATCCGTCCGTCGCCCAGCGCTTCCTCGGCCGAGGCCAGCTCGAACAGGTCCAGCCCATCCAGGGACCAGCCGTGCGCATTGGCAACTTCGCGCAGCTCGTCAGCCGTCTCGGAGAGCGTGATGTACAGGCAGCGCTCCCCCTTGCTCAGGCCATGCAGCAGAAACTGCAGGGACAGCGTGGTCTTGCCCGATCCCGGCGGCCCCTCGAGCAGGTAAAGCCGCCCCTGGGGAAAGCCTCCGCCAAGAATGCTGTCGAGCCCTTCGATCCCGGTTGCTACGCGCGCTTTTTGTGTCTGCATAAGGCTGCCAAAGTGGACGGCCGCAGCATACGAAGCGCGTTGTGTAGGTCCTGTCGGCTATGGCCTCCGAAACTGAATGGAGGCCCACAACGCACAAAGCCCGCTTTCGCGGGCTCTGGGCTACTTTCTATTTGGAGGCCTGGGTCGGAATTGAACCGGCGTACGCGGATTTGCAGTCCGCTGCATGACCACTCTGCCACCAGGCCGGTGACCCTACGATCATCGAAGGCGTGTTGCGTGCCCCGATAAAACAAGACCCCGAGAACGGGGCCTGGTCAGGATTTGGAGCGGGAAACGAGACTCGAACTCGCGACCTCAACCTTGGCAAGGTTGCGCTCTACCAACTGAGCTATTCCCGCAAAATCAAGCGTGTATGTTACCGAAACCACTCGAAACACACCAGCTTTTTCACACTTTTTTTCACATCCCGGCCGATGCGTCCGGACCGGATGCCCGCGTGCCACCGCGGAGAAAAACAAGGCCCCAAGGGGGCCCTGTCGAAATCTGGAGCGGGAAACGAGACTCGAACTCGCGACCTCAACCTTGGCAAGGTTGCGCTCTACCAACTGAGCTATTCCCGCAGACTTTCGCTTGCCCCGACG
>Ga0247813_10001398_pt1 | contig 18536 bp, 20 predicted proteins | sample UWRJL169409C1_FD_180719 | JGI IMG/M metagenome (GOLD analysis project Ga0247813, IMG submission 180719) | Plant litter microbial communities from Arlington Agricultural Research Station in Wisconsin, United States - UWRJ-L169-409C-1 | ecosystem: Environmental > Terrestrial > Plant litter >... | reverse complement strand
CTAAGATGCTGAGAGACTATCCAGAAGCCGTTATTAGGATAAAATAAAAAAGCCGAACGTAAGTTCGGCTTAATCTTGGCAACTCAGTCCCGAGGCTTCGGGATAGTTCCTCAATATCTTTGACTAATCTTGAATATATGTTTTATTTCCGTTTTTGTTAATGTAATACTTTCCGCCTTTTGGTCCCGTGTATACTTTTTTACCGTTGTATTCCCCTGTAACTTTATCAGCTACTTTTGGAGCCTTTTCTGTCGTTTCTTTTAAAGTTTTTGTACTTGCTTTTTTAGTTGCCGTTGCATCTTTTTTTACCGTTTTAGCTTTCGTATCCGCTTTTAGAGCTTCTGTTTTTTTAATATCAGCTTTTGTGCTTTCCGTTTTAGCTTCTTTTTTTGCTTTAGCAGCATCAGATTTTGTCTTTTTTGCATCTGCAGCAGCTTTATAAGCATTTGATTTTGCTTCGGCTGCATCTTTTTTAGCTTTCGCCGATTCTTTTTTTGCATCTGCAGCAGCTTTGTCAGCGTCAGATTTTACCTTTTTAGTCTTAGTTTCTGTTTTCGACTTAGTCGTTTTTGTTGTGGTTTCCTGCGCATAGAAATTTCCGGATAGTACAAATACAAAACAGATTAATAATAATTTTTTCATAAGTTGAGAGGTTAAAATTTCGATTAAAAATAATCAATTTATGATAATGTTGTTTGCAAAGTGTTAAAAATAAGCACGAAGCTGTACGTTTCCGGTGTGAATTGTATTTCCGGTTTCGCTTTTTCTACCTTGGTAATTTAAATTGATATCTAAAAACTGTGTAATGTTTTTTTGCAGAAGAAGCTTCCAAACCAAATTTTGCCCTGCCTGAAGTCCTTCCAGCATTTGAAAACCTACAGAAGAAAATTCATTGCCATCAAATTTATTTTCATAAAAGGAAAATTCACCATTTACTGTTACCTTTTTTTCTCCGGCATACGAAAAAGATGTTCCAAGCCTATTTTGACGCAGTGTTTCAAAGTTCCCTATTTGGTTTTCCTTGTTTTGCAATTCGTAAAAGAGGTCGAGACTTGTATTTTTCGAAAATAAATAACTAATTTTTGGTGCAAGCTGATAGCCTTTCAATTCGTAATTTTTCTCTGTAAAATCTTCAGAAACTAAATCAGTTTTTATTGTTTTAGTAAAGAAATTAAAAAGCCAGCTTTTTTGGTACAAATGAGTGTATTGAAACTGATGGGAATTATTTGTGACATTTTGAGACCCAATCGAAAGCAGATTTTTTCCTTTATTAATAAGGTAAGAATACGTTACAGAATGTTTTTGCTTGCCTCGGTTATAATATAAACTGTTTCTAAAACTTGAATTTAATCCCAGCATATTTTCATCAGAAGAACTAAACGGATTCAGTTCTAAACGATTGCCGTCGCTTTTTACCTTTCGATCCATAATAAAAGATGTTTGATTGTAGAAATACGAAGCCAATTTTTTAAGACCAGTTTCATTTTGCCATTGCAATGGATTTAAAGTAATTGATTGCGAAAACTTATTTTGATTCGTTTTGATGTAAACCTGATTCGGTAAAAAGATTCGGATAAACTTGGCCTGATCCGGAAAAGGCGCAAGTTCAAACTCTTCGAGTTCCTGAATTCCGTTGCCGTTATAATCATTCCAGGTATATACTCCCTGCCCGGCCGGAACTTCGATATACGTAAATTCCTGTTGCGCAATAGTTCCCGAACTGGTTTCATAAGCTGAGCCTATTTGCATAAACTGATTAAAAAAACGATCGTTGTAGAGAACTCTTGAATTTAAAGAAGGTGCGTCTTTTCTGGAAATATCTGTAAAATTCAACGTTCTGTAACTCGCATAAACAGCTAAATCTGTTGTTTTGTTCTGGATCAATTTTGATTTCAAGAAATACATTCTCGAATCATTAACATGTTGCAAGAGTCCGTTTTGCAAACTATCATTTCTGCGCTGCAAATAACCCAGTTCAACAAAAACTTTTGTGCTGTCACCGCGTCCAACAAAAACGCCATACTCTGAAAATCTTTGGCTCAAGGCCGAAAACGCATTAGTGACTTTATCTTTTTCCTGATTATCTTCGATTTGAAAACTTCCGCCCACCCAGTTTTTTCCAAAATGATATTTGGTTTTAGCCAGATTTCGAACGAATTTTGAAGTTGAAGCCGTTGCATCAGAATTTAAAAAACTGCCCTGATTTTCAATGGTCCATTTGTTGAGTCTGAAGAAAGCATTAGCCGTATGTCGCGCTCCCGAATAACTTTCGGAATAATCCAATTTTTCAAATTGATATGTCAGTAAACCAACATTTGTAGTTTCTTTTTTGGAAAATAAATCAAAATTTAAACCTGTAACCAAAAGACTTTGGTTCCCCAAAAGTGTCGCTGTGTTTAAATTCCAATCGCGGTTAAATTCAATATTATACAATCGTTCGACAGATCTAAAATTATCCTGAACAAACTGATAATTCGCGAATCCATCAAGAGTCCAGTCTCTTGTAAACAGACGTTTTTTGACATTTCCCTTAAAAGCAATTCCCTGATTATTTGCATCATCAATGTTCGAAAATAAATTTTGATCGTTATTGCTTATTGCGATTTCAAAATCAGCCAATGTTTTTTCATCCGGATTGTATTTTCCTAAAAAAGTCGCGACCTGAATTTTCATTGGCGCAACCAACCTAACAATAGGTTCATAATTTCCCTGCGGAATTCCGTTTACAGGCACAACATATTCATAAATACGTTCGACCGAATTATTGTTTTGAATCTTATAATTTCCAAGATTACTGCCAATAAGACTAAACTTAACATTGTATAAAACATTCGTCGCATCGTTCGAATATTCATAAACTTCAACACTATTAAGAACCGTTTTTTTGTACAAAATTTTATTGTCAGCATAGGTGTCTTCGTACGCAGAAGGCGCGACCATAAGGTTTTGATCATCTCCCGCCTGACTCAAAATCTGAACCTGTTCCGGAGAAAGGTTTTGCTGCAAAGGCTGATTTTTCATATCATTTTCAGAATACAAATAACCGCCAAAACTCCAGCTTTTATTTTGATGTGTCGCGCCCGCATACGTAACAAGTCGGTTATAATTTCTTTCAGAATATTGGTATTCAATACTTATACGCATTTCTGAGGTAATCGTAAAAAGCGACGTAAACACAATTTCGCCTGCATTATAATCAATAGTATAATCGTTGTTTTCGCCACGTTTTAGCAAAACACCATTTACATAAACACGTTCAGAACCCGAAATAACCAAAACGTATAATTCACCATTTTGTCCCTTTAATTTATAAGGTCCCTGATTGCCCTCCTGTCCCGTAAAAGTACTTTTGGCATATTGCCCTTTTACAAAAGCGACCGATGCAAAAACATTGGTTTTATTATCCTCGCCGCCAAAATCAAAACTGGTTGCAAGCCCCTGAACTTTTTTATTAAAACTAAGAAATTGTGTTTTCCTGTTTTCTAAAAAAACATCGCCTGCGCGGATATTCCAGTCATCGCTAAAAAGTTCCATGAAAATATTATCAAATTGATCCAGTTTTTGAGAATATCCGCCATCCTGCAGCGGAATATTGCTATCCTGAAGTGAAGCTCTCAAACTAACTTTATCGGATAGTTTTCCGGTAATCTGAAGATCCAGGTTCGAATTCAAAACCGTATTTTGATTGTTTCCAATTGTTACGCCACGCGTTATACTTCCGGAAGTGTTTAGACCATCAAACGGAGTGACTTTTTTAGCGTTGGCATTTTCGAGTTTGTATAGTTTTTCAGTACCAACATCATTGCTAACAACCTGACTGTCTTTGTAAAGCGAATATTCTTTGGTTAAAAAATCGGGGTATTTTAAATAATTGACAATTAAAGTATCTGAAGTAAAATCGACATTTTGGTTTAAAACTAAAGTTCCTTTTTGAAAATCGATTTTGTAAAAAGTCGAATCAACAGGCTCATTTTTAGTATTTAAAAGTTCAAAAAAGCTCGAATTAATGCTGAATTTTTCTAAGTGAATTGTGTCTCGTGTTATAATTATTTTTTTTGTCTGATACGATGATTCCGTTTCCTGAGCCCTAAGACCAGAAAACCAAATTAGCGCCGTAAAAAACAGTAATTTTTTCAACATAAACACTTTAACTCTAAAAAAGCCAAAAGTAGTATTTATAATTGGGAAATGATATGGAGGATATTTTAGTTTTAGCAGTAATTATGATGGATTAATGCTGATTATCTGGGATATTTTATAAAAACAACAATTACTGCAACTAACAATAAGACAATAAAAATATAATTAGGATCTGCATAATTAGCATGCCAGCCAAATTCTTTTATTCTTTTTGGAAAATAAGATCTCTTGTCTTTTGGGTTATAATAAAACATTCCCCATATCCAGTTATCAGGATCGTTTTCCCATTCATTTTTAGTTTCTTCGCTAGGCTCGTTATCATTTTGCATAATTGTAAAGTATTGATATTTATTGACTTATTTTTTTTTGGTACAAAGTAAATTTAGTTAAATATTTTTAATCAAGGAATAATCTTATTTATTGTGAAAATTAAAAATAAACTTTTTCAAAATTATTCTGACAGGAATCAATTTTTTTTAGCTTTGTCAGATATAAAACTTCAATTATGGATACTGGCAAAGAACTTTTATTCTTTTTTAGTGCTTTGGGAGCTTTCAACGGAATTATTCTTAGCGTTTATTTTTTCTTTTTTACGAAGAAAAAATACCTTACGAATTATTTTATGGGCGCGCTTTTGTTTGCCCTAAGCATTCGAATAGGTAAATCTGTATTTGTGTATTTTGATCCGGCTTTGCCAAAAATGTATTTGCAGTTTGGACTTACGGCTTGTTTTTTTATTGGTCCGTGTTTGTATTATTTTTTAAAATCGGCGGTTGAAGAAATAAATGTAATGCCAAAATCATGGAAATTTTCATTGCTGTTTTGGGCAATTCTGATTGTAGCGGTTGGTGTTTTATATCCCTATGAAGATTATCCAAAACTTTGGGGACGCTCGATTATAAAAATTATTTATTTTCAATGGCTCGTTTATATTATTTTTTCCGGATATACTATTAGAACGATTCTCAGAAAAATAATAGATCCAAAACAAAAAACAAATCCTGCCGAAGTGTGGTTTGGAATGCTTTTTCTGGGTAATTTTCTTTTGTTTCTTTTTTACTTCCTTTCGATTATGGGTGCTCCGGGAGCAACATATATAAGTGGTGCAGTAGTTTTTTCTTTCATCTTGTATTTAATAATTTCGATTCTTTTATACCGAAAAAAAACCGACGATTTATTTCTGTTGAACAATCAAAAGTATTCAGGAAAAAAAATAGATTCGGCTGAAGCCAAAGTTTTATCTGAGAAATTAGAAAAAATAATGAGCGACAAAAGTTTATACAAAAACCCGAACCTGAGTTTACAGGATTTGTCTCAGGAAATCAATATTTCTAGCCATCAATTATCACAGTTTTTGAATAATAATTTAGGAAAGAACTTTACGAGTTTTATCAATGAATTTAGAATTAATGAAGCTTGCAAAATCATCACTTCAAACGATAAACTGACTTTGGAATCGATTGGTTACGACGTAGGTTTTAATTCAAAATCGACATTTTTTGCAGCTTTTAAAAAACATACCGGAACAACACCGTTAAACTATCAGCTTCAGGCTTTACAAACTTAGGTTATGAATATTGGTAAAGAAATATTATTCTTTTTTGGTGCTTTGGGTGCATTCAACGGATTTATTCTAAGTGCGTACTTTTTATTTTTTACCAGAAAAAAATATCTGACTAATCTTTTTCTAGGCTCGTTGCTTTTGGCTTTAAGTATCAGAATCGTAGTTACGGTTTTTGTATATTTTAATAACGCTTTGCCTAAAACGTATCTTCAAATTGGACTTTCGTCTTGTTTGTTAATTGGCCCGTTTTTATATTATTTTTTAAAAGCGGGAATTCATTCCATTAATAAATTTCCTAAAACATGGAAATATCATTTGATGATTTGGTTCATTGCTATATTCGGGATTGGTTTTTTATTTCCGTATCAAAATTATCCGGTTTTATGGAACGATTATTTTGTAGCATTAATTTTTCTGCAATGGTTTAGTTACCTTTTTTTTTCAGGTTTCGAAAGTCGAATATTGCTTCAAAAAATGATTCAAGACTATAATAATACAACTCCGGCAGAAAAATGGTTCGGAATGATTTTCTTAGGTAACGCAATTATTTTTCTTTTTTATTTTCTGGGCTTTGCCAGAGTTCCGTTTATTTCGTGTGTTACAGGTTGTTTATCCTTTACATTTATTTTATATCTGGCTTTTTCGATTCTTTTATACCGAAAAAAAACGGACGATTTGTTTCTGTTGAATATCTCAAAAGACAAAAAACTAGATCCAAAAGAAGCATCAATTTTAGCAGAAAAATTAGAAAAAATAATGCTGGAAAAGAGTTTATACAAAAATCCGAATTTGAGTTTACAGGATTTATCCAATGAAATAAATATTTCAACCCATCAATTATCACAATTTTTAAATAATAATCTCGGCAAGAATTTTACAAGTTTTGTAAATGAATTTAGAATAAATGAAGCTTGTGAAATTATTAGTTCAAATGATAAACTGACATTAGAATCGATTGGTTATGATGTTGGTTTTAATTCAAAATCAACCTTCTTTGCAGCCTTTAAAAAAAATACCGGAACAACGCCTTTAAACTTTCAGATTCAGGGATTCAAACGTAGAACAAGTATTAATTTATAAATTCGTACTCCCGAATTCTCTTTCCATTACCTCATTTAGCGGTTTTGAACTGACTTTTGTCTCTGCAAAAAGTCAAATCCTCAATCGCAAAATTTATGAAGTTTATTATCTCCCTTTTCATTTTTATTTATTGTTTTGTTTTTGCTTCAACAATTGCAAAAGCGCAAACGAAACCAACGATTCCGACGAAAATAGAACCTCAAAATAATGAGTTAAACGAAGTTGTAATTAAAAGACAATCGCCATTATTAAAATATGGTGCAAACGGAACGATTGATGTAAACGTTTCGAATACTTTACTGGCAACAAGCAGTTCTGTAAACGAAGTATTAAGCAGAGTTCCAAACGTTGTCGTTGCCGAAGGACAAATTAGTGTTTTGGGAAAAGGCGAAGCGATTATTTATCTGAACGGAATTTTGATCAATTACGAACGTTTTGCCGCGATTCCGGTTTCGCAGATTTTAAAGATCGAAGTCATTTCCAATCCCTCCTCAAAATACGATGCCGAAGGAAAAGCGGTAATCAATATTATTACCAAAAGAAATATAGAAAACGGAATAATGGGAACAGCGACTCAGCAAGTAACAATTTCTGAATTTGCAGGTACAAGCACAAACACACTTCTTGACTTTAATTATACCAAAGGAAAATTTTCGTTTATCACCAATTACGGATTGCAATTAGGAAAAGGTCGAGAGCTCTTATACACGACAAGAACGCGGCCAAATCTTGATGAATTTATGAGATCGCAACTCACGACAGACTGGAAACGGCAGTTTAATAATTATTCTAATTTTGTTTTTGGACTGCAATATGCTTTTTCTGATAAAGATTATATTTCTTTAGCTTACAGCGGAAATATCGAAGACTTAGGAGGAATTGTAGAAAGCAGAAATTCGATTGAAGATAACACCGAAACTAATTTTTATGCCACGGATATTACAAAGAGTGATGTCTTGTTAAATCAGTTCATCAATTTGAATTATAATGTAATTACAGATACTAAAGGGTCGTCATTATTTTTAGCAACTCAATATTCAAATTTTAACGGAACTGTTCACGATTTTATTGATGAAAATAGTTTGGTCAACGAAACTAATACTGAACGATATTTGAAGAATAACGTGGCTAATGGCATAAATATAATGATGACACAAGCCGATTATGCTAAGAAAAATAATGACAATGCAAAACTCGAAACGGGCGCAAAGTACAGCTACGCTACTATAAAGTCAGGCACAGACTTTTTGATTGCTAATCCTGAAGAGATTAATTTTGTTTTGGATGACGAGCTCTCAAGTGATTTCTCTTATAAAGAAAAAATCGGCGCGGCGTATTTTAATTACGGAAATTGGATTGGAGAAAAGATCAATTTTTCAGTTGGTGCCCGAGGCGAATACACCAATTATGAATTGTTCACCAACGCAAATGGAAATAGAAAATTCAGTAAAAGTTACGGCAATATTTTCCCCAACGTACTTTTAAATTTCGATTTCTCAGATGATTTAAAAGCTCACGCGTCGTATGTTTCAAGAATTACGCGACCAAGATATCAGGCATTAAACCCGTATGTTATTTATCAGGATCCGTTTACAACAATTGAGGGAAATCCGAATTTGCTTCCTGAAAAAATTCATGCTTTTGAAATTGGCGCGATGTACAAAAAGTATGATTTTAAAATGGGTTATACTTTTAAAACAGATCCCATTTCTGCCGCAGCTTTACGTGGCGATACACCAAACAGTTATATTTTAAGATCTTTAAATCTGGAAAAAGAGCATTCTTATTTTGCTTCCATTTCAAGATCGTTTACTTCAAAATGGTGGACTTCTGCCAATACCGTAAGTATGAATTTAACCAAAGCGGTTGATAATGCATATGCCTACGCTTTAGGACCTGTAAAACCTCAAATCTATTTGTATTCTAATAATACGTTTACAATTCCGGATTGGTTTAAAATTCAATTGCTTGCCTGGTATTTGGGCGATAAAAGTTATGGTTTACGAAGTGATAATAGCAGATCGACAGTTACCTTAGGTATTGAAAGAAACTTTTTTAAAGATGCCTTAAAACTCAATTTCACGGCAAATGATATTTTTCACGATTTCATGGTTTCAGGAAATTATACAGTTGGGCAAACTGAGATTTATTATCACAGAACTTATACCTCAAATTATTTTAGATTGATCGCAACTTATAGTTTCGGGAATTCTAAAAAGACAAATTATAAGAAATCTGAGATTAGGGAGACGGAGAATAATAGAGCGAGGTAATTTACTGGGAATAAAAATTATTTTCTTTCCAGTACTCACTGTAGAAATTATCTGAAATCATTAATTCCTGATGATTTCCGGAGTGCGAAGTAGTTTTGTTTTCTAAAACGTAAACAGAATCAGCAATGTTTTTCAAAATATTTATACGATGGGAAATAAACAGAATCGCACAATCTGGTTTTATTTTTTCAAATAATTTCATTGTAAAATTTTCTGTATTTCTATCCATTGCAGATGTGGCTTCGTCAAGAATTAAAAACTGAGGTCTTTTGTATAGAGCTCTTGCCAAAGCTATAATCTGTTTTTGTCCGCCACTTAAATTAATTCCTTCTTCGCCAACAATGGTTGCTAAACCTTGAGGCAATGAATTAAAAAATGATTCAAAATGATATTCTTCAATAAAATTCAGAATGTTTTCTGGGGAATCAACAGTTCCTAAGAGAATATTATCAATTATATTTCCATTAAATATTGTTATTTCCTGCGGTATTACAGCTAATAAATTTCTATAATTTTTAAGTTCAATTTCCTGAAGTTTATATTGATTATTTAAAATAATATTTCCATTTTCAAAATTGTAAAAGCGCTGTAATATTTGTCCAATTGTGCTTTTTCCACTTCCACTTTCTCCAACTATTGCAGTAAATTTCCCTTTTTGAATTTCGATATTTACATTATGAAAAAGTTCACTTCTTCCGGCAAATCGGAAGGAAAGATTTTGAATTGAGATACTATGTATTTCCGAAATTTCTAAACCATCTTCTTTTTCTTTTTCAATCGATGCAAATTCATACATTCGGTTGAATGCAATTTTTGCCTCATTTATTGGAATAGAAATTAAAGCCAAATTTGCAATTGAAGGCAAGAGTGATCCAACAATTCCCAAAATAGCCATTAATTCCCCAATCTTAATCTCTTTATCAAAAACCTGAACCGATGTGTAAATTAAGATTCCGATTAAAAAAACGACGCTCGCTAGACCCGATTGCCACGATAATGAAATGTTGATTTTCCCGAGATTGAATATTTTTTCCTGATAATTTGCAAAAATATATTTGTTTAAATTCTTGAAAACATCTTGTTTATTGTCGTTTTTTATTGTTGAAATTCCTTGAATACTTGTAATGTAATTACTTTCGTTAATGGCATCAGTTTGCATTATTTCTGTTTGAGCCTTGATTATTTTTTTATTGTTGCGATAAATTATATAAAAGTAAACAGGCAAGCTTAGTGTAGAAATTAAACCCAATTCCCAAGAATAACTAAACAAGAATATTAAAGATATAATTGATACCAAAACATCTATTACTAATGTACTTGAAAGCATTTTAATTACACCCTGCACACGTTGTGCATCATTTAATCTTGCTATAAGTTCGCCTGTTTTTCTTGTGTCAAAAAAAGGTTTCGGAAGATATAGAAGTGAGTCAAAAAATGAGTTATTTATTCTATTATTGAAATCCTTCGATTGTTGTAATAAAAAGTATTGTCTTAAAATAGTTATTCCAATTTTAGCTAAAAGTAAAATCGTCAAAAGTGAAATTCCGGATATTAATTTTTTAATATTATGTGAAGGTAAAATATCATCAATTAATTTTTGGGAAAACAGTGCCATCGACATTCCTAAACCGGCAATAAAAAAGCCTAACAAGATAGAAATCCAAATTAGTTTATAATCTTCTTTTAAGATACTTAAAAACCATTTTTGCTGTGCGTTTTTCTCTGTTTTTTCGGTTATAAATTTTTCATTTGGTTCAAGGGTTAAACAAGTTTTTGAAGTCCAGATTTTTTCTAGTTCTAAAATGGATAAATAATGAATGCCTTTTCCGGGATCTCCAATTAAAAAGCCTTTAACTTCATCATATTCATAACAAACAATATAATGCTGTAATTGGTTTTCGGTTAAAACATTTAAAATAACGGGTTGTTTATGATCAATTAGAGTTTGCATGTCTGCTTCGCAACCTTCAGTCGTAAATCCTAATTGAGTGGCAACCTGGTACAAACCTAACATGGTAGTTCCTTGTTTGGTTGTACCGCTTAATTCCCTGAGTTTTTCAATAGATTGATTACCGTTATATAATTTTATTAAAGACAGTAAGCATGCTACACCACAATCTGATTGGTCTAACTGTAGCGTATGCGTTTTTTTAATATGTTTAAAGTTCATTCCGAGTTTTATTGTGTATTCATTTTCTTTAGCAAAATTTTTATACTAGTTTGTCCTTTAATTTTTTCAATTAGATTCTGGTTTTTGTCGTAAAGAACTAAACAAGGCAATGAATTCACATCAAAAGTAGCTGCGAAAGTAACTTTGTTATCAGATAAAAAATAAACGTTATCATAACTTGTTAATTGATGGTTTTGAGCAAATTTTTTGATTAGTTCTATTTTTTCAAATGATACAAAAATCAGTTGCACATTCTTAAGTTTTGTTATGTTTTCTTCAATCATTTGAGCCTCATGATCGCAATACTCACATTCTGTATTGAAGTAAATAAAAATAATCGCAGTATCTTTTTTTAGATTTTTATTAGTAAAGGCACCACCGTTTATATTTTGATAAGTAAAAGCGGGAATCGTTTTTATGTTATGAGCAACTTTGTTTTTATGATCGATTTTTGATGTTATTTGATAACCTAAGAAAACAAGAATTCCAATAAAAAGCAGAATTAGAATTGATTTAAAATATATTTTCATCTTCTGATTTAACTATAATTGAGTGTAAAAAACATTACCATTGCTATCCACAGTAATAAACTTGGAACATAACTTAGACTAACTATCTTTAATCCGTAATCGGTATTTGTATTGGTTAATTTACCAATTTGAAATCCTAAATATATTACATAAGAAATTTCAAATAAGTTGAGTATTTGAAAAGGATAAATAAACCAGGTTTCTAACCCTTTATATCCTATAATATTTAATGCTGAAAGCGGATAGAAATTTTGGATATCGGTTAAATCGGATTTTGTTTGAAAAAAAGAAAACCAGATTATTTTAAAAATGGGAACTAACAAAAAAATGAATTCTGTTTTAATAGCAATATTCCATAGCAACTTGTACGCTATTTCTTTTTGATTAAAAAAGTAAGTTCCTATGTACAAGACAGTAGCAACTATACTTGTTTTAATTAAAATATATATTGGAATAAAAAAATAGGAAACCCATTTCCATTTATTCTGAAATTCAAAATATTGATTTAATTGCATAGGACTTAGATTTTCTGCCATTGTATTATAAAGCAATGTGTCAATGTCTAAAATAACTTTTGTTGCTTCGCCAAGTATTATTAGAACAATTGAAAAAAAAAAGAATATTAAAAAAGAATTTTTAAGCATATTTATGCGATTGTTAATGAAGATGATTATAGTTTTTTGCTGTTTACTTAATCCATTTGATTATTATAATTCGCTCTAAAAAAACTTATGTTATTCTTCTCTTTCTTACTTTTTTAAACAACCTCAAGTGTGTTTAATTTACTTGAGGTTGTGAATTTTTACTTTATTGTATAATATAATTTTCAATATCATATTTTACTTTTAATAAAACATGTGATTGAAATCTAGTCAATTCAACTAAGATCAAATACATTCTTTATGTTGAATTGATTTAAGAACATTATATAAGTTTAAAAAAACATATTTTATAAAACTCAATTAATATTTAGATTGAGTATTTAAGATTTTCACAATGAATTTCCACTGAATGAAACTTCCAATAGCTAACAATAACATTGCTGCAGCACTAAATAAAATATAGAAGTCATTAGTCTGTAGATATCTATAAATATGATAACCTGTTAACCCGCATGCTATATATAAAATAGTAAAGTATAGCCATTTTTTGAATTGTAAATTCTTCTTTTTCATTTTTTTTAAATTTGGATTAACAGGATCTTGCTGTTCCAATAGACCCTAGTATGAAACTTGCAGCAAAAATAGCTGCGCCACCTGTTGTTACGACAGCTGCGGCACCTATAACTGTCAGAGCTAATCCAGCCAAACCTATTCCGCAATCAATAGGGTTTCCTCCTGTATCATCCGCATTTTTAAGTTTTTGTGGAGCACCGCCATTTAAAATTTCCATCTGATTTAATTCTAATTTTTTCATAATACATAAATTAAGTTAATAGTCTTTATTAATTTATTCAAAGTTATAAGGTGTATGTATTTTTCCTTATGCGAAAAACGGTTGTTTTAAGTCTGAATCCGCATAATTATTGGCTACTTTATTTGATAAATTATGTGTTAGTTTTGCAACAACTATAAACAGCATAGTTATTTGATCTATTATTTATAACTGTTTCTATTTTTTGTAAAAGCAAAATTTTATTTTTCAAAGTATAATTCTTTGAAATATTTGATGTTCCAGATAGGAATTATGAATAATAGATAATCATTTTTTTGAAGGACATTTTTCTTTGATAATCTATAATAGTCTGTGAAAATCCTGTAGAGATAATAAAATACCATTAAACCACAAAACAAAATAGAATCTCCTTGTTTTGCGCTAAAATATAATAGTGGAAGTGGCAGGAAAATCTGAATGTAGTAAATTATTAAATTTTTCATATTTTTATTAGATTAGTGATTATATATCCAAAAACTATATTCTCCTTTATTGTAATTATCCATTATTTTTGTGGCTTTTTCATATTCATTTTCCTGAACTTTTAAAATTGCCGGGAGTGACGCCTCATGAGTAAATTGAACATTGTTATATAGTAGATATAGATTCGTTGGCTATAAAAACTTGAATGTTATTATTTTTCAATAAATTTTAATACTTATTACTTCTACATAAAACCTCTTAGAATTTCTATTATAATCTTGAGTTTTTTAGCGTTACTTTTTTTGATAAAACCTATCATATAAAATGTAAGAAGTAGTTAATCCAAGTACAATTGGAGTCATTTGGGAGAATAATTCTTTCCCTGAAGAAAATCCATAAATTATAATTTGGTAAATTCCAAAACCTACATAACAAATGCAGGCAACAACATATAGAATAAGAAGTGTTTTTTTGAAAGTTGTCATTTAATTATTTATTATTTACTACGGATAAAATTAATGCAAATTAAAAATAAGTCTTAGTCGCTTTTCGGTTTTTTAATTTTTATATTTATATAATTGTAAATTATTTCTTATGTTTACAGCAGTAAAAGAGTTAAATTATGAATGTAACTGTAGGAAATAAACTAAAACAATTGCGTAAAGCAAAAAACATGTCGCAGGAAGAAATGGCTGATTTTTTGAATATATCACAATCGGCCTATGCAAGAATGGAAAGGGGAGAAAGTACATCTTGGGCAAGTCATTTTACTCGAATTTGTGAAGTTTTTGAAATAGCTCCACAAGATCTTGTCACAAAAGAATCAGACTCTTTGAAAGATAAAGAAGCATCAATACAAAATGGAATGCTAAGTATTTACAGACAAATAGTCAGAGAATACGAATTACAAATTGAAGATCTAAAAACAATAATAAGGAATTTAAATAATGATAAGAATTAATGCAAAAAAGGTTTCACGAAAGTGAAACCTTTTTTAATATGCTGAATTAACAATAACCTTTTTTAAAGCGAATTAATTAAGTTCTTTAGTCACAATTTGCATTGTCTCACGACTCACTTGTTTCAATAAAACAGCTTTATTTTCTTCAACAGTTTGTGCAGCTTGTTCTGTAAAGTGGCGAATCGTATATAATGTTACATTTTCGTTATAATCTACTTTGAATTTTTTCGAAAGTATCGCATTCAATTCATTGAAGTTTCCAAATTTATCTTCCACGCAAACAGAAAAACTAATCGCCGAATTCTGGATTAAATTTACTTTGATTTTAAATTCATGAAACAAAGCAAAAATCTCGCTGATGTTTTCTTCCATAATAAAAGAAAAATCTATTGATGATAGTGAAATCAAAAGCTGCTCTCTTTTTACAATAAAACATGGGTATTGCGGTTCAAGATCAACACCTTTAGAAACACAAGTTCCTTTTAATAATGGGTTGATAAATGATTTTACGTACAACGGAATTTCTTTTTTCTGTAAAGGCTGTAATGTTTTTGGGTGAATAACAGTTGCGCCGTAAAAAGCCAACTCGATGGCTTCACGATACGAAATCTGGTTCAACAAACTCGCATTTTCAAAGTAACGCGGATCGGCATTCATAACTCCCGGAACATCTTTCCAAATTGTTACGCTTTCGGCACCAAGGCAATACGCAAAAATTCCCGCAGTATAATCAGAACCTTCACGACCTAAAGTTGTAGTGAAATTATTTTCGTCAGCACCTAAAAATCCTTGCGTAATGTTCAACGTTTTTCTAGGTACATTCTGGCTGATATTTTGTTGTGTAGTTTCCCAATCCACTTCTGCATCTCTGTAGTTGGCATTTGTTTTGATAAAATTACGAACATCAAGCCAGTTGGTCTGAATTCCTCTGAAATTCATATAATGACTTAAAATTGTAGTCGAAATCAATTCTCCAAAACTCACAATCTGGTCGTAAACAAAATTGTAATTTGGTGATTTATTATGTGCCAGAAAATATTCCAGTTCAGAAAACTGAGCTTCTACAGCAGCAAAAACTTCATGTTTTTCATCTTCAAATAAATCTAATACTATTTGATTGTGATAATTTTTAATTTCCTGTACAGATAAATTTAATTCTTGCGACTGATCAAAATAATTTTTAATCACAACTTCAAGAGCATTTGTGGTTTTCCCCATAGCCGAAACTACCAAAATCACATCTTCATAACCCACTTTTTGTAAAACGTCATATACGTTTTTAATTCCCGCAGCATCTTTTACCGATGCACCACCAAATTTAAATACTCTCATTATTAATTTTAGATTTTTAATTTTAGATTTCAGATTAACTGAAACCTGCTATTTTTATTTCTTTGCCACAATCACACTAATTTTATTAGTTAATTCTAATTCGTGAAATTCGTGGCAAAATATCTTTTTATAATTTTTCCAAAAACGAATTAATCCCGTCCTGATCCATTTGAACAACTTGCCAGGTATCGAGAATTTTTGCGCCTGAATTTTTGTAGAAATTCACTGCGGGCGTATTCCAGTCCAGAACATTCCACTCAATTCTTCTCACGTTATCTCTTTTCCCCTGTTTCATAATTTCGGCATAAAGAGCAGATCCTAAACCGGTACCTCGCATTTTTTCCTTCACGATTAAATCTTCAAGGTGAATTGTTTTTCCTTTCCAGGTTGAGTAACGGTAATAGTATAATGCAATCCCCACAATTTCTTTCTGTTGTTTCTCATTTTCAATCTCGGCTACAAAAACATTAAATAGTGGTTTTTCGCCAAAACCGTCACGTATTAAATCTTCTTCGGTTATAACAACAGCTTCAGGCTCTTTTTCGAATATTGCCAACTCCTGTATCAGTTCCAAAACCGCTTTCATGTCTTCAGGATTTCCCTTTCTAATATTCATTATTCTTATTATTAATTATTTATAAGCCAAAAAATATGCTTTTACTGTATTCTTTTTGCCATTAATTAGCAAATATACAATAGTAGCAAACTAACAAAATAATTTTTAAATCATTCTCACAAAATAAGCGATATTTGTGACTTAAAATTAAAACTATAACGATATAGCAATGGAAGAACGCAATAAAACACTGGGAGAGTTTATTATTGAGAACCAAAAAGCATTTCAGTATTCGTCGGGAGAACTTTCCCGAATACTCAACTCTATACGTTTGGCGGCAAAAGTCGTCAACTATAAAGTAAACAAGGCTGGATTAGTAGATATTATTGGCGCCGTGGGCGAGCAGAATATTCAGGGTGAAGAACAGCAAAAATTAGATGTGTATGCAAACGAAGTATTTATACAGACGTTAATTAACCGCGAGATTGTCTGTGGAATTGCTTCAGAAGAAAACGACGACTTTATTACAGTTCAGGGGAGCGACAACTGTCATAACAATAAGTACGTGATCTTAATGGATCCGCTTGACGGATCTTCAAACATTGATGTGAATGTTTCTTTAGGAACTATTTTTTCTGTTTTTAGAAGAATAACTCCAATAGGAACCCCGGTAACAAGCGAGGATTTTTTACAACCGGGAATCAATCAGGTGGCGGCAGGTTATGTAATTTACGGTACATCTACGATGTTGGTTTACACAACAGGTTACGGCGTAAACGGATTTACCTTGAATCCGGCAATTGGAACATTTTATTTGTCACATCCAAATATGACATTTCCGAAGGACGGACATATTTATTCGGTAAACGAGGGGAATTATGTGCATTTTCCGCAAGGGGTAAAAAATTACATCAAATACTGCCAGCGGGAAGAAGACGACAGACCGTATACTTCAAGATATATAGGAAGCCTGGTTTCTGATTTTCATCGAAATATGATTAAGGGCGGCATTTACTTATATCCAACAAGCTCAAAAGCACCAAAAGGAAAATTACGTTTGTTGTACGAATGTAATCCCATGGCGTTTATTGCAGAACAGGCCGGAGGAAAAGCAACAGACGGTTTTGGAAGAATTATGGAAATCCAGCCAACACAGTTGCATGAAAGGGTTCCTTTTTTCTGCGGAAGTTATAATATGGTAGAAAAAGCTGAACAATTTATGGCAGAAGCTGAATAGTTTTCAGTCTCCGTCTCAGTCACAGTTTTCAGTCTGGACTTAAAATAGTAAACCCGACAGATTTTAAAAATCTGTCGGGTTTTATCGTTTGATTTTCATTTTAGTTTATACTCAGTTCAAAACTGAAAACTGTAATCGAAAACTGTATCCTATTTATGCATATGCTGCATTTCGTATACAAAAGTATCAGCATCGACTTTTTTGTCTACTAATGATAAAGCTTTTGCTACTATATAATTTACATTGCTTGGCGTAAATCCTAATGCAATTCCTAATTTTCTTAACATTACCTCTTGTTGGTCTTCAAGATGATGATCAACATGTACCATTCTCGTTAAATCGTATAAACGCTCTAATCTTTGAACATGTAAATAAGGTGGGTTGATTGGGTATTTTAATGGATCGTCAAGAATTTCTTCGTACTCAGTCTCTGAAATTTCTAAACGTGAAGCTAATTTGTCCAAGAAACTTTTTTCTTCAGGCAGTACGATCCCGTCTGCTAATGCTACACGCACAATTGCTGAAAAGTGACCTTTGTTTCTTTGTTTGAATTCGCTATCGAATAAATCTGAAAATGACATAATTGTGGAGTTTTTTATCACGCAAATATAAATCTTATTTTAAATTAATAATTTTAATTTTCTCATAAAATTTAACTTTATTTTCTGCGTTGATTTAATATCGGGGTATCTCAAATTTTTCAAAATAAATCGTATGTTTACGACCCCTTAATCAATTAATACCTTTTACCTATGTCAGAATTTTGGATTTACTTTCAGATAGGACTAAAGCATGTTTTAGATATTCACGCTTATGATCATGTCCTTTTTTTAATT
>Ga0247813_10001397_pt1 | contig 18543 bp, 25 predicted proteins | sample UWRJL169409C1_FD_180719 | JGI IMG/M metagenome (GOLD analysis project Ga0247813, IMG submission 180719) | Plant litter microbial communities from Arlington Agricultural Research Station in Wisconsin, United States - UWRJ-L169-409C-1 | ecosystem: Environmental > Terrestrial > Plant litter >... | reverse complement strand
CCAGGGTATCGTCGTTGGGATCCCGATTGTTGTCTCGCGACGATCGGAGCCTTGATTGAATGGAACAATGCGCCCTATCATTTGTTGAGGAACATGACTGCCTCGTCGATCGAAAAGCCGGCGGACTGGTCTCTGCTGTTATGTCGGAAACAATGTGGCGCCGGGACGGTGTCGGATCGGAAAGGTTGAATGGAAGCTCCACCGCTTGAAAGAAAGTTAGCGGCAATTCTCGCCGCCGACGTCGAGGGTTATGCGCGGCTGATGAATGCCGACGAGGAAAAGACGCTCGCGACCTTGACGTCGCATCGAACGATCGTCGATGGCCTTATCGAGAGCGCCAATGGGCAGATTTTCGGAACCGCGGGCGACAGCGTGCTGGCTGAGTTCCCCTCTGTCGTTCAAGCTTTCAAATCGGCCGTCGCTATTCAGCAGGCGATGTGGCGCGCCAATAAAGAGCTTCCCGAAGAACGGCGCATGAATTTTCGCATAGGGATAAATGTCGGCGATGTGCTTGTCAAAAGTGGGGATATCTTTGGTGACGGTGTTAATATCGCCGCCCGCTTGGAAGGGCTCGCCGATGTCGGAGGTATCTGCGTTACCAGGGGGGTGCGAGACCACTTACGCGATAGGGTTGAGGCGACGTTCGAAGATCTCGGAGAGCATAGTATCAAGAACATTGCCCGCCCACTCCGGGTGTTTCGTGTCCTCTTCGATATAGAAGCGGAACCAGTCGTCGATGTGACACCAGACACGGACGATTTGCCCGAGAGGACTTCTTCTGTCGAAAAGGACTCCACCGACACCTCCAATGGCGACGAGGACCGACGCGTCGAAGTCGCCTTCTGGGAATCAGTTCAGCAAAGTGAAGAGCCGGCTGAGTACGCTCTATACTTGCAGCGCTTTCCGAACGGGCAATTTTCCCAGTTGGCCGCTGCCCGTCTTTACAACGGAGGTCCTGGCGACCGCGATCCCGCCGTCGAGGTGGCGTTCTGGGAGACGGTGCGCGATGTCGGGAGTCCGGAAATGATAGACGCCTATCTCGCCAAATATCCTGACGGCCAATTCACAGATCTCGCCAAGATTATGCTGGGAAAGTTTCGTTAGGATGCTGGACTCGAGCCCATTGAAGCGCAGAGCGCCTTCGAGGCGGTTCGAATACTCGAATTCCGGTGGGATATCCCCCTTTTCTTGGTCACGTAGCGTGGACGGCACGATGCTTGCCGCCACGGCAAGAGACCGCTCGCGGCAGATGATCGTGTCCTCCCATCGACAGCCGTCGGCGTCTCAGCAAGCCGTATCACCTTCGGTCATCACAGCTCCACCAAATGGGTCAATAGCTTGACACTCGCCTTTCCGGGGAATTGCGGGGCTGACGGCTGATCCTAAAAGTCAGAGGTAAATTCGTGTTCGAACAACTCGCCACCATTAGCGTCTCCTTTAATATAGTGCCTCACTTGGCAGCGCTCGTCGCGGCGTACCTTCTAGCCCTTCCAATCGGATGGGACCGCGAGAGGAGCGAACGAAGCGCCGGTCTTCGCACATTTCCGCTGGTTGCAATCGCTAGCTGCGGCTTCATTCAGGCGACAGAAAATCTGACCGCAGGCAGCGCGGAAGCGACAGCCCGGATCGTGGAAGGGTTAATCACAGGTATGGGCTTTATCGGAGGGGGCGCGATCCTCGTGGTGAAAGCAAGCGTTCGGGGAACAGCGACTGCCGCAAGCCTTTGGGCGACCGGAGCGATCGGAACTGCGGTGGGACTTGGGGCATACGATATTGCCATTGTACTTTCAGTCATGACGTTCCTTACGCTTCGATTTAACTCAAGCTTGAAACCTGACGGCACAGACGACCAATCCACGTGATGCTACATCATCCATTGGATCCCCTGGTCCAACACGCTGACATAGTCATCAGAAATGCAAAATCTGCGCACCGCAGGACTCATTCTCGAGTTTGGAGTACAGCACATGAGCGACCCCTACCGCCTTTCGCGCTTTATCGAGGCGCAGGAACACGTCTTCGACACTGCTCTTAGCGAGTTGCAGCGCGGCACCAAACAAACTCACTGGATGTGGTTTATCTTCCCGCAGCTCTTTGGCCTCGGCCATTCGCCAACCGCAATCAAGTTTTCCATCTCCGGGTTGGACGAAGCTCATGCTTACCTTGCCCATCCCTTGCTTGGCGGACGCCTTGTCCAGTGCACCCGCACGATTAACGACGTGCGCAATCGCACCGCCCAAGAGATATTCGGGTCTCCCGACGATGTGAAACTACATTCGTCGTTGACACTGTTTCGGGAGGCGGCCAACGACCCCGAACCGTTCCGGACGGCGATCGAGCGCTACTTCGGCGGTGAAGCCGATGCGCGGACGCTGGAACTTCTGGTGAAGACTACAGCGCCACACTGAAGTGTCCTTCTCACTCTAATGCGTCTACGTCGCATGGGCCAAACTCTTAAGGGCATTTCATATCAAAGAACTCGTGGTTCGAGACTGGCCTCTTAAGAGCACAGGCTGCCTGTCAGATACGTTTCCGGGTGTCTTCGAACTTCAATCCGAAGCGAGCCAAGCATTTCACGAGGCGGCCGGCGTCGTTGCTGCTTTTTCTCTCCAGCCGCGAATTTGCAAACAGGACCCTGCCGGCCCCACTTGCGGTCGCGCGCTCGCGGCATGTGCGAAGGACGATAGCAAGCTGAGCTGCGTCGTAGCGGTCGAGCCGGGAAGCGGCGTCACCGCCCAGGAGTTCTTCGATGATCGCATCAAAAGCCCCATCGTCACACAATCGCCTGACCTGGTCATCGACGACATCGGTTGTAATGCGCCCATGCGGCGCAAGCGTCGCCATGCGCGTGACGGAGGTGGACAAGTCATAGGGGTCGAACGGGTAGCTGCGGGCAAAGTCCGGCAGGTTCGTGTAGACCTCGTAAAAATTCCACGGATCCCGGAAATTGATGACGTTTCTGCGCACCACCGTCGCCGGTGACACGGTCGCGATGTCAGGGATGATGCGGTTGGCGAGTGCGCTCCCTTGGTTTTTGTGGATGAGTTCCAGCCGGTCGATGAACAGGCTGCGTTGCTGGCAGACCCCGACATTGGGCCGCGAGTGGCTCCAACGATTGTCCCGCCAAATGGCAACGTTGAGGGGCGGTTGGCTAACTAAAGGTTGACAAAGACACGAATATCTCTATCAATGGTTTATCGATATTTTGCCTGCCGAGCTTTGGTTGTCGCGCGATTAGCACCGCGCCTGACGAATTTCCCCTTCAAAAAATCGTTGCCACTATCTGCGGGGCATTGGCTCTGTCATCCTCATTTCAAGCTTTTAAAGGGTTCATCATGACCACAGGCACAGTAAAATGGTTTAATGCCACCAAGGGCTTCGGCTTCATTCAGCCTGACAGTGGCGGCGAAGACGCCTTCGTTCACGTATCGGCCGTCGAGCGCGCAGGTATGCGCGAAATCGTCGAAGGCCAGAAGGTTAGCTACGAACTCGAACGCGATAAAAAGTCGGGCAAGATGTCAGCCACAAACCTCCAGGCTGCTTAATCACGACGTGCTGTCGGCATTGACCACGGATGTAATGGCACTTCCGACTGCATGTTAACGACAGGGCCGGGCGAATAGCCTGGCCTTTTTTCTTTGCTCGCAGGCGCGTGCTCTTAAAGCGGAAAGATTCATGACCGAGACACAATCAAAATCCCGTCAGCAGGCAGAAATCTCATTCGGCCAGACCCAGTTCTTCGCGCGTGGCCATGCGGTGGAGGAACTGACTTCCATCATCGACGCACGCGAGGCAAAGACCCAACGTCTCCGAGAAGCTCGGCTTGCCAAGGAGCAGAATGATCGCGATATGGCGAGAACGCCCCTGAAGCCAACGCGAACACGCAAAACCTGATAGCGAGGGATTGCCCGTTGACCGACAGCAATGATGATCCCGATTGGACATCCAAACAGCTTCGTCGCGCCATCGAAGCCGCTGGGGTGGCGCTCTGGTCTTGGAACGTTGACACTGACGCGTTCGTCATGGACGAGCAAGGCTATCGGCTCTGGGCGGTGTCAGACGACGCTAAACTCACGTTCGAGCATCTCTCCGAAAAAATTCACCCTGCTGACAAGGATAGGGTGAGGTCAGCTTTTTTACGGGCGGTCGTTGGCCCTTACGAAATTGACTTTCGAATTCTCGTTGGCCCCGATGTTCGATGGATCTCCGCGAGAGGTCAAGGCAATGACGAAGGTATTTTGGGCCGATTGATGACAGGAATCTTTCTCGATGTCACCGGCCGGAAGCAGGCGGAAGAGGGGCATGAATTGCTGGCTGGCGAAATGAGCCACCGCGTGAAAAACCTTCTGGCGATCGCCGCGGGTTTAACGCAGATGACATCGAGGTCCTCCACTACCAAGGAGGAGATGACAACCCAGCTCACCCAAAAGTTGACGGCGCTTGGACGAGCCCATGACCTTGTCAGGCCCTTACCAGGCGGACAGGGGAACGCAGCATTACTTGGTGACTTGATCACGATCCTGCTGGCCCCTTACGACGAGACCGCTGCGTTCGCCGGACGAATACGCGTCTCGGTACCGCGCATGGGGGTCGGGCAGGCGGCGGCAACCGGGATCGCTCTCGTGCTTCACGAACTCGCAACCAACTCTTTGAAGCATGGTGCTCTTTCTTCTGAAGGAGGAACGCTCGACGTGTCCGGCACGCTGGACGGTGACCAGATTTCCGTAGTGTGGACTGAAAGAGGAGGACCTCCAGTGACCCCGCCAACAGAAGCAGGTGGCTATGGAAGCAAGCTCCTCCAGCGGCTAGTCTCAGGGCACCTCGGGGGCACGATTTCATTCGACTGGTCTCCAGGCGGTGCGCTGGTGACGCTTCTGTTTTCCTGCGCACGCCTCGCCGCTTAAATCGACGGTTATGCCTGCGTTCGATCGCAAAGTTTGCACCAAGGCCGCAACCGGAGGATTTTCCATCCTCACGTCGACGGTTTCGATCATCGCTGACAGCCTGATAGTTTCTTTAATGCCTTCGGGTATGGGATCAAGCAGTGCTCGCCTTTTTTCGAAGCACGTTGTCGCAGGTTCGAGCCCTGCACGCGCCACCAAACATCTCGCTAAGCTTGATTTCTTTCAAGCTGCGAAAGCCGTCTATTTGTCGGCGAGCGGCTTTTCTATTCCTGATTGCCCGGTGCTGCCGCTGGAAAATGTAGATAGACCCCGCCTGGTAAGAGCGACCTCTTGCTAACACGGCTTATACGCAGGGGTGGTCGCCGTCAGTACCGCAAGGGGCAGGCCGTGTTCAAACCGGCCAACGAGCGCTTCGATTGGCCGACAAAATCATGGAGGGGCTCGCGACACTCAGCCCCCGGTGTTTGCAAAAGCTGCGATTGCAAGAGCATCAAAGACATGCGCCTACCGGCAAGCGCATGCTCGAGCCGGGCGGGCGCCTTGACCCCACTTACCTGATCACCGTCCCAGAGGAATTGTATGCCCGTCAATGAACGGTACCGCAAGCAGGTCGCCCTGCTGATACAGACGATCCCGGCTGTCCCGGACGAAAAGGATTTCGCCCTCAAGGGCGGTACCGCCATCAATCTCTTTGTCCGCGATATGCCGCGCCTGTCGGTCGATATCGACTTGACATACCTACCAAGTAGGGTTGCCGGCCAGTTCCGTCAGCCATCCAGGCAGCAATCTTTGTGCTTCAGGCAATCAACCCGATCCGATCACTACTGGCGGTAAGGCTCAATCGAAAACGAGAAACGGCAGGCTGAGAATAGCTAGTGTCAATGCTGCGCCCGTCGTGATCCGTGCCGCTCGCATGAGCCGGTGGCGCTTTCCATCCCAGTCGTAAGTCATTCCTGCCCCTCAGTTTCGCGCAGACTTGGTGCGGCACGGCAAATCGTCAACTCCCACATAATATGGGAGACAGAGGTGCCCGAAGCGGTCACCCGCTCCGGAGACGGTTAAAGTTTCCGACCTCGTCCGTCCGACTGCGATGTGAACCACTATCACACCTGACCCCTCTCGGGCAGATCCATCCTGTCAGATTCTAGCGACTTCCAAGTGTGTTGATGTGGACTTATTGACTGCTTCTCGCTCTGCCGGGTTGTGAGCATTCGGGGCCTGGTCATCCCAGGCAGGCGCGAGCACGCCTCTAACTGGCATTTCGGGAGAGTGATTCCGAAGGCCAGCTCTCTAGAAACTGCTACGCAAATATTTTTATCAAAACATCAGGGAGATATTCGACCGACACAGCTTCTCCCCGTCGAGGCCTGACACCGCTGGGGAGCGGGAGGTCAGGCCTCTAGCCGGTCTTGGTGGATCCATTCCGCAAGCCAGCCTCGCCAGAACCGAAGCGGCACTCAATTGTTCCCGAATTAAAGGACATAATTCCACTTGCTATCACTTCCGCGCAGGTGCGCAGGTCCGCGGTTTCACGCGCCGACCACAGTCGACACGACCCATGGGAGGCACTTGTCCCGCTTTGGTATTGCGAGTACACGCGATCTCACCAAATCGGCTGACCGGGCGACATCGAAACAATCAACCGCAAGATCAACGGCGGAAAAAACGGTCTGATCGCATGGATCGGTATGGGCGCCTAGCGCTTGTGCTTTTCGGCTAAAATCCTAACTTCGGTCTCAACTATTGTTCGGCGCAACCATGTTTGGTCTCGGTGCCCTTAGACTGGTGGCGCTGATCATCAACCGCGGCACGAAAAAAGGTGACGCCGCAGATTTGGTAAGTTGCATCATTATCGGCGTTGTGGTCGGCTTCTATTCCTCGGGCGTGATCAGCACTCGGAAAGCGATCTATCCATCGCACGCGGTCGCGCAGTTCACCAGCATACACCGCGCGACGCATGGCCAGGGAGCGACCAGGCATGAAGGAACTGATTGCGGCCCTGCCGGCTGAAACTCTTGCAGCCTTGGTCGCCGTTATAGGTATTGGTCTATTAGTTCGGTACTTTGGCCCATCCAGGGGCAGACGTTCGGACCTGAGCATAGCAGCGAGCAGCTCAAGTCGCCGCAGCAATAGTCTATCCCGCTCCGTTGAACAGGGTCACAGCCGCATTGGAGGCACAAACATTTGAGATGACAGTGATCGAAAATCGTTGGAGCGTGCCGCCGAAGCTCTATGCCGGGCCAATCTATCGAATGTGCGACGAGGTTGAAAACCTGAAAAAGAAAATGCTCAGGAGACGTTGACTGTGACCACAGTGATAGGCCGGTTAACGGTAAATGGTCGGTGACGGGGTTGATTGCGGGATAAAGTAGTGGTTCCTTAAGGATGCTCATCTGAGGAGCAATCGAAGGATCCTTTGCTTGGTGGGAAGCCTTCCTAAACCGCCATCCTTGGGGCACAAGGATGGCGGTTTGGCCGTTGTGGGCTTAGTCTATGACCCCTGTCTCTCCATCCACTTTCGTCCACGTCAGTGACCATTCGTCCATGCTACCCTCGCGGTCTCGGTTTCCGATCTTCCATTCCAAACCTCTACACCTGGCTGGCCTTTGCCTTGGCCTGTGTGAGTGCAGCGAATCTGGGATGCATCGCTTCGACACCCAAATCCCGTGGCGAAAAGCAGGATTTACATCTTCTTTGCTTGAGCCTGAACAAACTAGAACGCCGTTGTTCCTCAAGAGTGTGGCAACGTCGGCCACCTCGCAAGCGGACATCCAACAATGCGGCTGTAGGGGTATTTAGCTGGAGCCACTTTCGAGCGGCAGCACGTTCGTAGAAAGTTGTAACTTGTGTAAAACCAGCCCGCTCGACAATTTCGTTTGCTCCAAAGCGATAAGCGGCTCGTCTTCAAGAATATGGATCGATTTGGCTGTTCTGGCGGCCAATTGGCCTCCTTTGTGACCCACAGGTCGTTGTCGCAACCTCCTATTAAAAATCCAAATCGGGATTATGGTCTTAGAATATGTTAGAAGAACTCGCCCAAAGCTCAGCAAGGCCGTTGATCCCACGACCAAAGACATTGTCCGCTGTGACCTGGCCCGTAGTGCCCATAGCATTGGAGGAAAAATTTGATAAAATTGCACGTCGACCGATAGCGACGATGTGTGTAATAGGGGCCTCATGTCATTCTTCGGTGCGAAGTAGCTGACATCGTCCCAAAGCTCGAAATTGGACACCATAAGCAACGAGTGAAATAAGCTCTTTCGAAACGCTTTGAACTCAGGCGTTATCATCCATATCGCTGCAAAGGGAACACAGACAAGGCAGACGAAGAGCATAGCGGGCTGACAAGTTTGCCGGTTCATTCGACAAACTCTGTTTCGCAATCCACCCTTGTCCATGTCAGCGACCATTCGTCTATGCTGCCCTCATTGTGGGTATAGCTGCCATGGTCGTGCGCCTCGGCATCGGGGGCAACAATCCCTGGCGGAGCGACGCCGGGAAGATCGAGGACGCGCAGCTAGTCGCAAAGCTCTGCCAGAGAGGTGACCTTATTGATGTCCTGGAGACGTCATGGCTTCTGCCGCTCTGCTACATAGGCTTTAACAAGACGATCAGCCGATGGAAACGCGCCGAAGTCGTCGGCATCCCCACTGTCAGAGGGGCCACTGCCGGGTCAGGGTCGTCGTGATTCGCAGTCCGGAGGCGCTTCAATACTTCTTCTATGGCCGTGATCGCCTCAATGGTGGTCCAACCGTGCATGTTTGCTTGGTCTATAATGACCTGTATTGGACCCTCTACCTCTTCCTGACAGGCGAGATGGCGATCCTCGTGCGATACAGCATAATTCGATGTCTTGATCATCGTTGTTCCTCCATTTCGCGGGAAAACTGATGGTGATCTCGTTGGTTCCATCAACGGCTACGCTGCTTGTTTTCTTCGAGACTGTTCTTTAGTGCCGCCATGATGTCGATGACATTGTCTTTGCCCCCGATTTGCGCTGCCTTTGCCGTCGATTTCGTGGGTTTTTTCATCGCTTTTTTCTTGGCCGCGATGAGTTCGAGATATTGATCTTGGATCGGATCGGTGATCGGAGCCCATTTTTTTGTCTGCTGCTTGATCAGTTGTTTCATCAGCGGAGCAAGACCACCCTCAGGCTGCGCCCATATACCCGAGAAGTATTCTTCCTCGGGACGGACTTCGTCTCCATATCGCAACGTCCAAAGGACAATGCCTTCGTCGCGCGGTTCAAGCATCACCGCGCGTTCACGCTGGCCGAATACCAGGCGCGAAATCCCGACCACGTTCTCCGAGCGCATCGCATCTCGAATGACGGCGAAAGCGTCTTCTCCTACCTTATCGTTCGGGACGAGATAATGTGGCTTTTCAAGCCAGATCCAATCGATCGAGTCGCGCGGAGTGAACATATCGATCTCGATCGTTCGGACGCTGTCGAGCGCCACAGCGTCCAGCTCTTCCTCCTCGAGAATGATGTAATCGCCCTCGCCGCGCTCGTAGCCCTTCACCTGGTCATCCGGATCAACTTCCTTGCCGGTGAGACTATCGACGTACCTGGAAGCCACTCGATTGCCGGTCGCCCGGTTCATCGTGTGAAAACGCACCTTTTCCGTGTCGCTCGTGGCGGGCGATAGGGCAACAGGGCAGGTGACGAGCGAGAGCTTCAGATAGCCCTTCCAATATGGTTTGACCGCGGCCATGGGTTAGCTCGCCTTCTTGCGTGCGGTCGCCCGGGGTGCCGGGGCGGCGCGGGGTGCTGCGGTGCGAGGTTTCGAGGCACGGGCCGATCCGAACTCGGCGCTCATGCGTAGCGCTTCCATGAGATTTGTCGATGGCTCGACCTTCGGCTGTTTCTTTACCTTAACGGCGCGGCCTTCAATCTTCGCCTTCACTAGCTCGGCCAGCGCCACATCGTATCGGTCATCAAAGGTTTTGGGATCAAAAAGCCCTGCCTTCGTTCTAATGATGTGCTTTGCCAGGTCGAGCATTTCGCCCTCTATCGTCAACGCCGGGATATCGGCGAAGGCGTCTTTGGCGGAGCGAACCTGATAATCGAAGTTGAGCGTAGTTGCGACGAGGCCATTGTTGTGGGCTCGGATCAAGACTGTCCTTAGCCGGCGGAACAGCACCGCTTGGGCGAGTGCGCCGACTTTGGAGTCCAGCATCGCATCCCTGATCAGGACAAAAGTTTCCTCGCCGAGCCGATCGGGCAAGAGATAGTAGGGTTTGTCGAAATAGAGATCATCGATCTCCTGAAATGGCACGTATGACTGAATTCGAAGCGTCTTGTCGTTCGGGGGAACGACACCAGCGAGCTCGTCCGCCTCAAACAGGACGTAGCGGTTGTCATCGACTTCATATCCTTTGATCTGATCCTCTTTCTCAACCACCTTCCATGTGTCGATATCGACATACTCACGCTTGACGCGGTTGCCGGTTTTTCGGTTGAGAGTGTTGAAGGTGACGCGCTCCGATGTCGAGGCGGCGCTATGGAGGGCAACGGGGCAACTGATCTCGGCAAACTTGAGAAAGCCCTTCCAGAGAGCACGTCCGGCCATATTGTTTCTCCCGATGAGCGCGGATTCAACGAGGAGAGAATAACTTTGTTCCGGCTAATATGCGAATCAATTGTGGCATTTAGGGTGTTGTCTATAGTAAGGTGAACCTATCCACGAGTTTTGCGTTAGAGGATTCTGTTTCAGTAATCTCATAGCAGGAGGGTGATGCAATGAATGCGCAACTCCATATCGACGGATCCTTTCAAGCCATGCGACAGGCCCTGGACGAAGCCAAGCGTGAATTTGCCAGTAATGGCGCCGATCGCCACAGAGATGCGCTTCAGCGGCTCGGCCGTGTCATGATGAACTCGATTGCCGAGATCATAGAAACAGACGGTGGGACAGATGGCTACTCCTACAATGCCGACGGCATCGCCCAGGATATCGAGGCTTGTTACCACACGATAGTTCAGGACGAAGAGGCCGCGGAAACGGACTTGACGCCACGCCAGTCGAGCCACGGAACTCTCAATCTCAATCAGCAAGGGGTAGGGCAATGATCACTGGGACGGATCTGCTACAAATTTCGCTCGCTCGCGTGAACATGGATCGGACTGACCTAGAAGCGGCCGGCGTTATCGAGCGTGGTGAAGCGGGTGATAAGGCCTGGTCGAACTTCGGCCGCGACATGGACACGTTCATACTGAAGCTACCGGACTGGCGCCGAGCAGCCCTCGCCGAGGCCATCCAAGAGCAAGCGAACAGGCAAGGCCTCTCGCATTAAGTCGCGATCGCAAGCGACCATCCCAACAATCGCTGGCTAGGTGCTCGATGCAGCGCCCTCGGCTCGGCCTTGGCGCGCACTTTCTCAAGTGAGCTTCAGCGCTCGCAGCCTTCATCGCCGCACCAATGATCGAAATACAAGCCGTCACGCAAGATGTGACAGACTGGCTTGAAAGGCGCAGACTGGGTGATGTCGACCGCTGGGTGCAACGTTGGTTCGCTGTTCATTGTGCATGGGTGAAGGTTTAATAGCAGTCGAATGCGCCGAACCGCCTCAAAACTATGCTCTCGAATTCAGCCCGGACGTCGCGTCACGAACTGCTGATCGGTGGTGAACAAAGCATTTAGCCGTTCATTCGCAATTAATTAAGCTTGTTTGAAAATACTTGAAGATGACTATGAACAATGATGTCGCGAGAGCGTTTCGAAAGTGTCATCACTGGAGAAGGCAATGGCTTCGAATTCACACACGGTTCTTGTCGTCGAGGACGAACCGTTTATCAGGCTGATGCTGGCGGATCTCTTGCTGGATGAAGGCTACCGGGTCGTGGAGGCAGCAAACGTGCTTGAGGCGATTGCAATACTTGGTCGCGAGCCCATCGACACGGTCATTACGGATATCGACATGCCAGGCGGCCTGAGCGGTATTGACCTCGCCAACATGATCCATGCGGTTTTCAAACGCGTAGGGATTATAATTGTGTCCGGCCAGCATGCCGACTGCAAGAAATTACCTTTTACGGCTCGGTTTCGCAGCAAGCCGTATCGTTTCGATGACATTCTGGGGCTGGTGGCGGATGACCTGAACGCATCCCGGACCAGCCTGAAACAAGCCATTTAACGCCTTTGGGAACTGTTGGCCGGCGGCGATGAGGCACGAAAAGCCTCGTCGCGTTGTGGCCATCATCAAGGGAATGCTCAGGGACATGGGAACGATTTGACCAACATTGCAATCATCGGCTCCGGGCCAACGGGAATCTACACACTCAAGGGACTGCTGGAGAGCGAGACTCCGCTTTCGATCACCGTTTATGAAGCCAACGCCGATCCAGGGAAGGGTACACCTTACCATCCCCGTGCCAACGACCGCGCAATGCTCGCGAACATCGCCAGCATCGAGCTTCCTGCCGTGTGTGAAACCTTAACGGCTTGGCTGCGCCGCAAGACACCAGCCGAGCTCTCGCTGCTCGGGATTCAGGCGAATACGATCTCGGAGAGGGATTTTTACCCACGCATCGTACTTGGGGAATATTTTCAAGCGCAGCTTCAGGGGTTGCTCGTCAGTGCGATCAAGCGCGGTCACTTAGTCGACGTCAAGGGCCGACATCGCGTCATCGATGTGGAACTAAACGAGAAGGATATTCGCATCGAAGTACAGGCGCCCGATGGTGTCGCGGAGCACAAGACTTTCGATCACGTCGTCATGGCCACCGGGCATGACTGGCCGGACAAGACCGAAACCAAGCCAGGCTTCTTCATCTCCCCATGGCCTGCGGACAATCTCGATACAATTCCAGAAGACACAGTTGGCGTTCTCGGAACGTCGCTCAGTGGCATCGACGCCGTTGTCTCGGTCGCCACAGCCCGCGGCTCGTTCCTATTGGACGATGCGGGGCTCCTGCAATACCATACCACGGCCGCCCCCGATTTTCACATCACCATGATGTCGCGCAAGGGCCTGCTTCCGGAGGCCGATTTCTACTGTCCGATACCGTACGCGCCGCTGGCTATCTTCACGCAGAAAGCCGTCGACGATTTGATCGCTACATCCCAAGACGGTCTATTGGACCGACTCTTCGACCTTTTTCGCACGCAGTTGCACGCCAGCGATCCGGAATATGCCGAGCGGATCGGTCTTGGCATGCTCACGGTTGAGACCGTGGCCGATGCCTATTTCGCTCATCGCGATTCGTATGATGCATTCACATGGGCGGCGCTTAATTTAGGCGAGGCGAAAGCCAACCAGGCTACGCAAACGACGGTCGGCTGGCGGTATGCTATTCTCCGGATGCACGAAATCGTCCTGCGGGCTGTCCCGAAATTTGACGAAGGTGATCTCAAACGCTTTCATAAGTACTTCAAGACGCTGTTCGTCGACGACTATGCCACCGTGCCGCACCAGTCGATCGAACGATTGCTAGCACTGCATCGCGCAGGGAGGCTCTCTGTCTTAAAGCTAGGATCTGATTATTCGCTCGACAGCGACACGGTTGAGCGTGGAGCGGCCATCGACATGCAGGAAGAGCGTCACGCTTTCAATTCGTTCATTGACGCGACGGGGCAGCAGGCTGTTTCCGCTTGGGACATTCCGTTTCCCCAGCTGATTGCACAAGGGGTCGTTCGGGAGGCATTGACCGTAAAGTCCTCCACGATCGAAGCTACCAGTACTGACGCCGCCGTCGTTGCGACCGGGGGAATCGATCTCGACGAGTATTTCCGGCCGAGATTTGAAAAAAATCTCAGCCATAACCTATATTGCGTCTCGATACCGTTCCTGCTTCACAAGTTGCCGTTCGTTCAGGGGATAACCAGCGCCGGTGACTTGGGCGCACTGGTGGCGTCGGCAATCCGAAGAAGCGTGGATCGCGTTGGCTTGCCAGGGAGATCTGACGGAAACACAGTGTTCGAGACCGTTTGAAGGATCATTGGCCGGAATTGAAGTTTAGGGAATGTGACCCGCACGGGTCCAAACGGGCGGTATCCTTGATCGTCTTTTGGCAGTCGGCGCATAATTTCTTCCTGATGGAAACTTTGTCTACAAGACCTGGACGTGCACAATGTCTTTCGCCTAGGGAGTATTTGCACGCTCGGTCGCGGCGACATCGAGGGAACAAGGTGAGGACAGGCAGCATTGACCCCAACGCTGCCGATCGTCGAGAACAATTTATGCAACCGGCTCTAGAGAGCGCCATAGCGTTTCTGCTGCGCAGGATGCCGTTCCTTCAGGGGATCACACGCGCCCCAGGGATCGATGACCACCGTGTCTGGTGCTGTCGTCGATTCAGGTGAACGCAGGAAGCGCAACTCAGCCGACGACATAGACGGCATCGCCCGCGTTGATCTTGCCGACCTTCGCGACGTCGCAATAGATGCCCAGGTTTCGCTTGTTGTGCCGAACGATATTTCGAAGGATTTCCGGATCTTCGGCGATGCCGGGTTGGGGAATGAGCGTCATTCCGCAACGCTTCGTACTCTCAGTTGCCCGGAGCAGCACCTCTCCGATCCGCACAACGCGGCCAACCCAATCATTTTCCTGGAAGCCACTGACGGCCGCTGTTTCGATGAGCACGGTCGGCCGAAACCTTTGCCTATCGATCTCGCCGAATGCGCCTGTCTCTCCAAGCTGCCTGAGCGACGCCGTCGTCAGCAGATGCACTGGGCTTGGCTTATAGCGGTTCTCGACGAAGGGAAGTCCTGTCTTCCCGCTCATTAAGCGATCGGTTGCGCCGACGTGAACGGAGAAGCCGAAGTGCTTCGACAGCCGAGCGACCATTTCTGGATCGGTGACTGCAATCGATGTGCCGTCTGGAAACCCAATCCCCGGAGCACCGCTGGCGGTTCGGGCGCGGAGAAACAGCGCTGCCCGCCAACGCGGTTCTTTTTCCGGTGCGGCCGGTCGGCCAGTAGCGGGATCGAAGAGGCAGAACCGCCGGTCGTCAGGGACGCCGTTATCCAGCACAGCCAGTCTGTCCACCTTCTGGCCGCCGATCGAGCTGACTGGATAATGCCAAAGTTCCGCGACACTTCCCACCTTACCGGTGGTCGAAGCTTTGCTATCGATTGGCGTGTCATGCGCAACTAACATGTCGGGTGCAAACTCTTGCCGCGCATGAGAAGATCGAGGTCGATCGAGCTTGGCCCAAATTTGACGTACAGTCGGACTGCTTCATCCGGGTCCAATCCATATTTTGTGGCAAATTCCTGAAGCATGTAAGGCCTGCCGTGCTCCGCTTTGCCTCTGATGGGCTTTGGCTTTATCACATTCATCCTCATCTCCTCGCTCTTTGACGGTATGTAACGCACCAAATCGACAAATCACCTGTGCGACGGGATAATTGTCTCCTCAGGTGTTGATGCGTACCCGAATGGACCATTGCCGCAGATGTTAAATTGCTCGTCCATCACGGATGTGAGCACATTGCCGACTACGGCATCATCGGGCATTTTTTACGCTGGCGGGCGACCGCTGCACACTGGCCGTCGCCATTCTCGGCACAACTAAACCCAAATCTGTTCCAATCGAGCCGGGACGTCGAGAAAATCGAATGTGGGGATTTCGCCAAGCCCCTCAGGCAGGCACGCCCAGCAGCCTCCTACCTCAAGTTGATACATTTCAATACCTTCGCAGAAGTGGCGGTTCGACCATCGTCGCCATCGCGATGCCGTTGGAAAGCTGAATAGAAGCATTATTGCAACAGACAGCTATTACCGGATGGCCACATGGAACAATCGCGAGCTGCCACGGTTAGGCAGGAAACGCACCTTTCGACCAAACGGCCGCAAACTTCCACCACGACACGGCCTATCAAAGGATTTCCGATGACCTTATTCTCCAGACTGCTTCTTACCTCCGTTTCGATCCTCGCGACCGCCAGCACCGCCAGCTCCGCAGATCTTGCTGAAGATCTATCCACACCTGTTGAGCCAGTGGTGGTTGAGACCAGCGGTGGCTTTTACCTCGGTACCATCAACAGTCTGACATTCCTTGACAACACGCGATTTGCGACCGCCGGCGCGCGGGTCAGCACTGACTACGATGTTGGATATTATACCGCGCTGCGCGCAGGCTACACCTTTGGTCCCATGGGCTATGTCTCGCCGCGGCTTGAACTCGAAGTTGGTTACGGCAATTCGTCTGTCGATTATCACCGTGTCAACGGCGTCGATGTCGGCTCGACGGATTCATTTGGGGATGCGACGACGATCCAAGGTTACGTCAACGGTTACATTGACATCCCGCTGGCCTCCCCTCAGCAAGGCGGTTTCTTCAGCGCGGTTACCCCTTACGTCGGAGGCGGCGTCGGCTTCATGAATCTGGAGCTGAGCCGTCAGGGCGTATCCGGGACGGGTGTGGTGATCGATGACGATGATACGCAATTCGCCTACCACCTTGATGCTGGGGTTGGCGTCGATCTACAGGGCTTGGGTTTATTCTCAGACGTCTCGCTGTTTAACGATACCACACTCGATATCGGTTATCGCTACACGGCGGCGAACGACTTCGATCTACAGGCGCGGGATGGTACCACTCGGAGCACAGATTTCAGCAGTCACGCCGTGATGGTTGGATTTCGCAAGCAGTTTTGAAGCACGGTGAAGGCGAGTGTCTGAGCGGCCGCGGCATCGCATCGGCCGCCCAGCATACTGGATCTGGTTTCTGCTCAGCTTGCCAATCATCATGCCACGATTTCGCATCTTAGTCGGTAGAGCCAGGGCGTCCCTGGTGGTAGCGTAGACCGATGATTGTTACGTCCGAACTTCGAGAACTCGACGTCTCTCATGAGAAACTTGGAAAGGAGCCGTCTTATATCAGCGCGGCAAGCGGGTTGGCCTGCGTCGGCTCGCACATTTATGTCGTTGCTGATGACGAACTTCACCTCGGCGTGTTTTGCAAAGATGACAATGAGCCGGGCCGGCTGGTCCGCCTGTTTACGGGTGACTTGTCCATCGTGAAAGCTCATCGAAAGCGTCATAAGCCGGACTTGGAGGCGATTGTGTTCATTCCGGCTTTCGAAGACTTTCCGGATGGTGCTCTGCTGGCTTTAGGATCAGCATCGCGGCCAAACCGCGGACGCGGGATTCTTCTTGGTCTTGATCCTCAAGGTGCTGTCCATGGTTCACCGGAGCAAGTTGATATGGCGCCGCTGCTTGGCCCACTCCATCAAGTGTTTGCCGATCTCAACATCGAGGGAGCAGCCGTGGCTGGCGATGAGCTCCTGGTATTTCAGCGAGGAAACAAGACACTTATCGACAATGCGATCATCCATTACCCGCTGCTGCGGGTTCTTGAGGCTTTGCGAGGTTCCAATACCGTGTCCATTGCGCCGTCCTCCATCATGAGAGTGGGTCTTGGTGCCATCGAAGGCGTCCCGCTCTGCTTCACAGATGCGGCGGCTCTACCCAATGGTGACGTGGTGTTCTGCGCCGTGGCGGAGGATACCGACGACGCATATCATGACGGCCATTGCGTTGGGACCGCGATCGGGGTCGTTGACAGAGATGGGCAGTTGCTCTCGCTGCACCAGCTCGAACAGCCTTACAAAGTGGAAGGTATCAGCGCTCAGATGGAACATGACACGCTGCACCTGATGCTCGTCACCGATGCGGACGACCCAGAGATACCGGCAAAGCTCCTGTCGGCGTCCTTTCCCCTGTAGCGCTGCGGACCTCTATTCGGACGCCAGATGTGGTGCAACGTTATATGAGGCAGGTGTCTTCGGCGGCGCTCGGTCCGCAACATGGCTGTGTTTTCTCCGGTCATAGCGGATGAGGAGGTTCAGCTTTCAGCGTGGCATCCGTGGCGCCATCGATGACTGCCCCATCGGACAGCTGTGTCTCGGGTTGAAATAAATGCGGATAGTCTCCAGTACGCAGATAGGCAAGGCCGCGGCCGGCAGCTGTTCGACCGGCCAATGGACACCATTCCTTGAGACGATAGCCGTTGCGTCACGTTTCGTCCCATTCCTTCGCGGATGAAACGTACCGTCGGATTTTGGCGGGTTCAAGCAGACAGTTGTGATGGAACCTCGGTGAGACCATTGATGTTTGGCTGGATAAACTGAGGAGAGTGCTCTGCCCGTCAATAATCTGATGAAAGACGCCGTCTCAGAATTTACGTCTCACCTAGAGGCGCTGACGGCCTATCAAATCTTCACCGCCCTGAAGTCGTTGGAAGAGGCACGTGAAGATAACGCTGCCGATCACAAGGAAGTCCTTTCACGAATTGTAATCGTCGAGGTGGAAATCGAACGGCATTATCCAGCCAATTGTTGTCTACTGATCCGGACTTAAACGCCACCGAATCTGATCGGGCATTTTCCGCGATGGCAGACATTTTCAAACCAAACCAGAGACGATCATTTGTACAGTCTTTGATGATCCGCGCATCGCATCGTCGATTATTGTTCCGTCGCGTGGTCCATCCAGAAGTGGCGGGTCGATTTGCGCTCTAATAAGAAGGTACTTGGAACCGCGCGAGGTGATATGGAACGTATATGGGGCAATCGTCATCGCGGCGCGACACCAGGGCTGGGCTCAGCCGAGGCCTTTGAACTGCTCAATGCTATGCGGTCGACCGGGTCTTCGTCGATCCGGCGCTGGTGTGGCCGGCTGAGGTTTTCGCC
>Ga0247813_10001396_pt1 | contig 18545 bp, 19 predicted proteins | sample UWRJL169409C1_FD_180719 | JGI IMG/M metagenome (GOLD analysis project Ga0247813, IMG submission 180719) | Plant litter microbial communities from Arlington Agricultural Research Station in Wisconsin, United States - UWRJ-L169-409C-1 | ecosystem: Environmental > Terrestrial > Plant litter >... | reverse complement strand
CAGATAGGCGGCGCCGAAGAGCGAGGCCTTGAAGGCGCCGGCAAGCTTGCCGAGCAGAACTTCGCGGGACTCGAGATCGGCGAGCTTGGTGACCTCTGCAGCCGTGAGAGGGTTACCGTCGAAGTAACCGCCCTTGACTACGAGCAGAGGGTTTGCCTTGGCAAAGTCACGCAGTGCCTTCGCGACGGTGACCGGGTCTCCGTGTACGAATGCGATTGCCGACGGGCCAACGAGCTCGTCGTCGAACGAGCTGATGCCAGCCTCGTTTGCCGCAATCTTGGTAAGCGTGTTCTTCACCACGGCGTATGTTGCGTGCTCGCGGATGTTGGTCCTCAGCGTCTTGAGCTGGGCAACCGTGAGACCGCGGTACTCGGTCAGCAGAACAGCGGTCGAGTTACGGAACAGATCCGTAAGCTCGGCAACCGAAGCTTCCTTGTTCGCCATGGCACTCCTTAATTGATATCGAAACCATCGACCTCAGGAGCTCTTAAAGTAAAAAGGCTCCGGCACAGTGCCAGAGCAAACCCTTTCGGGTAATTCTCGAACACCTGCGCTGGTCGTCACCCTGGTGGATGAACCTTCGGCTGTTGCACTCTCGCGAGCACGACAACGACCTGCGGTCTTTGGCTTCGATAAGAGTACGGGATGGATGCCTGTTAAGCCAAACTGTGCTGGTCGAGTGGCGCGCGACGAAGGAGCTCGCGTATCGAAGCCGGGGCCGGGTTTCGATACGTCGCTGGCCTCGGTCGCAGGCTCCCTCGGCGCTCGGGTCGCGCAGCCGCTCCGCGCCCGCCATAGCTCCACCGCGCTACTCAACCAGCGAGGCCAGCGCGGGCAGTGTCACAGCGAACACCGTGCGCCCCGGCTCACTCTCGACCTCCACGGTTCCGCCGTGAGCATCGACGATCGCGGCGACGATCGCGAGCCCGAGTCCGGTGCTTCCGGCCGCACGCGAGCGCGATGAGTCCCCTCGGGCGAAGCGCTCGAACACCGTGTCGCGCAGCGTCGTGTCGATACCCGGGCCGTTGTCGGAAACACGGATGACAGCGGCATCCGCCCCCGGTTCGAGGGAGACCACCACTGAGCTTCCGGCTGGCGTGTGCACGCGGGCGTTGGTGAGGAGGTTTGCGACGACCTGGTGAAGGCGCACCGCGTCACCGGTTACGACGACGGGCGTCTCGGGCAGGTCGAGAGCCCAGTCGTGATCCTGACCCGCGGCGTGGGCATCGCTCACCGCGTCTGCGAGGAGGGCGGTGAGGTCCACGGGCAGCTCCTCGAGCGAGCGCCCGTCGTCGAGTCGCGCGAGTAGGAGGAGGTCGTCGACGAGCGAGGTCATGCGCACCGACTCCTTCTCGATGCGCCCGAGGGCGTGCACGACGTCGCCGGGCAACTCGTGACCTCCGCGACGCGTGAGTTCGGAGTATCCACGGATCGAGGCGAGCGGCGTGCGCAACTCGTGGCTCGCGTCGGCCACGAAGGTGCGCACCTTGCGCTCCGAAGCCTCACGAGCGGTGAGGGCGGATGCCACGTGCTCGAGCATCCGGTTGAGTGCGGCGCCCACCTTGCCGACCTCGGTGCTCGGGTCGGCGTCTACTTCTGCCACCCGCGCGTCGAGGGCCACCTCACCGCGGTCAAGGGGAAGCTCCGAAACCCGTGCCGCGGTCGCTGCGACGCGATCGAGCGGACGCAGCGCGGACCGCACTATCGCGAGACCCGCGATGAATGCGGCGAGCAACCCGCACAGGGTGACTCCAGCGATCACGAGTGCGAGCTGGAGCACCGTCGCGTGCACGTCGCTCAGCGGGAGGCCGATCATGAGTCCGGCGCCGCGCGCGGAGTCCGAACCGATCGAGATGCGGTACTCGCCGAGGTCTCCCCCGAGGTCGACCGTGCGCGGGATGCCGTCGGCGGGAACCGCGAGGATGATGGCGAGCTGCTCATCGGTGAGTTCGGTGGTCTCGAGCTCGGTTCCGAGGATGCGCACGTCGAGCTGGCCATCGCGGACGAAGCCACCGATCGTGTGCGGCGGAAGCCCCGCCCTCGACAGGAAGTCGTCGGGACGCGGGCCATTGCCAGGGCTCGGGAAGTCCGGCATCCCGCCGCCGTTCTCGACAACACCCGCGGTGCGACTCGTCGCCGCCGTGAGCTGGGAGTCGAGTCTCGCCATGAGGGACTGCTGCAGAGTGACGACGCTCACCACCCCGACGATGAGGCTGACCGCGGCGAGAAGGCCGATGATGCCGATGAGCAGCCGCTTGCGCAGGCTCATGCGACGGCCGGCTTGAGCACGTAGCCGACGCCACGCACGGTGTGGATCATCGGGGCGCCGAGCGAGTCGATCTTCTTGCGCAGATAGGAGATGTAGATCTCGACAACGCTCGACTTTCCGCCGAAGTCATAGCTCCAGACCCGGTCGAGTATCTGGTTCTTGCCGAGCACGCGGCGCGGGTTGCGCATGAGAAAGCGCAGGAGCTCAAACTCGGTCGCCGTGAGCTCGACGAGCACGCCACCGCGGTGCACCTCGTAGCTGTCCTCGTCGAGGGTGAGGTCGCCGACCTGGAGAAAGGAGTCCTCGGTCTCGCTCACGGCGAGGTTGGAGCGACGGATGAGTCCGCGCAGCCGGGCTACGAGCTCCTCGAGGCTGAAGGGCTTCGTCACGTAGTCATCGCCGCCGACCGTGAGCCCCGCGATGCGGTCGTCGAGGGAGTCCTTCGCGGTGAGGAACAGGATAGGGGTCTGCATTCCGTCGGCGCGCAACCGCGAGATCACCTGGATGCCGTCGATATCGGGGAGCATGATGTCGAGCACGACGACGTCGGGGCGGAACTCGCGGATCGTCGAGAGCGCGGCCGAGCCGTCGCTCGCTATCCGCACGTCCCAGCCCTCGTAGCGCAGGGCCATCGAGAGGAGGTCGGTGAGCGAGTCCTCATCATCGACGACGACCGCGCGGATCGGAGTCCCGTCAAACCTGGTCAGCTTGGGAGCAACTGCCGACGACGCGTGGTGTGAAGTGCTCATACTCCCAGTATTAGGAGTTGTCTATGAGCCTGCTGTGAGCCTCAGTCCTGGTTGCTGAACGCCGCGTCGAACGACTGCTCAGGCAGCTTCCAGAGCAGGGAGCGCACGAATCCGACTGCCTCCTTCGCGCCGTGCAGGCGATCCATGCCGGCGTCCTCCCACTCCACCGAGATCGGCCCGTCGTAGCCGATCGATCGGAGCGCCCGAAAGGCGTCCTCCCACGGAACATCGCCGTGTCCGGTGGAGACGAAGTCCCAACCACGCCGCGGGTCACCCCAGGGCAGGTGCGAACCGAGGATGCCGGCGCGACCGTTGGCCGGTCGCATCCTCGTGTCTTTGCAGTCGACGTGATAGATGCGGTCGGCGAAGTCGACGATGAACGCGACGGGGTCGATGCCCTGCCACATCATGTGGCTCGGGTCCCAGTTGAAGCCGAACGCCTCGCGGTGGTCGATTGCCTCGAGCGAGCGCACCGAACTCCAGTAGTCGTAGGCGATCTCGCTCGGGTGCACTTCGTGCGCGTACCGCACTCCCTCGCCGTCGAAGACATCGAGGATCGGATTCCAGCGGTCAGCGAAGTCCTGGTAGCCGGCCTCGATCACGCTCGCGGGAACCGGCGGGAACATCGCAACGTACTTCCAGATGCTCGAACCGGTGAATCCGACGATCGTGTCAACGTCGAGAGCACGCGCGACCTTCGCGGTCAGCGTGAGCTCTTCGGCAGCGCGCTGGCGCACTCCCTCGGCCTCGCCGTCGCCCCACACTTTCGAGCCGACGATCGCCTGGTGCCTGAAATCGATCGGGTCGTCGCACACGGCCTGTCCGGTGAGGTGGTTAGACAGGGCGTGCACGCTCAATCCATAGCGGTCGAGGATGTCGCGGCGCCCCTGCAGGTACGCCGGGTCCTCTGCAGCGCGCCACACGTCGAGGTGTTCACCGGAACATGCGATCTCGAGGCCGTCGTAGCCCCACTCGCTCGCGAGCTTCGCCACCTCCTCAAGAGTGAGGTCGGCCCACTGGCCGGTGAAGAGCGTTACGGGGTGCGTCATTGCGGGTACCTTTCGTCCTGCAGGCCAGTCAAGTAGTCGAGGGAGCGTTGCGCCAGAGCATCCTGGTTTTCAGCAAGTGGGCGCCAGATGGATGCAGCGGTGGCGATCGTCTCGTTGTCTCCCGTGAAGCTCTCGAGGTTGAGTGGCCCCGCATAGCCCACGCTATCGAGCGCATCGAGGAAGGCGGGCCAATCGGTGTGGTCGTCGCCGACCGCGCCCCGGTCATTGCCGCAGACCTGCACGTGCGCGAGGTAGTCGCCGGCCGCGCGGATCGCTGCGAACGGGTTCTTCTCCTCAATGTTGAGGTGGTAGCTGTCGAGCGCGAGCCCGAGTGCCGACCCGAGGTGCGGAGCGAACACGTCGAGCGCCTGATCCACGGTGTTCACGATGCTCGTCTCGTAACGGTTGAGGGGCTCGATCGCGAGGCGGACTCCGGCCGCGCGCGCAACGTCGACAACGGGCGCGATCGACTCGCGGAGCTCGGCGATGATCGCGCTGCGGTCATCCACGTTCATGCGCCAGGTTCGACCGGTCTCGGCATAGAACGGGCCCGCAACGACGGTCGAGCCCAACCGTTTGGCCACACCGATGCAGTGCACGAGGTAGTTGCGGGTCGCGGTGATGCTCTCGGCTGGGGCGGAGACGAGGTTGCGGCCACCGCCCATCGCGCCGACAACGTAGGCGTCGAGCTGGAGCTCGGCGAGGAGGTCGGCGGCGCGTCCCGCATCCCAGTCGCCCGGGGACTCGACGGGCAACTCGATCGCGCCGAAGCCCATAGCCACAGCACGCCGTGCGATCTCTTCGAGACTCGCGTCGGTGAGGGGAGACGTCCACACCCAGGTGTTGACGCCGAGCACTCTTCTCATGAGATCTCCTGTATGCCCGATTGGGCAGCACCGGGTGACCGATGCTGCCCAACCAGTGGGGGGTATTACTAGTTACGGGATGATGCGCTCTTGCCAGACGGTCGGGTAACCGGGGAGGTCCTCGCCGCCGAAGCGTGCGTAGTGACCATCGGGCATACCCTCGTTCGCCGCGAGTGCCGCGTCGAGCTCATCGAGCTGGATCGACTTCTGCGGGAGCACCCACTCCTTGGGGATCTCCTCGCCGGCGAAGATCTTCTCGACCGCGAGGAGAGTCGTGCGCCACTGGAAGTTGGAATAGACGGTTCCGAGGCCCGTGAGGCCCGTGTCCTTCCACTTGCGCAGGAAGCTCAGCTCGTCCTCACCGGTCATGACCGGGTAGTCCGCGCCGGCGTCTTCGAACGCCTCGATCGCCGCGACGGCGCCGTCGCCGGCGTCCATCCAGATTCCGTTGACATCACCCTTGGCGAGTTCGTCGGAGATGATCTTCTTGATCTCCGCCGGGTCTGCGCCGGTGAAGTAGTCGACAGCCTCGATGCCGTTGTCTGCGAAGATCTTCTCCGCAGCCGCCCAACGCTGTTCGAGCACATCCACACCAGGCAGGATGCGCAGCGCGACTACCTTGTCGCCCTCCTCGAGGTTCTCGACGAGGAAGTCAGCCGACTCGATACCCCAGCCGAAACCGCCGACCGGGTGGATGAACGTCGTCTGGCAGTCGGTCTGCACGCCGCGGTCGAAGACGACGACAGGCTTTCCGGTGTCACACGCGCGCTCAACCGCGGGAGTCATCGCGGCCGTGCTGTTCGGCGAGATGATGAACGCGTCGCAGTTGCCTTCTTCGATGAAGTAGTCGATGTCGGCGATCTGCGTGTCGTCGCTGTCCTGGGCGTCGCGTGTCTCCATCTCGGAGATGACACCGCTCTCCTGAAGCACCTTGAGCTGTTCGTTCATCGTGATCCAGCCGGTCTGGCGCCACGGGTTCGAGATCGAGGCGTTCGCGAAGCAGACCTTCTTTGCTCCGTCGGCCTTGTACTCGCTCGTGTCGATCATCTCGGCGTTGATGTACTGCAGGTAGGGCTGTCCGTCCGGACCCTCTGGCGTTGCCTTGAGCTCTTCGGACTGCTTGTCGAAGAGCGCCTGGTCGAACCAGACGACCTCGTCCGGGTTCTCCTCGCCGCCCGGCGTGACGGTGGGATCCGTCGTACAGCCGGTAAGGGCGAAGAGCGCTGCTGCGCCAATCATGGCCGTGGCCACATGCATGCGTCGCATCACTTAACCTCCTTTGGTTATGTGTTCTGTGCCCGCTGTCGGGCTGGTGTGTGCAGGACGAACCTGATCGGTGTGCAGATCCGGCTCCTTCCCGGTGGGGGAAGTCAGTGTCGTGCGCCCCTTGCGGCGGGCACGAAAAGTTGTCGCCGAGTACGCGACGGCGAGGATGATGATGGCTCCCTGAATGGCATCGCGCAGAGTTGATGGCACCCCGGTGAAGTTGAGCAGGGTGAAGAGGGACTCGAGCGCGAACGCTCCAGCGACAGCTGCGACCACCCAGCCGCGCCCGCCTCCGAGCACGACCCCGCCGAGCACTACAGCGGTGATGGCGATGAACTCGTAGCCGCGACCGACCGAGGGGTGCACTCCCGCGTACCCCACGAGCAGGATGCCGGCGATCGTCGCGGTGAAGCTCGAGATGAGGAACGCACTCGTCTTGACCCACCACACGCGTACCCCGGCGAACCGGGCGGCGGTGACGTTGTCCCCGACGGCGATGAGGGTGCGGCCGAAGGGTCGCTTGGAGAACCAGATGGCTGCAGCGAGGAGAACCGCGAGGATGATGACCGAGTACGGGATGACTTCGAAAACCGGAACGTCCTGGATGCCACCGCGCCCGATCTGCCTGAATCCGTCAGCGGGGTTGCCGGTGGCGGCCCCGCCGGTCCAGAACAGCACGCCACCGAGGAGCGCGAGCATCATGCCGAGCGTCACGATGAACGACGGCACCTTGAGGAGCGTCGTGATGAGGCCGTTGACGAGACCGACGATCGCGCCGAACACGAACATGAAGATGAGCACGGGGATCGTCTTCGACTCGTCCTGGCCCACGAGGTTTCCCGCGATGACCACCTGCGCGGTAATGAGAGAGCCCATCGAGAGGTCGAATTCTCCCGCGACGATCACGAAGTACTGGCCGAGGGCCACGATCGCGATCGGGGCGACGCGCTGCACGAACCGGATGAACTGGCTCGGGTCGGCGAAGTTGGGGTTGAGTACGGTGATCGACACGAGAAGCACGGCGAGCAGCAGGAAGACTGCTCCGCGCGGGCTCACGAGTGTGATGGCGGCTTTCTGCACCTTGTTCATCGGGCCACCTCCTTCTTGACGGAGAATCGCGCCCTGCGTTGCTCGATGGCGCGTCCCGTATAGACGGCGACTGCCGCGACGATGACGATTCCGCGAACGACGTCTTTGAGGAACGGGTTCACCTGCATGACGCTCATGGTGCTGTCGAGCACGGCGAAGATCGCGACGCCGCCGATCGTGCCCCAGATCGATCCGCGTCCACCGGCGAGCACTGTGCCGCCGAGCACGACTGCCGCGATCGACAGAAGGTCGTAACCGCCCTGGCTGCCGACGGTGGGGCTGCCGACTCCCAGTCGGGAGGCGAGCAGGAGTCCCGCGAAGCCCGCGGTCACCGAGCACAGGATGTGCGCGACGACGATCGGCTGCGAGGTGCGCAGTCCACTCAAGCGCGCGACATCGAGGCTGCCGCCCACCGCGTAGATGTGGTGACCGGTGCGGGTCTTGCGCAGAAAGAGGTACACGAGCACCGCGAGCGCGAGCATGATGATCGTCGAGATCGGCACGGGTCCGACTCCGGTCGCCCCGATGTACTGGAACTCGGCCGGAACACTGCCCGTCGAGCCCTTGTACCGCGTGTCGAGGTAGCCCTTGACGATGAGTCCGATGCCGAGGGTCGCGATGAATCCATTGACCTTGAGCTTGGTGACGACGAGACCGTTCACGAGTCCGATCGCGGCGCACACGGCGAGCGCGAGGAGCACTCCTTGGATGACGTTACCTGCGTAACCCTTCATCGTCTCCGCGGCGATGAGGCTCGAGAGGCTGATGACGTAGGGCACCGAGAGGTCGAGCGAACCGGTGAGGATGACGAGGGTCTGCCCGACCGCCACGAAGCCGAGCACGCTCATTCCGGTGAGGATGTCGCGGATGTTGCCGTCACTGAAGAAGTTGCGACCGACGGATGACACGAGCACAGCACCGACGATGATGACCCCGATGAGGGCGATGTAGACGATGACCGTGCTGTCGAGGCGGAACCGCCGCTTCGTCGTGGTGAGTGATGTCACAGTGTGACCTCCCCTTCGGTGGTGCGGAGGGTTCCGGTTGCGGCGCTGAGTACGGCTTCTTCTGACGAACCCGCGTCGAGCTCTGCCTCGATCCGCCCGTCGTGCATGACGAGGATGCGGTCGGACATCCCGATCACCTCGGGCAGCTCAGACGAGATCATGAGGATCGCGACCCCGCTGTGGGCGAGCTCACGCATGAGGTTGTACACGGCGACCTTGGCCCCGACGTCGATACCGCGGGTCGGCTCATCGAGCACGACAACGCGTGGACGCGTCGCGAGCCACTTAGCGAGCACCACCTTCTGCTGGTTGCCACCGGAGAGGAACTGCACCTCCTGGCCCGTGCCCTGCGAACTGATCTCGAGAGAGGAGAGCACACCGGGCACGTCCTGTCGGGCGACACGGTTGCGGTTCGGGAACACCGCGCGAATCACCAGGAGTGCGTTGTCGAGCACTGACTGGTTGAGGGCGAGGCCCTGTGCCTTGCGGTCCTCGGTGATGAGGGCGATGCCGGCGCGAACCGACGTGCGCGGGCTCGTGAGGGTAACCCGCGAGCCGTCGAGGGTCACGCTTCCGCGAGTGAACGGAGCGGCTCCGAAGAGGGCTTCGGCGAGCTCGGTGCGACCGCTGCCCTGGAGTCCGGCGATGCCGACGATCTCACCCGCGCGCAAGTCGAGATCGACGTCGCTGATGTACGCGTTACCGCCACCCTCGACAGCGAGGCGCGTGTCGCCGACGACCGTGCCATCCAGTGCAGGAGGGAAGAACGTGGAGATCGAGCGACCCACCATGCGCCGCACGAGCTCGTCGGTCGTGAGGTCGGCTGCCGGCCCGCTCGAGACGAGAGCGCCATCCTTGAGCACGGTGATCGTGTCGCACAGGTCGAAGATCTCCTTGAGGCGGTGAGAGACGTAGAGGATCGCAACGCCGCGCGCCTTCAAGCGCTCGATGATGCCGTAGAGCAGTTCGACCTCGTTGTCGGCGAGGGCGGCTGTCGGCTCATCCATCGAGATGACCTTGGCATCGAACGACAAGGCCTTGGTGATCTCGACGATCTGTTGCTCGGCGACGCTCAGGGTGCCCACTCGGGAGGACGGGTCGATGAAGTCGATGCCGAGCTCGGCGAGAAGCTCGCCCGTCTTGCGAGCCATGCCCGCGTTGTCGACGAAGCCGTGCTTGCGGGGCTCGCGGCCCAGAAATACGTTCTCGGCCACGCTGCGCTCGGGCAGGAGGTTGAATTCCTGAAAGACCGTTGCGACTCCCGCGCGCATCGCCTGCAGGGGGTGCGTGTGGTTGACGACCGTTCCGTCGAAGGTGACCTCGCCCGCATCGCGAACGTAGACACCCGCGAGGATCTTCATGAGAGTCGACTTGCCCGCGCCGTTCTCGCCGACGAGTCCGTGCACGGTGCCGGGGTACAGCTCGATGCCCACGCCCTTGAGCACGGTGACGCCGAAGAAGCCCTTCTCGAGGCCCGTGGCGCTGAGGATCGGCTCGGTCATTTCAAACCACCGTTCCTGCGTATGCGGGCACGTCGACCCAGCCGCCCTGCGCCGACGACTCGAGCACGGCTGCCGTGATGCGCACGGCACGCAGGCCGTCCGCGAACGTGGGTAGGCCTTCGCGCACCTCACCGCGCGCTGCAGCGTAGCTGTCTGCGACGAATGCGTTGAAGGCATCCTGGTAGCCGAGTGGATGTCCCGCGGGTAGCACCGACAGTCGTGCGGCGTCAGCGCTCAACAGTGCGGGGTCACGCATGAGCAACTCGGAGCCGGCGCGGCGGCCGAGCCACAGGGACTCCGGCTGCTCCTGGTCGAAGAGGATCGTCTCCGCACTCCCGCTGATCTCGATCGCGAGACGGTTCTTGCGTCCGGGTGCGACCTGCGAGACGAGCAGGGTGCCGATCGCCCCGGCCGCGGTCTCGACGACGAGGGCTACGGCGTCTTCCGTGTCGATGTCGCGGTGCGTTGCGCGCTCAGAGAAGATCGTGCGCTTCGTGGCGGCGACCCTCGTGATTCGGTCACCGGTGACGAACTCGACGAGGTCGCACAGGTGGGAGCCGATGTCTGCGAACGCGCGGGACGGCCCGCCGACCGCGCTGTCCACGCGCCAGTCGTCGTCGGTCTCCGACAGGAGCCAGTCCTGGAGGTAGGAGCCGTGGATGGTGAGGAGCGTTCCGAGTTCTCCGGCCGCGACCTTCGCCCTCGCCTCACGGACCATCGGGTGGTAGCGGTAGACGAAGGGCACCGTAGCCGTGACGCCCGTTGCATCCACGCGCTCGACGAGAGCTTCTGCGTCCTCGATGGATGTCGCGAGCGGCTTCTCGCAGATGACGTGGCGCCCGGCGTCCATCGCGGCGAGCGCGAACGCGGCGTGGGTCGTGTTGGGTGTGCAGATGTGGACCACGTCGACCGCGTCATCCGCGAAGAGTGCTTCCGGACTGTCGTACGCCGTGGTGAGACCGAGGCGGTCTGCGGCGCGACGGGCGCTCTCCGGCGACGAGGATGCAGCACCGACGAGAGTGGCTCTCGCTGAACGGGCAGCGCGACTGTGGACTTCGGCCATGAAGCCGCCGCCCACAAAAGCCGCCCCGAGAGGGCGTTGGGCGAGAATGACGTCCGTTGTCATGTCGTTATTGTGACACACAACATGCACCTTTTGCCAACAAACGTGCAAAAGTATTTTGTCCGTCGATAGATAGCTGCTTAATGGCCGGTCATTGTCGGCTGTGGTTTACTTTCGGCATGGTGGACATCAGTCGAGGCTCGGCCTTAGGGTCATCGGGCGCGAGCGAGCTGTTTCAGCTCCTACGCGACGGGCAGCCGCGCACGCGGGCGGAACTCTCAACCCTCACCGGCCTCGCCCGGTCCACGATCGCCCTGCGCGTCGACACCCTCATGGAACTCGGACTCGTGAGCCCCGTCGGCGACGCGATCTCCACGGGCGGTCGACCCTCCTCGCGCTTCGCGCTCAACCCGACGGCGCGCCTCGTACTTGCCGCCGACCTCGGCGCATCGCACGCGACCCTCGCCATCAGCGACCTCGCCGGCACGATGCTCGGCGAGATGCGCGGCCCGATCGACATCGCCGACGGACCGGAGAAGGTGCTGAGCTGGATGGTGGACTCCGGTCGCGGCCTGCTCTCGTCGATTGACCGTTCCGCCGCCGATCTCATCGCGATCGGAATCGGCCTCCCCGGCCCAGTGCAGCACTCGACCGGGCGCCCGATCAACCCGCCGATCATGCCCGGCTGGGACCGCTTCGACGTTCCGGGCTGGGTGCAGCAGCACCTCGAAGTGCCGGTGCTCGTCGACAACGACGTCAACATCATGGCCTTGGGCGAGCGCGCCTATGCCTTCCCGAACGTCGAGCACTTCATCTTCGTCAAGGTCGCAACGGGAATCGGCTCCGGGGTCATCTCCGGCGGCAGGCTGCAGCGCGGCGCCCAGGGCATCGCGGGCGACATCGGGCACGTCCAGATCCCGCGTGGCGCGGGCATCCCCTGCCACTGCGGCAATCGTGGATGCCTCGAAGCCATGGCCTCGGGCCCCGCGATCGCGAGCGCGCTCCGCTCCGCGGGTGTCGACGTCGAGACCGGGCAGGACGTCGTCGAGCTCGTCAAGCGGGGAAACATTGAGGCCATCCAGGCCGTGCGCCAGGCCGGCCGCGACATCGGAGAGGTGCTCACGGCGTGCGTGAGCCTCATGAACCCCTCGGTCATCGCTATCGGTGGCTCTATGGCACAGGCCGGCGAGCACCTCATCGCCGGAGTGCGCGAGGTCGTCTACACGCGTTCCATGCCCCTCGCGACCGAGCACCTGTCAATCGTGCAGTCGAGTGCGGGAGCCAACGCCGCAGTCATCGGCGCGAGCATGCTCGCCATCCACCACGCGCTCTCGCCCGAGAGCATCGACGCCATGGCCAACTAAGGGGTTTGCATGATCCGCCACACCGTAGCTTTTCGCCTTCGCGACGAGTCGAGCGCCGAGAGCTTTCTGCGCGATGCACTCGTGCTCGCCGACATCCCCGGCGTGACAGCTTTCGAGCAATTGCGCCAGACCAGCCCCAAGAACGACTTCCGCTACGGATTCTCGATGGAGTTCGCCGATCAGGCCGCCTACGACGCCTACAACGTGCACCCCTCGCACGTGGCATTCGTCGAGGGACGCTGGGTTCCCGAGGTCGAGGACTTTCTCGAGATCGACTACACGCCGCTGTAAGCGCACGCACGTCGGCCGCGCAAGGGACAATGGGTCAGTGACCTTCATGCAGCCGACCCTCTCCCTCTGGGATGAGCCGCTGCCCGACCACACGGCACGCATCCTCGCCCAGTCGACCGATCGTGTCGCCTGGCTTCGGGCGCGGAGCCGCGGGGTCACGGCCACGGATGTCGCGCGCCTGTCCGGCCCCAAGGCACTGCAGGCGGTCGCCCTAGAGAAGATCAACGGCCGGCGCTTCGGCGGCAATGTTTACACCAACCACGGCAAGACGCGCGAACCTGACATCGCGAGATGGGTGAGCACCAACCACCACATTGATCCGAGCGCGGCACTGTTCCACGCTCGCGGGGACGAGCGACACCTCGCCACACCTGACGGTGTCGCAGTTGTTGACGGCACTCTCGTGCTCGCGGAAATCAAGACGACGATGAAGCCAATCAAGACTATTCCGCGCTCCTATCTCCGCCAGGTCTGGTGGCAGCAGTACGTGCTGGGCGCGGAGCGCACCCTCTTCGTCTGGGAGCACCACGTCGACTTCGTCCCGGTGTCGAGCGAGCCGAAGTGCACGTGGATCGAACGGGACGACAACGAGATCCACATCCTGGTCGGACTCGCCAACAAGTTGCTCGAGCTCATGGGGCCCCGGCGTTGAGTTTTGTGCTCCTGCATGGCCTTGGCGGAACACGTGCCCAGCCGCTCTCCCTGATCTCCCCCGTGCTGCCCGCAGGTGCCGTCGTGCACGCGCCCGACGTGCGCGCCCACGGAGCCTCGCCTGAGATCGGCACCGACTTCTCCCTCGACACCCTCGCGGCCGAACTCGTTCCCGGACTTCCCGCCGGCCCGCTCACGGTCATCGGCATCTCGATGGGAGCGGCTCTCGCACTTCGCCTCGCGGTGCGTGGCGACCTCGAGATCGAGCGCCTCGTCTTCATCCGCCCCGCCTTCACCGACGAGCCACTGCCCGCCAACCTCGCCGGATTCCCGGTCATGGGCCGCCTACTGCAGTCGAAGCGGTCACTCCCCTGGGCGTCGGGTGCCACGAGGGCTGAGCGCGCCTACCGCCGCACCTCGCTTTACCGCGCGCTGCTCGCCGAGTCCCCGCTCGGGGCCGTCGGCGCCATCGAGCAGTTCCGGGCACCGGATGCCGCAGCGCGCGCCGCACGCCTCATCGAGATCCCCCGCAATCGCGCCTTCACCGCCGCCGAGCTCAACACGGTGACAGCACCAGCCACGGTCATCGCGGCGGGGCGGGATCCCGTGCACCCCGTCGCCATTGCCGAACTCTGGGCCGATGGCCTGCCGAACGCGGTGCTCGAACGGGTGCCCGCGCGTGACGACTCGATGCGCGCCTATATCGCCGCCTCGCGTGAGGCGATCGCGCGCGGCATCCAGCGCTAAAACTCCCTGCGGGTTGAGTAGCGCGCGAGAAACGAGCTCGCGTATCGAGACCATCTCGCTGCGGGTTTCGATACGCGCGCCAGAGCGCGCTACTCAACCGGCGGGGGAGAAAGCGTTACTCAACCGGCGGGTGGCGCGAACGGCCCACGCAGCACACTCCACTGCAGCAGCATGATCGTCTTGGCGTCGAGGATTCCGCCGCTCTCAATCATGCCGAGGGCCACGTCGATGTCGAGTTCGACGAGGTCGATGTGCTCCCCCTCATCCACGAGTCCGCCGCCGTCACCCTCGCGGGTCGACACGTCGTAGGGCGCCGCATAGAAGTGCAGGCGCTCGGTGACCGAGCCGGGGCTCATGAACGCGTCGAAGACGTGGGTGACCTCGCCGACGCGGTGCCCGGTCTCCTCGATCGCCTCGCGACGGATCGCGGTCTCAGGGTCGTCATCGTCGAGAAGCCCCGCGGCGGTCTCGATGAGCACGCCGTCGGGGTGCCCGTTGACGTACACGGGGTAACGAAACTGCGCGGTGAGCAGCACTGTTCTGCGCGCAACGTCGTACAGCAGAATTGTCGCGCCGTTGCCGCGGTCGTAGGTCTCTCGGGACTGCGGAGACCACGTGCCATCCGCCGCCTGGTAGTCGAAAGTGGTGGAGTGCAACGTGTACCAGTTGTCACTGAGCAGCTGGATGTCGCGCACGCGCACCCGCGGATTCGAGCTCGGCGGCTCGGCTGCGCCCAAGGGTCAGGCCTTCTTCGACAACAGCACTGGACGCCGCGAGAGCCAGATGACTCCCGCACCCACCGCACCCACGACGAGCGCGATGAGGATCATGTAGAACGCGACCGACAGGTAGCCGTTCGCACTCGTCTCCGGGTTCATGAACGGGTAGGGATACCAGTTGCGCTCGAGGCGCTCGTCGAACGCGAGCGGCCCGCGGATGAGCGTGTATACGCCCCACACGAGCGGGAACGAGATGATCACCCAGATCGCTTTGCTCGCCATCGCGAGACGACCGGGAGCGAAGAGCCAGTCCACGAGGAGCACGAGCGGTGCGACAACGTGGAGCACCTCGTTCGACCACGCGACAGTTGTGCCCTGGGGCAGCTCGACGTTGCGCAGGAGCAGGTTGTAGACGACACCCGTCGTGATCATGTAGGTCGCGACCGAGCCACGGAAGACGTTGAACCAGACGGAGTCGGGGCGCTTCGTGAAGGCGTAGAAAGCGCCGATGAGCAGCACTGCGATGCTGAACACGTTGGACTCGATCGTGAAGAAGCTGAAGAAGTTGACGAACTGGAAACCGATGTCCTTCACCTCGTCGGCGGTCCAGTTCGCGTAGCTGCGCTGCAACTGGGCGACGATGGCGGCGACGATGAGCGCGGCGGCGAGTACGCGAAACACGGCGAAGGGGATTCTCATTCCGCCATGCTATCGAGCGGCCGATTGTTTGCAATGAAGAGACACCGCCGTAACACCGTCGAATCATTCCACCCCTTTACTGGGGTGACGTAAGAAAGGCCGAAAGACATGACGACGATGCGTGCCATCGTGTTGGACACGGCCGGGGGGCCAGAAGTTCTCCGGATCGAAGAAGTCCCACGACCGACAAAAGTGAACTCCGAGTTTCTCGTCAAGGTCGTCGCGGCCGGTGTGAACCCGATCGACGCGAAGACACGGTCAGGCAAAGGCGTGTTCGCGGCCCTGAACCTTCCCGCGGTGATCGGCAACGACTTCAGCGGCATCGTCGTCGAGACTCCCTACGAGGCCCACCCGATCAAGGTCGGCGACGAGGTCTACGGGATGAACCCAGTTCCCCGCGCGGGCGGGACTTACGCCGAATACGTCGCAGCGTCGTCGTTGAGCGTGGCGCGCAAGCCTAAGGCGCTCTCCCACGTGGAGGCGGCGGCCGTGCCGCTCGCCGCGCTCACCGCCTGGGGAATGGTCGTCGAAGTCGCCAAGGCCCACGAAGGTCAGCGCATTCTCATCCACGCCGGCGCGGGAGGTGTCGGCCACTTCGCCGTGCAGTTCGCGCGCTTCTTCGGCGCCTACGTCATCGCAACGGGCTCGGCGCGCAACGCGAGCTGGCTGAGCGAGCTCGGCGCACACGAGACCATCGACTACTCCTCGCAGCGCTTCGAGGAGGTCGTCTCCAACGTCGACGTCGTCATAGATCTCGTGGGCAACGTGCACGACGACACCGGCACGCGCTCGCTCAGCGTCATCCGCCCGGGCGGACTCATCGTCAATGCGCCAACCGGCAGCTGGCCCACGTTTCTCGAAGACGCGGCAGCGCTCGGCTATCGCGCGACCACCTACAAGGTCGCTCCCGACGGAGCGAACCTCGCCGTGATCTCACGCCTGCTCGAGTCCGGTGACGTGCGCGTCTTCGTCGACCAGATCTTCGAACTCGCGGATGCAGCGGCAGCCCATGGGGCCCTCGAGACGGGTCACACGCGCGGCAAGTTGGTGTTGAAGGTCAGCGACTACTAGAAGACCAGCTCGCGCACGAAATCATCCTCGAGCTTGTTTCCGACGAGAAAGTGCTTGACGCCCACGTTGACGAACCCGTGCTTCTCGTAGAAGCGGTTCGCCTTGGCGTTCTCGTTGTTGACGCCGAGCCAGACCGCGGCGGCACCACGGTCGCGGGCGGCATCCACGGTGACGCGCACGAGCTCCGCAGCGAGGCCGGTGCCGTGGTGACCTGCCCTCACGTAGACCTTGCTGAGCTCGGCTGTCGGGCGCGTGGTGATGGCGGCCGTGACATCCGGATCCGAGGGCTCGCCGACCACGAGCATCGTGTAGCCCACGGCAAGGCCGTCGACGATCGCGAGGTACAGCACGCGATCGGGGTCAGCGAGGTAACCGTCGAACCTGGTTTCGGAGAGGTGCGTTGCGATGAAATCGTCGATGGACTCCTGCAGGGTGCCCGGAGGACACGCGAGGGCGAAGGTGGCAGCGGCGAGCTCGTGCAGGAGCGCAGCGTCATCCGGCGTCGCGATGCGGATCGTAGCGGTCATGGTTGTTCTCCTCGGGGTGCAGAAAAGGGGCCCGCCGAAGCGGACCCCTTTCACTGTAGTTTCTGGAAACTAGACCAGCGCGTTGATGTCGAGCGGGATGCCAGGACCGAAGGTCGTCGAAACGGTGCCCTTGGTGATGTAGCGGCCCTTCGAGCTCGACGGCTTGGAGCGAACGATCTCGTCGAGAGCTGCCTTGATGTTGTCAGCGAGCTGCTCTTCGGTGAACGATGCCTTGCCTGCGACGAAGTGCACGTTGGCGTGCTTGTCGACGCGGAACTCGATCTTTCCACCCTTGATGTCGGACACTGCCTTGGCGGTGTCCTGCGTCACGGTACCGGTCTTCGGGTTCGGCATGAGGCCGCGCGGTCCGAGGACCTTACCGAGACGACCAACCTGGCCCATGAGCTCGGGGGTCGAGACTGCAGAGTCGAACGCGGTGTAACCGGCGGCGACCTTCTCGATGAGCTCAGCGCCACCGACCTCGTCGGCGCCAGCAGCAAGAGCCGCCTCAGCCGCGGGGCCCGTTGCGAAAACGATGACGCGGGCGGTCTTGCCGGTTCCGTGGGGCAGGATGACGGTTCCACGAACCATCTGGTCTGCCTTGCGGGGGTCGACGCCGAGCTTGAGGGCGACCTCGACCGTGGAGTCGAACTTGGCGGAACCGGTCTCGCGAGCGACGGAGACTGCCTCGCTCGGCGAGTAGAACTTGCCTTCTTCGATCTTCTCGAGGGCGGCCTTGTATGCCTTGGAGTTCTTAGCCATTATGCGTCCACCGTGATTCCCATCGAGCGAGCGGTGCCCGCAATGATCTTCATCGCACCTTCAACGTCATTGGCGTTGAGGTCGACCATCTTCTGCTCAGCAATCGCGCGGACCTGGTCCTTCGTGAGCTTCGCAACCTTGACGGTGTGCGGGGTTCCGGAGCCCTTTGCGACGCCGGCGGCCTTCTTGATGAGCTCCGCTGCGGGCGGGGTCTTCAGGATGAAGGTGAACGAGCGGTCTTCGTACACGGTGATCTCAACGGGGATGACGTTGCCACGCTGGGCTTCGGTCGCTGCGTTGTAGGCCTTGCAGAATTCCATGATGTTGACGCCGTGCTGACCGAGTGCCGGGCCGATAGGCGGGGCAGGGTTGGCGGCGCCGGCCTGGATCTGAAGCTTAATCAGACCTGTGACCTTCTTCTTGGGTGCCATTGTTTTTCCTTTTCTATTCGAGTGACTCGGTTGAGTCGCTCTCCCGCCACCCGGTTGGGCGCGGTGACTGAATCTCGGTGATCGAGCTTGTCGAGATTAAAGCTTGGTGACCTGGTCGAAGCTCAGCTCGACCGGGGTCTCACGCTCGAAGAGCGAGACGAGAACCGTGAGCTTGCCGCTCTCGGGCTTGATCTCGCTGATCGAACCCGGGAGGCCCGCGAACGAGCCTTCCTTGATCGTGATGGTCTCGCCGACCTCGAAGTCGACTTCGGCGGGGATGACGCGTGTGGGCGTCTTGCCCTTGCCGCCTGCCGTCTTGGCCGACGGGGCCTCGACGATCTGCACGAGGCTCTTGAGCATGTTGAACGCCTCTTCGAAGCGCAGGGGGGTCGGGTTGTGGGCGTTACCCACGAAGCCGGTCAC
>Ga0247813_10001394_pt1 | contig 18546 bp, 9 predicted proteins | sample UWRJL169409C1_FD_180719 | JGI IMG/M metagenome (GOLD analysis project Ga0247813, IMG submission 180719) | Plant litter microbial communities from Arlington Agricultural Research Station in Wisconsin, United States - UWRJ-L169-409C-1 | ecosystem: Environmental > Terrestrial > Plant litter >... | reverse complement strand
GTTTCCTCCTGAAACGCCTAAATTTGAATAACTTCCATCTGCATTATAAGGAGCGATCGTAGGAAGATAAGCAAAGTCATAAAAAACATTTGGCGCATCTTTTTTAATAAAACTTGGGTTTAAGGACAAATTTATATTCCATTTTGAATGTCGGTATCCTAAATTAATTCCACCGTTAAGCTGTTTTGTAGTGTTGCCCAATTGTGGTTCATCAATTTTTAAATACGTTAAATTGGTTCGGTATGAAAACTTTGAATCAGCTCCGGAAACACTAAAATTATACTTGTTGTAAATTCCTGTATTGTTTAATAAATCAAACCAGTCTGTATTTATTCCGTTGTAGGGTAGGAGTGAACTGCCCGGCGAAGTGTTTTTTAAATAGTCATTTCTAAGTTCAGTATATTGATCTCCGCTTAAATATTTAATTTGATTAATTGCAGACGAAACACCCAATTGATTTGAAAATCCGAACTTGGTTTTTCCGATTTTTCCTTTTTTAGTCGTAATTAAAATAACACCGTTCGCACCGTCAGCACCATAAATACCAACCGCTGCCGCATCTTTCAAAACCGTAAAATCTTCAATATTATCAGTAGAAATCATTGCTAACGGATTTGATAATCCTTCTGCTAATCTTCCGCCATCAAAATAATTACTGTCAATACCATTTTGTTCGCTCATTATTACGCCATCAACAATAATTAATGGCTGTGTTGAAGTGCCTAAAATAGAATTGGTTAAGGATTTTAAAGTTCCCTGACCACGAATATTGATTTTCACAGGTCCGCCAATTCCGGATGTATTTTCTATTAAAACCCCTGCAATTTGCCCTTCCAGCATTTTATCAATACTTTCAGAAGCCTGCTGCACCGGAATATCCTTAGCCGTAATTGTCGCAATACTCCCCACAATTTCCTCTTTCAATTTTGTAGTTCCGTAAGATGACGTAATCACCACCGGATTTAATTCGTCTGTAGATTCTTCGAGATAAAAAGTAAACTCTTTTTTATTATCTGCTCTTTGAGTCTGGGTTTGCATTCCTAAAAAAGCAACTTCAAGAACAAGATCCTCAATGTTATTTCCTTTTAGCTGATAGGCAAATTTTCCGTTGAAATCTGTTATAGCGCCCATTCCGGTGCCTTTTATACGAATAGTGGCGCCGGGAAGCGGTCGTTTGTCTTTGGCATTATAAACTGTTCCCGTAATAAATCTTTCTGTTTCTTTAGCTGAATTATCAGTCGAAGCAGGTGCAGTGCTTGTCAATAAAACCTGTTTATTCTGAATGTAAAACGAAATATTTTTTCCTTTAAATAATTGCGTAAAAGCAGTTTCCAGAGAAGCATTATTAACATCAATTGAAGCCTTTTGACTGGCATCTATTTTTCGGGCGTTGTAAATAATTCTGAAATTAGTTTGCTCTTCTATAGCTTTTATAATTACAGTTAAAGGCTGATCCTTTACATGTAACGTGATCGTTGTATTCTGGGAAAAACCTTTAAAACCAGATATGAACAGGGCTAGGAAAAATAGCATTTTCCTTAAATTTGGTATTGTAAATGTCATGTTTTTAGTTGATTATGGAATGTTGGTAATGGTAATAGTATTTTCTTTTACTGCATAATTAAATGGCGTGTCGCGTTTTAGTAATTCTAAAATATTCTCGACGCTCGATTCACTAATTTTTATAGAACCGGTAAAACTCTGTCTGGCCAAATCAGAATTTTCGTTGATGATTTTCACATCATAAGTGCGCTCTATAATTTTTGCAATGGTTGAAAACGGGGTATCTTTAAAAGCAATATCACCTTTTGTCCAGGCCGAATAAATGCTTGTATCAACGAATTTTGTAGTGATTTTTTTTGAATTATTTTGCCAGGTTGCCATTTGGTTTGGCACGATTAAAACGGTGTTTGATTTATTTTCGGCTTCTGCCAATTTTATACTTCCTTCTATTAAAGTACTATTTACTGTTGGGTTTTCCGGATAAGCGCTTACGTTAAATTTTGTTCCCAAAACTTCAACTTGGATATGGTTCGCGTGCACAATAAAAGGATGCGTTTTGTCTTTGGCTACTTCAAAAAATGCTTCACCAGTTAAATAGACATTTCTTTTCGTGTTAAGACCAAATTGCTCGGGATATTTTAAAGTGGTTCCCGAATTTAAACTCACAACCGTTCCGTCTGAAAGCTGCAATTTAAATTTCTTTCCGTACGGAACTTTAAGTGTATTGTAAACGACTTCCTGATCATGAACTTTTCCAAAATAGGTAATTTGGTTCGGAAATTTTCTCGCAATCAAATCGCCTTTGTTATTTACAATTTTCGTTTGATTGTTTTTTGTAATGAACTCTGAACGGCCATCAGCTAATTCTAAAACAATTTCTTTTGAATAATTCGCTTTTTGATTATAATTGAAAGCCAGTTTTCCTAAACCCAAAAGCACCAAAAATACAGCAGCAAATTTTAAATATTTGAAGACTTTATTTCTTGTTTTAAGTTGAATTACCGAAGTTTCTGAAATTGAATTAAGATCAGAAAGTGAAGTCATTACGCAGCTTTTCTTGGCAGCAATAAACTCTTTTTTATTTTCTTCCGAAGCATCGATCCATTCAAAAAGAGTTTGAATTTCCTGTTCTGTCGCTTCGTTCGATAAATATTTAGTAAGTATTTCTGAAATCATTTTTTTGGTTTTTATACTTCTGGTTATAGTAAGTACACTTCAGAAATAAAAAACCCTACTTTTTATTTTTAATTATTACAAATAAGGATAAAAATCAGGAACAAATAATCCGATAATTTGGTTTTTAAAATTTTCAAAGCCTTTGTCATGTGGGCTTCAACGGCTTTTAGGGTGACTTGCATTTCTTCGGCGATTTCTGCATTTTTTTTATTCTCGATTCGCTTTTTTATAAAAACTTCGCGGGTTTTGGGTGGAAGATCGTTGATTGATTCCTGAATTATACGTTCTAATTCCGTCAATTCTAAGGTATCAAAACTTATTGAATTCAGGATTTCGATATTGAGTTCGCGTTCTTTTATATTCAGTAAATCATTCTTAAAACGGTCTTTGACTTTGTTGTGCCGGATTGTATTTAAACATTTTGATTTGGCATACGTGTACAAAAAAGACTGAATTCCATTAACAGAATCTAAGCTTTGTTTGTTTTGCCACAAGTACAAAAGTGCTTCCTGCGCCAGATTTTCAGCTTCGTCCTTATCATAAATAAATTGAATGCAAAAAGCAGTAATTCTTTTAAAATATTTTTCGTAGAAGTGAGTAAACGCAGCCTGATCTCCTTTTTTAAAAGACTCAAAAAGATTAGATTCAAAACTGTTATTATTACTCATCGAAAGGGAATGCTTATTTTGGAAGCAATATAAGTAATTTATAAAAGACTCGATTTTGCTCAGATTCCGGCAAATATAAAATATTATTTATACCAATTCTAAATAAAATTAAAATAAAGAATGTTTCCGGAAAAATTATTCAGAATAAGCGTAAAAAAGTTAGATGGAATGTTTTACCGCAAAGAGGTCAAAGTTTTTTAATATGCTAGGCTTTGCGTATTCCGAGGCTTCGGGATTGCGACATTGCGGTTAAAAAACACAAACTTTAAATGAACTTATATCACTTATATGGTGAAAAAATTATTTGTTCACTATCAAATCGATATCTTTCGATAATCTTGTATCAATTTCGGCTTTTGTTCTGTTCACCGTTGTATACGGAGAAAGTCGTCCGTTTTTAATGATTTCTTCTTTTGAATAAACCAGATCATAATACATAATCAAATCGTCTTGATTTGTTGGTACAGCAATATTTTTTTTAATTTCGGGAATTTCCTGATAATAATAACGTGACTTTTTCAGATTCGGATATTTGCTTATCAAATAATCACTTATGGTATAAGTTGCGCCATCGACTTTGTATAAATCTTCGGTCAATATTCCGGTAATAATAAGATTTTGAATCGTTTTTTTCAAGTTTTTATAAGCCTCTTTTGTAGTCGAAAAATCAGATTGCGAAAGATTATTTTTATCTGATAATTTTCGGATAACAGAAAGTCTCACCAAATCGCCATTTATCTCGATAACTTTAAAGGCAAAATAATAGTTTTGCATACTCTGGCTTCCGTTTGAACCTCGTTCTTTGCTAAAAATAAAACTGCCAACTTGTAGTTTATGTTCCGGAGTATTAATGGCTTTTTTCCAGGCATAAGGTTTGTAAACGAATTGTTTCAGAATATAGAAAACCGCAATAACAAGTAAACTTATTAAGATTATTTTTTTCATTTATGTGATATTTTACCGCAAAGTACGCAAAGTTTTTTTACTGTAAGTTCTTTGTATTTAATCGCGCAAAGCCGCAAAAAAAATAAACTTTGCGGCTTTGCGACTTTGCGCGAAATAAGTTAGCGAACTTTACAATTAATCTTTTTTGCTTTTAAAATTTCGCCATCCAAAACCAATCAACAATAAATTAAAGATCAATAACGGAAAAAATGCTTTTCCAAAACTAATTTCTGACTGATCACTAAAAGTTTCAACTTTAAATTTGTCCCAGTTTTCATTTTCTACCGGAGCATTATCAAATATTTTCGGATAGAAATACAAACGCATTTTTTCATGGAATTCTTTCGTTTTCTGCAAAAATAAAAGTTGATTTTCCAAGTCTGATTTTGCAATTTCATTGAGTTGAATCTGCGTATGTAAGGTCGGAATAAATTGCGCTATAAGCTGACTAGCATGATTTCGCTGCCTTAATTTTCTTTCCAATTCTTTCGACTGAACTGCCGATTCGTCGTCGCCCATTTGCTGCATCGCATAATACCAAAGCCAGCTAAACTCCTTATCCGGAAGCAGATAACTTTTAAACTGCGGATAATGTTTGTAGAATTTATCAAGCGTTGTCTGCTTGTCCATATCCCATTTTTCGTGGTAGGCATTTCGCTGTTTCAGTGTTAATTCCAAAGCTTCGGGAACGGGATATTTATTGACAATATAAGTGTTGATTGTTGCCGGTAAAATAACAATAAGCAACAGCCAGATTGTTAATAAAATAACGGCATTAAAGTTGGAGTTTTTTTGTAATGAAACAATGTAAAAACAAACTGAAAACCAAAATAAAATATACAAAACACTTAGAATATAAAATGTAAAAAGTGATTTGTCAAATGGAATATTCAGTAAGAAAATCGCGATGAGAATTACAACCGTTAATAATGCAATTAAACTTAAAATTCTAATATAGAATAATTTAAGAATATACAAGTATGTTTTATCGGTTTGTGTGGCAACGATTTTCCAGGTGCCACTTTCTTTTTCTTCAGAAACAATATTGTAGGTAAAAGCAATAATCAAAAGCGGAAAAAGATAAACGAGAACAAAACTAAAATCGATATTTCCCAACAAAAGATTGCTCGGATTATTTAATTCCGAATCGTATTTCTGAGCTTCCAGCCCACGTATTGTAACACTTTGTATGGACGGATTTACATCGCGCTGCCCAATTGCCAGACTATTAAGAGGAAGCGTTTTATTTACCAAAGAAAACTTGATGTAATAGAGCAGGAGTCCAATTTCGTCTTTATGGTACGATGCATTTCTCGCAATATGTTCTTTTTGATAAACTGCGGCTTCGGTTATATTTTTAATTTGTTTTTCGTGAAATTGATGCCCGATTAAAAGGCTTATAAATCCGATGATAAACAAGAAAAGTAGTCCAATTTTTGTTCCTTTCGATCGAATGAAATTTTTAAATAGTAATGCTAACATATTAAATGGCTTTAAGGTTTTTTGATGCAATTCTGATCAAAATAAATAACAGACTAATCCAGAGAAAAAGTGAAATAATGGAAATGATTTCGTTTTTTAAAACAGCCCCAATTCCTTTTGGTTCATAATGAAATTCTTGTAATTCAGCCCAGTGATTTTTGTCAATCACAGCCGGTTTGCTTTTATCATTACTAATGAATTTAATTTGTAAAGCATTCATTTTTTGCGCCATAGTATAACGATAGGTTTCAGCTTGTTTCTGAAAATCGATGTACGAATCATAATCGGTATTAGACAAAGCCATGGAAAGGTTTTTCATCGCGATATACGGATTTAGAAACGACATTGCTCTCGAAAAACTGTTTTGTTTTTGATACGTATGAAGCAAAGTATCCAAATGTTTATTGTAAATATTGGAGCTTATTTTTTCACCTTGCGTCATTACAAAACCGGAATAGTTAAAAGGCAATTTCTGAACCGAGTCGACTTTGTAAAGCGTTAATAAAGAATCTTTGATCGCTTTATAATGCAAATCGTTAGGATTGTGGCTGTCGCCTTGTTTCAAAATATCTTTTTCGATATTGCTGTTGAATTGAATTTTTGACGGAGCTTCAAATATATAAGCGCCAATTGCCTGTGTTACTCTTGGTAAAATAATTGTAAACAGCAGCCAGATTCCGATAAGGGAAATCAATGCTTTTTTTGAGGTTTTGCTTATAGCAGAAATTAAAACAGCGATGAAACAAAAGAAGATTAAATACAGAAAATGAAACCCGATAAATAAAATCATTTTTAAAGTTTCATCAACAGAAATTGAAAAATTCTGAAGAAATAACCAAATCAAAACTAAAACAAGAATCGTTGGCACAAACAAAATCATAATCACAGAAGCAATCCCGATTGTTTTTCCCAATAAAAGCTGTTTCCAGTTAATCCCCTGACTTATAAGGAGTTTAAGGGTTCCGTTTTCTCTCTCGGCTGCTACCGAATTAAATCCCAGAAAAAATATTAAGAGGGGCAATAAAATCTGTAAAACCATTGCAACACTAATTTCTCCAAAACGAAGCATACTATTTGAAAATCCGGCTTCAGAGAAATTGGCGGTATTTTGTTTGTGCGCCTCAAGAAAAATGGCATTCCCAAAAAAAGGTTCCATTCCAAACTCAAAAACACTTAGCGGGGTACTTTTACGGAAAGCAAAATTGCCGTAATGTGCCATCCTGTGTGGGTTTTTATCCGGATTTTTTAACCAGTCTTCTCTGGATTCGTGTTGGTATTTTGCGCTGGTTTCGTTTTGACCGGTATAATTTTTCCAGCCTGATAAAACCGCATAAGCGAGCAAAATACCAATAAAAAGGGTAATTATAAAAACAGCCGAATTCTTAAAAGCTGAGTTTTTTAAATGTTTTGCAATTAAAATTTCTATGTGTAAAGACATGGCTTTTATTAAAATTTATAAGTTAAAGTAAGCGTTGCATTTCGGGGCGCACCGGGAAATAAACGCAGGTAATTTTGTGCACCAAGCCAATAGGTTTTGTTAAAAATATTACCGGCATTAATGGCTATTTGCATGTTGCCCTTGTTGGGTTTGTAATATAAAGCGGCATCAAAAACGGTGAAATCAGGAAGTGTAAAATCTCTTGAAAACCACGGAATCTTGCTACTTTGATACTGCATTCCAAAACCAAGACCAAAATCATCAAGAAAAGAATCAGAATTGAAATTGTAACGTGTCCATAAGTTGGCACTGTTTTTTGGCGTGTTTTGTTTTCTTGCGCCAATTAACGAAGTGTCTCGATCGTTTACAATTTTCGCATCGATATAACTATAAGATGCATTTATTTGCCAATCTCGCATAATATATCCTGCAATATCGCATTCAAAACCACGGCTTCTTTCTGCGCCCCGGGTTACTAATAAATCCGGATTAACCGGATTATTCGCATTCATCAAAATATTACGCTGATTGATTTCGTAAACTGCTGCATTAAAACTCATACTATTATCCAGAAAAGTGGCTTTTAAACCCACTTCTTTCAAATTACTTTCTAGCGGGTCAAATAAACTTCCTCCGGGCAATGAACCGGTTTGCGGCATTAAAGTCACTGTATTCGATTGCGGCTGATAACCTTCAAGATAAGTCGTGTAAACATTAATCGCTTTATTTACAGCATATGTAACGCCAACTCTCGGCAATAAAGCCTCTTTTTTTACTTTTAATTCATTGTTGCTTTCATGGTTGGTAATGTCTTCAAACCATTCCTGTCTTAAACCGAGCAAAAAAGTAAATTTTTCCCACTGAATCATATCCTGAATATAAACCGCATTTGTGGTTGTTAATGCTGATGGCAATGCCGTTCTCACATTCAACGTATAATCTTCGGCACTTCGAACTGTGTAAACTGGATTGTTTAAGTTGAAAAAGTTAACGTTTGGTTTTGGCAAGACAACACCGTCAATAGTTGTAGTTTGGTAATTTGCCGCATTTGCCGGAACAAAAGTATTGGCAACAGTTCCGTCATTTAATAGATAACCTCTCGCAGCATTTTGTCCGCCGCCCTTGGTTTTGTTCCAACTGCTTAAATCGTAGCCGGTCAATAATTTATGGCTTAAATTACCTGTTTTAAGATCAAAATTAAAATAGGTACTTAAATTATCTACATTCCAATATTGCTGACGCTGTACAAACTGCATCATTGCTAAAGTAGTTACCGGCTGATTGTTTATATCAACTGCAAAACCATTTGTCGTTCTGTGCTCCTGAAGATCTTCGGTCCAGGATTGTTTCATATATTGGGCGTTGAAACCAATTTTTGAAGTGAATTTATGGGATAAATTTGTCATCAGAATTACTTCTTTCGACTTAAAAAAATCATTTGGAGCGCCCAGATTCAAACTAATTGGTGTTGTACTTAAATTTGTTTTTCCGGCAACGGCACCAAAAATAGGCTGTCCGCGATCAAGAATTCCTGTCATGTCGCTTAAAATTAATTCGGCGTTAATGGCAGTTTTTTCGTTTGGAATATAACTGAACGAAGGAGAAAGCAAATACGATTTATTGCCCACTAAGTCTCGAAACGATTTGGCTTCCTGATACGCTGCGTTTACTCGATACAAAAGTGTCTTTGACTCGTTTAAAGGTCCCGTAAAATCCAAAGTTCCGCGAAAAGTACTGAAACTTCCAGCGCTTAAACTGACTTCTTTTCGGTCTGTCGACAAAGGTTTTTTAGTTACCAAATTAATGCTTCCACCCGGATCAACAGAAGAAAACGTTGCGCTTGACGGGCCTTTTATTACTTCAACACGTTCAATATTATTGGTTAAAGGCTGTAGAAAATAATATTGGCGCGTTCGCATTCCGTTGATAATCTGGCCTTCTTCATTTTGGCTGATGCCGCGAATGGTATATTGATTGTAATAACTTGCCGGAATTACGCCGCTTGTCATTTTTACGGCATCGGCAAGATAAAAAGCAGCTTTGTCTGCAATTAATTCTTTGGTTACTGTCGAAATAGATTGCGGAATATCTTTGTTTAACGCTGCAGTTTTTGTGGCTGCAAAAGAATAATCACTGTTGTATTTTTTGGTCGATCGTCCTACAATTTCAACGCTTTGCAACTCGTTTATTTCAGCTTTGGCTATGATAGAATCTTTTGCAATGCTATCATTTACTTTGCCGCTATTCGTTTGAGAATGTATAAAATGCGTACCAACTATTACAAATAGATAGGAGAATATATATTTCATTTTTATGTATATGGAAACTTTCCGTTAAACAGTTTGTAAATACAAATCTTCCAGTTCATTGGCCGAAATTTTATCAGCTTCAATGATCGTAACCAGATTTCCCTGTTTCATAATTCCGATGTGCGTGGCCACTTCCCTGGCTCTGAAAATGTCATGTGTTGCCATTAAAATAGCGGTTCCGTCTTCCGAAAGTTCTTTTAGGATTTGAGAGAATTCGTTGGATGCTTTTGGATCTAAACCGCTTGTTGGTTCGTCTAATAGTAGCACTTTTGCTTTTTTGGCAATGGCAATGGCAATTCCCACTTTTTGTCGCATTCCTTTAGAATATCCTCCCAGATTTTGATCGTGTGCTTTGGTTTGCAAACCGGCTTTGGTTAAAAAATAAGTCAATTCTCCCGTCGAATATTTAAATCCGGCAAGAGACGAAAAGAATTTAAGGTTTTCTAATCCGGTAAGATTTGGATAAAGCATTACCGTTTCCGGAATGTATGCCACATCCTTTTTCGTTTTATCTGCATCGGTTACAACCGAAATATCATTTATTTTTATTTCGCCCTGAGTAGGTGAAATGAACCCTAAAAACAGGTTGATTGTAGTGGTTTTTCCTGCACCATTTTGTCCTAAAAGAGCAAAAATTTCTCCTTTTTTAATGGTTAAATTCAAAGCGTTTAATGCGATATGATCACCGTATTTTTTAGTCAGGTTTTCTGCTACTAGCATATTTATATTTTATTGGGGTTGTTTTAATAAAAAGAATGTCTGATGTACAAACGCTTTTAGGGTTTATAAATCAAAGTTTTAGATTGAAATTTAAGGTGTTGTTTACTAACGGATAATATAGATTTCCTGAGAAAAAAATATCGTTTTGTAAACTAAAAGAGAGTAGGAGGCGCGCGTAAAGCGAAAAGACTGCCTTTAAAAAAGGTCGAAACCCCTTTGTTGTAAAAGAACACAGTTAAAGCCGGAATGTTTATTTTATGAAATGAAAAAGTGTCAAATAAACTGGTAATAAAGTTGCTGAAAGCAAAATGACAAACAGGACAATTATTTTCGACCGTATGACTGTGCGTGAATTGTTTTTTGTGAGAGGCATAATTATGATCGCAGGGTTTTTCAGTTAACTGCTTATAAATATGCTCGTAAGAATGTATCGTTTGAAACAGCATTGCAAACAATACAGTTAACGACATCAAAAGATTAATTATTAAAATTTTCTTTTTCTTCATTCTTAATTTTGGAAATCTTATTGCTAATAATGCAACTTGATTGCAAATATAGAGATCTTATTTGCAAATGCGACATGTTTATTTGCAGAAATCAATAAAATTATAAAAATAGCATTTTGAGTTTAAAATGTTGTTTTTATTTAGAATGATTAAAAATAATTTGCATAAAAAGATTTTAGCAGTTACTTTTGTGAGAAATTTTAACTCCATAACCAAAATGAATACAATAATCATAAAAAGATTTCTGTTTAGTTTACTGTTTTTAAGCTCCTTAATAATAACCGGACAGGAGACGGGAAAAGTATCGGGAAAAATTGTTTTGAGCGGAAATGTTCCTGCAGAAAATATCACTGTTCGTCTTAAGGGAACAAAATATAATGCTGTTACCAACGGAAATGGACAGTACGAAATAAAAAATGTAAAACCGGCCGGTTATACAATTAGTATAAAGTCAGTGGGAGTAAAAGCTCTGGAAGATAATATTGTTGTAACTGCAGGGCAAACAGTAACTAAAAACTTCTCACTTTCTGAAAGTCAGGAAGACCTTGACGAAGTTGTAATTACAAAAAACAAATACAAGCAGGATAAACCTTCTTTGTCTTTAAGATTGCAGACTCCCGTTCTGGAGATTCCGCAAAATATTCAGATAGTAAGTGGTCAGACTTTAAAAGACCAGCAAATTACAAGTATGAGCGACGGTGTTATTCGCAACGTGAGTGGGGCAGTTCGTTTAGAACATTGGGGTGATCTGTACACAAACATCACGATGCGTGGATCTCAAATTCAGGCTTTTCGTAATGGTTTCAACGTTGTTTCTTCTTTCTGGGGACCTCTTACTGAAGATATGAGTTTTGTAGATCATATTGAATTTGTTAAAGGACCCGCAGGATTTATGCTTTCAAGCGGAGATCCAAGTGGACTTTATAATGTGGTGACTAAAAAACCAACCGGAATTACAAAAGGGGAGGTTTCAGCATTAGTCGGAAGCTATGATTTTTACAGAGTTAGTCTCGATCTTGACGGAAAACTGGATAAAAAAGGAAAATTATTATACCGATTTAACGGAGCTGCACAAAGAAAAGGTTCTCACAGACCATTTGAACAAAATAATCGTTATGTAATTGCTCCGGTAATTTCATACCAAATTGATGACAAAACAAAAATTACAGCCGAATATAACTTTCAATATGCAAATATGACCGAAGTGGGATCGTTTTATGTATTTGGTCCTGCTTCTCAGGGATATGCAACTTTACCAGTTGATTTTACAATGACACAACCGGGACTGCCAGATACTAATATTCAGGATCATAGCGGATATTTGATGTTTGAACACAAATTTGACGATAACTGGAAACTTACGGCTCAAACTTCCTATTTTAAATACATTCAACAAGGATACAGCTCATGGCCAAGCGTTGTAGGACCAACAGATGACGGAAGTTTAAGCGCAGGTGAAATTATACGAAACGTTGGTATTTGGGAAGCAGATAGTAATATGTTTTTAGGGCAAATATTTCTTAACGGAAAATTTACTACGGGCCAAATTACGCACAAGGTATTAGGAGGAGTAGATTTAGCGAATAAAGATTATGCAGCAGATTGGGGACAATCTCATGATTTGGATACCGTAGATAATCCATTCAATATAAATAACCCAAATTATGAATTTCCGGCAAATGGTTATCCTAGTTTTGATCACGATACACCCTTAAGCGTACGAGCAGCGGCTGCTGGCGGACTTTATAAATCGGAATATGCAGCTGGTTATATTCAGGATGAACTTGGCTTTTTAGAAAACAGACTTAGATTAACACTTGCGGCAAGATATACCTGGATTAGCCAGTCCAGCTCGTATGAAGCACAAGAAGATAGTCATATTACGCCTCGTATAGGACTTAGTTTTTCTGTAACTGATAATTTAGCTGTATATGGATTATATGATCAGGCATTTATACCACAATCCGGTATTATTTTTAGCGGAGAAAAAGTGAAACCGCTTACTGGAAGTAATTTAGAATTTGGTATCAAAAAAGACTGGTTTGACGGATCCTGGAGCACTACTTTATCTGCATATCGTATTACAAAGCAAAACGAACTTACAACAGATTCTTCGTTTGGACCAAATAGTCCGTATAAACTTGTTTTGGGAGAGAAAAGAGCAGAGGGTGCTGAGTTTGATGTAAGAGGTAAACTTTTTGACGGACTTAATTTAATTGCCAATTATGCTTTTACGGAATCTATTGTAACAAGTTCTGTTGTTTCTTCAATTAAAGTAGGTTCAGTTGTTCCCGGGTATGCTAAACATACGGCGAATGCGTGGTTGAATTATACGGTTCAAAATGGAAAAATTAAAGGATTTGGGGCTTCTATTGGAGGAACTTTGCTTGCAGGTCGTGAAACTGACACCTGGAGTCCGGGAGCAGAGAGATTGCCTGATTATTTTAAACTTGACGGTGGGTTATCTTATGAAACCGGAAAAATAAAAATTACAGCCAACGTGTTTAATATATTAGATAAATATCTTTACAGCGGATCTTATTATGAGTGGCTTAGCGCATATTACTGGCAGACTGAAGCACCGCGAAACTTTAGAGTTGGTGTAACATATAAATTCTGATTTTTTTAGAGTTCTAATCTAAAAAGCATGCGGGAACCGCATGCTTTTTTTTGTGATTGTTTCTACATTACGGGAAACGCACTTTTTATTTTTTACATTATGTGTGATGTAAATATTTTTGTGTAAAATATTTTGTGTGAATTTTTATTATCTAAAAATAAACATTAAAAACACAAAAAACAAAGCCGATTCCTCCCCAAAGAAACCGGCTTTATTACCTAACATAATTTAAATTTAATGCATTGCAAATCTTAATTTAAGTCCGTATGAAATCAATTTTAAGTCATTTGCAAATGGAGTTTCTACAATACTGTTGTATTGCAATTGTACAGGCTGCTCCGGATGATATTCAACCAGGTTTTTAGTGTTGTCTTTATCATAGATATTGTTTAATCCGTAATCTAAATAAACTCCAATATAAATCCAGTTTCTATCGCTGATTTTTTGTTTTAAACCTGTTTCTATAATGGCAGAATAAGATACATCCGTGTCAAGATCTTCTTTGGCTGTTTTTAAATTATCGGTACTTGCAAAACCGGCAAAGGCAGGGCTGAACAATTCGACATTATATTGTGGATAATAACCGCTTGTTGTTAGGTACTGCATTCTGGTTTCGTAACTTCCGCTAACAGCAAAACCAACCTTAAATCCTCCGGCAAGATATAATTTTGATGTTCCGGGAGTTTCAAACTGAAGTTGTATCGGAATATTAATGTAGCCTAATTTTTGTTCTTCTCTAAAATTTGAAGCTTTGTATCTAAACTGAAAATTTTCATCTTCGGCATCTGTGGCCATATATTGTCCTGCCAGATATCCAAATTTGCCACTAGAATTATAGGTTTGATATTCTGCACTAATTCCTATACTTAAACCTTCGTTTAGGTAATAAGAATAACGAATTCCTGCATTAAAACCATTTCCTGCAACTTTTCCGCCAGCTGAATGATAATCCAGATAAGAAAACGGACCACCAATTGCTATCGATATTTCCTGTTTTTTATCCTGACCATAACTGTTTAGGCAAATTAATATAAGTGCCGCAATAGTAGTTAAGGATTTTATTGGATTGTGTATATATTTTTTCATCTTAAAGTTATATTAGCCAGCACCATTTTGATCTGGTACTGGCGGGTTTTATTTATTTTACAATTACTTTGAATGATTTTTTGATGCTTCCAGACTCAAGGACAACAAGGTACATGTTGCTTTCTGTTGCTTGAGGTAATTGTATTTCAGTTATTACTGAAGATGACTGAACTGTTTTAATCAGTTTTCCTGAAACAGTATACAGGCTAATTTGCATGTTCTGTAAATCTTCTGCAGGGAAATCAGCTTCTACAGTAAGTGTTTTTCCAATTTCAACCGGATTCGGATAAAGTTTTGCAGTTAATGAATTTTGTATTGTAATAGCAGATTCACATGTTTGCAGTACTGTTCCATCTTTAGTTGTCATTTTTACACTATATACTGCATTAGGATCCAGCACATTACTAACGTCATCTCCGGCAGTATAATATTGACCAGTTCCTATCAATTGACCGTTTTTAAACCATTGGTACGCAACAAATTCGTAACCGCCATTTGTTTTCGGATTGTTGTTTACAAGAAGAACATTGTTGAATTTCTGTTTTACAATATCATAGAATCCAAAAGGCTTTTCTACTCTAATAATGTAATTAGCCGTCGTGCTTCCGTCTTGTGAAGTAATACCAACGTTTTGTGTGTAAATTCCCGGTTTAGGAGTCTGAACAATAAAGTTTGCAGACGGTGTAATTGTTGCATTTGTATTATTCAAAATACTAATATTCGGATTGTTTTCGCCACATTCTAACAGGTACGTAATATCTTTTGCAGGATTATTAAAAACTTCCCCACCAATTGTAATGCTTGTAACTGTAACATCATTGTTTTTAATTACCAGAATTTGAGATACATCGGCAGCAGCCAAATAATTAGCATCACCATCCTGATGTGCTGTAATTTCTAATTGTCCCGACCTTAACAAATTAACAAAACCACTCGCAGAAACAGTTGCCGCTGGTAATGCAGAAGCATAAGTAAACGAATAACGAACTGGCAAACCTGAATTTGAAACCGCTTCTAAATTGAAATCATTATTAATTCCAAGTATTCTTTCAGCCAAAGGTTCAAAAGTAATTTGCTGTGCCGCTTTTTTGATTTCAAGCTGTGCAGTAAGCGTAATTGGCGCACAATTTGGCGCACTTGCAGCGGGTGAAATAGTAGCTGTCACTATATAAAAACCAGCATTAACTGCTCCGTTTGCTGTTCCTGTCGATGGAGTAGTGGTATATGCTACGCTAGCTCCGGCAGGAAGATTGGCGACGCTGATAGTTTGAAGGCTTCCGTTAAAAGTAAATTCAGCATCAGAAAAAGTTACCTCATCCAAAGGAGAAGCGAGCACATTGATATTTTGCTGTTGCGTTGCAGTATTTCCGCTCGCATCAATATAAAACCATGTAATTATATAATTACCAACTATAGGATAGCTTAAAGGATCGGTTGTTGTTGCAGTTATAATTCCGCTGCAATTATCAGTTGCTGTAGGTATTGGAATTTCTGTTGCTAAAACAGCACAATAGTTTGTAATATCCGGAAGGTTTGTTACATCTGGCAGAGGTGCCGTTACATCTGGAATTACAGTTATAATAACATTTTCTGTTATTGTACAAGAATTAGCATCTGTAATAGTTACACTGTAAGATCCTGCAGTTAAATCTGTTGCGGTTGCAGCAGTTCCGCCAGCCGGTGACCAGGCATAAGTGTAAGTTCCTGTTCCGCCTGTTACATTTACAGTTGCAGATCCGTCGCTTTGTCCGTTACAAGACACATTAACTTGTGATATTGTTGCAGAAAGCGCATTTGGCTCTGTTATTGTGACAATTGCTGTTGCCTGACATGCATTAGCATCGGTAATTGTTACAGTATAGGTTCCTACTGACAGTCCCGAAGCTGTAGCTGCAGTTCCGCCAGTTGGAGACCAAAGATAAGTATAAGCACCCGTTCCGCCAATTACAGAAACAGTTGCAGATCCGTTACTTCCTCCGTTACAAGAAACGTTTGTTTGTACAGTTGTAAAAGTTAAAGCATCAGGTTCACTTATGGTAAAATTTTGAGTAGTCTCACATAAATTAGCATCTGTAACAGTTACAGTATATGTTCCTGCAGCAAGTCCTGTTGCAGTCGCAGCTGTTCCTCCGCCCGGTGTCCATAAATAAGAGTAAGCACCCGTACCGCCGGTTACGGCTACAGAAGCAGATCCGTTAGCTCCTGCATTACAACTTACATTAGTTTGTGAAGGTGTAACCACTATTGCAGTAGGCTCTGTAATTGCAAAGTTTTTTACAATCGAACATCCATTATCAGAAGTTATTGTTACCGAATAATTTCCGGCTGTAAGACTTGTTGCAGTTGCAGCAGTTCCTCCTGATGGAGACCAGACATAAGTAAAAGGTCCGGGAGCTCCAGATGGAACTACAGTTGCAGTTCCTGTATTTGAACCATTACACAAAACATTGGTTTGGGATGTAGTGGCAACTAATGTATTTATTGTACTTATTGTAAAGTTTTTTGTAATAGTACAACCATTACTGTCAGTAATATCAACACTGTGCAGTCCTGCAGCCAAATTTGTTACAACCTGAGTTGTTTCTCCATTAGACCACAAATAAGTGTATGGAGTTGTTCCTCCTGATGGAGTTACAGCTGCCTGACCACCCACAACACAAGTTGCATTTATTTGAGATGTGCTTGCGACTAATATTGAAGGTTGATTAATTGTGAAATTTTGGGTATAACTACAACCTACAACATCTGTAATTAATACTGAATAATTTCCAGCCGTTAATCCCGTTGCAGTTGCCGCAGTTCCACCCGCTGGTGACCATATATAAGTATAACCGCCATTTCCTCCTGACACAACTACTGAAGCTGTTCCGGTTGCTCCGCCATTACAAAGCACATTGGTTTGAGATGGTGTTACCGCCAGAGGAGTAGGCTCTACTAAGGTAACCGTTTGAGTGGCCTGACAACTGTTAGCATCTGTAACAGTTACCGTATAAGTTCCTGCTTGTAATCCTGTTGCTGTTGCTGCATTTCCTCCCAGTGGAGACCAGGAATACGTATAACCCGGAGCTCCTCCCATTGCAGTTACTGTTGCAGTTCCGTTAGAACCTCCATTACATGAAACATCAGTTTTTGATGTTGTAACTGAAAGCTGTGATGGTGTACTTATAGTAATATTTTTAACCAGGGTACAACCATTTGCATCTGTAATTGTCGCTGTATAATTTCCTGCGGGTCTTCCTGAAATAGATGCTGTGGTACCTCCCAGTGGTGCCCAAAGGTAAGTATATCCAGGCGTTCCTCCAGCTACAGTAACACTTGCAGAACCATTTGATCCTCCAAAACAACTAACACCTGTCGATGCTGTTGATGCTGAAAGAATTGCTGCCGGCTGTGTAATTGTAAAACTCTGAGTTTTTTGACATAAGTTAGCATCAGTTACCGTAACTGTATATGTTCCTGCAGTTAATCCTGTTGCTGTTGCAGCAGTACCTCCAGTTGGAGACCATGAATAGGTGTAAGCTCCAGTTCCGCCAGTTGCGTTTACTGTTGCAGATCCTGTAGCTTCTCCGCGACAACCTATATTAGTTTGAGATACTGGTAATACAGTTAATGCGATTGGCTGTGTTATAGTAAAACTTCTTGTTGTCTGACAAGTATTTGCATCTGTAATAGTAACAGTGTAAGTTCCTGCTGTAAGTCCTGTTGCTGTTGCAGCAGTTCCTCCGGATGGAGACCAGGAATAAGTATATGCTCCGGTTCCGCCTGTTACGTTTACTGTTGCAGAGCCTGTTGCAGCTCCGTTACATAAAATGTCCGTTTGAGAAGTTGTTACAGAAAATGCAGATGGCTCTGTGATTGTAAAACTTTGAGTTGTCTGACAGGAGTTGGCATCTGTAACCGTTACAGTATAAGTTCCCTGAGAAAGCCCGGAAGCTGTTGCAGCTGTTCCTCCAGATGGTGACCATGAATAGGTATAGGAAGAAGTTCCCCCAGTAACTAAAACTGTTGCAGTTCCATTAGAACCTCCATTACAGCTTACATTGTTTATTGGTCCTTGTGACGCTGTTAGTACTGATGGCTCAGTTACTGCTAT
>Ga0247813_10001391_pt1 | contig 18572 bp, 12 predicted proteins | sample UWRJL169409C1_FD_180719 | JGI IMG/M metagenome (GOLD analysis project Ga0247813, IMG submission 180719) | Plant litter microbial communities from Arlington Agricultural Research Station in Wisconsin, United States - UWRJ-L169-409C-1 | ecosystem: Environmental > Terrestrial > Plant litter >... | reverse complement strand
CAAAGCGGTCTCCAGATCGAGCAGCGATTCCGGGCCGCGGTTGATTGCCTGCAGCGCATCGATGAGCACGATCTGCCGATCGAGCCTGGCAAAATGCTCACGGTAGAATGGCTTGACCACATGCGTCTTGTAAGCCTCGTAGCGCCGCTCCATCATCGCCCAAAGCGAGCCTTTTGGCGGGCGGCCGTCGGGCAGGGCGGGCAGCGGCGAGAAGGTCAGCGCCGGTGAACCTTCAAGGTCGCCGGGCATCAGGAAGCGGCCGGGCGGCAGGGTCGATAGGGAACGTTCGTCGGATTTGCAGGCCTTGAGGTAGAGGGTGAAGGTTTCGGCGAGCCTGCGGGCATCGGCCTCGACGGCAGGGGCGGTGATATCCACCGATGCGGCCATTGCCAGCCAGTCTGCGGAGAGCTCCGTTCTCATGCCGGTTTTGGCCTGATCAGCCGTGCGGGTGCTGAAGGTGCGGAAATCCTGGGTAAGCAGCGGTAGGTCGAGCAGCCATTCGCCGGGATAATCGACGATATCGATCGATAGTCGGCCGGGAGAAAATAGTCTGTTCCAGCCACTGGCGCTCTCGTAGTCAAGCGTGATGCGCAGCTGCGAGATCGCACGGGTCGAATCCGGCCAGACGCGGTCGCGGACAAGGGCGGTGATGTGGTCTTCGTATTGGAAGCGCGGCACCGCATCGTCCGGTTGCGGCTCCAGCCGGATCTTCGATACCCGGCCCGAACGAACAGCCTCGAACACCGGCAGTCGGCCGCCGTTCAAGAGATTATGGACCAGCGACGAGATGAACACGGTCTTGCCGGCGCGCGAAAGCCCGGTGACACCCAGTCGCAACGTCGGATTGACCAGGCTGGATGCTCGATCGGTCAATGTATCGAGCGCGAGCCGTGCGTCATCGGTGAAGCGGGTCATGAATGGCGGCAAAATTTCGAGCCTCGAATACGCGTTGGGTATGGCATCAAGGCCATGGTCGTTTGCTGGGATATAGGGCGCGGGAGCGAAGGAATAAAGGTTGAGCCACGCCGTTGGCGCCAGGCACTCACGGTTTGCGGTGATCCGGATCGAGCCAATCGACCAGCTTTCCCGACAGAAGTACACCATCGCGAGGGGGCTCATCGACGTCGATGACGGCGAGCGCGCCCGGCGGGTAGCCGGCTGGAATAGCCTCCATCGCCGCCTCTTCGCCCAAAACCCCGCGTAACACCTCCTCGATCACCGGATTGTGTCCAACCACCATCAACGAGGAGAGAGAGATGTCCTGGCTGCCGATGAGGTCGAGGTAGACAGCGGACGTTCCGGCATAGAGCGCGTCGATATATTGGATCTCCAGGTCCTCGCCCATGGCGCGCCGCAGAGCTTCGGCCGTCTGGCGGCAACGGACGGCCGTCGAGCAGACAACGAGATCCGGAATGAAGCCCTTGTCTGCCGCCATGCCGGCGACGATTTCCGCATCGGCATAACCGGTCTCGTCCAGCGTTCTGTCAAAGTCCTTCTTTCCTGGAAGCGTCCAGGCGGCTTTGGCATGCCGAAGGAGATAGAGCCGGAAAACCGGAGCGGATTGAGAAGGCATAAGTCTGGTTCCAGAAAATCACGGTGCAAACGGAGATATAGCCGGGCGGCGTCAATCGGATCTGCGCCCACTTTGTCTGCCGGGGCAGATGAAAGATCAAGTCGCACAGTTGCTTTTCCGGCGTGATACGGACGGCATTGGATTCGATGGCAGTTGCGCTGCGCCGGCAGAAGCTCATTTCCAGTATCCGCATCGCGGAAAATCTCGAAAAATTCAGCGCCTATTTTTTGTGCAGTGAATCTTCCGACGAAAAACGGTTGCGCCGAAATTGCGGAACTCGCGTGGGGATTTTGCTGGAGATGGTGCATGTCTGCTGCAAGACAAATTTCGGAAAACTTCAAATTCTGTAATTTTGATGAAATATTAGTCTGTTAGCCTTTCACGTAAGCAAGGCTTAAAAAACGGTGGGCTGTTTTTCAAAGACTTGAAACGGCGCGTGCATGGGTCTATACACCGCCGCACATGAGATGTTCTTCAGGAGAATCGCGTTGAGTGAGAAGATCGATCTTAGTTCCTTTGTCTTGTCTGAGACCGAGGAATTCATGAATACCAACCAGCGTGCATATTTTAGAGCAAAGCTGAACGCCTGGAAAAATGACATCCTCCGTGAGGCCCGGGAAACGCTCGGACATCTGGCCGAGGAAAGTGCAAACCACCCTGATCTTGCAGATAGAGCATCTTCGGAAACCGACCGGGCCATCGAGCTTCGGGCACGTGACCGGCAGCGCAAGCTGATCTCCAAGATCGATGCCGCCCTGCAAAGGATTGACGAGGGGACGTACGGTTACTGCGAGGAAACCGGCGAACCAATCGGACTGAAGCGTCTCGACGCAAGGCCGATCGCCACCCTGTCTATCGAGGCGCAGGAGCGTCACGAACGGCGGGAAAAGGTCTACCGCGACGAGTAATCGTTTCAGTTCTAAACATAAAAACGGCGCGAGATGATCGCGCCGTTTTTGCTTTGTGGTCATGTTGCTGGTGCCGCACGCTCGTCGATGTCTGTCGCGTGCCTCAGTTCTTACGGTTTGCGGCGATCTCGTTCAGCATCCGGTTCATCTCATCTTCCAACGAGGGTTCTGTGCGGTTGCCCTGTGCTGCACCCAGTCGAGGTTCCTGGCGGCCAGCCGGATTGGGCACGGTGGTGCTTGCACGCGTTTCTCCATCGATATGGACGGGATCGGCGGTCAGCTTGCCAAGGTCACCGGTGATCTGTGCATCGAGAATACGTTCAAACTCAAGCGCGGTCGCGTCCTTCTGAGCTTGGGCATCCGGCTGGTTTTGAACGGCTGGTGTCTGCACCGCCGCAGTGACCGCAACAGGAGGCGTCTGACGCAAAGGCTGCTCGGCTGCGGCCGGCTGATTTGCCGTGAGCACCCGCGATCGTGCAGCGTACAAGATATCTTCGGGCGATCTGGCCGTATCCAGCATTCCAGGCGGCGTGTTGGATGCGACTGATTGCGGACGAACCTGAGCCTGCACCGGAATAGTTCGTTCCGGGAGGGCTTGGCGGGGAGTTACTGCATCGGTGCGTGTCTGCACCGGCTGGACAGTCCGCGTCGGTGGTGTTGAGACATCTGCGCCTTCGCCATAGAGAACCTGGCCCATTGCGGACACTGGCGCTGATTTAACTTCCGTCTGCAGGGCCGGGGCAATACGGCGTTCAGCCGCTGGACGCTCGGTGACGGGGCGTGCCGCAATCGCGGCATCGGCCGGAGGCTGAGCAACGGCCGCTTGCACTGGTGGCTGGGCGGCGGTCGATGCGATGCGGCTTTCGATGACCACGTCCGTCGGCCCGCCGATCATGATCAGATGCTCGACATCATCGCGGCGGACGAGAACGAGCCGTCTGCGCGTATCGATTGCTGCAGCATCCAGCACGGCCAGCCGCGGCTGGCGGTTCTTGCCGCCACGGATGAATGGTGACGACGGGCGGTTGCGGATGAACCAGAGCACTGCCACGAGGCAAAGCAGGCCAAGGGCCACAGCGCCTGCGGCAATGATGAAACGGGTACCGTTGTTGCCAACGATATCTTCGATCATGTGCTGTACTCCTTCGTGAACCCGTATCCTGGGCCTATTTGACGGCTTTTTTCAGACTGATACAAGCCGTGATAGGTATTGTCCAAGTCTGATTGTCCTAGCGCCAATGTAGCGCTGTTTTTATCGTCGGCGAGGCCTTAGCGGACATTCCCTGTGAATTCAGACCAAGGGCGTTGAAACAGATGCTTTCTGCTCTTCCCTGCGGCTGTTAAAGATGATTCTTGCTCGGTGTTTCGCGGTCCGCCGGCGCGGGTTGCTGATCCGCCCCGGCTGCCGTTGAGCAAAGCAGACAGACCGAACCCGCGCGTTCATTCCGGGCGCAGATAGTACGGTTGAAAACGAGGGCCTTATGACGAAATTGCGGCAGGCAGGTGACTACCACATGCCGATTGTAGACCGTGGAACGCGGCCCGGAACGGTGCTGCGGATCATTCTGCTCGCCATCGTGCTGACTGCGTCGGCCGTTGCCTTCGTCATCTTCAAGAACCAGCTGGAAAACCAGATCGTGCTTGGCATCCTGGGCGTGCTGGCCATGGTCGGCATTTTCTTCCTGGTCTCCTCGGTCATCGGCTTCATCGAGGTGATGCCGCAATCGCGTCCCGACGAACTTGCCCGCGCCTTTCTCGATGGTCATCAGGACGGCACGCTGGTCACCGACCGCAAAGGCCGGATCATCTATGCCAACGCTGCCTATGGCGCGTTGACCGGGGCGACCAAGGCGACCGAAATCCAGTCGCTTGAGACTATCTTGTCGCGCAACCGCGAAGCGACGGAGGCAATCTACCGGCTGACCAACGGTCTACATGAAAGTAAGGCCGGTCACGAGGAGTTTCGTCTGCTGAAGCCGCTGCGGGCAGCCGGCGGTTCGGCCGGCTCCGGCGCCCATTGGTTCCGTCTAAAGGCGCGTGTCCTGCCACTCGAAGACGGCGACAGCAACCCGTTCTATATCTGGCAGATTTCCGACATCACCTCCGAGCGCGACGATCAGGAGCGCTTCTTCAAGGAATTGCAGAACGCGATCGACTATCTCGATCACGCCCCGGCCGGTTTCTTCTCAGCCGGAAAGAAGGGCGAGATTTTCTATGTCAACGCGACGCTGGCCGACTGGCTGGGCCTGGATCTGACCAAGTTCCAGCCGGGATCGATGACGATCGCCGATCTCGTCGCGGGCGAGGGGCTGGCGCTGGTCCAGTCGGTGCAGGCCGAACCTGGTCTGAAAAAGACCAAGACGCTCGATCTCGATCTGCGCAAGGCCAATGGCCAGAGCTTTGCCGTGCGCATGGTGCACCGGGTTTCCTCGGCCCGCGATGGTGCCCCCGGCGAAAGCCGCACGATTGTTCTTGCCAGGTCCAACGATGACGAAAGCGATCAGTCGGCATCGATCGCCGCGATGCGCTTTACCCGCTTCTTCAACAATACGCCGATGGCTATTGCGTCGGTCGATGGCGATGGCCGGATTTTGCGAACCAACGCACCATTCCTCAAGCTGTTCTCCGCTGTCGTCTCGCAGGATGACATGGAGCACGGCGCACTGCTGGAGGCCTTCGTTCACGCGACCGACCAGACGCGCCTGCGCGCCGCTCTGGACGCCGCCAAGGACCGGCAGGGCGACATCGCACCGATCGATTCGCTCCACCCCACCGACGAGACGCGGCATTTCCGCTTCTATGTGAACGCGGTCATCGACCAGAGCGACCAGGCGCCGGAAGAGGCGGCGATCGTCTATGCTGTCGAGATCACGGAGCAAAAAGCGCTCGAAACCCAGATGGCGCAGACGCAGAAGATGAATGCCGTCGGCACCTTGGCGGGCGGTATCGCCCATGACTTCAACAATGTGCTGACGGCGATCCTGCTTTCTTCAGACCATCTGCTTTTGTCCGCAAGGCCGTCGGATGCGAGTTTTGCCGATCTGATGGAGATCAAGCGCAATGCCAACCGCGCGGCAGTACTCGTGCGCCAGCTTCTCGCCTTCTCGCGCAAGCAGACGATGCGGCCGAGCGTGCTGTCGATGACCGATGTCGTGGGCGACCTGCGCATGCTGGTCGACCGGATGACCGGAACCAACGTCAAGCTTGAGGTCGATTATGGCCGCGATCTCTGGCCGGTGCGCACCGATCTCGGCCAGTTCGAGCAGGTCGTGCTCAATCTGGCCGTCAACGCTCGCGATGCCATGCCCAATGGCGGCGTCATCACGCTGCGCACCCGCAATCTGCCGGCCGCCGAAGTCGCAGCACTTAATCTGCGCGAACTTCCGGAAGACGACTATGTGATGGTCGAGGTAGCGGATCAGGGGACCGGCATCCCGCCGGAAATCCTCGACAAGATTTTCGAGCCTTTCTTCACCACCAAGGAAGTCGGCAAGGGGACCGGGCTTGGGCTATCGATGGTCTACGGCATCATCAAGCAGTCCGGCGGCTACATCTATCCCGAATCCGAAGTCGGCAAGGGAACGACGTTCCGCATCCTGCTGCCGCGCTACATCGAAGAACCGCCATTGCCGGGCGAAGCGGGCGAGGCGCAAGCTGCAGCAGCGCTCGCCGCAAAGGCCCCGGCAAAGCCGGAGCCGACGGACCTGACTGGAAATTCGGCGGTGGTTCTTCTGGTGGAAGATGAAGAGGCCGTGCGCCGTGGTGGCAAGCGGATGCTGGAAACCCGTGGCTATACGGTGCACGAGGCCGGTTCCGGTGTCGAAGCGCTCGAAGTCATGGCGGAACTGAACGGCGCCGTCGATATCGTCGTGTCCGATGTGGTCATGCCGGAAATGGACGGGCCGACCTTGCTGAAGGAAATTCGCAAGACCTATCCGGACCTGAAGTTCATCTTCGTCTCCGGCTATGCCGAGGATGCTTTTGCCAGAAATCTGCCGGCCGACGCCAAATTCGGCTTCCTGCCCAAGCCCTTCTCGTTGAAGCAACTGGCTGTCGCCGTGCGGGAAATGCTCGACAGCTGATCTGCAACCACCGACCGTTGGCGGGCTCGGATCTGCCATTCGCAGTCAGTTCTGGATGTGCCTATTAACCGGCAGAGGCCCGTGCGTTAACCGTTCGCGGCGATAGTTTCAGCCGGATTCCGGCCGTCGTAAAAAGGCCTGTTTCGCGATTGCATCTACGGGTGTCACGCGCTGCGTTACCCGTCTGAAAGGTTTTTCGCCTTTGAGCGAAGTGCAGCGCGCCATCCCCGAACCATGCGAGCGCACGAATGAATTCAAAGCTAAGGGTTGCAGTTCTCTTTGGTGGCCGTTCCGCCGAACACGATGTTTCCGTTCTTTCGGCGCGCAATGTCTTCAAGGCGCTTGATACTGAAAAATATGACGTCGTGCCGATTCTGATCGACCGTCAGGGGGAATGGCTTCTGCAGCAGCTACGCGACAGAGTCTTGCCGGATCCGCTGCCAGCCGCGAATACGCAAGTCTGCCTTTTACCCGGCGGCCGCGGTCGCCTTTTCATTATTCCCGAAGACGAAGCCATCCGCGAACTGCCGCCGATCGATATTGTGTTTCCGGTTCTGCATGGGCCGCATGGCGAGGATGGTTCGGTGCAGGGGCTTGCCGAGGTTGCGATGGTGCCGTTTGCCGGATGCGGAATTTTAGGCTCGGCCACCGCCATCGACAAGGATGTGGCAAAGCGCCTGCTGAACGAAGCCGGATTGCCGGTGGCGCGGTCTTTGACCTTCCGTCAGGGCGATGCTCCATCCTTCGGCGATGTCGTCGTGGCGCTAGGATCGACGGTTTTCGTCAAGCCCGCCCGGCAAGGCTCATCTGTCGGCGTCAGCAAGGCTCGAACGGCAGACGAGTTTGACGCTGCGCTCGTGGAAGGCTTTCGCCACGATCAGAAAATCCTCGTCGAAGAATTTATCGAGGGCCGGGAGATTGAGTGCAGCATTCTTGAACAGGTCGATTGCACGCTCATCGCCTCTCTTCCAGGAGAGATCATTCCCGCCGGCGGCCACGGTTTTTACAGCTATGATGCCAAATATATCGACCCGGACGGTGCCATTCTCAGCATTCCGGCTCAACTGCCGGATGAAATTGCGCAAAAGCTCCGGTCAATGGCGCAAGGCGCTTTCAGGGCGCTCGGATGCGACGGCATGGCCCGCATCGACTTTTTTGTACGGCCTGACCTCAGCGCCGTCGTCAACGAGGTCAACACGATCCCCGGTTTTACCGATATCAGCATGTATGCCAAGGCTTTGGCCGCCAGCGGAATTGCCTATGCCGATATCATCGACCGGCTGATCGCGCATGGGCTTGCGCGGGCGGCGCGGCAGGGCTGATATGACGGGGGCTGGCAACCAGCCCCCGATTTTTCCAACCGCTGTGTTAACTCAGACCAGTGCGACGGCAATTTCAGCCGCGAGCCGGGCATTGTTCTCAACCAGCGCGATATTGGTCTCGAGGCTGCGGCCGTCGGTCAGGCCGAAAATGCTGTCGAGCAGATAGGGCGTGACTTTCTTGCCGGAAATCTCGTCGCGCGCCGCATTGTCCAGCGCCCGGGTGATGTAGATTTCCATTTCGTCGCGCGGGATTTCGTTTGCCTCCGGGACCGGATTGGCAATCAGCATGCCGCCATCGACGCCGAGCAGGTCGCGCATCTTCTGGAAATTGGCGATTGCTGCTGGGCTGTTGAGCATCAACGGGCTCTTCAGGCCGCTATCGCGCGACCAGAAGGCCGGGAAGATTTCACTGTCATAGGTGACGACCGGAACGCCGCGCGTTTCCAGGACTTCCAGGGTCTTTGGAATGTCGAGGATGGCTTTCGCGCCGGCGCAGACGACGATGACGCCGGTGCGCGCCAGCTCGTCGAGGTCGGCGGAGATGTCAAAGCTCTCTTCGGCCTTGCGATGCACGCCGCCGATACCGCCGGTGGCAAAGACGCGGATGCCGGCGCGGGCTGCGGCGATCATCGTTGCGGCAACCGTGGTCGCACCGGTGCGGCGCTCGGCGATCGCAAAGGCGAGGTCGGCGCGCGACAGTTTCATGGCGCCTTCCGTCTGCGCCAGCGCTTCCAGCTGGGCGTCTTCCAGGCCGATATGCAGGATGCCGTCGATGACGGCGATGGTTGCCGGAACAGCGCCTTCCTCGCGGATGATCGCCTCGACGCTACGTGCCATGTTGAGATTACCCGGGAAAGGCATGCCATGGGTGATGATGGTCGATTCCAGTGCAACGATTGCTGCGCCGCGGGCCTTGGCGGCCGCGACTTCGCTGGAATATTCCATCGGCAGCAGGGGGGAGAAGGGCTTGGTCATCGCGGATCCTTATTTGGCTTTTTAAGGCGCGTTCATGACAGGATTTCGGCTGGCGGCACAAGTCGAATTGCTTCTTCGAGCATCGCCCGCGACATTTTTTCCGATACGGCCAGCGGCGAACGGACGGTAATGCCGGCAGCGGCAACGCCGGAGCGAAGGCATATGTCGAGCGGTTCGCCCGCAACAAATGCCGACAGGAACCCGGCGGCAAGCGAATCGCCAGCGCCCGTGACGTCGGCAAGCGCGTCAAGCTGTGGCGGTGCCACCGTAACGGTTTGCCCGTCGTGAAATGCAATCGCGGGCTTGCCTCCACGGGTGATGACGCCGCCGGACAAGCCGGCCGCCTTCAGCAGAACGGGCCATTCCGCCGCCTCGGCGCTGTCGCGGCCTGTCAGTGCCCGCGCTTCCGCCTCGTTCATGAACAGAAAATCGAGCCCGGACAGGCTTTTCACCAGCCGCTCGACTTTCGCCGGTGAGATGGCAATGGCGGCAATCGGCTTTGATTCGGCATTTGCACGGGCGACCAGGCCGGTCAGCGTCTCTTCGGGCAGGTTGGCATCGGTGACGATCAGATCGCTCAGCGAGATGATTTCGCGCATGGCCTTTTGTTGCAATCGCCGGGGAGAAAATAGCCGGTAGAGCTCCATGTCGGCAAGCGCGATCACCAGATTACCGTCATTTTCAAGAATGGCCGTGTAGCTTGGCGTCTTGCGATCGAGGAAGATGAAGGGGCAATCGATAACGCCGGCTTCACTTGCCGCCCGGGCGACCGTCTCGCCGGCAGCATCGCCGCCGCGCGGGCTGATCATGCGGACGTCCAGCCCAAGCCGCGCCAGATTACGGGCCGCGTTGAAGCCGCCGCCGCCAGCCTCCTCGAACCAGCTGCCGGGATTGCTGGAACCAGGCACGGTGGTGCCGAAGATGCGGGCCCTGCGGTCGATATGCGCGCCGCCAAAGATGGAAACTTGTCTGCCTGTCATGCGTTTTCCTGTGTGCCGATCCCTGGCGATTCGTTACGCTATGATGTTGATCCGCTTTTTGTTTCAGTCACTTCCACCGATTGTGAAATCCGTAGAACAAGAAAAGAACACGCCTCCGTTTATGTTGATAATTCAAGTCCATAGATAGCTCTTGCAGAATGAGAACAAAAAGTGTACATAGCTTTCATCGGCGACTTCATTGCCTCAACAGCTTCCATAACTTAAAGGTGGATCACATGGCACAAAACTCTTTGCGGCTTGTAGAGGACAAATCGGTGGATAAAAGCAAGGCACTTGAAGCGGCACTCTCCCAGATCGAACGTTCGTTCGGCAAGGGATCGATCATGAAGCTCGGTGGAAAAGACAGCATTGTCGAAATCGAAACCGTTTCGACGGGGTCGTTGAGCCTGGATATCGCGCTCGGTATCGGCGGACTGCCCAAGGGGCGCGTCATCGAAATTTATGGACCGGAAAGCTCGGGCAAGACGACGCTGGCGCTGCAGACCATTGCCGAAGCCCAGAAGAAGGGCGGCATCTGCGCCTTCGTCGATGCGGAACATGCGCTCGATCCGGTCTATGCCCGCAAGCTCGGCGTCGATCTCGAAAACCTTTTGATCTCGCAGCCGGACACCGGCGAGCAGGCTCTGGAAATCACCGACACGCTGGTCCGTTCCGGCGCCATCGACGTGCTCGTCATCGATTCGGTCGCAGCACTTGTGCCGCGCGCTGAAATTGAAGGCGAAATGGGCGATAGCCTTCCGGGCCTTCAGGCCCGCTTGATGAGCCAGGCGCTGCGCAAGCTGACGGCGTCGATCTCCAAGTCGAACTGCATGGTCATCTTCATCAACCAGATCCGCATGAAGATCGGCGTCATGTTCGGTTCGCCGGAAACGACGACAGGCGGCAATGCCCTGAAGTTCTACGCTTCCGTTCGCCTCGACATCCGCCGTATCGGCGCGGTCAAGGATCGCGAAGAGGTGATCGGCAACCAGACGCGCGTCAAGGTCGTCAAAAACAAGATGGCGCCGCCCTTCAAGCAGGTCGAATTTGACATCATGTATGGCGAAGGCGTCTCCAAGACCGGCGAACTGGTCGATCTTGGCGTCAAGGCCGGCATCGTCGAGAAATCCGGTGCATGGTTCTCCTATAACAGCCAGCGCCTCGGCCAGGGCCGCGAGAATGCCAAGATGTTTTTGCGCGACAATCCCGATACTGCCAAGGAAATCGAACTGTCGTTGCGCCAGAACGCAGGGTTGATTGCCGAGAAATTCCTTGAGAACGGCGGCCCGGAAGCCGGAGACGAGGATGACGATGCCGCTCTGGCATAAGATCGCTTGATTTTCGACATCATGTTTGCCGGCCGCTCCTTCCAAGGGCGGCCGGTTTTCTTTTGCCGTCTGGACAGGGATTGACCCGGACGATAAAAGCCTGTGTTCCAATGGGGCGGGAGAGGATCGGCGGATGTCCGGTGATCCGCGATTTTCAAAAGTTTTCCGGTTCGCGGTTCGGCCAGGCAGGTCGCGGACGGTCCGATGCAAGAGATAAGGGCGCAATATGAGCGGCGTGAATGAAATCCGGTCGACGTTCCTCGACTACTTCAAGAAGAACGGCCATGAAGTCGTATCGTCGAGCCCGCTGGTTCCGCGCAACGACCCGACCCTGATGTTCACCAATGCCGGCATGGTGCAGTTCAAGAACGTCTTTACCGGCCTTGAACAGCGCCCCTATTCGACGGCTGCGACCGCGCAGAAATGCGTGCGCGCCGGCGGCAAGCACAACGACCTCGACAATGTCGGCTATACCGCGCGTCACCACACCTTCTTCGAGATGCTCGGCAATTTCTCCTTCGGCGATTATTTCAAGGAGCGGGCGATCGAGCTTGCCTGGAACCTGATCACCAAGGATTATGGTATCGACGCCAAGCGCCTGCTGGTCACCGTCTATCACACCGACGACGAAGCCTTTGGCCTGTGGAAGAAGATTGCCGGCCTGACCGATGACCGGATCATCCGCATCCCGACCAGCGACAACTTCTGGGCAATGGGCGATACCGGCCCCTGTGGCCCGTGCTCGGAAATCTTCTATGACCACGGCGATCACATCTGGGGCGGCCCTCCGGGCTCGAAGGATGAAGACGGCGACCGCTTCATCGAAATCTGGAACCTCGTCTTCATGCAGTATGAGCAGCTGACGAAGGAAGACCGCGTCGATCTGCCTCGTCCGTCGATCGATACCGGCATGGGCCTCGAGCGCGTTGCTGCACTGCTGCAGGGCAAGCACGACAATTACGACATCGACCTGTTCCGCGCCCTGATTGCAGCCTCGGAAGAGGCGACCGGCGTCAAGGCTGAAGGCGACCGCCGCGCCAGCCACCGCGTCATCGCCGACCATCTGCGCGCGTCCGCCTTCCTGATTGCGGACGGCGTGCTGCCGTCGAACGAAGGCCGCGGCTATGTGCTGCGCCGCATCATGCGCCGCGCCATGCGCCACGCCCAGCTGCTGGGTGCCCGCGATCCGCTGATGTGGAGGCTGTTGCCGGCGCTCATCGGCCAGATGGGCCGCGCCTATCCGGAGCTTGTCCGGGCAGAATCGTTGATTTCCGAAACCATGAAGCTGGAAGAAACCCGGTTCCGCAAGACGCTGGAACGCGGCCTTGGCCTGTTGTCGGACGCAACGACGGATCTCGTCGAGGGCGATCAGCTGAACGGCGACACCGCTTTCAAGCTCTATGATACGTTCGGTTTTCCGCTCGATCTGACGCAGGACGCGCTTCGCGCCCGCGGCATAGGTGTCGATACCGAAGCGTTCACCGCTGCCATGCAGCGCCAGAAGGCCGAGGCCCGCGCCTCATGGTCCGGTTCCGGCGACAAGGCAACGGAGACGATCTGGTACGAACTGAAGGAAAAGCTCGGCGCCACCGAATTCCTCGGTTACGACACCGAGACCGCCGAAGGCGTGGTTCAGGCCATCGTTGCCGACGGCAAGGCCGTCGAAACCGCTTCGAAGGGCGAGACAGTCCAGCTGGTGCTCAACCAGACACCGTTCTACGGCGAATCGGGCGGCCAGATGGGCGATACCGGCGTCATTTCGACCGATCACGCAAAACTGACGGTGACCGACGTGCAGAAGCGCGGCGAGGGGCTGTTCGTGCATTCCTGTATTGTTGAAGACGGCACGCTCAAGCTTGGCGACGCGGCTGCGCTCACCGTCGATCATGCCCGCCGCTCGCGCCTTCGTGCCAACCATTCCGCGACCCATCTGCTGCATGAGGCCCTACGTGAAGTGCTCGGCACCCATGTCGCCCAGAAGGGTTCGCTGGTTGCGCCCGAACGTCTGCGTTTCGACGTTTCGCATCCAAAGCCGATGTCAGCCGAAGAGCTGAAGATCGTCGAGGACATGGCCAACGAGATCATCGTGCAGAATAGCCCTGTGACGACGCGGTTGATGAGCGTCGATGACGCGATTGCCGAAGGCGCAATGGCGTTGTTTGGTGAAAAATACGGCGATGAAGTGCGTGTCGTGTCGATGGGGCAGGGTATCCATGGCGCCAAGGCCAACCGTCCTTACTCCGTTGAACTCTGCGGCGGTACCCATGTCGGCGCCACCGGCGAGATCGGCCTTGTACGGATCGTCGGTGAAAGCGCTGTCGGCGCCGGCGTTCGCCGTCTCGAAGCCTTGACTGGTGTGTCGGCGCTTGCTTACCTTAACGAGCAGGACGAGCGGGTAAAAACGCTGGCAACGACGCTGAAGGTTCAGCCCGCGGACGTTCTGACGCGCGTCGAGACGCTGATGGATGAGCGCCGCAAGCTGGAGCGTGAACTGAACGAGGCCAAGAAGAAGCTGGCGCTTGGCGGCGGCGACGCTGGCGGCTCGGCTGATCAGGTGCAGGATATCGGCGGCGTGAAATTCCTCGGCAAGGTCGTCACCGGCGTCGAGCCGAAGGACCTGAAGAGCCTCGCCGATGACGGCAAGACGAGCCTCGGCTCCGGGGTCGTCACCTTCGTTGGCGTTTCCGAAGACGGCAAGGCGAGTGCCGTGGTGGCGGTGACCGACGACCTGACATCGCGCTTCAGCGCAGTCGATCTCGTCCGCGTTGCGTCTGCAGCCCTTGGTGGCAAGGGCGGCGGCGGCCGTGCCGACATGGCGCAAGCCGGTGGCCCGGATGGCGGCAAGGCTGCGGACGCGATTGACGCGGTCGCGGCGGCGCTGGCCGGATAATCCAGCTTCCGTTTCATTGCCGATGTTTGAAAACCGGGCCGAAAGGTCCGGTTTTTCTTATGACCAATCGCTTTTTCCGTGTTGAAATGGAAGCCACCAACTCCGCAGGATTTGTCAAATCCGGATGTGGTTCTGTCTGGTTGTTCGGCTTGTATGAGGATCGGCATGAAGGAAGACAGCATCTGGGCGGTTTACGAGCAGCGTCTGCGGCGCGTATCGGCCTATATCCATGATCACCTGGATGAGGAGCTCGATCTCGATCGGCTCGCAGACATCGCCTGCCTGTCGCCGCATCACTGGCACCGGGTCTACCGGGCCGTGCACGGCGAGACGCTGGCGGCGACCGTCAAGCGGCTGAGGCTGCACCGGGCGGTAGGTGATCTGGTGGGTACCACCCTTTCTGTCGAGGAAATCGCAAGACGGACCGGCTACCCCAATCTCCAATCCTTCACCAGGATTTTCAAATCGGTGTTCGGCATGCCGCCGGCTCGCTATCGGAGACAGGGCAGCCACACGGTCTTTCAATCGGCAAACAGCAAGGGATTTGGCGAAATGTATCCTGTGACAACAAAGACGGTTTCACCGCGCGAACTGGTGGGAGTCAGCCATACCGGTTCCTACATGGGCATCGGCCGGGCTTTCGAAACTTTGGGCGGCACGCTTCAGGCGCGCCAGCTCTACCGCCAGGACATGAAGATGGTCGGCATCTATCTGGACGATCCAGAACTGGTGGCGGAGGACAAGCTTCGCGCATTCGCCTGCGTGACGGAGGGCGAGCATGTGCCGGCGGATGAGCCGCTGGTTCGAAAGCATCTGGACGGCGGCGAATATGCTGTTCTTCGCCACAAAGGGCCTTACGCCGATATGCACAAGGCTTATCATTGGCTCTATGGCACATGGTTGCCGCAATCGGGCCGGGAAGTCCGCGATACAGTGATGTTCGAGGAATATGTCAACAACCCGCGCGATGCCGCGCCGACGGAGCTGTTGACGGACATCTATCTGCCGCTGAAATAGTTGTTTTGGAGATACCCGGCAGCGAAAGGCTGCCGGGTATTGGCTTTTGTAAGCCGGCTTATGAGTTTATGGGGAGCTGTGCTTTTTTCTGCTCACCCTGGGGAAGAGGCCCCAATGCTGCAGGCCTTCCAGCACGCCATCAGCGATATCGCCGGCACTGCAGTAGATATCAGGCCTGTCCGCGGCAACGGCCTTGAGCTCCGCAAGTGCGTTGCCGACAACGATGCCCCTTGTGCCGGGAAGGTCGAACATGCTGCGGTCGTTGTTGGTATCGCCGGCGACCACGACATCGTCGTGCGACAATCCGAGCTGACGGCACAGCCAGGACAGGGCCGCGCCCTTGTCGACGCCCTTGGGTAGGATGTCGAGGTCGCGATTGCTGGAATAGACCAGACGGGCGGCAATACCGGCATTTGCCAGCCGTTCCTCGATAGCTGCCAACGTTGCTGTCTCTGCATCGAGCAGATACCAGCTTGATTTCTGCGCGTGCTGATAAACGTCGGGCTGGATGGTAATGTCAGGCATATCGGACAAGGCGCTGGCAATCCGTTCGCGGTCGAAACCGGCGCCGATGGAGCCAGAATAGAGTGCGGCGTGGGAGGGCTCTCTCTCGTGGTCGAGCATGGTGCCGACGCCGCCGATATAGATATCCGGCTTCGGCAGCGCCGTCGTGGCGATAAACGCCTTCTGGTCCTCGATCAGCCGGCCGCTGTTGAGCACCAGCAACGGCCGGTCGTCCGGGGCGAGACTGTGCCAAGTCTGACAAAACCGCGCCTCCGCATCGCTGTTTCCTGCCAGCGTCCCATCGATATCGCTGCAGAACAGCCGGACGCGCCTCAATCTCCATCCGTCCATGGTTCCGCCCATTCGTTGTCATCGATCGCCTGCGGCATCGGCCGTCCCTCGACGACGCCGATCAGTTGCTGTGCGATGCCGGTCCAGGTGAACAGGCTGCGCGCCTTATGGGCGCCCATGCGCGACAGGCGGCCATAGAGCCGCTCGTGCTTCAACGGCTTCATCATCGTGATGCCCAGGTCGTACTTGTCGAAAGGATCAGCAAACAGCGCGTGGCGGCCATAGCTGACGGCGCGGAATAACCCGCCATGAATGGTGATGATGGTGGGCGTGCCGCTTGCCATGGCCTCGATTGCCGTCATGCCAAAGGGTTCGTAGCGGCTCGACAATACGAAGATATCGGCGGCGCGGTAGAAGTCGGGCAGATCATCGTCGGCCACAAAGCCAGAAAAGACGACTTTGTCCTCCAGACCCAGCGAGGCTACACGCGCCTTCAGTTCAGCGAGAATTCCCGCCTCCTGCGGGTCCATGTTCTCGCCGCCGACGGCCAGATGCAGCCGCGCTTCCGGCTCGCGTTCGGCGAGCACCGAAAAGCCGTCGATCAGAAGGTCATAGCCCTTGTTGGTGGCAAGACGGCCCATCGCCATCACCACCTTGCCTTCGAAACCGAAACGCTGGCGGGCCATCTCGCGCGTCGCCCTGGAGACGGGGAAGAAACGGTTGTCGTCGTAGCCGGGAGGGATCATGTGCACCCGGTCGCGCGGCAGATTGTAGTCATTGACGAGCATTTCCACCTGGATCGGCGTCGTGGCAATCACCATGCTGCAGGAGCGGTAGATGATCAGTTCATGCTTGATCCGCTCGGAAAAGTTGAACTCCTTGTCGAACTCGGCAGCCTTGTCCGGATAATCCGTCTCCATCTGGCGCTTCTTCCAGAGGCCGAGCGAATGCGGCGTATGGATATGGGTGACGGCAAGCGCCTCCGACAGACGCTGTCCGGCAATACCCGCGTCCCAATAGTGGCTGTTAATCAGCGTATAGGTAAAATTGTTCTTGCGAATGAAGCGAACCGCATTTTCGCACCATTCCATCAGGTGCTTGTGGAGATATTCCTTCGCAATGAAGTCATTGCCGCCGCAGGGAATGCGGATGACGCGGACGCGGTCATCGACCTCGTCGAATTCCGGCTGTTCTTCGAACCGCCGCGTGTAGATATCGACCTGATGGCCGAGCAGCGCCAGCTTGCGGGCGAGTTCGATGACGTAGACGACCTGGCCACCGGTGTCGGCGGCGCCAAGCGGCGGTTCCGCAGCGACATATCCGTGCGTGGAAACCAGCGCGATCCGGGGAAGGTGAGCGTGGGGCTTTTCAGTGGAAACAGTCATTTATCGAGGTTCACGATCTTTTTGGGAGGTGAAGCATGCAGTGCAGCATGCAAGGGGCTCACATCGCGAACGGGCGGGGCTGAAGAAAGTTCCATAAAAAACCCGGCACGATGGCCGGGTTTGTCTGTTCGTTGCGCTGCGGCTGCTTAGGCAGCCATTGCCTTGCGCAGGTTCTCGTCGATCTTGTCGAGGAAACCGGTGGTCGAGAGCCATGGTTGGTCGGGGCCGATCAGCAGGGCCAGATCCTTGGTCATGAAGCCGCTTTCGACCGTGTCGACGCAGACCTTTTCCAGCGTGTCGGAGAACTTTGCCAACTCAGTGTTGTTGTCGAGCTTGGCGCGGTGAGCAAGACCACGCGTCCAGGCGAAGATAGAGGCGATCGAGTTGGTCGAGGTTTCCTCGCCCTTCTGGTGCTGGCGGTAGTGACGGGTGACCGTGCCGTGAGCGGCTTCGGCTTCGACCGTCTGGCCATCCGGCGTCATCAGAACCGAGGTCATCAGGCCGAGCGAGCCGAAGCCCTGGGCGACGATATCGGACTGGACGTCGCCGTCATAGTTCTTGCAGGCCCAGACATAGCCACCGGACCACTTGAGCGCCGAGGCGACCATGTCGTCGATCAGGCGGTGTTCGTACCAGATCTTGGCTTCCTTGAACTTGTCGGCAAATTCGGCTTCGAAGACAGCCTGGAAGATATCCTTGAAGCGGCCGTCATAAACCTTGAGGATGGTGTTCTTGGTCGACAGATAGACCGGAACGCCGCGCTGCAGGCCGTAGTTCAGCGATGCGCGGGCGAAATCGGTGATCGATTCGTCGAGGTTGTACATGCCCATGGCAACGCCGGCTGCCGGTGCATCGTAAACTTCATGTTCGATTTCCGTGCCGTCGTCGCCGACGAACTTCATCGTCAGCTTGCCCTTGCCGGGAAACTTGAAGTCAGTGGCGCGGTACTGGTCGCCGAAAGCGTGACGGCCGACGATGATCGGCTTGGTCCAGCCGGGAACGAGCCGCGGGACGTTCTTGCAGATGATCGGTTCGCGGAAGATGACGCCGCCCAGAATGTTGCGGATCGTGCCGTTCGGCGACTTCCACATCTTCTTCAGGCCGAATTCCTCGACGCGCTGCTCGTCAGGCGTAATGGTCGCGCACTTGACGCCGACGCCGTGCTTCTTGATGGCGTTGGCGCTGTCGATCGTTACCTGATCGTTCGTCGCATCGCGATTTTCCATGCCAAGGTCGTAATATTCCAGATCGATATCCAGATAGGGATGGATCAGCTTTTCCTTGATGAACTGCCAGATGATGCGGGTCATTTCATCG
>Ga0247813_10001390_pt1 | contig 18589 bp, 17 predicted proteins | sample UWRJL169409C1_FD_180719 | JGI IMG/M metagenome (GOLD analysis project Ga0247813, IMG submission 180719) | Plant litter microbial communities from Arlington Agricultural Research Station in Wisconsin, United States - UWRJ-L169-409C-1 | ecosystem: Environmental > Terrestrial > Plant litter >... | reverse complement strand
TTCGTCAACATTGACGAAAAGGGAAGTATTGATTACACTCATTTGGAAGAACTCTTACAAAATAACGATCGAACCTTTGTATCCCTAATGCATGCCAATAATGAATTGGGTACCTTAACCGATATGGAAAAGGTTGGAGATATATGTGAAAAGTACAATGCTATCTATCATGCCGATACGGTGCAAACCATGGGGCATTACGTACACGATGTACGCAAACTTAAGGCACATTTTATCGTATGCGCAGCACATAAATTGCATGGGCCAAAAGGAGTTGGTTTTTTATTTGTGAATAGTAACATTAAAATTGCGCCAATGATTTATGGTGGTGCACAAGAACGGAACATGCGCGGTGGAACGGAAAATGTATATGGAATCGTAGGCTTGTCTAAAGCCCTCGAAATTGCTTATGCAGAAATGGAATCGCATCAAACGTATATACAAGAGTTGAAGGATTATTTAAAAGCACAGCTAATAGCAGAAATTCCAGGTATTGCTTTTAACGGCGAAACCGAAGCAGACAAAAGTTTATATACGGTGTTAAATGTTTCATTCCCTGAAATGGATATGGCCGATATGTTGTTGTTTAACTTAGATATTAACGGTATTTGCGCCTCAGGCGGAAGTGCATGCTCGTCTGGCTCTAACATTGGATCGCATGTGCTAAATGGCATTAATGCAGATCCAAATCGCCCATCGGTGCGTTTTTCTTTTAGTAAATATACCACTAAAGAAGATTTAGATTATGTGATGGAGAAGGTGAAGATGGTAGTGAAGCAAAATGCATTGGCCTAAGGATAAAAAGAAAAAAATAGAACAATCCGTTTTTACTGTTGTTATTTAGTTACCTATCACTAAAAGCAACGATTATGGAAACGAATAATGAAAAGGACCGTAAAGTAGTTAAGGACGCAACGGTAACGGATACAGAACAAGAAACTCCCAGAAATGAGGAGAATATGGAGAAGAATTCTTCATCCAAGGTAACTGGTAATTTTGTGAAAAAGCACGGCCGTACGAGTAATGCATTTGGCACTGGTCATGAACCTGGAACAATTCCAGGAGGAAACATGTAAAACAGAATTAATAATTTATTAAATTTAAACCACGATATTCCTCGTGGTTTTTTAATTTTCTTATCATGCAAAGAAGACAATTCGTTCAACACTCCGCCTTCGCATTGGCGCTGCTTGCTTTTTATAAATCAAATGCTTTTGCTCAAAATCCATTTGCTTACCAGTTTAAAGCGCTGCGTAATGATGTAGGTATTTTTACCGAACAAGGAGGTACTATTGCATGGTTGAATGGAACGAGTGGGTTTGTAGTAGTTGATTCTCAATTTCCAGCTTCAGCGCCTCATGTAATCGAGGAGCTTAAAAAATTAGGCGAAAAGCCATTTAAATACCTATTGAATACCCACCATCATGGCGATCATACCGCGGGTAATATTGCCTTCAAAGACTTGGCAGAGCATGTGGTGGCACATCAAAATTCGCTAGTCAATCAGAAACTCGCTGCTGAGAAAGCGAAAAATGAAGCGCAACAACTTTACCCAGATGTGACCTTCGGAAAAGGTTGGAAAGCGCCAGTGGGCAAAGAGAAAATAAGTGCGTACTATTATGGTTCTGGTCACACCAATGGCGATGTGGTGTATCATTTCGAAAATGCAAATATTGTACACGTTGGCGATTTGGTATTTAACCGTCGTTTTCCCTATATCGATCAAGCAAATGGTGCACATATAGGTAATTGGATCACTGCTTTAGATAAAATCTATAACCAATTCGATAAAGATACTATTGTGATCACCGGACATAGTTTAGATCCAGAAAAAGTGACAGGAGACAAGGAGAATGTTAAAGCTTTTCAAAACTACTTAGAAAGTTTAATGGCATTCGTTAAAAAAGAAATCCAAGCGGGTAAAACCAAAGAAGATATTTTAAAGGCTACGACCATTCCTGGGGCTCCGGAGTGGCAAGGCGATGGCATTGTAAGAAGTTTAACTGCAGCGTATACCGAACTTACAACTGGATAGGATAATTTATAAACGTTATAAATTTAAAATAAATGTTGGTTAAGCTATTAAATGTCAATTAGGTAAAGCAATATCGGCTATATTTGCTGAATTCTAATCCAATTCTTATGGATGATTTTTTAGCAGCCCGCTCACAAATGGCCCTTTCTCTGGGGTTTCATATTATTTACGCTTGTATCGGAATGGTAATGCCTTTTTTTATGGCTGTTTCCCATTACAAATGGCTTAAAACGAATAATGAGGTTTATAAGCACATCACCAAAGCTTGGAGTAAAGGCGTAGCGATTTTTTTTGCAACGGGTGCGGTTTCTGGTACCATGTTATCTTTTGAACTCGGGCTTCTTTGGCCAAAATTTATGGAACATGCTGGACCAATATTCGGGATGCCATTTTCATTAGAAGGTACTGCCTTTTTCATTGAAGCGATAGCGCTGGGCTTTTTTTTGTATGGCTGGAATAAATTAAATAAGTGGTTTCATTGGTTCACTGGGGTAATTGTTGGTGTTAGCGGATTAGCATCGGGTATTTTAGTAGTAGCTGCTAATGCGTGGATGAATAGCCCAGCAGGCTTTGATTTCGTGAATGGAACCTATGTAAATATCGATCCCATTGCAGCGATGTTTAATAAGGCGTGGTTTACACAGGCTCTTCACATGTGTTTGGCGGCTTTTACGGCTACTGGTTTTGCCGTAGCCGGTGTTCATGCCTTAATGATTTTAAAAAAACAGCATCAAGATTTTCATTACAAATCGTTTAAAATTGCGGCAGGCTTTGCCATTGTTTGCGCATTATTACAACCTATAAGCGGAGATATATCTGCCAAAGATGTAGCAAAAAGACAACCAGCAAAATTAGCTGCAATGGAAGCGCTATATCATACTCAAAAGCCAGCTCCATTAGTAATAGGGGGTATAGTTGATGAAAAGAAAAAGGAAGTAAGCTTGGCGATTGAAATTCCCGGTGCATTAAGCTTTTTAGCACACGGCGATTTTAAAACGGAAGTGAAAGGGCTCGATCAAATCCCTGAAAATGAACATCCGCCAGTGGCGATCACTCATTATGCCTTTCAAATAATGGTGGGTATAGGAAGTGTATTGGTACTGATTTCATTAGTTTATGCGGTAATGCTCATCAGAAAAAAGAAAATATTGGAGCATAAGTGGATGTTAAAATTATTTGTGGTTGCGATACCGCTTGGTTATATCGCATTAGAAGCCGGATGGGTGGTTACAGAGGTTGGTAGGCAGCCCTGGATAATTTATGGCATCATGCGCACTAAAGATGCAGTTACGCCAATGCCTGGCATCGCATGGTCGTTTTACCTATTTTCAGCAATTTATGCTTCCTTAAGCGTGATTGTAATTTTTCTCCTCTACCGACAGATAAAAATGGTGCCTATTTTATATGGTACATCAGAAAATTTAACTTCAAAATCAACCAACTAGTTATGGAATTTGTAGTCATATCTTTTTTATGTTTGGCCATTCTGCTTTATTTTTTATTAGGAGGTGCGGACTTCGGCGCAGGGATTATAGAGCTTTTTACCTCATCAAAAAATAGAAGTAAAACAAGAAAAACGATGTATCATGCTATTGGACCCGTTTGGGAAGCCAACCACATGTGGCTGATTATTGCCATTGTAATTCTATTTGTGGCTTTCCCGAAAATCTATACCACCATGTCGGTTCATCTGCATATTCCATTGGTAATTATGTTAATAGGGAGTATTGCCAGGGGAACAGCCTTTGTATTCAGGCACTATGATGCGATAAAAGATCAGATGCAAGAAGTCTACAATAAGATTTTTATTTACTCAAGTTTTATCACTCCGCTGTTTTTGGGCATTATAGCCGGTAGTGTTTTGTCGGGTAAGATTGATACGGAAGCAAATACGTTTGCTAGCGCCTACATTTTTAGCTGGTTAAGCTGGTTTTCTATTGCGGTAGGACTTTTTACCGTTGCTTTATGTGGTTTCTTGGCTGCTATTTATTTAATAGGTGAGAGCAAGGCTGATGAAGATCAGCGGCGATTTATAAAAAAGGCTAAATTTATGAATATGGCTGCTGTATTTTTAGGGATGTTAGTTTTTACAGCTGCACAGGTAGAAGAAGTTCCTTTACTAAATTGGGTGTTTAAAGATGCAGTTGGATTAACGGCAGTTAGTTTGGCAAGTTTATCGCTTATTTTACTCTGGTATCTTTTAGTAAAGGGAAAAACAAAAGTGTTGAGAATTTTAGCAGGCTTTCAAGTTACCATGATCCTATTGGCGATAAGCTATGCACATTTTCCTAATTTTATCCGATTTAAAAACGGTAGTACACTTTCTCTATACGAAAGTATTGCACCGGTAAAGACAGTAGAGAGTTTGGGTTGGGCATTGCTTTTAGGTAGTGTACTTATACTACCATTTTTAGGCTATTTATTTTATAAGTTCCAACAGAAGGAAGAGTGATTTTTCGATTAGAACTTATATTTTCCCACCTAGTTTTTCATCATTTTTAAGAAAGTGGCCAGTTTGGCTTTCATTTGTCTTCTGTCTACGATAAAGTCTAAGAAACCATGTTCCAGAACGAATTCTGAGGTTTGAAAACCTTTTGGCAGGTCTTTTTTAATCGTTTCTTTAATTACTCGTGGACCAGCAAATCCGATTAATGCTCCAGGCTCAGCAATATTGATATCACCTAGCATCGCATAGGATGCCGTAACACCACCAGTAGTTGGATCGGTTAATAAAGAGATGTATGGAACTTTAGCTTGGGCCAATAGGGCTAGTTTTGCTGAAGTTTTAGCCATTTGCATCAAAGAAAATGCCGCTTCCATCATCCTAGCTCCACCTGATTTGGAAATCATTAAAAATGGAACCTTGTTTTTGATGCTGTAATCGATAGATCTTGCAATTTTTTCACCAACAACAGAACCCATAGATCCGCCAATAAAGGCAAAATCCATACACGCGACCATTAAAGGTTGGCCATCTACTTTGCCATGCGCAGCACGGATTGCATCTTTTAAGCCAGTTTTAGCTTGGCTCTCCACAATTCTTTCTGTGTAGGGTTTATTGTCGTTAAAGTTTAATGGGTCACCTGAAGTTAAATTAGCAAACAGTTCAGTAAATTGGTTATTGTCGAATAGGACCTCGAAATACTCTTTAGAGCCCACGCGTAAATGATAATCGCAGTAATGGCAAACGTATTTGTTCTCAATTAAATCGGCACTGTGTAATGCTTTTTTACAATTCGGACATTTGTTCCACAACCCATCAGGAGCTTCTTTCTTTTCTTCTGTTGTAGTACTGATACCTTTTTTTTCTCTCTTAAACCAAGCCATATTTCTTTTAAAAAATGCGAGTACAAAGAAACGAAAAAATATTTAACAATAACACTTGTTTTATGAGAAGTAAAAGATAGACATGGATAGGCATATTGTAAAATATACACTTAGGCTAATGTTGTGAAATTTACCTGATTAAAGCTGGTTTTTCACGATTTTTTTTTAACTTCGAAAATCAAATCTAGATAAAAATGAGTTTAAAAGGATATAAAGGCGTAATTTACGGAGCTGCTGTACAAGAATTATTTGAGCAAGCTAAAAAACATCAATTTGCATTACCAGCAGTAAACGTAACGGGAACCAACACCGTTAATGCAGTAATGGAAACAGCAAAGGCGGTAAATTCGCCAGTCATGATTCAACTTTCTAATGGCGGAGCCCAGTTTTACGCAGGTAAAACACTAAATAACGATAATTTAAATGCTTGCATTTTGGGTGCAGTTTCTGCTGCAAAACACGTTCACTTATTAGCAGAGCACTATGGCGTTGCCGTAGTTTTGCACACGGATCATGCCGCTAAAAAGTTATTGCCGTGGATTGATGGCTTGCTAAGCCATGGTGAGAAGTTCTTTGCTGAAACTGGAAAACCTTTATTTTCATCGCATATGCTCGATCTTTCGGAAGAACCGATTGAAGAGAATATGGAAATTTGTGTGGAGTACTTTAAACGCATGAATAAAATGGGTATGACCATCGAAATCGAGTTGGGTGTTACTGGAGGTGAAGAAGATGGGGTAGACAATAGTGATGTGGATAGCTCTAAGCTATATACTCAGCCTTCTGAAGTAGCTTTTGCTTACGAAGAATTAAGTAAGGTAAGCGATCGTTTTACCATTGCGGCAGCTTTTGGAAATGTACACGGCGTATATAAGCCAGGAAATGTAAAATTACAACCGGTAATTTTAAAAAATTCACAAGATTTTGTAAAAGATAAATTCAGCTTAAGTGCCGAGAAACCAATCAATTTTGTGTTCCACGGTGGTTCTGGTTCATCTCAAGAAGAGATTAGAGAGGCCATTTCTTATGGAGCAATTAAAATGAATATCGATACCGATATGCAGTGGGCGTTTTGGGAAGGTATATTGGCTTATTATCAAAAAAATGAACCGTATTTGCAAGGTCAAATTGGTAATCCTGATGGAGAAGATAAGCCCAATAAAAAATATTACGATCCAAGAGTGTGGTTAAGAAAAGGTGAGGAAGAGTTTGTCAAACGCTTAACCGTGGCTTTCGAGGATTTGAATTGTATCAATGCAAATGATAAGTTATAACTAGCATACTAAACATACTATCGTAAAGAAACGCCATAGGTTTAAAACTTATGGCGTTTTTGCGTGTTTAATGTTTATATTTAGTTGAATTAATCTAACCATTAAAATCTAAATATACTGATGAAACCGACTAGAAAAAGTGGCTTGTTTGAACGTTTTGCAAACGAAGCAACGAAATTTACAGGCAGCTCTCCAGCGTTTATTGGAGCAGCAGCAATTGTTGTACTTTGGGCAGTAACGGGGCCAGTTTTCGATTATTCTGAAACCTGGCAGTTGGTCATTAATACTGGAACTACCATTATCACTTTCTTGATGGTTTTTTTAATTCAAAAAGCGCAAAATAAAGATGGAAAAGCTATACAATTAAAATTGAATGAATTAATAGCGGCTCACGAACGTGCGAGTAATCGGATGGTTGATATTGAAGATTTAACAGAGGCTGAACTTGATCAGTTGCACAAATTTTATGTGACTTTATCCAGATTAGCAAAAAAAGAAAATGACATTCACTGTTCGCATTCTATAGATGCTGCAGAAGAAATAAATGAATTGAAAAGTAAACATAGTAAGAAAAATAAAATATAGTTATGGATATTCTTCACGTACAAAAGGCAGTAAGCAAGGAAGATTTGGAAAAAGTATTTTCCATTCGAAAAATTGTATTTGTTGACGAACAAAAGTGTCCTCCTGAAATTGAATGGGCTAATGAAGAGGAGTCCACTCACTTCTTGGCGATTTCGGATCATCAACCTTGTGGTGCCTGCCGATGGCGCAAAACTGAAAAAGGGTATAAGTTAGAGCGCTTCGCTGTTTTGAAAGAATTTAGAGGACAGGGGATAGGAAGGGCTTTAATAGCCACTGCTTTAGATGATTTACCAGAAGATGCAGATTATATTTATTTGAATGCTCAATTAGATGCCATGAGCTTGTATGCTAAATTTGGCTTTATTGCCGAAGGTGATCAATTTGAAGAAGCCGGCATTCAGCACTTTAGAATGGTGAAGTCGTTGTAGTAGTAGATTTTAATGGGGTTAATTTGAAGTTAGCTAACCCACTTTTTTCTGCCATCTTTTTTTCAATGGCCGATATACTACGAGGTGCAAAATTAGAAAGCAATTCATAGCCATCCTGAGTAATCAACACATCATCCTCTATACGAACAGCCATGCCCCACCATTTTTTGTCGCAATCGCTATTTGGTGCGATATAAATGCCCGGTTCAATTGTAATGACCATATCTTTCAGCAATGTTCTTGAACTGCTGCGGTCGTGCACATCCATTCCAATATGATGACTTAGCCCGTGTGTGTAATACTTTCTATAGTCTTTTTTATCTTTGATGATGCCTAATTGTAATAGCCGTTCTGAAATTACGACGTTAGCGGCCTCTCCAGCTTTTGCAGACGTAGAGCCATCTTTTAAGGTCTTAAATGCAGCTTCCTGAGCATCGTATACAATTTGATAGATTAATTTTTCGTCGGCAGTAAACTTACCACTGGCAGGAATGGTGCGGGTAACATCGGCTGTGTAACCATGATATTCTGCCCCAACATCCATTAAGATGAGTGTATTTCCAACCTTAGTTTTAGTATTGGTTACGTAATGCAAGATGCATCCATTCTCTCCGGCACCGACGATAGATCCATATCCCACATTTTCTGCTCCGTATTTTTTATGTACAAATTCATGTAATCCTTGTATTTCAAGCTCGCTCATATTCGCATGGGCAGCTTTCATCACTTCATTTTGTCCTTCGCAAGAGATTTCTATTGATTTGCGCAACATTACAATTTCTTCCGGGGTTTTAATTTGCCTTAGCTGGCCAGTGAGTGTATTGTATGTTCTTTTAGCCGCACTGATCTCGGTGAGGTTATTTAAAGAAACATTTGCTTTCTTAACGAATGAGGCTACCAATCCGGCTAGGGAAGGAGACTCAGTGGATGCCATCACTAATTCGGGCGGCAGACTGTAAATGATATTTTTGAATTTAGAAAAGTCTAAAGCATAGTCTTTAAAATCGCTACCATTGAAAGACATGTTCATCCCCAACTTTTCTTTTGCACCTTCAACACCTAAACGCTTACCCGTCCAACTTTCTTGTTGAGGATTTCTTTTTTGAACAAAAAATAGCGAAGTAAAGGAATTACCGGTAGCATCAGTTTGCGCATCTTTAAAGATGAAAAGAACCGCATCTGGTTCTTTATATCCAGTAAAATAATAAAGATCGGGGTTTTGATGATACAAATAATCTACATCATTCGAAAAATTACGAGTAGGGTAGGCAAATATGGCCATTACACTTCCTTCTGGCAAAATTTTGCGCAGTGCCTCTCTTCTCCCTGCATGAAATTCTTTCGTGAAATAATCTTTAGGCTCATCATCTTGTGCAAATGCTGTTTGGCTGATAAGCACTATTACCAATAATTTCAGTAGATTTTTCATCGTGTTAATTTAACTTAGCGCCTTAAATATATATAATTCAACGCTATATAAAAATCTTTTGAGCAAATGATAAGGATTCATGCCATTTATCCAGTTTAATATTTAGTTTTTCACCGCTACTTTCTAAAAAGTAAATCAAGTCTTCAGTTGCTAAATTTCCAGTAAGGTCGTCAGCAGCCATCGGACAGCCGCCAAATCCCTTTAAGGCACTATCAAAACGTTTACATCCAGCTCGATAAGCCGCTTCAATCTTTTCAAACCGGGTGTCGGGTGTACTGTGCAAATGAACGCCAATCTCAATACTGCTAAATTTTCTAATTAGTGCCGGTAAAATGCTGGCAATCTTTTCAGGCGTAGAAACCCCGGTAGTATCTGCAACTGAAATTATTTTAACTCCTTTACTCACCAACTCATCCGCCCATTTTTCTACAATTTCAATGTTCCATTCATCTCCATACGGATTTCCAAAACCCATCGATAGATAAACAACGGCGATTTTATCGTGCTGATCACATAATTCGAGCATTTCTTCTACCGTATTTAACGATTGCTTAATGCTGGAATTGGTATTGCGTTGCTGGAAAGTCTCTGATATAGAGAAAGGAAAACCAAGATAAGTTATCGTTTTGTGTTTTATTGCCTCTTGTACCCCTCTTAAATTGGCTACAATGGCAAGTAGTTTTGTTTGAGTAGTGCTGAGATCTAGCTTTTCAAGTACTTGGGCTGTATCTCTCAATTGAGGGATGGCTTTCGGAGAAACAAAACTCCCAAAATCAATGGTGTCAAAGCCAACTTGTAGCAATAGATTTATATAGGCAGCTTTAAGTTCGGTTGGTATAAAATGATGTAAGCCTTGCATTGCATCACGTGGGCATTCTATTAATTTCATTTTCAAGTGTATCAGACAATAGACTTTTCGACTTCTGGCTTTGGGTTATGAACTCTCTGAAAGGGCCTGATTATCAATCTGGTTCCTCTATCGTAACTAAAATAACTCCACACCCAATTTACAAATACTACGAGTTTATTTCTGAAGCCAACTAAAGTCATCAAATGAACAAACATCCATGTAAACCAAGCAAATATACCTTGGAAATGAATTTTATTAATATCAACTACCGCTCTATTTCTTCCAACAGTAGCCATAGCACCTTTATCAAAATACTTAAAATCTTCTGTAGGCTGTGCAGTGATCAAGTTCATTAAGTTTTTGGCTAAAAGCTTTCCTTGTTGAATAGCTGCGGGAGCCACACCAGGATGGCCATTCGGTGTCTCATCCGTAATCATTGCCGCTACATCACCAATCGCATATATGTTCTGATAACATTCCACGCGATTGATGCGGTCAACTTTTAAACGATTTCCTCTTACCGTGCACTCTGGTTTTAACCCGTCGAGTACAACCCCTTTAACACCTGCACTCCAGATTACGGTCGACGATAAAATTGATCGGCCATCTAGTAAAGAGATGAGATGGCCATCATAAGATTTTACTCTGGCATCCGTGTACACAGTTACACCAAGTTCTTCTAAGAACTCTTTAGACTTTACTTGTGATTGTTTAGACATCGGTCCGAGCAATTCTGGAGAACCTTCAATTAAATAGATATTTACTTTATCAAGGTCTAATTCAGGATAATCATTTTTGAGTACGTGTTTTTTGAGCTCTGCAATAGCACCGGCAGTTTCTACGCCCGTTGGGCCACCACCAACAATCACAAAATTCAGCAATTTGGATTGGCTATCTTCATCTTCCGCAATAAGTGCAGCCTCTAAGTTTTGTAGAATCAAACTTCGAAGATTAAGGGCCTCTGGTATAGACTTCATTGGCATAGCATTCTGCTCAATTTCGACTTGTCCAAAAAAATTACTGGTCGAACCTGTTGCGATGACTAAATGATCATACGGGATTTCTCCAATTGTGGTAATTAATTTATTTTCTTCTGGAATTACCCTTTCCACCTCTGTTACGCGAAATTTGAGGTTTTTTTGTCCTTTAAATATTTTTCGAATAGGAAAAGCAATAGAATCCGCTTCTAATCCGCCAGTTGCTACTTGGTAAAGCAAGGGCTGAAAAGTGTGATAATTATGTTTATCTAAGATGGTCACATCAACATCTTTGTTTCGAAGCTTTTTGGCTAACTCTATGCCTCCAAAGCCTCCTCCAACAATAACAATTTTCTGTTTCATACTTGATAAACTCATTTTCTTGTATTTATGTTTAGCAAATATAGGAAGTTAACAACTGATCAGCGTTAAACTGGCTTAAGAAAAGACAGGAATCAAAAAATCCTACTATTTGGACAAAATTTTAAAGTTTGTCTAATAGTAGGATTATATGAATAAAGAAGTTACTTATTTAACTGCTTTTGTCCCTTCGTTCTTTGATAAATCAATTACAATAGGAGTTGAGATACAAAGTGAAGAATATGTACCAATGATACGACCGATCAATAACGCAAATATAAATCCTCTGATGCTATCACCTCCAAAGATGAAAATAACTAATAGTACGAAGAATACGGTTAATGAAGTTAGGATAGTACGACTTAAGGTACTATTCAATGCAAAATTAATTAAGGTATTACGCTCTTCGCCATATACATCTACCTTACCTTGCTCGCCTAATTTCTCACGGATACGGTCAAATACAACTACCGTCTCTGTCATCGTGTAGCCCATTACCGTTAAAATTGCCGCGATAAAATCTTGACCAATTTCTAAAGAGAATGGCAACATGCCGTCTAGGATAGTGTAAGCAGATAATACCAATAGCACGTCATGGAATAATGCGATAACTGCACCTAATCCATACTGCCATTTTCTGAAACGAACTAAGATATAGATGAACATCACAATACAGGAGAATAAAATAGCTCCATAAGCTCCGTAAACAATGTCGCTAGCCACAATAGGGGTTACCTTTGCACCACCTTCGTGTGTGTATTTAACACCTGTAGTTGCTAAACCTTTATTTAACACTTCCTCCACAACTTTATCCGCATTCTCTGCCTGATCTAAGATATGATAAGTGGTAGTGATTTTTAATTCGCTGGCAGAACCTGCGGTTACTACTTGCGTTTCTTCTTCAGCTCCAAATACACCTTCTAATTTGCTTTTTACATCTTCGGTATCCATCGGCTTTTCGAAGTGAACAATATATGTTCTACCCCCTTTAAAGTCGATACCTAAATTTAAACCACCATTTTTAATATAGAAACCGATACCTAAAACGATGATTGCTGTAGAAATACCATAATACAATTTTCTATGTCCAACAAAGTTGAAGGCAATATTCTTAAATGCATTTCTAGTTACACTGTTATCGAAAGAGATGTTTGCTTTTCTCGCTAATAAACCTTCAAATACTAAGCGTGAAATTAACACAGCCGCAAATAATGAAGTTGCAATACCAACACACAAAGTAGTAGCAAAGCCTTGTACAGGTCCTGTACCAAACACGAACAAAATAATACCTAAGATAAAGATTGTAACGTTCGAGTCGATAATGGATGACATGGCATGTTTAAAACCTTCCTTAATCGCTACCGCTGTATTTTTGCCTTGGGCAAGCTCTTCACGTACACGTTCAAAGATCAAGATATTTGCATCCACGGATAAGCCAATGGTTAATACGATACCAGCAATACCAGGTAAGGTTAAGACAGCACCGAAGGCGGCCAACACACCCATGATAAAGAATACGTTAATTACCAAGGCTAGGTTGGCAACCCATCCTGCTTTGTTATAATAAAGCGCCATGAACGCTAAAATTACAATGAACGCAATTACAAAAGACGACAGTCCACTATCAATGGCTTCTTGGCCTAAAGATGGACCTACCACGAAGTCAGAAACGATACGTGCAGGAGCTGGTAATTTACCAGCCTTTAAAATATTTGCTAAATCTTTAGTGTCTTCTAACGAAAAGCTACCAGAGATAGACGAAACGCCATTTGGAATTTCATTCTGAACCGTAGGTGCAGAGTATACCGTGTTATCTAGAACAATAGCTATTGCTTTTTTATTTTGAGGATCAGCAGCGGCTTCTGCAGTAATTTTTTTCCATTTTGCAGCACCATCACTGGTCATGTACATGGTTACTTCAGGTTGGTTTCTCTGGTCGTAACTTTGCATCGCATTAGATACCGATTCGCCACCTAAGTCAGGTCTTCCATCTAAAGAAGTTACTTTAATTGCATATAACTCAAAGATCTTACCTTCCATTGGTTTTAATCCCCACATAAATTTCAGGGTTCCTGGAACTAATGGTCTAATTTCTGATCTTGCCAATAAGGCATTTACCTTAGCCGTATCTTTTTGTGCAGCCCAAGCAACAACAGGTCCAGGACGTAATGCCGGCCCGTTTTCTCCCTGATAAGTAGGAATGCTTAAAATACTGAATAAAGGATTGTTTTTAAGTGCATCTTTTTTAGCGGCAGTGGTATCGGTTGCTTTTTTAGCATTGGTTAACCCAGCTAACTTACCGTCTTTTTTAGTTGTATCTGCACCAGCTGTAGCAGTAGTGGTGGTATCTTTAAGCGTAACAGCTAAAGTCTTATTAATATTTTCTAGGATACCTACAACCTCTTGGTTTTGGTAAACTTGCCAAAACTGTAGTTCTGCAGATCCTTGTAAGAGCTTACGTACGCGTTCTTTGTCTTGAACTCCCGGCATCTCAATAAAGATTCTATTTGAACCTTCTTGTTTTTGCATGTTCGGGCTTACAACTCCAAATCCGTCGATACGACTACGTAAAATAGTAAATGAACGATCAATTGCGCTATTTCCCTCTTTCGACAAGAAATTTTTCACGTCAGAATTACTAGCATTTGCTTTTAGTTGTTGAGCATTATCTTGAGTTGAAAAGAAATCTGCTAATTTTCCAGTTGGTGCAAGTTTTTCGTATTCGCTAACAAATAAGGCAATGAAGTCTCTACCGCCAGCATTCATTTGTTTCTGAGCGTTGGCCAAGGCTTGATTAAAATTGGCGTCGGATGGGTTGTTGGCTAACGATTTGGTCAACTCCGCTAAAGAGATTTCCATAGTTACGTTCATTCCACCTTTCAAATCAAGACCAAGGTTAATTTCTTTTCCTTTTACTTGTTGGTACGTTAAGCCTAATCCAGGATAAACTGGGACAGAAGCCATCGAATCCAAATATGCTTTTTCCTTAACCAAATCGCCTTTGGCAAACTCTTTGGCGTTCTTTTCTACATTATAAGTAACTAGATTAAACGAGAGTGAATACAGACAGACAATACCTAAAAGTATCGCCATAAACTTAATAAAACCTTTACCTTGCATTTTTTGTTATATAATTATTTGTATCGTGTACTGTTTTTGAACAAGTCGGCAAATCTAATTAATTTTTTAAATAATAAGACTTCTTATTGTAATTTTATCGAGTTGAGGGGTAAAATATATTTTTAGTCCTTTTCTTCTCTGATCTATCCAATCCGCTGCAACGTTGAAAAGGTGTAAGCTATATTATTTTTTTCGTCTGGCAGATAAGTAGTGGAATCGATTTCTTTCCAAACCAGCGGATCTAATTTAGGAAAAAAAGCATCGGCCTCATAGTGTTCGTGAACGGTGGTTAGATGGATTAGCCTAGCAAGGGCTATAGCTTGTAGATAAATCTCTGCACCGCCAATAATAAATGCATCCTCATCTTCTTTGCAAAGATGAATCGCCTCTTTCAAACTATTTACAACTTCAACGCCCTCAATTGTCAAATTAGTGCTTCTCGTGATTACGATACTCCTCCGATTAGGAAGCGGCTTGCCGATTGAATCGTAAGTTTTACGGCCCATAATGATGGTGTGGCCCGTAGTAATTTGTTTGAAATGTTTAAGATCGGCAGGTAAATGCCAAAGAAGCTGATTGTTTTTACCGATTGCATTATTCTCGGAAATGGCTACTATGATAGATAAGTTGTTCATACTGCTACAATCCCCTTAATGTGAGGATGCGGATCGTACGCTTCCAGCGTGAAATCTTCGAACTTATAGTCAAATATGTTCTTCACTTCTGGATTAATTTTCATTTTTGGTAAAGCTTTTGCAGTTCTGCTTAATTGTAGATGAGCTTGTTCGATATGATTATTGTATAGATGAGCATCTCCAAGGGTATGCACAAAATCACCATATGCCAATCCACAAACTTGTGCAACCATCATGGTTAGTAAGGCATAGGAAGCAATATTAAACGGCACACCTAAAAAAATATCCGCACTGCGCTGATATAACTGGCAACTTAACTTCCCATCTGCTACATAAAATTGAAAAAAAGCATGACAAGGTGGTAGGGCCATATTTTCAATTTCGGCTACATTCCAGGCAGAGACAATTATTCTCCTTGAGTCTGGATTATTTTTTATGGTATTGATAATCTGAGTAATTTGGTCAATCTTTTCCCCGTCGGGTTTAGGCCATGAACGCCATTGGGAACCATAAACAGGCCCTAGATTTCCATCTTCATCTGCCCATTCATCCCAAATGCGTACGCCATTATCTTTAAGGTACTTGATATTGGTATCCCCACTCAAAAACCAGATCAACTCGTGTATAATCGACTTTAAATGAAGTTTTTTAGTGGTTACCATCGGAAACCCATCCTGAAGATTAAAACGCATCTGGTGGCCAAAAACACTAATGGTTCCTGTACCGGTGCGGTCATGTTTCTGTGTGCCGTGATCGAGCACGTGCTGCATTAAATCTAAATACTGTTTCATCCAATTAATCCTCTCACAAAACTAAAAAAAAATATGAGGTCGTGCTTCAAGTTTTTTCAACATTCGGAGAGAAGCAGGGGTGTGAAAGATAACTTTTTCTTTGTGAAAAACTTTACGTTCTTTGCGTAACAATAAATCGATATGCAAAAAAGGTTCCTCACCTTAGTTTTTCTTTTATTTTTAGCTGCTCCTATATTCGGACAATCGGTGCTGGCTTTGAAATTAGTGGAGGCTTCAATTGCTTTAACTAAACAAAAAGTGGTCTATGATCCCGCCTATTTTAGCATTCCGTATCCTAATGGGGATGTGCCGCCTGGTAAAGGAGTTTGCACGGACGTAGTGATCAGGGCTTATCGCAAGGGTTTGCAAATAGATCTGCAAAAAGAGGTGTACTTGGATATGAAACCCAATTTTGACCGCTATCCTAAAAATTGGGGCCGTAAAACCACAGATCGAAATATTGATCATAGAAGGGTTTATAATTTAATGGTTTTCTTTAAGCGTAAAGGAAAAGTAAAGGAAATTAGTACTGCTCCAGCCGATTACCTTCCCGGGGATTTGGTTTGCTGGAACTTAGGCGGAAATATAACTCACATCGGCATAGTCATCAATAGAAAATCGGCCGATGGTAAAAGAAACTTGATTGTTCATAATATCGGTGCTGGTCAAGTCATCGAAGATTGCTTGTTTGCCTGGAAAATAATCGGTCATTACCAATATAAAATATAATGCTAACGTTTGCAAACGCGAAGATTAATTTAGGGCTTAACCTGGTCGGAAAACGATCGGATGGTTACCATAACATAGAAACTATTTTTTATCCCTTACAGATAAGAGATGTACTGGAGCTGGTAGATGCGGAAGAGGTAAGTTGTGTAACCAAGGGGATAGCAATTCCTGGTGATGATCAAGATAATATCTGCTTACAAGCTTTTAGACAGCTTCAGGGTGATTTTAATTTGCCTAATCAACAAATTATTTTATTGAAAAATATCCCGGTCGGAGCAGGTTTAGGTGGAGGATCGGCCGATGCGGCATTTTTAATAAAATTGATCAATGAAAAATTTAATTTAGGTTTAACTATACCTCAGCTGCAGAATTATGCACGTGCCTTAGGGGCAGATTGTGCTTTTTTTATTAAAAACGAGCCAGTGTATGCTTTTGACAAAGGTGATCAATTTGAAGATTTGAAGATTACCTTATCGGGTTATTATATGGTATTGGTAAAACCACTGGTTCATGTATCAACAGCCGAAGCTTATTCAGCGGTAAGTGTAAAGCAACCTGTTACTTCGTTAAAAAAATTAATACATTTGCCCTTGAAGGAATGGAAGACTGCAATTTTTAACGATTTTGAGCCCTCAGTTTTTATAAAATACCCTCAAATTGACGAAATAAAAACAAAGCTTTATGCTGCAGGTGCTACATTTGCATTGATGAGTGGAAGCGGATCTTCGGTTTTTGGGGTTTTTGAGCAACCTGTTCATCTTCCCGATTTGGAAAAAGAGAACCTGGTGTTTTATGGGGTTTAGCTCGACAGCAGCTAAGCGCCTAGTTTCGATATGAATTACTTGATATTAAAATGGAAATAAATCTCATCCGTAAAAGCGGGAAATATAATTTTGAAGCTACTAATGAAACCGGATTTAAGGTAGAACTGGATGCTAAAGCAGCCATTGGCGGAGAAGGTAAAGGTTTTAGGCCCATGGAGATGATGTTGGTTGGCTTGGGTGGATGTAGCGGCATTGATATGGTAAATGTGCTAACTAAACAAAAGGAGCCGTTAGATGATGTTAAAATTAGTATTAACGCGACACGAAAGGATGAAGAAATGCCTCCGATATTTGACGTGATCAACATTCATTTCGAATTGTTTGGCGAGTTAAACGCTTCAAAAGTAGAACGAGCCTTGCAAATGACCTTTGATAAATATTGCTCAGTGGCTAACATTTTGAGTCGCTCAGCAACCTTGAATTTTACTTATACCCTACATAAATAATTTTACTCCATACGCAATACCCAAATCTAATCCTATGTCCGAAAATTTTGAAACCATTGCTATTCGCACTCAAATAGAAAGAAGTAGCCACAAGGAGCACTCTTCGCCTATTTATTTAACTTCAAGCTATAAATTCGATGATGCTGAAGAGATGCGTGCGTTGTTTGCGAACGAAAAAGAGGGCAATGTTTACAGTCGGTATGCCAATCCGAATACTTCTGAATTTATAGAGAAGATGTGCTTGTTAGAAGGAGCCGAAGATGGATTTGCTACAGCAACCGGGATGGCTTCAATTTTTACCGTATTTGGTGCCTTTCTTAAAAGCGGCGATCATATCGTTTCAAGCCGGTCAGTTTTTGGATCAACACATCAATTGTTAACCAATGTTTTTTCGAAGTGGGGAATTACGTTCGATTATGCCGATTTAGATAAACCGCAAGATTGGGAAGGCTTGATTAAGCCCAATACCAAGATGATTTTTGTAGAAACTCCATCGAATCCTGGTATTGATATTATCGATTTAGAATTTTTAGCAGGCTTGGCAAAAAAATATACTATTTTATTGGTGGTTGATAACTGTTTTGCCACCCCTTACTTGCAGCAGCCGATTAAATTAGGTGCACATATTTCTATCCATTCTGCCACTAAATATATCGACGGACAAGGGCGCGTGCTAGGCGGCATAATTTTAGGTAGCAAGGTGTTAATTACTGATGTTATGAATTTTGCCCGTCACAGTGGACCTTCTTTGTCGCCTTTTAATGCCTGGATTTTGTCGA
>Ga0247813_10001386_pt1 | contig 18629 bp, 19 predicted proteins | sample UWRJL169409C1_FD_180719 | JGI IMG/M metagenome (GOLD analysis project Ga0247813, IMG submission 180719) | Plant litter microbial communities from Arlington Agricultural Research Station in Wisconsin, United States - UWRJ-L169-409C-1 | ecosystem: Environmental > Terrestrial > Plant litter >... | reverse complement strand
TAACGCCGCCATTCATGGCATTCCCGTGGGGCAGGGGGTAGGCTCGTGCGGAACGGCCGCATTCCTTGGTGTACCCGTGATTGTCACTGACATCGCCACCGACCCGCTCTGGAAGGACTTCAAGGAGCTGGCGATGAAGCATGATCTTCGCGCATGCTGGTCGATGCCGATCAGGGCGGCGGACGGCAGGGTCCTTGGCACCTTTGCAAACTACTATCGAGAACCGAAGGAGCCACCTGAGCGTGACCTGGAGGTGATCGGCATGGTGACGCGCACGACCGCGATCGCGATTGAGCGCCATCGCAACGAACTGGCGCGTCAGCGCGCGGAAGAGCAGCGGCTTCTGCTGCTGCGTGAACTCGACCATCGCATTAAAAATGTCTTTGCGCTCGTCAGCTCGATGCTCTCCATGAGCGCTCGGACAGCCACCGATCCGCGAGAGCTCGCGCGGTCGGTTCAAGGCCGGATCGACGCGCTCAGCAAGGCACACGAACTGGTGCGTCCCGGATGGTCGGGTTCGACGATGGTCAAGCAGTCATCGGTGCCACTAAGCCAGGTCATCGGTGACATTCTTGCTCCCCATCTGCAGGGCGGCGAGAACCGGATCGCGATCTCAGGCCCGCAGGATGTCATGCTTGCGTCCGAGGCCGTCGCTGGCATCACTCTCGTGCTCCACGAACTTGCGACAAATGCTGTCAAGTACGGCGCGCTCAGTCAACTGGGAGGAAAACTGACGATAAACTGGTCGATGTCCAAGCAGCTGTTGCTAAGATGGACTGAGAGCGGTGTCCAAGGCCTCACCCTTCCACCGTCCACTTATATTCCGCCTTCGGGATGACGACAGTGGCATCTGGGAAAAGTCTGACGTTTCCAATATGGTCGCCATGATCCTACCGCAAGATCAGTTTCATACCGAGCGGCTTGTTCGGCCGCAGCGTGACCTTCATGACCGGTTTGGGCGGTTGAGGCTCAATGGCGGCAAGCCTAACCTTTTGAAGCAGCACGGTGAGAATGACGCCTGCCTCCATTGCCGCGAAAGCATTGCCAATACACACCCGCGGCCCCGCGCCAAACGGCATATAGGCGTAACGATGGCGTGCCTTTATCTGCTCCGGGCTGAAGCGTTCAGGGTCGAACACCTCCGGTTCGGACCAGAGCGCCGCATGATGATGAACGGCATAGATCGGGACGATCAGCACGGTTCCCGCCGGAATCAGGTATTCGCCCAGCCGGAAATCATTGAGGGCGGTTCTGGTGATGATCGGGGCGGGCGGATAGAGGCGCATCGCCTCGGAAAACACCTGCCCCGTATAAACCAGCTTCGACACGTCATCCGCGGTTACCTGCCGGCCTTGTGTGACCTCGTCGATCTCGGCCAGGACCTTTCGCTCGACGTCCAAGTGGCGGGCGAGGAGGTCGAACGTCCAGGCAAGTCCCAGCGCCGTCGTCTCGTGGCCTGCCGTGATGAAGGTCATCAGGTTATCGACCATCTCCGCATCTGTCATCGTTCTTCCGGTCGCAGGATCCGAAGCCGACAGAAGCATGTTCACCAGATCCTGTCGGTCATCCGGGCTTTTCCGCCGCTCTTGGATGACGCTCAGGAGGTTGGAACGCAGAAACGCGACGGCCGCCTTCGCCCTGCCGCGACCGGGATAGGGTATCCACTCGGGCGCGTGAACGAGGCCAAGTGCGAACGTCCAGCCTGTCGGCTTCAGGAAGTCGGAGATACCTGTCTCGACCTTCCCCACATCGATGCCGTGGCCACCGGACATCATCGTGTCAACGATGATGTCGAACGTGGTCCGCATCATCTCGTGGCCGATATCGAACTTGTCTTGACCGCTCTCAAGCCAGCGGTCGCGCGTGCGCTCGGCCGCTGCAATCATTGATGGCTGCAACTCAAGAAGCTTGTCATGCCGAAAGGCACCTGCGACAGACTGACGTTGCCACTTCCAGTGCGCGCCGTCTGCGGTCAGCAAACCCTCACCGAGGGCCGGCCCAAGAGCCCGTCGAACCTGGTCACCTTTTCCCAGAGAGTCTGCGTTTTTGACAAGCGCCTCGTGGATCAAAACGGGGTCTGCCAAATAGACTTTTATCTCGCCAGCGGTTTTTGTGAACACAAGCGGCTCTGTGAAGATCGCAGGAGGCAAAGCATCGAGCGGGTTACGAACGATCGCCATCAGTGCGCCAAGCGTCGACTGTCGTGTGAGGGGAAAGCGCGTTTTCAACGCGCTCTCATTCTGGATGGTCGCGTCCATGCTTGAGTCCTTGATTGCCGCTTTGCGTTAAAGTAATCAGTTTAAGGTAATTGCCTTAAATTAGATAAGGTGTATACCTTAGTTACGCAAGGGTTGAGACATGGCTGCGGGCGACAACGGGGGAAGCACGACACGTGGCACCACGCGGGACCGGATCTTGGAAGCGGCTCTCATCCTCTTCAACCGCAGGGGTCCAGACCGGGTCACAACCGCAGAAATAGCCCGCACCGTCGGGATCAATGAAGGGAACCTGTACTATTACTTCAAAACGAAGGAAGCTCTAATACAGGCCCTGTTTGAGAAGCTGGAGGGGGATGCCTCTGCGTTTATGGTCGAAGTGCGTTCGAATATCGCCACGGATCCCGGCATTTATTCGGATTTTATGCGCCGCTGGTTTTCGATCGTCTGGATCCACCGGTACATTTTTCGAGATCTACCCGGCGTAATCGCTACTGCGCCATCGCTCCGCGAGCCGACGCGTGCGCTTAGCATGGGGATGCGACTTATGGTGGAGGGGATGCTGAGGAACATGACGGCCGCGGGCTTGATAGACGTTCCGGTCGACGACACCCCTCAACTGCTTGCAAATGTTTGGATCGTATCGACCTATTGGGCGCTATACCTCAGTTTGCAGGAAGGTATAGACGATCTGACGCCTGGGCATCTTGACTGGGGACTGAAGCAGGTTGCGAGCCTGTTCAAGCCATACCTGTCGGAGTCAGGGAAGGGCGAGCTGAAGATCATGCTCGATCACTCCTTCGCGCCGGAAGAGGCGCCTTGATAGCCCCTATGGGAGCGTTTTCGCCGGGGTAGTCGGTCCCGCCTTTTGTCCGGCATTCCTCTGTTATCCTTGTCTCATTCATTCTAAGCATTTAGCTGGTCGTCCGGCGGGTCTCTACGAGAACGCGCAATCAAAGGGTGTATGTGGACTGTAACCGACGAAAACAGCACGAGGCATGGGAGCCGGTTTCCGTTTCATTGCACTGGGGCTTTAAACAGCCATGGCCTTGCGTAGGTTCTCGTCGATCTTGTCGAGGAAGCCGGTGGTCGAGAGCCATGGCTGGTCGGGGCCAATCAGCAGGGCCAGATCCTTGGTCATGAAGCCGCTCTCGACCGTGTCGACGCAGATCTTTTCCAGCGTGTCGGCAAACTTTGCCAACTCAGTGTTGTTGTCGAGCTTGGCGCGGTGAGCAAGACCACGCGACCAGGCGAAGATAGAGGCGATCGAGTTGGTCGAGGTTTCCTCGCCCTTCTGGTGCTGGCGGTAGTGGCGCGTGACCGTGCCGTGGGCGGCTTCGGCTTCGACCGTCTGGCCATCCGGCGTCATCAGCACCGAGGTCATCAGGCCGAGCGAGCCAAAGCCCTGGGCGACGATATCGGACTGGACGTCGCCGTCGTAGTTCTTGCAGGCCCAGACATAGCCGCCGGACCATTTCAGCGCCGAGGCAACCATATCGTCGATCAGGCGGTGTTCGTACCAGATCTTGGCTTCCTTGAACTTGTCGGCGAATTCGGCTTCGAACACAGCCTGGAAGATATCCTTGAAGCGGCCGTCATAGACCTTGAGGATGGTGTTCTTGGTTGACAGATAGACCGGAACGCCGCGCTGCAGGCCGTAGTTCAGCGATGCGCGGGCGAAATCGGTGATCGATTCGTCAAGGTTGTACATGCCCATGGCAACGCCGGCTGCCGGTGCATCGTAGACTTCATGTTCGATTTCCGTGCCGTCGTCGCCGACGAACTTCATCGTCAGCTTGCCCTTTCCGGGGAACTTGAAGTCGGTGGCGCGGTACTGGTCACCGAATGCGTGACGACCGACGATGATCGGCTTGGTCCAGCCGGGAACGAGCCGCGGGACGTTCTTGCAAATGATCGGTTCGCGGAAGATGACGCCGCCCAGAATGTTGCGGATCGTGCCGTTTGGCGACTTCCACATCTTCTTCAGGCCGAATTCCTCGACGCGCTGCTCGTCGGCGGTGATCGTGGCGCACTTGACGCCGACGCCATGCTTCTTGATGGCGTTGGCGCTGTCGATCGTCACCTGATCGTTGGTCGCATCGCGGTTTTCCATGCCAAGGTCGTAATATTCCAGATCGATATCCAGATAGGGATGGATCAGCTTTTCCTTGATGAACTGCCAGATGATGCGGGTCATTTCATCGCCGTCGAGCTCGACGACCGGATTGGCGACCTTGATCTTTGTCATGTTGCAAACCTCTGCATGGGGTTGGATGGATAAGGGTTTGCGCCCCTATAGCATCCAGTTCACCACAGGCAAAGGCATACACACGCAATTCCGCGTGCGTTTCCCGCCGATTGCAAAACCTCTCTTCAATGGCCCCGGACGACGCGCGGGAAATCTGCAGCGCGCGGCTTTGCATAGCGTCTGTCCTCGCGAACAAGGATGCTTTCCGCATCGAGCGAGGCAATCGGCGTATGGCGATCGGCCGGCACCAGGCCATCGAGCTGCAAGGCAAGATAGCGGCCGCAGCAAACTCTCAGGAAGGATGTGAAATTCTCCGGCGGATGGCCTTCGCCGAGCGATTCGACATAGAGCCGACCGATCAGACGGCCAACCGACATGCCGTCGCGGTCGCCTATATCGTCCAGAATGGACCAGAAGAAACTCTCAAGCCGTATGCTTGTCGCCACACCGTCGATCCGCACCGAACGGGTAACACTTTGCCAGAGCGCCGGGTCGGCGCCGATGAATAACCTGCACATCCGTTCCTCCCAGAACTCCAGCCTGAAGTGTTCACCCTTCGGTGCGGTTTGGCAAGGCCGTTGTCAGGCAGCAGATCGGGTCAACGGCGCGTTGTGGCGGATTTCGGTGCCGAGCACCGTGAGGAACTGGCCGATCCAGGCAGGGTGGGCGGGCCAGGCGGGGGCCGAGACGAGATTGCCGTCGGTGACGGCCTGATCCACCGGGATATCCGCGTAATGTCCACCGGCAAGCTCAACGTCGAAACGGCAGGCTGGATAGGCAGAGCAAGTGCGTCCCTTCAGCACGCCGGCCGCCGACAGCAATTGCGCGCCATGGCAGATCGCCGCCACCGGTTTGCCGGCGTCGAAGAAGTGACGGACCATGGCGATGACGTTCGCATCGAGCCGCAGATATTCCGGTGCCCGGCCGCCCGGAATGACCAGCGCATCGTAGCTCTCGACTTTTGTGTCGGCGAAGGTCGCGTTCAGGTTAAAGTTGTGACCGCGTTTTTCCGAATAGGTCTGGTCGCCTTCGAAATCATGGATGGCTGTCGCGATCTGCTGGCCGGCCGCCTTGCCCGGGCAGACGGCGTGGACCGTATGGCCGACCGCGAGCAGCGCCTGGAATGGCACCATCGTCTCGTAGTCCTCGGTAAAGTCGCCGCAGATCATCAGAATTTTCTTGCCGCCCATCATATCCTCCATCGGGTTGCGTAACCCCGTCAGGATGCCACGGGCGTTCGCCTGCCGGGTATTAGCGGGATACTACATTGCAGGCGGCAAGGGACGGGCCGTCGCAGCATTCCGGCCTCGCGTGACGCTCAGAAAATGTTTATGACGAAACGCAAATATTTGGCGCCGGCAGGATGGTCGCGCCTTTGAAATCGGAGATGGTCAATGAAACGGTTCATGCTTGTTGTTCTTGCCTGCACGGCCTTTTCCACGGCGCAGGCGGCCGACCCGGCTGCACCTGTCAACGAGATCATGCAGGAAGCGGTCAAGGGATGGGCGGAAGAGGCGCAGGCCGGCGAGGACTATTTCTCGCAGGCGCGTCTTGATCGCATCTACAGCCAGGACTTCGCAAAAACTTATCGCGAGGCGGCAAAGTTTCCGGCCTATGACGAAGGCGATTCGCCCTTCGACTATGACGTGATCGTCAGCGGTCAGGACAGTTGCACGATCAAGGACCTGACCGTCGCCGCCGGTCCGCAATCGGATGGCAAAAGCGACGTGAAGGTGACCTTCGACAATACCCATTGTTTTGGCGAGCGCGCTGCCGACTGGAAACCGAGCGAATTGCATTTCATGGTGATCGAGGAGGGCGGCAAAGCCGTCATCGACGATATCGTCCGCACCGGCGAATCGGGCTCGCTCAAGGGCGAATTGCAGGGCATCGCCAGCCAGGGTGCGAGCGCTCCACAATAGGCTGTTGCGGGCTTCGGCTTTCAAAATCCCTGCATCTGTGCAAGGAAGCGCTGAAACCCAGACGCAAAAACAGAGACGAAAGCACCGGAATGGCAGGAACGAACAGCGAGCGCGTACTTCTCACCGAAGGACCGGCGATCATTCTGGTGCATCCGCAGCTTGGCGAGAACATCGGCATGGTGGCGCGCGCCATGGCCAATTTCGGACTTTCGGAACTACGGCTGGTCAGCCCGCGCGATGGCTGGCCAAGCGAAAAGGCCCGCTCTGCCGCAAGCCGGGCCGATCACGTCATCGATGCGGCCAAGGTCTATGAGACGGTCCCTGAAGCGATTGCCGACCTGAATTTCGTCTATGCGACGACCGCGCGCGACCGTTACGGCTACAAGCCGGTGCGCTCGCCGCTGGTGGCGGCCGAAACGCTGCGCAACCGCTTCAACATGGGCGAGGCGACCGGAATCCTGTTCGGGCGCGAGCGCACGGGTCTGACCAATGAAGAAGTGGCGCTCGCCGACGAGATCGTCACATTCCCGGTCAATCCGGCCTTTGCATCGCTCAATCTGGCGCAGGCGGTTCTCTTGATGTCCTATGAATGGCTGAAGACATCCATGGAATCGCGGGAGGAAACGTCGTTTCATGCCCTGCCGCAGAACCCGGCGACCAAGGATCAGTTGCAGGGACTGTTCGATCATGTCGAGGAGGCGCTGGAGGCGCGCGGCTACTTCCGGCCGGTCGCCAAAAAGCCGAAATTGGTGGACAATTTGCGCGCAGTCCTGACCCGCCCCGGCTTTACCGAATCCGAAATCCGGCTGGTGCGCGGCGTCATCTCATCGCTCGACCGTTTCACCCGCGAGGCGCCGCGTGGTGCCGGAGCGCCGGAAAACTCGCGCGCGAACAAGGTTGACGATGCCGGTGACGATACCTGAGCTGAAACCCATCCTGGTTTTCGACAGCGGCATCGGCGGGCTGACCGTTTTGCGCGAAGCGCGCGTGCTGATGCCGGAGCGGCATTTCATCTATGTCGCCGACGATGCCGGTTTCCCCTATGGCGGCTGGGAAGAGGAGGCGCTGAAGGAGCGCGTCATCTCGCTGTTCGCCAAACTGCTTACCGACCACGATCCCGAAATCTGCGTCATAGCCTGCAACACCGCCTTCACGCTGGTCGGCGCCGATCTGCGGGCGGCTTTCCCGGATATGCGCTTCGTTGGTACCGTGCCAGCGATCAAGCCTGCGGCGGAGCGAACGCGCTCCGGCCTCGTCTCGGTGCTGGCCACTCCAGGCACCGTCAAGCGCGCCTATACCCGCGATCTCATCCAGTCTTTTGCCACGCAATGCCATGTCCGCCTCGTTGGCTCGGAAAATCTGGCCCGCATGGCGGAATCCTATATTCGTGGCGAGCCGATTGACGATGCGGCTGTGTTGTCCGAGATCGAGCAGTGTTTTGTCGAGAAGGATGGAAAGAAGACCGACATCGTCGTGCTTGCCTGCACGCATTATCCGTTCATGGCCAATGTTTTTCGCCGCCTGGCACCCTGGCCGGTGGACTGGCTCGATCCGGCCGAGGCCATCGCCCGCCGCGCCCGCAGCCTTGTGCCATTACCGGATGGTTTCGAGCCATTGAACGGCATCGATCCGGCGATCTTCACGTCGGGACGCCCGGATTTTACGACGCGCCGCCTGCTGCAGGGGTTTGGGCTGACTGTGTTGCAGGCCATCTGACGTGATGCAGATCTTACCAATCACGCCTGACTTTGATGGATTCGACGCTTTGTGGGATGCAAGCGTTGCCGAGGGACAACGCATGCTTGCCCGATTGCAGGAAAACTGGGTTTCAGGCCTGAACCGGTTTGATCGTCCAGGGGAAATCCTTGTCGGGGCCGTTGTTGATGGCGACCTTGCCGGCGTCTGTGGCCGCAATGTCGATCCGTTCGCGAGCGATGCAGCTGCGGGCCGGGTTCGGCATCTTTATGTGGCGCCGGTTCATCGAGGCGAGGGGATCGGCAGCCAGCTTGTTCGCTTCACTGCCGGTGATGCGGCTGATTTTTTCCAGTTTTTGAACACAAGGGCGCCGCCGCAAGCGTTCGAATTCTACGAACGCCTTGGATTTTCTCTGGTCCTAAAAAACAACACAGTCACGCACAGGCTTTATTTCTGAGTATCCGGCCGTCTTAGCTGTGGGTTTTGCTGCGATTGGCGCGCCACACAGGCGGTTTGGTGGTAGGGGTCAACGCTTGCGGGTTCGTGGCGGCGCATCCGGCATGGCATTTTGAACGAGGTGGATATGAAAGTCGGCATCGATATGGGGACGGCGTCCGATGGCGCATCCGTTCCGCTCGATATCGAGGAGCTTCTGGCGACGCGTCTTTTGGTACAGGGCAATTCCGGCTCGGGAAAATCGCATCTTCTACGCCGCTTGCTGGAACAGTCCGCGCCGTGGGTGCAGCAGTGCATCATCGATCCGGAAGGCGATTTCGTCACGCTCGCCGACAAGTTCGGTCATGTGGTGATCGAGGGCGAGCGTACGGAAGCCGAGCTGATCGGCATCGCCAGCCGTATCCGCCAGCATCGTGTTTCCTGCGTGCTGTCGCTGGAGGGGCTGGATATCGAGCAGCAGATGCGCAGCGCCGGTATCTTTCTCAACGCCATGTTCGATGCCGATCGCGATTATTGGTATCCGGTGCTGGTCGTGGTCGATGAGGCGCAGATGTTCGCGCCCTCGGTTGCCGGCGATGTTTCGGAAGAAGCGCGCAAGATTTCGCTTGGCGCCATGACCAACCTGATGTGCCGTGGCCGTAAACGTGGACTAGCCGGCGTTATCGCCACGCAGCGCCTGGCAAAGCTTGCCAAGAACGTCGCGGCCGAAGCCTCCAACTTCCTGATGGGCCGAACCTTTCTCGATATCGACATGGCGCGTGCCGCCGATCTGCTCGGCATGGACCGGCGCACAGCCGAAATGTTCCGCGATCTGAAGCGGGGATCATTCGTGGCGCTTGGCCCGGCTCTGTCGCGGCGTCCGCTGCCGGTGACCATCGGCAACGTCGAAACCTCGGCCCGCTCCACCAGCCCGAAGCTGACGCCGCTGCCGGAAGCGGTCGCCGATGTCGAAGATCTGATCTTTACGCCGGACCCGGACGAACTGATCCGGCCGATCATGCGCCGTCCCAGCGCCCAGCCGCGCCCGGCCACCGATATCCTCGCCGAGCTTTCCCGGCCGCGTCCCGAGCCGATCGGTCTTGCGGAGCCGAAGGCCCCGGTGCCGGAAATGCCGGTTCAGGAGCGCGAGGCGTTGCTCGACGGCTTGCTTGCCGAAATACTCGAACATCCGGAGGCAGCGTTCCGCGCCGATGCCGAGTTGTTTCAGGATTTTCTGGTGCGCTGCCGTATCCGCCGCGTGCCCGGCGCGCCGCTGTCGCTGAGTGCTTTTCGCCGCAAGATGGCCGTTGGCCGGTCCGGCGTCGATGCCGAGACCGCCGCGACTGAAATCTGGGCGTCTGCACTCAACTTGTCGCGCAATGTCACTGATGATCTGCAGGGCGTGTTCCTGCTGGTGGCGCAGTCCGCCGTTCGCAATCTGCCATGCCCGTCCGATGCGATGATCGCGCGGGCCTATGGCACCCATTCCGCCCGCCGCGCCCGCCGCCTGCTCGGTTATTTCGAGGAGCAGGGTCTGATCGTGGTTCACAGCGATCTCTCCGGCAAGCGGATCGTGGCTTTTCCGGATTTGCAGGTGGAGACGGCGCCGGGCGCTGCCGATGCTGTTTATGATGACGCGGGTAGCCGGAACGCTGCGGAATAGAAGCCGACACCGTTCCCAGGACTGTCAGATCCAGGTCTGGATGACGCGCTCGGATGCGTGGATGCAGGTGAGTTCAAGTCTGTCAGGTCCTGTATTGACGAAACGGTGTGGTGTCTCCGCATTGACCACAATGATATCGCCCACCTTGGCGTCGAGCGTTTCAAGCCCGACGGTGAACTGCGCGTGGCCGGATCGGACGATCCAGGTTTCGCTATAGGGATGCGTGTGCAGCGCCGGTCCCTGGCCGGGTTCGTTGTCGACCAGGAAAATTGAAATCGGCGTGTCGTACTCTGCGCCCTCGAACAGGATTGTCCTGTTCGACCGCTGATCCTGCTCAGTGCGGGGAATGACATGGAACATGCTGGCCTCCGTTTTGCGGTCTGGTGAATTAGGACAAAGAACTATATGTCTTGACGAGAAGATAGTATACGAAACTATCTTCTCGTCAAGATAGTTTCGATTTTTGAAAGGCACACCGTGGCGGAAGACAATGAAAACACCGATCACGTGGACCGGTTGCGCGGGCAGTGGCAAAGGGAATTGCCAGACCTCGATACCGAGCCGATGGCCATTTTGGGCCGCGCCTACCGGCTCGCCAATCTGGTGCGTCCGTCGATCGAGGCGACCTTCGCGTCCTTTGGTCTCGATCGTGGAGAGTTTGATGTCATATCGACGCTGCGGCGGTCAGGGCCACCATACAGGCTGACGCCGACGGAGCTCTATACATCGCTGATGATCTCGTCGGGCGGGCTGACGCATCGGCTGGACAGGCTGAAGAAATCGGGGCTGATCCTGCGCGAGCGTTCGCAGTCCGATGGACGCAGCATGGCCGTCGGACTGACCGAGGAGGGTATACGGCTTGCCGAAGCGGCTTTTCGCGTCGACATGGCCAGCGAAGCATCCAACCTGACAGATCTGAGCGTCGAGGAGCGAACGGATCTGGCGGCATTGTTGCGCAAGTTACTGGTCTCCGTGGAGCGTCGGACCGACGATGATACGCGTTAAATCTCAGGCGCAAAAACGCAAAACCGTTTGACAACACGGGGTGAAGTGACTAAAGCCGCCACAACGCCGGGCCGAAATGCCCGGTGTTTTATTTGACATGTCCCGTGGATTCTCCGTTAGCGTAATGTGAGAAACCTGTCAGAGCTTTCAAAAGAAGTTCAGAGGAGGGCGTGTTTCCTTGATCCGGTTTGGCAACAGACCGGTGTAACCTGTTGAAGGGAAATACGATGAGCAAGCGCGAATCGTCCAAGTACAAAATTGACCGCCGTATGGGCGAGAACATCTGGGGCCGTCCGAAGTCGCCGGTGAACCGCCGCGAATACGGTCCTGGCCAGCACGGCCAGCGCCGCAAGTCCAAGCTTTCCGACTTCGGTGTGCAGCTGCGCGCCAAGCAGAAGCTCAAGGGCTACTACGGCGACATCCGCGAAAAGCAGTTTCGTGCGATCTTCGCTGAAGCTGACCGCCGCAAGGGTGATACGTCTGAAAACCTGATCGGCCTGCTCGAATCGCGCCTCGACGCGATCGTGTACCGCGCCAAGTTCGTTCCGACGGTCTTTGCTGCCCGTCAGTTCGTCAACCATGGCCACGTCAAGGTCAACGGCGTTCGCGTCAACATCGGTTCGTACCGCTGCAAGGCTGGCGACGTGATCGAAGTTCGCGAAAAGTCCAAGCAGCTCGTTTCGGTTCTCGAAGCTGTTTCGCTCGCTGAACGCGACGTTCCGGATTACGTCGAAGTTGATCACAACAAGATGGTTGCGACCTTCGCTCGCATTCCTGCTCTGGCCGACGTTCCTTACCCGGTCATCATGGAACCAAACCTCGTCGTCGAATTCTATTCGCGATAATTTCTTCGGGCCTCGGCCTTGTGAAATTCGGAAAAGCCACTCAGAGATGGGTGGCTTTTTTGTTGCCCAATCGCGACCAAGTCTGATGCGGAGAATGACTGATGCCCGGCCCGTTGGACCTGCAGTCGATTGTCGATGATATCCACCGCGAGCTTGCCCTACGGCTCGGCGAGGGCAAGGTGGCCGACTATATCCCGCAGCTCGCCCGCGTCGATCCCAAGCGTTTCGGCATGGCGATCGTCACCGTCGATGGCGACGTGCATATGGCCGGTGATGCGCTTGTACCGTTCTCGATTCAGAGTATTTCCAAGGTTTTCACGCTGACGCTGGCTCTCGGCAAGCACGGCGAAAACATCTGGAAGCGCGTCGGCCGCGAACCCTCCGGTTCGGCGTTCAATTCCATCGTCCAGCTCGAGCACGAACATGGAATCCCACGCAATCCCTTCATCAATGCCGGTGCGATCGCCATTACCGATCTGGTGCTGGCCGGTCATACGCCGAAGGAAGCAATCGGTGAAGTCGTCCGGTTCGTGCGTTATCTGGCCGACGAGGACGATATCCTCATCGACGCCGATGTGGCACGCTCCGAAGAGGCCACCGGCTACCGCAACTTTGCGCTGGCCAATTTCATGCGTTCCTTCGGCAAGCTTGATCATCCCGTCGAGCATGTGCTCGGCGTCTATTTCCATCAATGTGCGCTGGCAATGAGCTGTGTCCAGTTGGCGAGGGCAGGGCTGTTTCTGGCCGCCTCCGGCACCAATCCGCTGACCAAACATTCCGTTGTCTCGAAACAGCGGGCGCGGCGGATCAATGCACTGATGCTGACCTGCGGTCACTATGACGGCTCGGGTGATTTCGCCTATCGCGTCGGCCTGCCAGGCAAGAGCGGCGTCGGCGGCGGCATCCTCTGCGTCGCCCCCGGCAAGGCTTCAGTCGCGGTCTGGTCGCCCGGGCTCAATCACAACGGCAATTCGCTGCTCGGTTCTCTGGCGCTTGAAATGCTGGCAAACCGTACCGGATGGTCCGTGTTCGGCGCTTGAGCGGGCGTAACCGAAGTTTCATGGCAAAATCCGCGCATTTTCCTTGATCTTGCTGCTTGAGACGGGCAAGTGCAGGGCATCGTTTTCGCGCGCTGTTTTTGCCTGCGCGCCCTTTCATCCGGGACTTTGTCATGGATATTGCCATTCAGCCGCCGATTGTTGACCTCGAAGATCTTCCACCCAGCAGCGACACCGCTGGCGACGATGTGATGCATCCAATCTTTGCGAAGATGCCGACTTCGGTGTCGTTCAACAAGCTACGCAAGCGGTTGCTGCGGCAGGTGCGTCAGGCGATCGAGGATTTCGGCATGCTGAGAGGCCAGAAGCGCTGGCTGATCGGCGTTTCCGGCGGTAAGGACAGCTATAGCCTGCTGGCGCTGTTGATGGACCTGCAGTGGCGCGGCCTGCTGCCGGTCGAACTCATCGCCTGCAATCTCGATCAGGGGCAGCCGAACTTTCCCAAGCATATCCTGCCGGAGTATCTCACGTCGATCGGCGTCAAGCACCGCATCGAATATCGCGATACCTACTCGATCGTGAAGGAAAAGGTACCGGCCGGCGGCACCTATTGCGCGCTCTGTTCGCGCCTGCGCCGTGGCAATCTCTACCGGATCGCCCGCGAGGAAGGCTGCGACGCGCTGGTGCTTGGCCACCACCGCGAGGATATTCTCGAGACCTTCTTCATGAACTTCTTCCATGGCGGCAGGCTTGCGACGATGCCGGCCAAGCTCTTGAATGACGAAGGCGATCTGATGGTGATGCGGCCGCTTGCCTATGCCGCCGAAGACGATCTCGCCAAATTTGCCGCAGCCATGGAATTTCCGATCATCCCCTGCGACCTCTGCGGCTCGCAGGATGGTCTTGAGCGCAACGCCATGAAGGCGATGCTGTCGGATATCGAGCGCCGCATGCCCGGCCGCAAGGATACGATGCTGCGGGCGCTTGGCCATGTGAACCCGTCGCATCTGCTCGACCCGAAACTGTTCGATTTCCAATCTCTCTTCGCGGAGCCCAAAGCATGACGTCTGCCATCGATATCGCTGCCATCGCCAATATCCTGCAGGAAGCAGCCTTTAAGGAAATCCTGCCAAAATTCCGCAATCTCGGCGCGGGTGACGTGCGGATGAAGTCGGAGGCGATCGATCTGGTGACGGAGGCGGACGAAGCCGCCGAGCGGCTGATCAAGGCGCGGATGGCGGAACTCGCGCCGGACGCCTTGTTCATCGGCGAAGAATCGGTCGCCGCCAACCCGGCGCTGCTCGACAGCCTGGCCGGTGCCGATCTCGCCATCGTCGTCGATCCGATCGACGGCACGTTCAATTATGCAGCGGGCCTGCCGCTGTTCGGCGTCATGGCCGCCGTGGTCTCCAAGGGCGAAACGGTCGCCGGTCTGATCTACGATCCGATGGGCAATGACTGGGTGATTGCCGAAAAGGGCTCTGGCGCCTGGCTGTGCAAGGCGGATGGCTCGCAGGAGCAGCTTTCGACTGTTCCGGCCGTGCCGCTGGAAAGCCTGGTCGGCTGCGCTTCGACCGGTTTCTACGCACCGGAAAATCGCCGCATCGTCATGGCCAATATGGCCAGGGTCCGCATCGCCACCAGCTACCGCTGCGCAGCCCACGAATATCGCGGCTTTGCCGGCGGCCACTTTCATTTCCTGATGTACCAGAAGCTGATGCCCTGGGATCATCTTGCCGGTACGCTGATTGCCCAGGAAGCCGGCGCCTATGCCGCCCGGTTCGATGGTTCGCCCTACCTGCCGCATCATGTAGATGGCGGCCTGCTCTTGGCTTCCGACAAGGATTGCTGGGAGATGCTGCGCCGCGAGGTATTCACCGTCTAGACTGCGGATGGAGCCGCGCGAAATCTCGAAGGCGGGCGGAGGGCAAGATCTTTCCGCTCGTAGTTTGCGGATGATCGCGGCGGCCAGGGGCGGTGCAATGAACCGCAGCAATCGCAAGAGCTTTGCCGACCGGTTCCCGAACTTGCCGCAGTGACGACATACCGTGTCATGCTATCTTTCCCGTTGTTTGGGATATCAGCATGCACCGGGGGGCGGTAATGGCATTAACCAGGGTTAATATGCGGGGCAGGGCGGCAATTTCGTTGTTTGAGCGGATTGCCGGAGAGCCGCTGGCGCAGAGGGAGCGTTTGACCGATACGATCCAGCTTTGCCTGGTCAAGCCCGGCGAGAGTATCTTCAATCAGGACGATCCGCACCCGTATCTTTATGTTGTTGAGAGCGGCCTCTTGAAGTTGACCTATCTGCGATCGGACGGCGAGGAATGGATCAAGTCGTTTGTTGTTGGAGGGCAATTCTTCGCCAGCCTCTCGGCGCTTGCGCCAACTGGGTGCGCAAGCTTTTCGGCAATCGCGATCGAGGCCTGCCGGCTGGAGAAAATTCCATTCGTAGCGCTCAGAGACCTTGCAGATGCCAATCTTGGATGGTCGCGGATGATCCGGAATGCCCTGATGATATTTGGCGAACGCAAGGAGCGCCGCGAGCGCCAGTTCCTGACGCTTGACCGTGAAGAGCACTATCGCTCGCTGGTCCGCGAGGAGCCAGACTTAATTACACGCGTGCCGCAGAAGGATCTGGCAAGCTATCTCGGCATTACCGCGGTGGGCCTCAGCCGCATTGCCGCACGCGTCAGGGCAGAGGGGAGGACTTAACCCGGGTTAATGCGCGGGGATAGGCTATGGGCGACACCGGTTCCTGTTCAGAATGGGAGCCCTGACCTTGACCAATACCGCATCGGACACACTGCTGTTCTTCCGCTCGTGGCTGACAAGACCGCTGGAGGTCGCGTCGATTGCACCGTCCGGCAATAGGCTGGCGGCTGCAATGACCGCCGAAGTGGGGCCGTCCACTGGCCACGTCCTTGAGCTTGGACCGGGCACCGGCACCTTTACCCGCAGGCTGCTGCAGGATGGCATTGACGAGGAAAAGCTTATCCTGGTGGAGCGCAATCCCGCATTCGCGATGCTGCTGCGTCAACGATATCCCAAGGCGACCTTGATCGAAGGGGATGCGCAGCATTTGTGCCTGCCGATGGCAGGCAAGGTTGGAGCGGCGATCAGCGGCCTGCCATTGCTGTCCATGCCGAAACCTGTTGTCTGCGACATTCTTACTGCCGTCTTTCGGCATCTGGCCGATGACGCTTGCCTGTTCCAGTTTACCTACGGGCCGCGCTGTCCTGTCCCTGCGCCGATTCTCGCAGCACTCGACCTTGAAGCCTCTTTCCGGCGCTGGGTGCCGTTCAATCTACCACCGGCCAGCGTGTATCGCATCCGCCGCCGTAAGCTTTGACGCCGCCAGCGCGCTCTTCGCCGCATAAAACAAAGGCCCGCCAGTTTCCCGGCGGGCCTTTGTTTGTCTGGCGTCAATGCAAGGCGCTCACATATGTCCGCCTGCACCTTCCAAAGTAGCGTGGTCGTCGCCCGGATGGGTGAAAAGCTTGCCTTTTTCCGCCCAGAACGTGGCGGCAATCGTCAGCGCACCAAAGACGGCGAAGCCGGCGAAGAGCGGCTGCACGGTGCCGTTGAACATCTGGCCGACGAGACCGCCGAGCAGCGCGCCGCCGGTTGTCGAGACGAAGCCGGTGATGGCGGTTGCCGTTCCGGCGAGGTGCCCCATCGGCTCGAGGCTGATGGCGGTGAAGTTTGTAGCAATAACCGCAAAGAACATCAGGAGCACGGAAAACAGCACATAGCTGAACAGGAAGCTCGGCGTGCCAGTAAGTGCAACGCCAAGACCGACAATCGATAGCAGCGTGAACAGGATCATCGAGGTATGCGAAATCCGACGCATTCCGAAGCGGCGCACGAAATAGCCGTTGGCGAAGTTGGCGATAGCGATGCCGCCGGCTGTGGCCGCAAAGGCCAGTGGCAACCAGTCGCCGAGGCCATAGACCTCGCCGAACATCTGCTGAACGCTCATGATATAGGCGCAGATGACGGCGGTGAACAGCGTCATGCCGATCATGTAGCCGCAGGTGATGCGGTTGGTGAGCACCGTGCCGAAGCCGGATAGCACGGCCGAGACCGAAAGCGGCAGGCGCTCGGCAACCGGCAGGGATTCGCGCATGCGGGCCAACGCCCAGAAAAACAGGATCGTCCCGGCGATACCAAGCAGGATGAAGATCCAGTGCCAGTCGGCATAGAGGATGATCGCCTGACCGACGGACGGCGCCACAATCGGAATGATCATGAAGACAATCATGACATAGGACATCACACGTGCCATCTCGCGGCCACCGAAGCAGTCGCGCACGATTGCCATGGTGGTGATGCGTACGGCGGCAGCACCGATACCCTGGATGAAGCGCATGACAAGCAGCATCTCGAAGCTGCCGGAAAGGGCGGCGGCGAACATGCAGATGGCATAGAAGGCGAGGCCGCAGAGCAGCACCCGGCGGCGTCCAAAAGTATCCGAAAGGCTGCCGAAAACGATTTGTGAGCAACCGAATCCGAACATGAATACGCCGATGACCCACTGGGTATCGTTGGCGTTCTGCACGCCGAGCGAATGGCCGATGTTCGGCAGCGCCGGTAGCATGATGTCGATCGCCATCGCCACACTCGCGGTCATGAGGGCGATGGTGATGACGAACTCGAAGAAGCCGAGGCCTATTCGGGACGAGCCGATATTTTCGACGTGTTCAGTTGTGGTGGCGGACATGAAGGAACCTATGAATGTCTTGGGAGGAGACAGGGAAATTTAAACTGCGGGATTGTGCGGGCTGAATAGCTTGCCTTTTTCGGCGGTGAGAACAAAGGCGAGCCCGATGATGGAAACGGTCAGGAAGCCGATCGCCAGCGGCGTGATCGTGCCGTTGAATTCCTGGCCAATCAGCGCGCCGATGGTTGCGCCACCGATCGTCTGGGTGAAACCCAGAACCGAGGATGCGGTTCCGGCGACGTGACCGAGCGGTTCCATCGCCATGGCGTTGAAATTCGAACCGATCAGCCCGAACTGGAACATGGCGCAGGCATAGAGCAGGGCGAACAACCAGAAGGGAAGCATTCCGGACACCGATGCCACGACCCAGATCAGGCTTGAAATGACGAAGCCGATCAGCGCCCCATGCGACAGGCGGCGCATGCCGTAGCGCCTGACCAGCCGCGAATTGGTGAACGAGGCAAGCGCCATCATGCTGGCAAAGCCGGCGAAGACCAGCGGAAACCAGTGCCCGAGCCCGTAGATGCCGACAAGAATCTGCTGCGCCGAGTTGATGAAACCGAATAGCGAGCCGAACAGAAAGGCCGCCGCCAACGAGTAACAGAGCGAGACACGGTTCGTCAGGACGATGCGAAAACCGGCCAGGATTGACGTAACCGTGAACGGCCGGCGGTGCTCGGCCGACAGCGTTTCGGGAAGACGCAGCATGACGACAGTTGCCACCGACAGCGCGAAGACGCAGATGACCACAAAGATCATGTGCCATTCGGCAAAGATCATGATTAGCTGGCCGATGCTGGGCGCAATGACCGGCACGATCATGAAGACCATCAGTACCAATGACATGACTTCCGCCATCATCCGGCCGCCATAGATGTC
>Ga0247813_10001381_pt1 | contig 18653 bp, 16 predicted proteins | sample UWRJL169409C1_FD_180719 | JGI IMG/M metagenome (GOLD analysis project Ga0247813, IMG submission 180719) | Plant litter microbial communities from Arlington Agricultural Research Station in Wisconsin, United States - UWRJ-L169-409C-1 | ecosystem: Environmental > Terrestrial > Plant litter >... | reverse complement strand
CTTCCGATCTATGAATCTCTTTTAAGAAAAGCGCACACAAAGCCGGGCTTAGTGTCAATGCATTAACAGCTGAGATCACAATTGCGATAGCAAGGGTAAATGCAAACTGCCTGTAGAAAACACCAGTGGAGCCTTCCATAAAACCTACAGGTAAAAACACCGCACTCATGACTAACGTAATGGAAATAATTGCGCCGGTAATCTCATGCATGGCCGCTGCCGTTGCAGGTTTTGGTCCGATATGTTTGTGTTCCATTTTAGCATGGACCGCCTCGACGACTACAATGGCATCATCGACCACAATACCGATCGCAAGCACTAAAGCAAATAAGGTCAGCAGATTAATAGAGAAACCAAAAAGCTGCATGAAAAAGAACGTACCCAGAATAGCTACCGGAACCGCAATTGCAGGGATTAATGTAGACCTGAAATCCTGAAGGAAAATAAATACAACAATAAATACCAGGATAAACGCCTCAATCAATGTATGGATAACCTGATCAATAGATTGATCAAGAGAAACTTTCGTACTGTATAACGTTAAGTATTTAACGCCTTTAGGGAAGTCTTTTTCTGCCTTATCCATAAATTTCTGGATGGCGATCTGGATGTCATTGGCGTTCGATCCGCTGAGTTGCTGTATACCGATATTTAATCCCGGTTTACCATTGATACGTGTTAAACTCGCATAGGTATAGGCACCAAATTCAATTCTTGCCACATCCTTCAGCCTTAAGAAAGATCCGTCTGCGTTGGAACGGATGATAATATTACCATATTCCTCTGGCTTGGTCAGCTTCCCTTTATATTTCAATGTATATTGAAACGCATTTTTACTGCTTTCACCAAACATCCCCGGAGCAGCTTCCAGATTTTTATCTTTTATCTTCGAAATTACATCATTAGGTATCAGATTGTACGTTGCCATCTGAGCTGGGTTAAACCAGATCCTCATAGAGTAATCCTTACTTCCACCGAAAATTGCTGCCGCACCAACGCCCTGTATCCTTTTAATTTCAGGTACAAGGTTAATAGCTGCATAATTGGCCATAAAAGTTTGGTCATAGTTCTTCTCATCATCAGTATACATACTCAATACCACGATCAGACTATTCTGTTGTTTGGCAGTAGTCACGCCCGCCTGGATCACCTCTGCAGGCAACTGGCTTGTGGCTTGCGACACCCGGTTCTGCACATTTACCGCAGCCTGGTCCGGGTCTGTCCCCAATTTGAAGTATACTGTAATCACTAATGAACCATCATTACTCGCAGTAGAACTCATGTAACTCATGTTTTCTACACCGTTGATTGATTCTTCCAGCGAAGGGGCAACAGAACGCAATACGGTTTCCGCATTTGCGCCGGGATATAAAGCTGTAACCTGAACAGCCGGCGGTGCGATATCCGGGAACTGCTGTAAGGGTAATTTAGTTAATCCGAGCACGCCTAAAATGACGAGCAGAATGGATATAACTGTGGCTAAGACAGGTCTGTCTATAAATTTTTTAAACATGATATTTTTGGGTTATCTTATTCTACTGAATTATCTTAAGGCAGTTTTTACAGGTTCGTCTTTCATTTTCTGTGGCTGGATCACATCCCCGTCTTTCAATTTATCAATACCATCAAAAACGATACGGTCGCCTGATTTAAGTCCGGCTGATACCAGGTAACTTGTACCGCTCGTTCCTGTTACTGTGATTGGTTGTTTACTTACTTTATTGGAGGCATCAACAGTAAAAACGAACATTTTATCCTGTACCTCTACTGTAGAAGATTGCGGGATCAGCAATGCATCCGCATGTTTTAAACTCAACCTGATTTTTCCTGTATTCCCAGATCTTAGTAATCCTTCCTTATTCGGGAAAGTAGCTCGTAAGGCAATAGCACCTGTTTGTTTATCAAACTGACCATCTACCATATCAATTTTACCAAGACTCTGATAAACGTTATTATCGGCAAGGACTAAAGAAACACCAGGCAGGTTTTTAAGTCGTTCTGCAATACTTTTACCAGGATATCTCGCATTGAAGCCTATAAAATCATCCTCGCCTAAGGAGAAATAGACATGTACTTCGTGTGCATCAGACAATTGGGTAAGCGGTATCACATCACTGGAAGCAACCAGGCTACCTTGTTTTTTTGGCAGACGACCAACATAGCCGGTCACAGGTGCCTTGATTAATGTGTAACCTAAATTGATTTGAGCAGCAGCAACACCGGCTTTTGCCTGTTCTACACTCGCAAGGGCAGATTGGTAAGCAGATTTGGCACTTTTCAACTGGAAGTCGGACACCACCTTGTTCTGAACAAGGGGAGTTAATTTATCCACTTCGATCTGGGCATTGCTCACAGCAGCCTGTGCGGCATGTAATAATGCTTTTGCGTTGTTTGCTGCTTCTCTGAAAGGCAGCTCATTGATTTTAAAAAGAGGCTCCCCTTTTTGAACCAGTGCACCTTCGTTCACATAAATTTTGTCCAGTACACCTGATACTTGCGGACGAATCTCGAGGTCGACAGCGCCCTGGATAGAAGCAGGATAATCAGCGTATGTAGTTTCCAAACTATTATGCAGGGAGATTACCGGAAGAGTTTGCAGTGCAACAGGCGGTGCCTGTACTTTGTCGCTTGAACATGCAGCGAAGAATATTGCTAGTAGTAGAATTGAAGTTCTCATAACGTTAGTTAATTGTTTAACAGTGTTAAATGATGGGTTAAAAAAATATGCGTATTAGTGTGTGGCGGAAGTATGTTTTAACTTAACTAGCTTATTTAACACTGTTAAGTTGTGATTTAAAAAAAAGGTAAAAGACGATTTCGCACGTCTTCTAGAATTGTTTGTTATGACATATAGATAATTTAACAGCGTTAAGTATTCCATAAAAAAAAAGTTTAATCGTTAATAGTTTTTATAATTCCATGAATAGCGTCTTTCAAAATGTGCTGGTTCATTTCGTCATTAGTTCCTTTTCGTGTAAGGTTAATAGAGATCAGGCCATGAATGATAGACCAGAACGTGTAATATTTCCTGCAGACATTATCTTCTTCCGGCTGGTCATTTTCCATGATTTCAATAATATTCTCCCAAATTATTTTCCTGGCGGCTTCTGCTTCGGGCAAGCTTTTGATCATATCACAACAGCTCATATCCACGCCAAACATCAACTGATAAAGCTGGGTATGTTTAAAAGCAAAATCCCAGTAGGCGATCCACATGGCTTCCAGTTGTTGTTCCGGATTTTCAAATCTGGATTTCGCATCTTTAAGTTCCTGCAGCAGTATTCCATTTCCTTTGCGTGTTAATTCGAGAAGGATGCCTTCTTTGTTAGCAAAGTATTCATAAATGATAGGCGCAGTATATTCAATCTTATCCGCAATTTTGCGCATACTTAAGGCCTGCCAACCGTCTTCTTTGACAATCTCCAGTGAAGCCTCTAATATATTGGCTCTTGTTTCTTCCTTAATTCTTTGAATTCTTTCTTTACTGCCCATGGCAAATCGGTAACTGTGTAAATTATCTAACAGTGTTAGACAAATGTAAAACTACTTTTCTATCTTTATATCAGCGAACTGTCAAAACTATAATTCATCAACACCAGAGGTAATAAACGAAGACAGTTATACCAATAAATGATCAGACTAATGCGTCAGGTAAAACCGTCCAAGATATAATTTGCTGCTATATGGTCAATATACCAGCCCCACTTAATTTGTACTTGGATAGGGTTTCCGTAGGGTTTGGGCCGGGGGTTTGTTAGGGTTTGTTTAGGGTTAAGACTATCCAAACCCGAAACAATCCCTACTTATCATCTGAGTAAACCCTCGCCAGTCCCAGTTCTAAACCTCGCAGTTCCGCCAGTCCTTTTAGTCGACCTATACCCGAATAGCCGGGATTAACCGTTTTACGAAGGTCGTCCAACATCCGGTGTCCATGGTCCGGACGCATAGGAATGCTTAACTGTCGTTTCTGCTGTATTTCAATCAGCTTACGCATGACCGAAAACATATCTACATCTCCTTCAAGGTGGTTATCTTCAAAAAAATCACCGAATTCATTTCTTTTAGTACTGCGCAAATGAACAAAATTTACCCTGTCACTGAACTGATCTAATATCGCAACCAGATCATTATCAGCCCTCACACCCAGTGAACCTGTGCAATAACACAATCCGTTAGCTAAAGACGGTACTGTGCTGAATAATCTTTCCAATTGCTTTGCGGTGCTTACAATTCGGGGTAAGCCGAAGATGGCATATGGGGGATCATCGGGATGGATGACCATTTTTACACCATTTTCTTCAGCTACAGGGATTACTTCCTGTAGAAATGCAGTAAGGTTTTGGAACAGTTGCTCTTCATCAATTCCTGCATAAACACCCAATGCATTCAGGAATTCGGCCAGCCCAAAGCTTTCTTCACTTCCGGGCAGTCCCGCGATGATATTACGTTCTATTTTTAATTTTTCTTCTGCATTCAGTTGGCCGAAATAGGCAGCGCCCCTTTCCAGCTCGGCAATAGTATAATCTTTTTCTGCACCATCCCTTTTCAGGATAAAAACATCAAAAGCCACTAAAGCTGCCTTGTTAAATAGCAGGGCTTCCGCACCATTTGGTAATTTATAATCCAGATGAGTCCTGGTCCAGTCGAGCACCGGCATAAAATTATAGGTGACGACTTTAATTCCGCAGCCCGACAGATTGGTTAATGAAATTTTATAATTTTCTATATATTCCTGATAAGCGCCTTGACGCACTTTTATATCTTCATGTACAGGCAGGCTTTCTACAACTGTCCATTCCAGTCCGGCATCCCGGATCAGCTGCTGGTGTTTTTTGATTTCTTCAACTGTCCATATCTTTCCATTTGGAAGATGGTGAAGCGCAGAAACTACGCCGCTGCAGCCAGCCTGTAAAATATCAGCTAAGCTGACAGGATCATTGGGTCCATACCAGCGCATGGTCTGTGCTAACTTATACATATAGGTATACCGTTTAGGTTTAATTTGGTTAGAAGGTCGACACGAACTTTTTATCCGGGTAGGTCAATTTAGAACTTTTTCTGTTTCCATTATAGGTAACATGAAAAATATTTGTCTGGTCGTCAAAAGAATCATATAAAACGGTACAGCTGATCTCCATGGTTTTTAAGTTTTTAGCCTCGGCAGATTCCATATACACTACTACAGCTTCCTTATCATTTTCAAACCCGATATAGTTGAGCGGCAACACTTTACCTCCCGTAGTTAATTGCATATGGCTAGCCATATACTTATTGATCAGCGCATCCATCTCTTTATGTTTTGCGGGAGCGGAAAGATCTGGTTTTACTTTATATTTTTTCCCCAGCAGATCTTCAAAATCATCAGTAAAGATCCTGCAGCTTATTTCTACAGTTGACGTTTTATTATTATAATTTAATTCTGTAGAACTCAGGTGTAACGGGTGTCTGTAGGAATCGGGCCTGTCTATATCGGCTGGTGTCTTAATTACACCCAGAATAACGTAACAAATTAATATAGATTGATGAAGGAAAGACAACATATTACTGATTTAATTTTTTCAATACAAAAAAACGGTTTAAATTTAGACTTTCAACAAAAAACTTCAAATGAACAAAACTCTACTCGCCACGCTCCTGCTGGGCACGTCTTTGCAGGTTTCATACGCACAGAACATTCAGAATAATCCGGGAAGTAACCACGGAAATAAATTTGAACAGCTGGGTACCATCCTGACTACTCCAAACGAACAACGTACCGCAAGCGGCGCACCAGGCGTTAAATACTGGCAGCAACGAGCGGATTATGATATTAAATGTACACTGGATGAGCAGAAGTTAATGCTGACCGGCTCTGAAAAAGTTACTTATATCAATAACTCCCCTGATGTGCTGACCTACATCTGGATCCAGCTGGATGAGAACGAGCATAACAATATCAATGCTGCAGATTTTCAAAGTACCACCAAATTGCCGGCTAATATCGCAACGACTAAATCGATTGACAATACAGAAATCAGTACGATTGACAATGGTAATGGTATCTCTATTCTTAAAATTACCGATGCCCTTGGTAAAAACCTGAAGTATACGATCAATAAAACGATGATGCGTGTAGAAATCCCTGCACCATTAAAGTCCGGACAACAGTTTATTTTCAACGTTAACTGGAATTACAAAATTACTGACCGCCTTGCATTGGGCGGACGCGGCGGATATGAATTTTTCCCTGAAGACGGTAACTACTTGTTTACTATGACACAATGGTTTCCAAGATTATGTGTGTACAGCGACTTCCAGGGATGGCAAAACCACCAGTTTACAGGAAGAGGTGAATTTGCATTAACGTTTGGTAACTATAAAGTGCAAATGACGGTTCCTGCTGACCACCACATTGGTTCAACTGGTGAATGTATTAACTACAGTGCCGTACTTTCGGCCGCAGAATTAGCAAGATATAACAAAGCTAAAACATCTTCAGAGCCCATTGAAATCGTAACGCTTGATGAAGCTAAAAAAGCAGAATCTGTAAAAAGCAAAGGAACAAAAACCTGGGTATTCCAGGCAAATGACGTTCGTGATTTCGCATGGACATCTTCAAGGAAGTTTGTATGGGATGCCATGGCACAAAAAATTGAAGGCAATGGTAAATCGGTAATGTGTATGAGTTTCTACGGTAAAGAAGCTTATAACTTATACCGTCCTTACTCAACTAAAGCAGTAGCCCATACTATTAAAACATATTCTGATTTTACAATTCCTTACCCATACCCTGTTGCACAAAGTATCGAAGCGGCAAACGGAATGGAATACCCGATGATCTGTTTCAACTATGGCCGTACAGAAAAAGATGGCACCTATAGCGAAAGTTCTAAAAACGGGATGTTAGGAGTTATCATCCACGAAGTGGGGCACAATTTCTTCCCTATGATCGTGAATAGTGACGAGCGTCAGTGGACATGGATGGATGAAGGGTTAAACTCTTTCGTAGAATACCTGACTGAAGAACTTTGGGATAACAAGTTCCCGGTAAAAAAAGGCGCAGCATATACGATCGTTGATTACATGAAACTTCCTAAAGACGAACTGGAGCCAATCATGACCAATTCTGAAAACATTACACGTTTCGGTCCTAATGCATACTCTAAACCAGCAACCGCACTGAATATCCTGAGAGAAACAGTGATGGGCAGAGAGCTATTTGATTACGCATTTAAAGAATATGCGAGAAGATGGGCATTTAAACACCCAACACCTGCGGATCTGTTCAGAACAATGGAAGATGCAAGTGGTGAAGACCTGGATTGGTTCTGGAGAGGCTGGTTCTACGGAACTGATGCCTGTGATATTTCTCTTGATGCTGTAAAAGTAGGTAAAGCAGATGTAGACGCAAAAGTTCCTGACGCAAGAACAAGAACTGTAAAATTGGATGCACCGATGGTTAATGCTTTCGATGACATTTCTAAGGTAAGAAACAGAGCAGATAAAAACATTAAATTCTATACAGATCTTGATAAATCTACTCAGGATTTTTACTGGAGATATGATCGTGGATTAGAAAAATATGATGATACAGAGCGTAAGATAGAAATGCCTGTACCATTAGAGAAACTTTCTGCTGAAGAACAGAAAAAATATGCTGGCAAATTCTACTACGAGCTTTCATTCAGTAACAAAGGTGGTCTGGTAATGCCTGTCATCGTTGAATTTACATTTGCTGACGGCACTAAATCAATTGACCGTATTTCTGCGCAGATCTGGAGACATAATGAGCAGACAGCTTCTAAATTCTATGTTCAGGATAAAGAAGTAACAGGTATCAAATTAGATCCGATGCGTGAAACGGCTGACATTGACGAAAGCAACAATGTTTGGGGTGGCAAAGGCGAAGAATCAAAATTCCAGTTATTTAAACAAAAAACTATGGCTGCCCGTGGACAGTCCACTGGTGGTAATCCGATGCAAAACGCAAAGGGCACTAAATAAAACAGGGCAATTTCTCCCTCAAAACGGCCGGATATTGATATCCGGCCGTTTTTTTTTGTTTCAAAAGACCTCTTTAAACCTGTTTTAAAGTCATATAGATATCAAATTTACTGCGGCACTGCCCCTTAATTGGTGTATATCAGACTTTTGGTGATTTACCTGCCTCAAATGGATGTTCTTATGCGCTAAGTGGATTTATATGGCTGAAAATTTGTTAATTTCACCCATTATATCGTTCAAGCAATGCGCATAAAAAAATAAACATGTCCACTATAGAACAAACAGACGAGAGCACGAATATATTATCTATTGATATTGGTGGCACAAGTATTAAAGCCTGCATCCTTACAAAGGAAGGAGAACTATTCTCTGAATACACAAAACTCCCTACACCAAAGGACTCTACACCCGAAGCAGTAATAAAAGTTATCCATGAACTGGTAAGCCCGATGGGACCCTATGGTAAAATCGCAATTGGGTTTCCTGGTTACGTCAAATGCGGAATTGTAGAAACAGCACCAAATCTTGCGCAAAATAAATGGGCGGGATATCCGCTGGCACAGGAAGTAAGCGACCTTTTCGGGAAACAGGTCAGATTAATTAATGATGCCGATCAACAGGCTTTAGGCGTTATTTCCGGTAAAGGATTCGAAATCGTACTCACTTTAGGTACAGGCTTTGGTACTTCCCTTACATTTGACGGAGAGCTTCTCCCCCATCTGGAACTGGCGCACATGCCAATTACAAAGAACAAAGACTATGATGATTACATTGGAGATAAAGCCTTTGAAAAAGAAGGTGAAAAGAAATGGAACGAACGCCTCCAACGCATTATAGAAATCTATAAAACAGTTTTTAATTACGACAAGCTATATCTTGGCGGTGGAAATGCAAAGCATATTTCTTTTGAGCTTGAGCATAACATCCATACTGTTTCGAACAGGGACGGAATTAAAGGCGGAGCCAAATTATGGGCCGCCAAAGAAAAATATCATGTTTTCACAACCTATCCAAAATCAAATTCATAAAATGGAAAGTAAATACACATTAGGAATGATAGGCCTCGGTACTATGGGGCGCAATTTATTGCTGAACATGGCCGATAATGGCTTTGCAGTTACTGGTTACGATAAGGATCCTAAGATGATCCAGAAACTTGAAGAAGATGGTGCGAAACACAATCTTTCAGCTTACGACTCTTTAGAGGATTTTGTGGCAAGTCTGGAATTGCCAAGAAGAATTATGCTGCTTGTTCCTGCGGGTCCCATCGTAGATAGTGTAATTAAAGAATTAGAGCCTTTGCTGGAAAAAGGTGATATGATTATTGATAGTGGTAATTCACATTTTACTGATACCAGCAGAAGGGCAATAGAATTATCAGATCTAGGCATCCATTTCTTCGGAATGGGTATTTCAGGTGGCGAAGAAGGCGCAAGGTTTGGTCCGAGTATCATGCCGGGTGGCGACAAAACTGCTTATGGTGCAATGAAAGAAATACTGGAAGCTGTTTCCGCAAAAGTAAACGGCGATCCTTGTGTGGCTTATATTGGTCCCGGCGCTTCAGGTCACTTCGTGAAAATGGTACATAACGGCATTGAATATTCAATGATGCAACTGCTGGCTGAAAGTTATGATATCATGAAAAATGCACTGGATTATTCTAATGAGGAAATCTACAGTGTGTTTGAAAAATGGAACAACGGCCGTCTGCAATCTTTCTTATTAGAAGTAACAAGAGATATTTTCAAAGTTAAAGATCCTGAAACAGGTAATTTCCTGCTGGATATGATTAAAGATGAAGCTAAATCCAAAGGTACCGGTAAGTGGACCTCACAGGTATCTATGGATCTGCAGTTACCGATTCCAACAATCAATGAAGCGGTAAGTACCAGAGATCTCTCTAAATTTAAAACATTACGTACTGCGTTAGCAAAAGCTTATGCGCAGGATGTTCCCTTTGCGGAGAATAAAGAACAGTTCATTATTGAATTGGAACAGGCTTTATATTTTTCTGTGATCACCTCTTACGCACAGGGCCTTCATTTATTATGGCAGGCATCCATCACTTATGAATATGAGCTGAACCTGCATGAAATCGCTCAGATCTGGCGCGGCGGATGTATCATCAGGGCCGAATTCTTAGAGGATATCTACCAGGCATACAAAAAACAACCAGACCTTGAACATCTTTATGCTGATGCAGGTGTTCAGGACAAAATGAAAGAAATCCTTCCCGGAATGAGATCTGTTGTTGGTCATGCCCTTCAAAGCGGACTGGCTATCCCGGCTTTCGCTTCTGCATTAACTTATTTCGATTCGTTAAGAACAGAAAGAATGCCAGCAAATTTGATCCAGGCCCAGAGAGATTTCTTTGGTGCGCACAGATTTGAACGCATTGATGCTGAAGGAACTTTCCATGCAATATGGAATACTAAAGATTAAAAAGAAGAAGTGAATTATCATAAGCGGTATACTTTTAATATAAGTAGCTCTCATGATAGCTTCATAACCGCTACTAAAAATATTTCAAATGAAAACTAGTAAATGTCTTAACCCAACCGTTTTTGTCATATTTGGCGGAACTGGTGATTTAAACTTGAGAAAACTTGCTCCCGCAATATATAACCTGTATTCCGACGGCTTTATGTCTAAGGATTATGCGATTATAGGAACTGCGAGGAAAAAGCTGAATGACGAAGAATTCCGCACTACCATTATGGAAGGTGTGAACTCTTTTTCCCGTGCCGGTAAGGTTAAAAAGGAAAAATGGGATGAATTTGCTCAGAATGTTTATTACAATTCCGTAGATGTCGCTGCTCCTGAAACGTTTAAGGGGCTTAAAGACAATATTGAAAAACTTAGAACGGCATACGGGCCGAAAACACAGGTAATCTATTACCTTGCTGTAGCACCTAATTTATTCCCTCTGATCGCACAGTGCCTGGCACAGTATGATCTTGTAGGTAATGAAGATAACTGCCGCATTGTGATTGAAAAACCTTTCGGTCATGATCTGGAAACTGCAAAAGAGCTGAACAAATTACTTACTGGCATTTTTACGGAAAAACAGATCTACAGAATTGATCATTACCTGGGCAAAGAAACTGTACAGAATATCATGGCCTTCCGTTTTGCCAACTCCTTCCTGGAGCCACTATGGAACCGTACTTATATTGATCACGTGCAGATTTCTGTTACGGAGCAACTGGGTGTGGGAGACCGTGGCGGTTATTATGACGGTGCGGGTGCCTTAAGGGATATGATCCAAAACCATATCCTTCAGTTGCTGTGCCTGATCGGTATGGAAACACCTATTAATTTCGATGCTGATGAAATCAGGAATAAAAAAGTGGATGTTTTAAAAGCAATGCGCCCATTCAGTCCTGAAGATATTCGTCTGAGCACTGTACGCGGACAATATGCGAAAGGTTGGGTTGAAGGAAAAGAAGTTCCGGGATACAGAACCGAAAAAGATGTAGCAGAAGATTCAAATACTGAAACTTTTGCCGCGGCGAAGTTCTTCGTTGATAACTGGAGATGGCAGGGAATTCCTTTTTATGTACGGACAGGAAAACGTCTGTTTCAGACTTCTTCCCTGATTACTATACAATTTAAAGATGTTCCTCACCAGGTATTCCCTACAGGCGTAACTGAACACTGGCAACAAAACAGGTTGATTATCAGTATCCAGCCGGAAATGAGTATCCGTTTACAGGTACAGGCCAAAAGACCTGGACTGGACATGGTATTAAATCCTGTGGATATGGTTTTCGATTATAAAGGCACTTATAGCTCACAAGCTCCTGAAGCATATGAAACTTTGCTATTAGATGTAATGATAGCCGACCAGACTCAGTTTATGCGTGCAGATCAGGTAGAGAGCGCATGGGAACTATTAATGCCTGTGATCAATGCCTGGGAAAGCAAAAAATCATTGAGCTTCCCTAACTATCCTGCTGATTCGTGGGGTCCTGAAGATGCTGAAGCGCTGATTGCCAGAGATGGTTTCCATTGGTTCACACTACCTCTAAAAAACAAAGACTAATATGCAGAACTTACTCATCTATAAAACTAAAACAGAACTGCTGGAAGACCTGGCGGATTATGTTATTGCAATTGGTGAAAAGGCGATAGAAGAAAAAGATTGTTTCAATTTTGTACTGACCGGTGGTAGTTCCCCGAAAGAATTGTATACTATGCTTTCCACTACCTACAGAGAAAAACTGGATTGGAGCAAAGTTTATTTCTTTATTGGTGACGAACGTAATGTACCTCCGGGACATGAAAGCTATAATGGCTTAATGGCCAGGAAGTCTCTTATTGATCCTTTAAATATTGCGCCGGATCATATCTTCTTTGTGGATACGACACTTGCTCCTGAAAAGGCAGCGATTGAGTATGCGAAGGCGATAAATGAACATTTTAGCGGTGCGGATCTGTCTTTCGACCTGATCTTGCTAGGCATGGGCGATGACGCTCATACCGCATCTTTATTCCCTGGGACCAGCGTACTGGACAATAAAGAAGTTACTGTGGATTCTGTATACGTTGAAAAATTATCTACCTACAGGATCACCTTTACTGCACCACTGATCAACAAAGCGAAGAATATTGCATTCCTTGTTTTTGGGGAGGCGAAAGCTGAAGCGATCAAACATGTAATTGAAGATGAAACTAAAAACACAGCACTTTATCCATCGCAGCTGATCCAGCCTATTGATGGCGGACTTACATTTTTCCTGGATAGTGAAGCAGCAAAACTGCTGGATAACTAACAGGTATACTCTGCCAATAAAAAACCCTGCCCCAGATAATCCGGAGCAGGGTTTTTTATTGGTAACAGGTTTTTTCAGAATAGTACAAACACTTCTTTTTCACCTTTAAGTCTGGTTTTGAAGGCTGTTATCCTGGTATCCCGAACCAGCACACTCATTACTTTTTTTCCCCTGTACTTCACGATAAAAACATCATCGGCCACAGCTGGTTCCATAGCAATATTTTGTTCACTTCCGGGTAATTCTTTGTAAGGCGTAATAATCAGTTCTTCTATACGAGCACCGCCGATCTCTTCTCTCAGTCCCGCAACCTCTGCTAACATCGCCGCAGCATCTCCTTTTTTCGTCGGATCTTCACTGGCCTTCAAATGATCCTTTACAACAAGCGCAGGTGAAACCAGCCTGTCTTTAACATCTCTGATGAATGCCTCTACATAAAAGATCTTATTGTTCTGTGTGTTAGTTTTTGAAGATAAAACTGAAAACAAAAATGATGACAGGATAATAAATATAAAAACGATTAATATAGCTTTGATCTTCATTCGTATTGTTTTGGCACAAATCTAGTTAAATTAATAAAACCACCCACCTTATTCACTTGCCTTTGTTTTATATCCGATGCGGTTGCGCGGAACCTCTTCTTTTTCTATGAACTTGCTTAGATAATTAAATAGAACATCAATTTTTTCATCCTGTTTCAATAGCTTATTTTCCACCTGTTCAACCAGCATCGAGATATCTTTATGTAAAAGCAACGTCTCCCTTAGTTTCACAAAGATCTCGATAATGCGTATACTCATACCTATGGCCCTTTCACTCCTCAAAACATTAGATAACATCAGTATTCCATGTTCAGTAAATGCATAGGGCAATGTCCCTCCAAGCTGTTGTTTCGATGGTATCGCATTTTGCGATACCATGTTTAAAGCCTCTTCAGGGCTTAATTGAAACATAAAATTAATTGGAAACCTTGCCGGGTTCCTTTTGATCTGCTCTCTTAACCTTATCGCCTTAACATCATACAGATCAGCCAGGTCTTTATCCAGCATTACTTTTTGTCCTCTGATCAAATATATCCTGTTCAACAGTACTTCATCTGCCAATATTTCTGATTTATCCATTTTACAGAACTTTAATTACACCATAAGGTAATAATTATTATTTTAAGTTAACGATAAAAATATTTTATTCTCCGAAATTTCAAAACTAGTCAAATAGCCCAAACCGCCTTTATTGTGCTTTAAACATGGTATCGCAAATTGCGATACCATGTTTAAAGCACAATAAAGGCGGTTTAGATAAAAACAAGAGCATTTTCAAAAATGATATTTATGAAAGCCAAAAGCAAGAGAATTCATTTATGGAACAATTAACTGGAAGTTCTGTTTATATTGCTAATCGGGTTGACATTAATCAATGGGTATTCATACAGACATTCTTATTATCGGGGGCGGGCTGGCAGGATTAACTGCTGCGCTGCATCTTCAGCGCGAAGGCCTGGAGGTATTACTGATTGAAAAAAATGAGTACCCGCACCATAAAGTTTGCGGAGAATACTTGTCCAATGAAGTGATTCCATATTTACAATGGCTGGATTCAGATATTTTAACGCTTGCGCCAGTTTCCATCAACCAGCTGCTGTTTACAACGGTTAACGGTTACAGCATTAAAACAGATCTACCACTCGGAGGAATTGGTATCAGCAGGCATAGTTTAGATAACTTCTTATACAGGCAATTTATAGCCAAGGGGGGAACAGTAATCCATGACGCAGTATTGAACATAAAAATGGAAGGCGAATCGTTTGTTACCCAACTTTCTTCTGATGATACCGTTTTATCAAAACATGTAGTAGGTGCCTATGGCAAACGTTCCGGTATAGACCTGAAGCTAAAAAGAGAGTTTATGCAGGTGAGGTCACCATTTTTAGCGGTTAAAGCACATTATAACGGCAAATTTGACAGTAACCTCGTTGCACTGCACAACTTTAGCGGTGGCTATTGCGGGGTATCCAAAGTTGAAAAGGAGAAAATTAATATTTGCTATCTGGCAGATTATCAGACTTTCTCCAAGTACAAAAGTATACCTGCTTACCAGGAAAATGTGCTTTATAAAAATAAAGAATTAAAAAAGGTTTTTGAAAATAGCCAGCCATTGTTTGAACAACCATTAGTGATCAGCCAGTTGTCTTTTGGCGCAAAGGAAGGGGTGGTCGACCATATACTGATGATCGGGGATACGGCCGGACTGATCCATCCGCTTTGCGGAAACGGCATGGCAATGGCCATCCATGGAGCAAAAATTTGTGCGGAACTTTTACAGCAGTTTTCGGTTGGAAAAATCAGGACCAGAACAGAACTGGAACAAAAATACAGCAGCGCATGGAACTACCATTTTAAAAACCGGCTCAAAACAGGAACAATCCTGTCCGCTTTACTAAGAAAAAAAAGCTTGTCAGACCTGGTTTTAAAAACTCTGATTCATATCCCCGGGATCTTACCGGCGATAATCAAAAGAACACACGGCAAAACATTAACTGTAAATACTGAATAATGGTAGATACCACTTATAGAAGCACCGCTCCGGAAATCATGGATAACTTCCTGATGGAAGGAGAAATACTTAGAGACGCACTTGATAAAATTGCCAGTATCAACCAGTTATTAGGTGGCAACAAGGTTACTTTAGAAGGTATAAAAACACTCATCAAAGACCAGCCACAGTCTGCCCCCATCCGTATCCTTGATATTGGATGCGGCAATGGAGATATGCTCAGGACACTGGCAGACTATGCCAATAAAACAGGTTTAAATTTTATGCTTACGGGAGTAGATGCCAATCAATTCACGGTAGAGCATGCCCGTAATCTATCTGCTGGTTATGACAATATCAGTTATCAGTGTAAAGATATTTTTGATCAGCTAAAACAACCGGTAGATAGTGATATCGTACTTTGTACGCTCACTTTACACCACTTTAAAGAAGAAGAAATCATAAAACTTTTGAAACACTATTCTAAAGCGCGCATAGGGATAGTCATTAATGATCTCGAAAGAAGCGCAATGGCGTATTATCTGTTTACAGCACTTTGTTTTGTATTCAGGCTCAATGATATGTCACGTGAGGATGGTTTGGTTTCTATCCTTCGAGGGTTTAAAAAGGATGATTTACTGTTATATTCAAAAAAGTTAAATTTCAAGAACTATTCAATCACCTGGAAGTGGGCCTTCCGTTACCAATGGATAATTAAAACAGCATGAGCGTAAAAATTAAAGCAGTAAGTAAGGCATTGCCGGCATATTCCAGGGAAACGGTAGAAATCATCCCATTTCTTGATGTTTGGCTGCAAGGACAGGAAGACCGCTTCATCAGAAAAGTAAAAAAGATATTTGAAAATGCGGCGGTAGACAAGCGTTATTCTTTTATGTCACCGGAAGAGGTATTTAGTGACCTCAGTTTTGAGCAACGAAATAACATCTATATCAGGGAAGGAATAAAACTTGGTGGCGAATGCCTCAGCGGTGCGCTCAAAAAAGCCAGCTGGGAGGCTGCCGACCTGGATTATATTATCACGGTAAGCTGTACAGGTATTATGATCCCATCGCTGGATGCCTATCTCATCAATTCCCTGAAACTGCGACAGGACATTGTCAGGCTTCCTGTGACAGAGATGGGTTGCGCCGCGGGAGTCTCCGGAATGATTTATGCCAAGAATTTCCTTAAGGCTAATCCGGGTAAACGGGCAGCGGTAGTTGCCGTAGAATCACCAACAGCCACTTTTCAACTGACTGATTTTTCTATGGCCAATATAGTCAGTGCCGCCATATTTGGCGATGGCGCAGCTTGTGTACTGCTCTCTTCACATCCAGATGACGCAGGGCCGGAAATGGTAGACGAGCAAATGTATCACTTCTATGACGCAGAGGAAATGATGGGCTTCAAGCTAACCGACACAGGGTTACGGATGGTATTGGACGTGGCTGTCCCTGATCAGATTGAATTACATTTCCCCGACATCATCCATCCGTTCCTTGCTAAAAACGGATTGGAGATAAAAGACATCGATCACCTGATCTTTCATCCGGGCGGAAAAAAAATCATACAGGTAGTAGAATCCCTTTTTGGAGAACTGGGAAAAAATATAAATGAAACAAAGGAAGTCCTCAGGTTGTATGGAAATATGTCAAGTGCCACTGTACTCTATGTTCTAGAGCGGTTTATGGATAGTGAACCATCCCCCGGAGAAAAAGGACTGATGCTGAGTTTTGGCCCGGGCTTCTCAGCACAGCGAATTTTATTGCAGTGGTAAAGAATTTTTGTATTTACTTTACAGATAAATACATCATAAAAATTATAAAAAATAATGGAAGTACAGGAAATACTCGCAAAACTACCTTATAGCAAACCCTTTTTATTTGTAGATGAATTGCTGCAAATCGACGAAAACGGTTGTACAGGAACTTTTACTTTTGATAAAGACCTTGATTTTTACAAAGGACATTTTAAAGACGCACCTGTTACACCAGGAGTAATCCTGACAGAGACAATGGCGCAGATCGGACTGGTTTGCCTGGGAATTTACCTTTCTGAAAATGCAAATACAGAGATGAAAGCGCATGTGATGCTGACTTCAGTTGCGGTGGATTTTATGAAACCTGTTTTCCCTGGTGAAAAGGTAACAGTAACCGCGGAGAAGGTTTACTTCCGCTTTAAAAAGCTCAATTGCAATGTAGTGATGAAAAACGAAGCGGGTGAGACCGTATGCAAAGGAAATATATCTGGAATGGTGACAGCAAAGATGCATGACTAACCGCGTTGTGATCACCGGCTTAGGGGTTGTTTCACCAAATGGCGCAAGCCTTGCGGAATTCAGACAGTCCATTAAAAATGGTGTGTCCGGCATTAAACATGATCCACAGCTGGATAAACTTCTTTTTTCCTGTCAGATCGCAGGAAAACCGGTGATCAGCCATGAACGTATCAGGCAATATTTTACTGATCTCGAAATACGCAGTCTGGAAAGTACAGGCATCGTTTACGGTGTGATCGCCGGAATGGATGCCTGGAAAGATGCCGGGTTAACTCCCGCCCCCGCAGAAGAACCAAACTGGAATAGCGGTACGATCTTCGGAACCGGTACATCGGGTATCGAAAAATTCAGGACCGCAATCAATAAAATTGATGACCTGCAAATCCGCAAGCTGGGAAGTACGGTAGTAATCCAGACGATGACGAGCGGCGTAAGCGCTTTCCTCGCCGGAAAACTGGGACTCGGAAACCAGGTCAGCACCAACTCATCAGCTTGCGCAACAGGAGTGGAAAGCATTTTAACGGCCTATGAAAGAATAAAATCCGGTCAGGCAACAACTATGTTAGCCGGCAGCACAAGTGACAGTGGGCCTTACATATGGGGAGGTTTTGACGCTATGAAAGTTTGTCCCTATCAATATAATGGCAAGCCGGAAGCAGGCAGCAGGCCGATGAGTGCATCTGCGGCAGGTTTTGTACCGGGAAGCGGCGCCGGGGCGATGGTTCTTGAAACCTTAGAAAGCGCAATTGAACGGGGTGCAAAAATATATGCTGAAATACTGGGTGGAAATATTAATTCAGGCGGTCAGCGGGGATCGGGGACCATGACTGCGCCCAATAGTGTAGCCGTACAGCGCTGTATCAGAACCGCACTTAGCCAATCAGGCATAACCCCTGAAGCTATAGATGTCATCAACGGCCATTTAACCGCAACCTCAAAAGATGCCCTGGAAATTGAAAACTGGGCTACGGCATTAAACAGGTTTGGCCAGGATTTTCCCTATATTAATTCACTGAAGGGGATGACAGGACACTGTATCAGTGCCGCGGGCAGTATCGAATGCGTAGCTTCAGTCTTACAGCTTG
>Ga0247813_10001379_pt1 | contig 18665 bp, 13 predicted proteins | sample UWRJL169409C1_FD_180719 | JGI IMG/M metagenome (GOLD analysis project Ga0247813, IMG submission 180719) | Plant litter microbial communities from Arlington Agricultural Research Station in Wisconsin, United States - UWRJ-L169-409C-1 | ecosystem: Environmental > Terrestrial > Plant litter >... | reverse complement strand
AAATCCTGCTTTTGAAAATGCAGAAGCCTATTTTTATTTAGCTTATAAAAATGATGAAATAGTAGGCAGAATAACGGCAATCATCAACTGGTCAGAAGTTAATAATCAACAAAAAAGCAAGGTCCGCTTTGGCTGGTTTGATGTAATTGACGACATTGAAGTTACTAAAGCCTTGCTTGAAAAAGTGTATGAACTGGGTAAACAAAATAATCTGGAACATATGGAAGGCCCGATGGGATTTTCAAATCTGGATAAAGTTGGGGTTTTAACCGAGGGGTTTGATCAGGTAGGAACTATGATTACATGGTACAACAATCCCTATTATGTAACCCATTTTGAACAGCTGGGCTTTGTTGTAGAGAAACAATATATTGAAAGTATTTTTCCGTTTTCTAATGTAAAACCAGAATTTTTCCTGAAAGCTCAGGAGCTAATCAAAAAAAGATACGGACTAAAATCTTTAACGTTTACCAAAACAAAAGACATTATGCCACATGTGGACAAAATGTTTGATTTGTTTAATGAATCTTATGAAAAACTGGCTTCTTTTGTCGCTATTTCAGATGTTCAGAAAGAATATTTCAAAAAGAAATATATTAGTTTTATTAATCCTGAGTACATCAAATTTGTTGTGGATAAAGATGACAAATTAATTGCCTTCAGTATTGTAATGCCAAGCTTTACTGAGGCTTTACAAAAAATAAAAGGAAAACTATTCCCATTTGGTTTTTTACATCTCTTAAAAGCAAAGAAACACAGCAAAGATGTTGTTTTTTACCTTATCGGAGTTCATCCTGATTATCAGAATAAAGGTGTTACTGCAATTATCTTTGATGAATATTACAAAACTTTTTCAGAAAAAGGAATTCGCAATTGCATCAGGACTCCTGAGCTGTTAGAAAATAATGCCATTCACTTACTTTGGAAGAACTTTGATCCGAAGATACACTGTCAAAGAAAAACGTATCGAAAAGATTTATCACAATGGAATTAAAATAATTATTACAAAAGCATAAAAACAACAAGGGTCGAAATTATTTAATTTCGACCCTTGTTGTTTTTAAAATAAAGTTTTATTTCTTTTTACTCTGAGCCTTTTTAGCTGCTTCCTGCTGCTCCATTACTTCCTGAAGTCGCTGTTGAAACTTCCCTTGTTTTTTAGGCTCTTTCAACTTATTCTCTTGGATTTGAGCATGAATTTTATCATTATCTACTATGTAATTTTTAATGACAAACATAATTCCAATAGTAATTAAGTTAGAGATAAAGTTGTATAAACTCAATCCGGCACCATAACTATTAAAGAAAATTAACATCATTAAAGGCGAAACATAAATCATGATTTTCATCATTTTTGCCATATCCGGCATACCTTCCTGTTGAGGAGCTGCCATTTGCTGATCACCTGAAGTCATTTTCATGTAAAAGAAAATGGCTATTGCTGCCAAAATTGGAAACAAACTGATGTGATCTCCATATAATGGAATATGAAACGGCAATTTTACAACTGAATCGAAAGAAGATAAATCATTCGCCCAAAGGAAACTTTTTTGTCTTAATTCAAAAGCTGAAGGAAAGAACTGAAATGAGGCATACATAAAAGGAAGCTGAATCAATGCCGGAATACATCCTGCCATTGGGTTTACACCTGCCTTATTGTACAATTTCATTGTTTCCTGTTGTTTCTTCATTGGGTCTTTCTTGTATTTTTCACCCAATTCAGTAATCTCAGGACGTAAAACTTTCATTTTTGCCTGTGATAAAAACGATTTATATGTGATTGGCGACATAGCCAATTTGATAATAATGGTAAAGATTATAATCGCTATTCCATAAGCAATATAATCACTTAAAAACCCGAATAAAGGAATAAAAATCAATCTATTGATCCATCCAAAAATTCCCCAACCTAATGGAATAATTTTCTCGAAGTTTTTATCGTAAGATTTTAATACTTTGTAATCAGCTGGTCCAAAATACCAATTCATTTTGTAATCGATTTCTCCATTAGAAAAAGCTAAAGGTATATTACTTTTGAATTTTTTCGTGAAAGTAGTATCAATTTTCTCATCATTAACCAAATCAACAGATTCTAGTTTAGAATTCAGGAAAGGCTTATCAGTCAACAAAATAGATGTAAAAAAATGTTGCTTATATGCAATAAAACTAACATTTTCAATAGTTTCTTCCTCATGTTTACCTAATCCAGCATAGTTAATTTTTCCATCTTCATGCTCATAATAAATCTCGGCAAAACGTTTCTCAATAGAAACACTTTTTTCATTTCTATATGTTTTCAAATCCCATTGTAAATCTAATGGTTTAGCAGAATTTAAAATTTTATTTAACCCCTGAGAACGAATATCAAAACCAACTAAATACTCATTAGGCTTCAGGATATATTTGTACTCTAAAAATTCATTTGCTCCTGCTTTTAAACGCATGGTCAAAATCTGATCATCACCAATTTTAGTTAAAGTTGGTTCAAAAAATAAATCTTTAGAATTTAAAGTCCTGTTATCAGTAGTTTGCAGCTGAATATTCAAATTAGCATTGTTGTCTTTAATCAATTCAACTAATTGCTTTGAACCTTTTTCAAATCGTTCGAATTCTTTTAAAGTAGCTTCAACTATATAACCACCTTTATTAGCGATTTTAAGCTTTATCTTTTCGTTTTCTATAGTTGTAAAAGACTCTTTCGCCGATGCAAGCGTAGCTGAATAAGCAAAACCTCCTAATGTTTTTTGCAATTGGGCCAATTGCACAGTATCGCCAGGAGTTACAGCAGTAACCGGTAAAACAGCAGTTTTGGTATCTTTTACTTTAGCCTGAGCTTCTTGTTTGGCAACTAATTCTTTCTTGGCTTTTTCAGCAGCAATCTCTTTGTCAGAAGGCTGATTTTGATACATTATCCAAATCAAAATTCCAAATATCAATACAAAACCAATGATTGAGTTAAAGTCTATTTTTTTTTCTTCCATTATAATTTAAAAAAGTTATTCGTTATAAAGGTTATTAGTTAAGAGTTTGACTCAAAAGTTACATCCTTTTAGAATATTAATTATTATTTTTTATGTGTATTTACTGCTGCGGCTACAAAATTTACAAAAATTGGATGTGGGTTTGCCACGGTACTTTTATATTCAGGATGATACTGCACTCCAATAAAAAACGGATGATTTTCAAGTTCTACAATTTCTACCAAACCTGTATCCGGATTTACCCCAGAGGCAATTAAACCTGCTTTCTGTAATTCTTCTTTATACTTATTGTTATATTCGTAACGATGACGATGGCGTTCTGATATTGTTTTTTCGCCATATATTCTATGTGCAAGAGTATTTGGTCTAATATCACATTTCCATGCACCAAGACGCATAGTTCCGCCTTTGTCAGTGATTGTCTTTTGCTCTTCCATCAAATTCACCACCGGATTTTTCGTTTTCTCATTCATCTCAGTAGAATTTGCATCGGCATATCCCAAAACATTTCGGGAATATTCAATAACAGACATCTGCATCCCTAAACAAATTCCGAAAAACGGAATATTATTTTCACGTGCAAAACGAACTGCATCAATTTTTCCTTCAATACCTCTTTCGCCAAAACCGGGAGCAACCAAAACTCCGTCAAGAGGCCCTAATTTTTCCTCAACATTTTCTGCAGTAATATGTTCTGAGTGAATAGAGATCACATTTACTTTAGTTTCATTGGCAGCACCTGCATGGATAAAAGCTTCCAGAATAGATTTGTAACAATCCTGCATTTCTACATATTTTCCAATCAAACCAATGTTTACGGTTTGTTTTGGATTTTTCAACCTGCGTAAAAAGGTATTCCATGTTTTTAAGTCCGGAGCCGCTTTTTTAGGCAAATCTAATTTCTTTAAAGCCACAATATCCAATCCTTCTTCAAGCATTAAATTTGGGACTTCATATATAGTTGAAGCATCAATTGACTGAATTACGGCTTCTCTTTTTACATTGCAAAACAAAGCCAGTTTGTTGCGCAGATCCGGAGACAGTTCATGCTCAGTTCTACACACCAAAATATCGGCTTTAATCCCGCTTTCCATCAACGTTTTTACAGAGTGTTGTGTAGGTTTTGTTTTCAACTCACCCGCAGCAGCCAAATAAGGAACTAATGTTAAGTGAATAACAATTCCGTTGTTTTCTCCCAACTCCCAAACCAATTGACGAACAGACTCAATATAAGGTAATGACTCAATATCACCAACAGTTCCGCCAATTTCAGTAATAACAATATCATAATCACCGGATTTTCCCAGTAATTGCATTCTGTCTTTAATTTCGTTTGTAATATGAGGAACAACCTGAACTGTTTTTCCAAGGAATTCTCCTCTTCTTTCTTTTTCAATAACCGAAAGATAAATTCTTCCTGTAGTAACATTATTCGCCTGAGAAGTAGGAACGTTCAAAAAACGCTCGTAGTGACCTAAATCTAAATCTGTTTCTGCACCATCATCTGTTACATAACATTCACCATGTTCGTACGGATTTAAAGTACCCGGATCCACATTGATATACGGATCGAATTTTTGAATTGTTGTACGATACCCTCTTCCTTGTAACAATTTTGCTAAAGATGCTGCGATAATTCCTTTTCCTAATGAAGAAGTCACACCGCCTGTAACAAAAATATATTTTGTTTGATTCATTCTGTTGTAGTTTGTATTGTAGTTGTGTAAAAAACCTGGCAAAAGTACAAATTTAATTAGACAATTTGCTAATTAGAAAATTAGAAAATGTGCCAATTGAAAAATTTAAGAAATACACAAGTCATAATTAGAAAACAATGAATTAAATTCATTTTAAAACAAATATTTAAAGTTATCACTCTAAATTATCTAATTTTTCTAATTTTCCCATTATCTAATTCTTTTAAGGCTTAGGATATTGTTTTTTAATATTTCGAATCAATTCTTCCAAACCGTTTAGTTTCAGTTCATAAATTAATGCTAATTGCTGTCCTAATTCACCTTTTGGAAAACCTTTGTTATGATACCAGACGATATAGTATTCAGGAATATCTATCAAAAACCAGCCTTCATATTTACCAAAGGGCATTTTGGTATGGGCTAATTTTATAAGTTGTTTTTTGTCTTGTTCCATTATTTTAAAAGAAAAAAGAAGCAGGAAAAAAGAGTACAGATGACATCTTTTTTCCTGCTTCTTTATTTATTTAATCTATTTTTATTTCCAGTTGAAAGTAATTCTCTTTTCAATATCAGAGTTTAAACTCAAAAACACAGGACAAGTCATTGCAGCACGTTCCAAAATTGTTCTGCTTTTTTCATCCGCATCACTTTTCAGTTCAAAGACAATTTCGATAGCACCAATTCTTCTTGGTTCTGCGTTCATGATTTTTGTTACTTCCGCTGTCGAATCAACTAAATCTACGTTTAAATCACGAGCTTTAATTCCCATAATGGTAAACATACAGCTTGCCAAAGCATTAGCCACGGTATCTGTTGGAGAAAATGCTTCTCCTTTTCCGTTATTGTCTAAAGGAGCATCCGAAATAATTTCACTTCCCGATTGTACATGTATTGATTTTGTTCTTAAATCGCCTAAATAGGTTACTTTTGATGTCATTAATTTGCTACTTTTAAAGTTAGGTCTGAGTCGTAATAGAGAATATACACACCTTTATTGGCATGTCCTCCATCTTCTTTTTTATAATATTGAAATTTATTATCAACTTGTTCGGTTGTAATAAGATCAGCGGTTTCCTGAAATGTTTTTCCTTGTACCAGACGCATCATTGTATCAAAAGTCACATCAAAGCCTCGGGTAGCATATGTGTTAGGATTTACTTTATTCCTCAGTCTGTATTCTTTTTCAAAAATCAATACTCCGGATTCGTCACTCTCTCGGGAAACTGAAGGATACATCAATTTTAATTTTACCAGATTCTCAAAATAAATCTCATCGGTATCTAAAGTGCTGTTTGATTCTAAAATAACCAATTGCACCTGACATGTTCTCTGCGCTTCAACCAAAGCTTTTATAGTTGCCTTCACCATTGCTGTATTACCGGTTTCCATTACAACATAATTCATTTTATTTGGAAGTAAAAGGCTTTTTAAATTAGCAACATCCAAACCTCCAGTCTGGGTCAAAGAAGCAAAAGCGACTCCTTTTTGATTTTGCTTTATATAATTAATTACTGATTCTTTTTTCTTATCTACAACAGCTACAATATTACCGTTTTTAGCACGCATAAAATCAAAAACCGAATTTCGCACAACGTCATTCGTTGGTATTGACTGGTATAAATTATCAATAGGATTGGCACTGTCTTTTGATAATGGTGAAATTACAGGCACATTATATAATCGCAGGGAATTAGCAGTTGCTTCTGCATTACTTTGATAGAATGGACCAATCACAGCATTCGCATCCTGTAGCTTGTTCTGAGAAATGAGACTTATTACATTCGATGTGCTTTTAGTTTCCTGTGAATCATAAATCGAAATATCAATTGGTAATTTTAAAGCTTTAGCCGAATCAATTGCCATCATAGCACCCGAATAAAAATCGAGGGTCATATTCAGGAACTTGTCATTTTTTATTTGATTAGCTGCACTTGCCGTATCATTTTGAATTTTGGATAAATTGAAAGGCAACAATAAAACGAGTTTTTTTCGTTCATTTTCTCCTCTTTTTTTAGTTAAAGAAACTACTTCAGGATCAGCTTCGTCAGACTTTACTGTTCCAATAATTTTTATTCCTCCAGCAGCAGGCTTGTTTTCCGTATTTTGTTCTTTTAGAATTGGTTGTTGCACTACAATTGGAACTGCCGCAACATAACCGGACGGAACTTTTAAAACCATTCCTTCTTTGACACCTTCCGAAAGCGATGGATTCAATGCCGTTAATTCTTCCTGGGATATATGAAAAGTTTTTGATAAGCTATAAAAAGTTTCTTTTGGTTTAACCTGATACTCCATATAAGCTGTAGCTTTTTTTGAAGTTTCAGCTTTTTTAGTATCGACCTGCTTAGCAATACTTGTTGCAACAGGTGATGAAACATCAGTTTTAGGAGCTGTCCCTTTTATTATTAAGCGATATCCAACTGGAAGATTCGCAACAATATCAGGATTGCGTTTTTCTAAATCTTCAACTGTAGTTTTATACTGTTTTGCAATTGAGTATTTAGTTTCTTTTGGCAGAACATCATGAAATACATATTTTTCCTGTGCAGTTGTTTTAGGAGCATTCGTTTTCGAAATTGCACCTTTTGCCGGAATAACTAATGTCTGTCCAATTTGCAAACCCTCTGTTATTAAAAATGGATTTGCAGCTTTTAGTGCCTCATCAGAAACACCATATTTTTTTTCAATTCCAAAAAGTGTTTCTTTTGGCTGAACCTCGTGTGTTCCGGCTTTTTGAGTAGCTGTATTTTTATAAGCTGTAACTTCTTTTTTATCAGATACGTCCTTTGCGCTATTACTCGGAATCAACAAAACCGTATTCGGTTTTAAAGAAGTTCTGGCATCCGGATTTAACTGGTAAATATCATAAGGCGTAACCTTAAATTTCTGTGCAATCTGATTGACTGTTTCTCCGCTTGAAACCGTGTACTTAATTACTTTTCCCTGTGAAAAAGCAGAACACGTAATAAAGAAAACAAAAGAAAATATGGTGAAGAAATATTTCATAATAGATATTAAAACAATTATTCATTAATGCGAACAAGATACTAATTTATGTTTAAAACAAAAATCAGTCCGAAAGTTAATTCTTTAATAATTATTACCTGAGATCAATTTCTGCTTTGGCAATAATAATGTTTTTATATAACTCTTCTTCTTCCTTTTTCTTGCATTGATACAGAACTTCTTCCATATTATTGTATTTATCCGAATATACATAATAAGAAAGACTGTTTATATTAAAAAAGAAACTGGCATTAAAATCACCTGAATCAATCAGTTTCATAATTAATTTATCTCTTGGTGTGGCGTCTGTAAATGTGCCCAAAACCAGATAATACCCGTTTGAAACTTCCCTAAGATTATCAAAAACTTCAATTTTTATATCTTTTTCATTTTTAAACGGATTTTCTTTAAGTTCTTTCTTCATTTCTTCCAGGGAAATTTTTTTTGAAGTTTCATCTGAATCAGATATATTTTTATTTTTAATCGCCTCGTCCTGATATTTTTTCAACTTTATCAACGCCAGTTTATCATCAAATTTCCTGGCTTCCATACTGTAATATGAAGCTTTGCTTATGTGCCGTTTTACTTCAATTTTTTTCTGAGTATCCAGTGAATCTATCTTGGCAATTAAAAGCTGATTTTGTGCATCACCCTGCTTCGGCTCTATTTTATAACGTTTTATTTCTTCTAATGAAAGGCGTTGTTGTAAGGATGTTACGTTATTGTTTTTTTCGCTTTCGCGGATTTTCTTCTTATATTCCTGATTTTCTTCTACAGCAATTTTTTCTACTTTATTCATTAAACCGGCGTAAGCTTTTCTATTTTCAGCTAATTCCTTTTTTAATTGAGAAGATAATTCACTTGTTTTTCCGATGCTTTCATACGATTGTTTTTCTAGTCGTTTTGATTCGTCAACATTTAAAACGTCCATTCTTTTTAATTCAACCAAATCATTATTCATCGTATTAACCAAAGAATCTAATTTTGCCATTAAAATATCCTGAACATTTTTATTGGCTTCTAAAACCAAACGCAGTTTTTCAACCGAATTTTCCTTAGAACCGTTCATGTCATTTAGATTAACTTTCAAATCATTGATCTTTATAATCTTCTGATTCATTTCTTTCTGAACAATTAATCTATCTTTTAAATCATCAATTTCAACTGTTTTAGCTTTTGTTTTTTCAACTACAACTTGTTTTTCGGCAAGAGCCAACATTAATTCTTCGCTTTCGTTTGTTGGTTTAATCTCTTTTGTATTGATGGCCAATTTATTGCCCACAACCAATCCGTTTACAATTTCAGGATTTTGAGATTCTAACTGATCAATTGAAATACCATATTTTTTAGCAATTGAGAATTTGGTTTCCTTAGCTTCAACAACATGAAAAATAGTTTCCTGATTAATTACACGAACTCTTCCATCGAGCGTTTTTCTTTTGTTGGGAATTGCAATTGTCTGACCAATTTGCAATCCGTTTTGAAGTAATTCTTTATTCAGGTTTTCAAGATCCTGAACCGAAACATTATATTGTCTGGCAATGCTAAACAACGATTCTTTAGCCACAACCAAATGTGTCGCTTTTGCATAAAGTGTAATTTCAGTTTTTGAAGGAATTGAAGTGTTTTGCGGAATCACTAATTCCTGACCGATCTGAAGTCCGTTGGCAAGAATTGGATTTGCATTTTGAAGCACTTCAACAGATACATTATATTGCTTTGATAAACCAAAAAGGGTTTCTTTTGCTCCAACAACATGAGTAACTTGCTGGTTTGAATTTTGTTTTTCTGCAGAGTGAACGGGAATCTTAATGATTTGATTGTCTTTGATTCCGTTTTGTGATTCGGGGTTGAGTTTGTAGATTTCATCAACCGAAACCTTATATTTTTGGGCAATAAAATAAGCGGTTTCTCCTTTTTGAATTTTGTATTCAATAATTGAATCTTGCGCAGTTATTTCGTTAAAAGACAAAATAAACACAAGAGAAATTGTAAAAAGTTCTCTCATAAATAGTAGGTTATAAAAAATTAAGGCCTTACAAATGTAAGACCTTAATTTTAAATATGGTACTATTCCCACTCAATTGTTGCAGGTGGTTTTGAGCTGATATCATAAACTACACGATTCACTCCTTTTACTTTATTTATAATGTCGTTAGACACTTTCATAAGGAATTCATAGGGTAAATGAACCCAGTCAGCAGTCATTCCATCTGTAGATTCAACCGCTCTAAGTGCTACTACTTTTTCATAAGTACGTTCATCGCCCATCACACCAACAGAATTTACAGGAAGCAAAATTGCTCCGGCCTGCCAAACTTTATCATATAATCCCCAGGATTTTAGTCCGTCGATAAAAACTTTATCAACATCCTGAAGGATTTGCACTTTTTCTAAAGTAATGTCTCCTAAAATACGAATAGACAATCCAGGTCCAGGGAAAGGGTGTCTTCCTAATAATTCAGGATCAATTCCTAAAGTAGCACCCACTCTTCGAACTTCGTCTTTAAACAACATTCTAAGTGGTTCTACAATTTTTAATTTCATATAATCCGGCAATCCTCCAACATTATGATGTGATTTGATCGTCGCCGATGGTCCTTTTACCGAAACTGATTCGATTACATCAGGATAAATTGTTCCCTGCGCTAGCCAGGTAACATCTTCAATTTTATGAGATTCATCATCAAAAACTTCAATAAAAGCGTTACCAATTGCTTTTCTTTTTAATTCAGGATCTGTAACTCCGGCCAAGGCATCATAAAAACGCTGAGAAGCATCAACTCCTTTGACATTCAATCCCATTCCTTCGTATTGATCTAAAACACTTTGGAATTCATTTTTACGAAGTAATCCGTTGTTCACGAAAATACAATATAGGTTTTTACCAATCGCTTTGTGTAATAATACCGCTGCTACAGTTGAATCAACTCCTCCTGAAAGACCTAAAACAACTTTGTCATTTCCGATTTTTTCTTTCATTTCAGCTACAATTTCTTCAACGAAAGCGTTTGGAGTAAAATTTTGAGGAACTTCGGCAATGTCTACTAAAAAGTTTTTTAGCATTTTTGATCCATCCGTTGAGTGAAAAACCTCCGGATGATATTGAATAGCATAAGTCGTTTCACCTTCAATTTTGTAAGCAGCATATTCTACGTCATGCGTGCTTGCCAGTTTTACTGCATTTGTTGGGAGTGCCTTGATACTGTCGCTATGGCTCATCCAAACCTGACTGTTTTCTGAAACGTCATTAAAGAAAACTTCATTCTCCTTAATATAAGATAAATTGGCTCTTCCGTATTCTCTTGTGTTTGAAGCAGCTACTTCGCCACCGCTAAAGTGAGCTAGGTATTGCGCTCCGTAACAAACTGCCAATAATGGAAGTTTGCCTCGAATTTGAGATAAATCAGGATGTGGAGCATCTTCTCCGCGAACAGAAAATGGGCTTCCTCCTAAAATTACGGCTTTATACGATGATAAATCACTAGGAAAGTGATTGTAAGGAAAAATTTCGCAGAATATATTTAATTCGCGAACTCTACGCGCAATAAGCTGAGTATATTGCGATCCGAAATCTAAAATAAGTACGTTGTGTTGCATGCGCAAAAATACTTTTTATATTTCAATCTTAAAAATCGGAACAATGAAAATTATATTTTTTTTTTATTGTTTCGATTTTAGTGCAAAGGCTCTTTGTTGCAAAGGTTCAAAGGTTTTAAAAATTTACATTTATATCGCTCCTTTTCTTTGTTACTTTGAACCTTTGCTTCTTGGTATGTAAAAAGAAAATCTATAATAAATACTAGTACTAATTAATGAATATAATTAAGACAATATTACTACACCTTATAATTATTTTTATTGTTACAATCTTTCCTGTAGTTGTATATGAATTTATATCAAATCATAACTATAATAGTCTTACATTTATTGGTGGGGTATCTTATTTTATTTATGCTTTTTATCTGGTCTTCAAAATAAAAAACCAACGTTCAAAAATCATTCTTTCAGGAATAATATATTCATTATTAGCGCTCTGTACTGGAATGATATTTACTGATATCAATGACTTTTCACTTCTCTTCGCTACAATAATAAACTTAATACTTCAGACATTTTTACTAATAAAGCATCCCAAATTTAAAAACACAGCAGTTTGGAAATCGTATTTAATTAGTTTTGCAATTACTGTAATTCTATCCCTTTTCTTAACTTTTCTATGGTTTCTTGCTATGGCTGCAAGTGGAATGCCTTCTAATCATTATTAATTGTTTTTATAGAAATATTATTTAAACCAAGTCATTTTTATTTAATATGTCTCTGCAAAATAATTTATTTATATTAAAGAACATTTTCTTAACCTTCCCTCTTTTAACCTTTCTTCAAAAAAAGAAAAGAAAACTCCTTTCTTTTTATTAAATTTATTGAAATGAATATATTTTCCTTAAATAATTATTTTTCATTCTTTTAAAAAATGGTGGTACTGCTTTTTTAGAACTCAACCAGAACGAATAATTTAAAACCAATCGAAACTACCAAAACCAATTGTAAACCATAAAAAATATTAATGCTAAAACAGAAACGATGAGTAAAATTGTAGCAGAACAATTAGTTGACATGTTGGTAGAAGCCGGAGTGAAACGCGTATATGCCGTTACAGGAGATAGTTTAAATCATTTTAATGATGCCATACGCAGAAATGGAAAAATAAAATGGATTCATGTTCGTCATGAAGAAGTAGGTGCTTATGCTGCCGCTGCTGAAGCCGAATTGGATGGTTTTGCAGTTTGCGCCGGGAGTTGTGGTCCCGGACATGTGCATTTAATTAATGGTTTGTATGATGCACATCGTTCGCACGTTCCTTTGTTAGCCATTGCCTCCACAATCAATACCAGCGAAATGGGAATGGATTATTTTCAGGAAACCAACACTATTAAACTTTTTGATGATTGCAGCCATTATAACCAAATGATTATGACAGCAGAGCAGGCTCCAAGAATCATTCAGACTGCCATACAGCATGCTTTGGGTAAAAAAGGCGTTGCCGTTATTGGTTTACCCGGAGATGTTTCGCAGTTAAAAGCTGTAGAAAGCAATATATCAACTCAGTATTTTCATTGTAATCCCGTAATCCGACCTTCAAATAATGAATTGCAGTTGTTGGCAAAAGTAATAAACGAGAGTACAAAAGTAACTTTGTTTTGTGGTATCGGAGCTGAAAAAGCAAACGATCAGGTAGTACAATTATCTCATCATATTAAAGCGCCTGTAGGCTATTCTTTCCGTGGAAAAATGAGCATTCAGCCTAATAATCCTAATGAAATAGGCATGACTGGTTTACTTGGCCAGCCGTCTGCTTATCATAGCATGCATGAATCAGATTTGGTTTTATTATTAGGAACCGATTTTCCTTACGATAAATTTATGCCAACTGATAATAAGATTATCCAAATAGACACCAGTTCAGAACGTTTGGGCCGAAGAGCCAATCTTAATATGGGATTATGCGGAGATATAGCAGACACTATAGAAGCTTTACTTCCTTTATTAGAAACAAAAACAGATAACAGTTTTCTTGATGCACAACTTAAATTGTATAGTAGTGTAAAAGAGAATATGAATATTTACATTAATGATAATGGCGGAGAGGATACTATTCAGCCTGAATATGTAGCTCATATCATTGATAAATTAGCTGCTGAGGATGCCATTTTCACAGTTGATACAGGAATGACTTGTGTATGGGGAGCAAGATTTATTAAAGGTACAGGAGAAAGAAAAATGCTGGGTTCCTTTAATCACGGATCTATGGCAAATGCAATGCCAATGGCTATTGGAGCAGCACTCGCACATCCTGAAAAACAAGTTATTGCAATGTGTGGCGATGGTGGCTTATCAATGCTTTTGGGTGATTTAGCCACTATCAAACAATATAATATTCCCATAAAAATTATTGTTTTTAACAATCGTGCGTTGGGTATGGTAAAACTTGAAATGGAAGTGAATGGATTGCCCGATAATGAAACCGACATGTTTAATCCTGACTTTGGCCTAATTGCTCAGGCAATGGGTTTTCAGGGAATAAATGTTCACAAACCAGAAGAAGTTGAGACCGCTATAAAAAATGCATTTCTACACCAAGGTCCTATTTTACTGAATGTTTTTACGAATCCGAATGCGTTGGCAATGCCTCCAAAAGTAGAATGGGAACAAGTTATTGGTATGGCAAAATCAATGACCAGATTGATGCTTGGTGGTAAAATGGAAGAAGTTATGGATACTATTAAGTCCAATTACAAACACTTAAAAGAAGGATTGTAGAGTAGTCTTTTTAATTTAAAGAGTTAAAGTTTTATAACAACAAAGGTTCAAAATTTTAAAAATTGGCAAATTTATACTTTCTTGTTTGCTACTTTGACTCTAAGAATTATTCTTTCGTGACCAATATCGATGCTTTAAAACCTGCAGCAAGATTGTCCCAATAATCATTGGTAATGAGAGTTCCTTTATCATCAAAAACCTGGATTTCTGCCGTATTTCCGCCTAGACTGCCAATATTTAAAGCTTCAAAATCCAATTTATTGAAACCTTTGTCAAGAACTATTTTTACCTGCTTGAAATTACTTTCCAAAAATAATTGCTGCTGAATCACTTTATCATTTGATGAAACCTTAACCAAATCACCGTCAATAGCACCAAAGTCACGGAATTTTATAATAAAATAATCTGCTTTTGTTTTAAATTCACCTAAAGAAATATTTCTTTTCACTAATGTACCTCTGCCTTCTTTTAATCCGGCATCTTTCAAAGCCTTATCCAAATCTTTTTCCATTTTAGCCACATAACGATCGCCCGGATTGGCGAATTCAGTTTCTGTAGACATGGTAAATTTACTTTTTTCCTCTCCTACCTGAAATCTAGATTTTGTTGTAATACTGGTGTTATCGAAAACGTTAGGTGTTTTAATATTAGGAATATCCGTATTTTCTGCCTCCGGTTTTTTAGCTTCCGGGGCTGGTATTTTCTTTGGTTTGGTGCTAAATTTTGGCGCTGATGGAATTGATTTAAACCCAGAGTTAAATTCTGTTTGAGCAGAAACTGTCAGTGCAGTAAAAAATAATATGAAAAATAAAATGTGCTTCATTGAAAAAGATATTATCGAATCGGCTTTTAAAATTTTATAAAACTCAAAATTCAGGTATCGCAAAAATAACATAATTTAATTAGGCTCTGACTCTTTAAGAATTTTATAACAATATATTAGGCTAATTTTTGGAAGCAAAAAACCTGCCATTTATTTCCTGGTTTACAAAAAATATGAATCTTGAATTGCATGAGGGATTGAAGCGATATCCTTTTATGAAGGGAAACGGAATAAAAGATTTAGCGGAAAGCCCGACCCGCTTTTTCTGCGGGACATGCCCAAAACATTCAAAAATTATAACAAAATGAAGCTATTTCTTTATATAAGGAGTAATGATACTTAATAAGATTGTAATTCTATTTTTCTAAATTGCACACATTAATCTAACTGCAAAATGCGTTGAATTATTATCGCATTTTAAAAAATCATAAAAAATGAAAAGAGAAAATATCTTAACAGGATCACCATGGGAAGACAAAATGGGATATTGCCGAGCTGTAAGAATTGGTAATATTATTGAAGTTTCAGGAACTGTAGCGATTGTTGACGGAGAAAAGGTAAAAGCTGATGACGCGTATGCCCAAACTTATAATATTCTGGAACGCATTGAAAAAGTATTGGAAGATTTGAATGTTGAAATGAAAGATGTTATCAGAACCAGAATTTTTACGACTGACATTAGTACATTTGAAGAAGTTGCAAGAGCACATGCTGCTTTTTTCAAAGATGTGAAACCAACAACAGGTTTTTATGAAATCAGCAAACTTGTTGCTCCTGAATATTTGGTTGAAATTGAATTTACAGCTGTAGCTCAGGGATAAAAAATAAATAGCCACATCTTAAAGGATTAACTATTTTTCTCTTTAATTTGTGGCTAATTGTTTTTAACCTCAGTAATGAATTTTCAAGAATATAAAAAAATACTGCTGACCGTTTTCAAATGGATTTCTATTTGTCTTTTGACAGGCTTTCTTTCTGGGTCTGCATCAGCCTTTTTCTTAGTTTCTCTGGAATTTGTTACACAATTTAGAATGCACCACACCTGGATTATCTGGCTTCTCCCTATTGGTGGTTTACTCATTGGATTCCTTTATCATTATTATGGCGAATCTGTTGTAAAAGGAAATAATTTACTTCTTGAAGAATACGAAAATCCAAAAAAAGTTATTCCGCTTAAAATGGCTCCTTTAGTCCTTTTAGGAACTTTACTGACCCATTTATTTGGAGGTTCTGCAGGCAGAGAAGGTACTGCTGTACAAATGGGCGGTGCCATTGCTGACCAGTTTACAAAATTTTTTCAATTAGATAATTCAGAGAGAAAAATGCTGATTATTCTTGGGATTAGTGCGGGTTTCGCATCCGTTTTTGGAACACCCTTGGCTGGCGCCATTTTTGCTTTGGAAGTTTTATTTTTTAGTAAAATCAATTTAAAAAGTATTGTTTTATCTTTTTTTGTTGCTTATATAGCTTATTTTACGGTAGAATTTTGGCAGATACAACATACTCATTACAATATTCCGATCGTTCCTGAAATCGATTTTACTACGTTGTTTTATACAATTATTATTGGGATTCTATCAGGTTTAGCCGCTTTACTTTTTTCAAGAAGCACTCATTTCTGGGGTTCTTTTTTTTCAAAAAATATAAAATTCCCACCATTAAGACCTTTTATTGGCGGTATTGTTTTAGCAATTGCTATAGCAGGATTTGGTTTTACAAAATTCTCCGGATTAGGCGTTCCTGTAATTGTAGATTCGTTTTCAAATGCTAATCCATGGTATGATTTTTTACTCAAAATTTTATTTACCGGATTTACCTTAGGAGCAGGTTTTAAAGGAGGAGAAGTAACACCTTTGTTTTTTATCGGAGCTACTTTAGGGAGTGCTTTATCAATCATTGTTCCGCTGCCAATTGCTCTTTTAGCAGGAATGGGTTTTGTCGCCGTATTTTCAGGAGCTACCCATACTCCTATTGCCTGCACAATTATGGGAATGGAATTATTTGGAATTCAGCCCGGAATTTTTATTGCAATTGCGTGTATAGTTGCCTATTTTTCTTCGGGTTCTATTGGAATTTATAAATCACAAATTGTAAAAGGCCCCAAATACAATTTATACCAGAAATTTAAGAAAGAGGATAGTGCAAATTTGTAATCCCTAAAAGTGTGTTAATCTCCAAAATGATTTCAACATTACATTAAAAAAATGTAAATTCGCACACTATGAAAATACAAGATATTCAGGCGATACAGTTATTACTCGCTACCCCAAGGAAAATTGCCATAATCCCTCATAGAGGACCAGATGGAGATGCTATGGGTTCAACATTAGGACTTTATCATTTTTTAATAAAAAACAATCATCAGGCAAGAGTGATTGCCCCAAATGATTTTCCAGATTTTTTAGCCTGGCTGCCGGGTTCTGAAACAGTAAAGATATTTGAAAAAGACACTGATAATTGTACCAACATACTTGAAGAAGCTGAGATAATTTTCACGCTTGATTTTAATGCGTTTCATCGTACCGGTGAAATGGAGCACACCTTAGCCAAACTAAAAGCAACTTTCATCATGATCGATCATCATCAAAAACCTGATGATTATGCTGCTTACACTTACTCGGATACTTCTTTTGGATCGACTTGTGAAATGGTGTATAACTTCATTTTACTTTTAGATAAAAAATCAGATTTGAATAAAACGATTGCAACTTGCCTTTATACCGGTATATTGACAGATTCTGGGTCATTCCGCTTCCCTAAGACTACAGGAAACACTCATCGAATTGTTGCTGAACTGATTGATTTAGGTGCAGAAAATACGGAGATTCCAGTTCTGTTATTTGACAACAGTTCATACAGCCGCCTACAATTATTAGGATGTGCGCTGAAGAATATGAAAATATTGGAGGAATACAAAACATCTTATACTTCATTGACACAAGACGAGCTTGATTCGTTTAATTATGTAAAAGGCGACACAGAAGGAATTGTTAATTATGGATTAAGTATAAAAGATATCGTTTTTACTGCTATTTTTATAGAGAATAAAGATGAAAATATTATTAAGATTTCTTTCCGTTCCCAAGGCGGATTTGATGTAAATCAATTTGCACGGGATAATTTTAATGGAGGAGGTCATATTAACGCAGCAGGTGGAAGATCAGAACTTTCAATGGAAGAAACTTTAAATAAATTTGAAGCTTTAGTAAAAAAACTTGAAATAAAACCCAAATATGAACTATTATAAACTTAGTATTTGCAGCTTGCTTTTTGCTGTTTTATTATTTAGCTGCAAGCAGCACGAACAAGCAAGAAGACCTATTTCTCAATCTTCCGGTTCATTTATGAAAAAATCGGCTGATCGAAATAAAAAATTAGTCGCCAGCGAAGAGGATGTCATCAAAAAGATAATCAAAAGTAATCCAAAAGTAAAATATTACGCAACCAGAAAAGGCTATTGGCTGTATTATGAAGAGCGAAATACGACAGATCTTTCTACTCCAAAAAAAGGGGATATAGCCTATTTTAATTTAGAAATAAAAGATATAGAAGGCAAAATTATTTATTCTGAAGCTGAACTTGGTCCACAAACCTATTATGTAGACAAGCAGGATATCATGATGGGATTACGCGATGGTATTAAGTTAATGCATAAAAACGAAACAGTAACTTTTTTATTTCCATCTCACATTGCTTACGGATATCATGGAGATAACAAAAAAATTGGAACTAATCAATCTTTGATCTGCACTGTTACATTGCGGAATTTTGTACCCGAAGAAGTTCCAAAAACCACAGAAACAAAATCACAAACAACAAAACCAGCTGCTGACACCA
>Ga0247813_10001378_pt1 | contig 18675 bp, 15 predicted proteins | sample UWRJL169409C1_FD_180719 | JGI IMG/M metagenome (GOLD analysis project Ga0247813, IMG submission 180719) | Plant litter microbial communities from Arlington Agricultural Research Station in Wisconsin, United States - UWRJ-L169-409C-1 | ecosystem: Environmental > Terrestrial > Plant litter >... | reverse complement strand
GCTTGTGTCGCGTGTAGATCTTCACCAGAAACGCGATGGCGGCTGTGACGATCAGCACCACGAATACCGTGTGCATGTCTTTCGACAGGCTCTGTGCGCCGTCCTCGCGAACCAGCCAGATCACGAGCGGTGCCGCATAGACAAGCGTGAGCGCGCCTGCCCACCAGCGCAGTGCACTGACCCGCTTGTCTGCGAGCGTCGCGATCATCACGATGGCGACCGGCACGATCGCGAGCATCGAGAACTGCGTGAGCACGAGCACGGGAATCGACCAGGCGGCGATGTGCACGTAGATCGGGGTGCGGCGGGTGGTCTTTTCGACTGTTGTTGTCATGATTCTTCTCCTTGTGTGATGTGGATGTTTCAGGCGTTCTTGCTGAGTGAGGCGACACCGGCGGCGACCAGTGCGAATGCGGCCGCGCCGATGAACACCCACGAGAAACCGGAGGTGAGGGCATCGACCGCGGTCGACCCGGCGGTCTCGAGGGCACTGGTGCGCGCGGTGGCGATGGATGCAAGGACTGCGAGTCCGAGTGCGCCCCCGATCTGCTGACTGGTGTTGACCAGCCCGCCGGCGAGACCGGCCTCGCCGCCCTCAACGCCATCGACCGAGAGCTGAGTTCCGGTGATGAACGCACCGCCCAGACCTGCGCCGATGAGGATGCTCGGGCCGAGGATGTGCACGGCGAAGATCGCGTCGCTGGGTGATGCCGCGAGCCAGGCGAGCCCTCCCGCGAGAACAACGAGTGAGCCGATGAGGGTTGCCCTGCCTCCGAGCGCTCCCACCATGCTCGGGGCCAGGCCCGCGACTATGACCAGAGCGCCGGCGAGCGGCAACTGGGTGAGCCCAGCGGTGAGCGCGTTGTATCCCAGCACCGCCTGCATGTAGACGGAGAGCGCGAAGAACAGTGCAACCATCGCGGCACCGACCAGCAGCATGACGATGTTGCCGACGGTGAGGTTGCGGTTGCGGAACACGCCGAGCGGAACGAGCGGGTTGGCGGTGCGCCGCTCGATGAAGACGAAGGCGATTGCGAGGATGACGGCTGTACCGATCAGGCCGAGTGTCAGAGGATGCAGGAGTCCGACCTGTTCGATCGCGCTGAGGGCGCCCACGGTTGCGACGAGCGCACCGGTGATGGTGGCTGCACCCGGGTAGTCGAGGCGGGTCCTGGTGCTGGCCGGATCGCGCGTGATCAGCGAGGGGATCAGCGCGATGACCAGGATGCCGATGGGAAGATTCACGAAAAAGACCGCCTGCCAGCCGATCGCTGCGGTGAGCACTCCGCCGAGCAGCACTCCTGCCGCGGATCCGATGCCGGCGACAGCGCCCCAAATTCCGAGGGCCTTGGTGCGGTCCTTCGCGAGCGGAAACAGCTGCGTCACCAGAGCAAGCGCGGCGGGTGCGAGCAGAGCGGCCGAAGCTCCCTGAATCGCGCGAGCGCCAACCAGCATCCCGCTGGTGATTGAGAGCCCGGCCAAGGCTGACGCGAGCACGAATCCGATCGTGCCAATCAGGAACAGCCGGCGGTGTCCGTAGCGATCGGCGAGCCGTCCGCCGAGCAGCAGCAGGCCACCGAACGGCAGCACGTAGGCGGTGATCACCCAGGCGAGCGCGACGGTGTCCATGCCGAGTTGCGCGCCGAGCACCGGCAACGCGATATTGACGATGGACGCATCGAGCACGACCAGAAACTGCGCCAGGGCGAGAATGCCCAGGGCGAGCCAGCGGCGAGTGCTCCGAGTGGATGTAGCGGATTCATGGTGAACGGTCGTGCTCATGATCTTCTCCTCTGTCGGTGATGTTTAGAGAGTGATTAGTCACTCACTCTTTGGGGTAATTAGTTGGCGCGGACTCCAGCGGCCGCGTGCGGTGTTGGGGTGGCGTCAGAAGTGCCGGATACCGCGCGACAGCATCTGGGCCCAGGCCTCGGGGATCTCCTCGATGCGGGTTGTCACGATGAGGTGGCAGAGCTGGCCGTAGGCGATGAAGTGCTGCACGTCGTCGTCGCTCGCGCCGGAACGGCTCTTCGCGAAGTTGGTCACGAGTGCTAGGCCGGCGCGCAGCGCACCCCCGACCTCGGGGATGTCCGCTACCGACTGCGCGTGAACCTGAAGTAGAAGGAGGGAGCGATCGCTGATGAGCTCCGCGTAGGCGACCCCCATTGCGTCGAGCACGGTCTCGGGCTTCTGGTCGTCGGCCGCGTCGGCGCCGGCCGCGAGTGCTGCAACGATCTGCGCGAAGCACTCCTCAAGGGCGACGACGAACAAGCGCTCCTTGCTCGGAAAGAGCTTGAAGACGTACGCAGGGGAAATGCTCGCCCCACGAGCCACGTCTGCGATCGTGGTGCCGTGGTATCCGCCGCGGGCAAATTCGCGCACGGCGCTCGCCGCGACCAAGGGTTTGCGCACCTCGGCAGTGGAGAGGATCGAGCTTCGACTAGACATGAGAGTGACTGTACACTCACTCTTTGCGATTCGCAACACATCAGTGATTTTCACCGGCCGGAATTTGCTGGATCGTGGCGCCGCAGCCCGAGGGTTATCGAATGCCAGACTGGGGTGTTCGAGCGCCACGCCCTCCGAGAGGACCCCATTGGAATTCCTGATCCCTGCTGTTCTCCTCGTCGTGGAGTACGCAATCAAGATCGTCGCACTCGGCGTGATCCCGGAGAACCGTCGACCGTCATCATCGTCGGCCTGGCTGCTGCTCATCCTCTTCCTGCCGGCCATTGGGCTTCCCCTTTTCCTCCTCATCGGGAGCCCGTACGTCGCGGGGCGGCGCGCGAAGGTGCAGCGCCAGGCGAACGCGGTCATCCGCCGTGGGCTCGCCCCTCGCGCGGCAATCCCGGAGGGTCTCGAGATACCCGCCAACCTCGTCTCGCTCACGACGATGAACCAGCGCCTCACCGAGTTTCCGGTGATGGCAGGGGAGACGATCGCGTTCCACGCCGACTACGAGGAGTCCATCGCGAGCATCGTGGCGGCGATCGACGGCGCCGAGGTCTACGTGCACCTCGAGATGTACATCCTCGCCCTCGACTCGACCACCGAGCCCCTCTTCGACGCGCTCGCCGCGGCGGTCAAGCGCAACGTAGAAGTGCGCGTGCTCTACGACCACCTCGGTTCACGTAAGTACGTGGGGCACCCCGAGATGAACAAGCGGCTCACCGCCGACGGCGTCGACTGGCGACGGATGATGCCCATCGACCTGCTGCACGGCCGCTGGCGTCGCCCCGACCTCCGTAACCACCGCAAGCTCGTCGTCATCGACGGGGTCCGCGCGTTCGTGGGCTCGCAGAACATGATCGACTCGAGCTACCTCTCGAAGCGCAACAAGCGCACCGGTCGACACTGGATCGACCTCAACGTGGAGGTCGCAGGCGAGATCGTCGCGAGCATCGACGCGGTGTTCCGGGTGGACTGGTACGTCGAATCCGGGGAGGCTGTCGAGGTCGCCGTCGACCCTCGACCCAACGAGGCTGCGAGCGGCATGCAGCTCGTGCCGTCGGGGCCGGGATATCCATCCGAACCGAATCTTCGACTGTTTTGCTCGATGATTGCCGACGCGCGCGAGCGGGTGGTCATCGTGAGCCCGTATTTTGTGCCGGATGAAGCGCTGCAGTCCGTGATCACGACAGCCAGCTATCGCGGCGTCGAGGTCGAGTTGTTCGTGTCAGAGAAGGCCGACCAGTTCATGGTCCACCACGCGCAGCGCTCCTATTACGAGTCGCTGCTCACCGCCGGGGTGCGGATCTGGACGTACCCCGACCCGGCGACCCTACACACGAAGTTCATGATCGTGGATGACGCGATGGCGATGATCGGGTCGAGCAACATGGACATGCGCTCGTTCGCCCTCGACTACGAGATCACCCTGTTGGGCTTCGGCGAGCAGTTCATCGCCGGGCTCGATGACATCGCCGAACGGTACCGCGCTGTCTGCGACGAGCTCACCGCCGAGAAGTGGGGCAAGCGCAAGTGGCACGAGCGGTATGTGGACAACGTGCTGCGGTTGACGGCTGCGGTGCAGTGAAGCGGGACCTCAGCTGAGGACAGCGGCCGAGCGGTCGGCCCGTCGCTGGGTGATGATGAAGACGATGAGCAGTACGACTCCCACCACCACTACAACGATGTTTCCCAGGCCGCCGAGAGCGGCCAGCGGGCTATCGGCAGGGTAGCTGCCCTGAAGGAAGATGCTCGGGTCAGTACTCGCGTGGAGCAAGATGGGCGCGATGATCGTTCCGGTAACGCGGAGGGCCAGGTACATGCAGATGCCGAAGAAGAATGTGTAGAGCAGCTGCAGGGCCGTCGCCACAAATGACTGCCCGGTGAACAGGTTTATTGAATGCAGAACCGCAAAAGTGGCGCCGGATACAAGTGCCACCGCAATTTCGGAGTGTCCGCCGTCGCGCATGATCCTCACGACGTAACCGCGGGTCAGCACCTCCTCGGCGAACCCGATGAACAGTCCCGCAAGCAACCAGGCGGCGACGATCCCGAGGCCTGCCTTTCCGTAGTCGATCGTCGCAAATCGCAGCACGTTGAATGCGAGCACGATGACGATAGCGATCCACATCCACCCGCCCCCGCGGATGGACTGCCGGGCGAAGAGGGTGCGGAGCCAGCCGACACTCGCGCCGAAGACGACGAGGATTACGCAGCCAAGGAAGATCGGCACGACGTACAGCACCACGATGTAGCTGGTCGACTCCGGTCCGCCGATAAGCGGCAGGAACGGTGCCATGAGGAAGCCGGCCGCTTCGTAGAGCGCAAGATATCCGACGGCGAGAACCAGGGCCTGCCACCAACGCCCGGTGTTCCAGAACCGTGACCACGCAGATCCCTGGACGATTTCGCTCACAACAGCACCCCTTGCATTAGGTAGACAGATCGTTCTAAACGAGAGCATACCGAGTGACCGTGACGGGGTGAGTGAAGTCGTGGGGGAGGGAGAGGAGCCCGCTGAGCGTGGCCGTGCGGGGCTCGACGGCCACTACGACCCGGCGACACTCATACGGGCCCGTAGAGATCCATGAAATCGTCTATGGATTGTTGGGCGGGGCTCGACTGGCGGCCGCGACCCGGTATTGCTCATACGGGCCCAGAAAAAAAGAGCCAAATCGTTGGCTCTTTTTTGCTGGGCCCCCTGTCGGAGTCGAACCGACGACCCCCGCTTTACAAGAGCGGTGCTCTGGCCACTGAGCTAAGGGGGCGGATGTTGCGTGCCAATTCTACGCAGAAGCGGGAGCTCGGTCGAAACGCGGTAAGCGGGGCGCACGAGCAGCGCCGAAGTCAGTCGTGCGACACCGCGAGTGCAATGCCGAAGCCGACGAGCGCGGTGCCCGTGACGCCGTCGATCGAGCGACGTACGGTGGGGCGCTCGAGCCAACGGCGCACACCGTGGGCTCCGAAGATGATGAGGCTGAACCACAGCGCGGTCTCGATTCCGTGCACGCCAGCGAGCAGCACCCCCATGAGGAGATCGTTGGATCCCGGCGGGATGAACTGCGGCAGCACGGCCACGTAGAAAGCGCCGACCTTGGGGTTGAGCAGGTTGGTGAGGAGTCCCTTGCTCCACGCGCCCCACCAGTGGCGGGGAAGCGAGCCGACCTCGTCGGAGGATTCAGAAGACGGGCGGATCACGCGAGTCCACAGCATGCGCAGCCCGAGGAAGATCATGTAGCCCGCGCCGATCCACTTGAGCACCTGAAAGGCCATCTCAGAGGCGCGCAACAGGGCGGCGAGTCCGACCGCGGCCGCGACGCCCCAGACGAACGCTCCCGAGATGATGCCGAGCGAGGTGGCGATTGCGAGCCGCTTGCCCTGGATGAGGGCCGAGCGCAGCACGAGCGCGGTGTCGAGCCCAGGGGTGATCGTGAGCAGCGCCGCGACGACGGCGAAAGAGAGCAGTGCGCTCGTGATGGTCATGCGTGCCCCCCGGGTGATTTAGCGTTGTTGCAATGACATCTTCCACCCTCGAGCCATCGCGCGCGGTCGCTGGCTCATTCGTCGCCCTCGCGCTCATCTTCGGCGCGGGCATCGCGACGCAGAGCCGCATCAACGGTGAGCTGGGTCGCGCTCTCGGCGACGGCTATCTCGCGGCTGCCATCTCGTTCGGCAGCGGGCTCGTCATCCTCACGATCGCCATGTTCTTCTCACACACCGGACGGGCCGGGCTGTCCACAGTCATCGGTCAGCTGCGCCGCCGCGAGATGCCCTGGTACTACGTTGCTGGGGGAGCGGCCGGCGCATTCCTCGTGCTCTCGCAGGGTCTCACCGCGGCCATCCTCGGCGTCGCGCTCTTCACCGTCGCGATCGTCTCCGGCCAGACGCTCAGCGGCCTCGTGATCGACCGCCGCGGGCTCGGCACCATGCAGCCGAAGAGTCTCACCGTGACCAGGGTCGTCGGCTCAGCGCTCACGCTCGTCGCCGTGGGCATCGCGGTCTCGGCGCAGTTCACCGGCGACATCCCGGTATGGATGCTGGTCATGCCGTTTATCGCGGGCCTCGGCATCGGGTGGCAGCAGGCGGTGAACGGGCAGGTCAAGGTGCGGGCGGAGTCCGCGCTCACCGCCACCTTCATCAACTTTCTCGTGGGCTTCACGGTGCTGGCTATCGCAGCCGTCATCCACGGTTCTATCGCTGGATGGCCCGCGGCCCTACCCGGCGAGTGGTGGCTCTACCTGGGCGGCCCCATCGGCGTGATCTTCATCGCAGGGGCTGCGATCGCGGTGCGCCACCTCGGAGTGCTCTTGCTCGGTCTCGGCACCATCGCGGGCCAGCTCCTGGCCTCGCTGCTGCTCGACCTCGTGGTGCCGTCGGCGGGCCACACGGTCGTCACGACCACGGTTGTCGGCACGGTTCTCACCCTCGTCGCTGTGGCGATCGCGGCGCTCCCGGGCAAGAGGGTTACAGGGCCGTAAGCACGCTCTCGGCGTCGAAGCGCTTCTTTTTCTCAGGCTTGGATTTCTCGGGTTTTCCCCCGACATAAAGCCAGCCGAGCAGCACCTCGTTGTCGGCGAGCTGGTGCATCTCGTGCACAGCCGCGGATCTCGTGTGCACGCCGGTGCGCCAGAAGACACCCCACCCTGCCTCGTTGAGCAGGAGTGACAGCGTGTGGGCGACGCCGGAGGCGACGGCCTCCTGCTCCCACGCGGGCACCTTGAAGCTCGGCTGAATGCGCGCAACAACAGCGATCAGCAGGGAGGCCCGCAGTGGCTTCTCGGCCAGCTTTGCTGCATCCTTTCCCTCAAGACCGCTGGATGCCGCGAAGGCCGCACCGAGCCGCTCGCGCGCCTCGCCCCTCAGCTCGATGAGTCGCCAAGGGCGCATCGAACCGTGGTCGGCGACTGTCGCTGTCGCCTCGATGAGGGGCAGGAGCTCTTCGCGAGTAGGGGCGTCTTCGGTGACCTTCGAGTAACTCTGTCGAGCGCGAACCGCGTCGATTGCCGACAAACTACTCAGCTTCTTTGAAGTCGAGCGAGAGCGAGTTCATGCAGTAGCGGTCGCCGGTGGGAGTGCCGAAGCCGTCGGGAAAGACGTGGCCGAGGTGCGAGCCGCAGTTGGCGCAGCGGACCTCGGTGCGCACGGTGCCGAGCGAGGTGTCTTCGAGAAGCTCGACGGCGTCGGGGTTGACCGACTCGTAGAAGCTCGGCCAGCCGCAGCCGGAGTCGAACTTGGTTCCGCTCTTGAACAGTTCTGCGTTACACGCGGCGCACGTATAAGTGCCCGCGCGGCTCTCGTCGAGCAGTTCGCCGGTCCACGCACGCTCGGTCGCTGCTTCGCGCAGGATCGCGTACTTCTCCGGGCTCAGCTCTTCGCGCCACTGCTCGTCAGTCTTCTCGACCTTGTAGGTCATGGGTGTCTCCTTCTAAGTCTTCGGCTCTATTAAACTCGTCATCGTGCCCGAATGTTCCATCGTCCAGAAGTCGTGGAGCGAACTCACCACCGAAGAGCTCTACTCGGTGCTCAAACTCCGCACCGATGTGTTCTTCGTCGAGCAGCGCATCGACGAAGAAGAACTCGATTGGCGCGACACCGAGCCCACCACCCGGCATCTCTGGATCATGGATGCAACGGGCACGGCCTCCTACCTCCGTGTCATCGAAGACGCAGAGCCTGAGCATCTCGACGCCAAGCGGTCCGTGGGTCGCGTCGTCACCCGCGCGGATCGCCGTGGCGAGGGACTCTCGAAGCTCCTGCTCGCGAAGGTGATCGCGGCTTTCGGTCACGAACCACTGCTGTTGCACGCGCAGGAGTACATCGCTCCGCTCTACGCGCAGTTCGGTTTCGAGGCATTCGGTGAGGTCTACATCGAGGCGGGTATCCCGCACATCTCGATGTACCGCGCAGCCGTTTCTTAGGGCATCCTTACAAAATTTTGACAGGGCACCCGTTCTGCCTCTAGGGTCAAAAGTAAGCTTAGCCTTAGCTAATGCAGCCCCCATCCCTGGAGTCCCGAAACGTGACGTCTCTGTCTGCCCTCAGTTCGTTCGCGCGTGCAAGTCTTGCCGCGCTGCTCACCTTCCTTCTCGTCGTGGGAGGTCTGACGCTTTCCGTGTCGACTTCTTTCGCCGAGGACGAACCGACCCCGGCCGCGACCTCGGAGGTCGAAACGCCCGCAGAGCCGCCCGCCCCGGTGGTCGAGGAACCTGCGGCTCCGGCCGCTGAGGAGCCCGCGGCCGAAGAGCCCACCGCTGAGGAGCCGGCACCCGCAGCTTCGGGTGAGCCCGCACCGACCGTGCCCGCTGCGGCCAAGGTCGCACGCGTCGCCGCTCTCGCTGCCGCGCCATCGCTGAGCGTCTCCAAGACTTCGGGCATCAACCCGGCCGGTGAGGAGATCACAATCACCGGTACGAACATCGTGACCGGCTTCACGAGCCTCTACGGTGGCGGCGAAGCCGGAATCTACGCACAGGTGGGCTACCTGAACGACGTGTGGAAGCCGTCAGAGTCGAGCACCGCGGGCATCCGTTCGAGCGGTTACTCGACCTGGGTCAAGGAGTCCGCTCCTTCCGCGCAGTACACCGCATGGACCGACAACGGCGACGGAACTGCGAACTTCGTCTACACGGTCACGATCGACAAGGCGACCCTGGACACCAAGGCACGCACCGGCGCGACCCTCGCTGTCTTCACGACCGGTGCCGGCGGAGTGGTCCAGGCTGCGAACGAACTGTCGGTTCCGATCGCTTTCACTGCCCCGATCCCCGCCCCGTCGCTCTCCGTTTCGAAGACCTCAGGCATCAACCCGGCCGGCGAGGAGATCACGATCACGGGCACCAACATCCGTACCGGCTACACGAACCTGCACGGCTCCGGCGAGGCTGGCGTCTATGCGCAGGTGGGTTACCTCAACGAGGTGTGGAAGCCGTCCGAGTCGAGCACGGCAGGTATCCGTTCCTATGGATACTCGACCTGGGTCAAGGAGGTCGCGCCTGCCGCGGCCTACACGGCGTGGACAAGCAACGGAAACGGCACTGCGAACTTCGTCTACACGGTCACGATCGACAAGGCGACCCTGGACACCAAGGCACGCACCGGTGCCACGTTGAGCGTTTTCACAACGGGTGCAGGTGGCGTCGTTCAGGCTGTCAACGAGCTGTCGGTTCCGATCGCGTTCGCGGCTCCGATCCCCGCACCCTCGCTCGCCGTCTCCAAGACCACCGGGATCAACCCCGCTGGTGAGTCCATCACTATTACCGGCACGAACATTCGTACGGACGCTGCTGCGCTCTATGGCGGCGGCAAGGCTGGCGTCTACGCGCAGGTGGGTTACCTCAACGAGGTCTGGAGGCCGTCCGAGTCGAGCACCGCGGGCATCCGTTCGAACGCCTATTCCACGTGGGTCAAGGAATCAGCGCCGAGCGCGCAGTACACCGCCTGGTCCGACAACGGAAACGGCACCGCCAACTTCACCTACACGGTGACGATCGACAAGGCCACCCTCGACACCAAGGCGCGTGACGGTGCAACACTCGCAGTCTTCACTGTTGGCGCAGGCGGCGTCGTTCAGGCTGTCAACGAGCTGTCGGTACCGATCGCATTCGCTGAAGCCATTCCGGCTCCGAGCCTGTCAGTCTCCAAGACGACCGGCATCAACCCCGTTGGTGAAGAGATCACCGTCACGGGTACCAACATCCGCACGGACTTCACCAACCTGCACGGCGGCGGCAAGGCCGGCGTCTACGCGCAGATCGGTTACCTCAACGAGGTCTGGAAGCCGTCCGAGAGCTCCACGGCGGGCATCCGCTCAAATGCGTACTCGACGTGGGTCAAGGAATCAGCTCCCTCCGCGCAGTACACCGCGTGGACCGACAACGGCAACGGAACGGCGAACTTCACCTACACGGTGACAATCGACAAGGCCACGCTCGACGCCAAGGCGCGGGAGGGTGCAACCCTGAACGTGTTCACCGTCGGTGCCGGCGGGGTCGTGCAGGCGGTCAACGAGCTCGCTGTTCCGATCGCATTCGCACCGGCTATCCCGGCTCCGAGCCTCAGCGTCTCCAAGACCAGTGGCATCAACCCCGCTGGTGAAGAGATCACCGTCACGGGCACCAACGTCCGCACGGACTTCACCAACCTGCACGGTGGTGGCAAGGCCGGCGTGTACGCGCAGGTCGGCTGGCTCGGTGCTGAGTGGAAGCCGTCGTCGACCTCGGGTGGCGTTCGCGCGAGCTCCTACTCGACCTGGGTCAAGGAGTCCGCTCCGACCGCGCAGTACACCGCATGGACCGACAACGGTGATGGCACCGCGAACTTCACCTGGAACGTGACGATCGACAAGGCGACACTCGACGCGAAGAAGTTCGATGGCGCGACCCTCAATGTCTTCACCGTCGGTGCAGGCGGAGTCGTGCAGGCAGTCAACGAACTCTCAGCGCCGATTGCCTTCACGGCACCGGTAGCTGTAGCGACCGAGACGAGCCTCGTTGCATCCACATCGACGGGTCTTCTCGCAGGCGACCGCGTGACGCTCACCGCCGGGGTCACCCCGTCGAGCGCCCCCGGCACCCTCGCGATCACGGTCGGTAGCGTGACGATCGCGAGTGGCCCGACCACGGACGGCAACCTCGTCGTGCGCACCGGTGCACTCGCGGCCGGCACCCACGTTGCGCGTGCGACCTTCACGCCGACGGATGCGACGGCTTACGCTGCATCCACTTCGTCGAGCGTGAGCCTCACGGTTGAGGCAGCAACCCCCGTTGCCGCCGGATCGCTCACCTGGGGTGTCAAGCAGTCGCTGTACAACTACGTGCTCGGTGGCGACGGTGGCGTCTCGACCTCGCAGGGCGCCGGGGCGACGGGCTCGGTCGTGCGGTTCCCGCAGTCGACGAAGAACTTCGACCAGTCGTCACTGACCGGAACCTCCAGCTACAGCGGTCGCGTGACGTATTCCTACCCGGGGCACGGATTCGAGATCGCGCTGAGCAACCCGCGCGTGAGCATCAGCTCGGCCACCGCTGGTGCGCTCTACATGGATGTCACGTTCAACGGGTCCACCAAGACCGGCGTCAACTTCGCCACCCTCGCACTTGAGGGCGCAACGAAGTCGGGCGGATCGACGACGTTCTCGAACGTAGGAGTTACGCTGACCGCGGCGGGCGCGAGCTCGTTCGACGGCTACTACTCGGCGGGCACAGTCATGGACCGCGCGAGCTTCGTCATCGGCTCCAAGGGCGTGGCACTCGCTCCGTCAGCCGCCGAGGCTGAGGGGGCGGACGAGTGGGAGGCCCCCGCGACTCCTCCCGCGACCGAGGGCATCGAGACGGAGTCGACCTCGGTTGAGGCGGGCGCCGAGCTCACCGCGACAGCCGACGGCTTCCAGGCCAACGAGAAGAACGTCAAGGTCGTCATCTACTCGACGCCGACCGTGCTCGCGACCGACCTCGTCGCAGACGCGAACGGAACAGTCAGCTGGACCGGCCGCCTCCCCGCGAAGCTCACGGGTGAGCACACGCTCACCTTCCAGGGCTCGGTCAACCGTGGAGTCGTGCTCGACATCGCGGAGGCCGTCGTCACGACCGCGGCGGCGACCTGCCCGGTGGACGACGCAACCCTGACCTGGGGCTTCAAGGAGTCGTTCCGCTCCTACATCAGCGGCTCGATCGCCAACGGCGAGTGGACTGTCGCGGACGGCGCGAGCTACGAGACCCCGAACTTCGGATTCTCGAACGGCTCGGGCAGCTACGACTCCTCGACCGGCGACGGCCTCGTGACCTTCGCGGGATCGATCCGCTTCACGGGTCACGACGGCGCCCTCGACACGACGGTGGCGAACCCGCAGGTGCAGTTCATCGACGCGGACACCGCGGTCATCCTCATCGACATCAACGGTGAGACTCAGGATGGCGCGGCTGTTGCCGAGACCGCTGTCGACTTCGTCGAACTCGACCTGAGTGCGGCGACAGTCACGAACGAGAACGGATCCGTCAGCATCACCGACGCTCCCGCAACGCTCACTCCTGCTGGCTCCGCAGCTTTCGGAACCTACGACGAGGGTGAGCCGTTCGACGCTGTGTCGATCGCGTTCACGACTCCCGAGTGCGCGGCTCCGGCCGTGACGGAGGAGGAGCCCGTGGCCGAGGTCGAGACCGCTGACAGTGGGTTCCCGGCGTGGCTGCTCTGGGTGCTCATCGGCCTGACCGTGGTCATCGTGGCCGCCGTGGTGATCGTGGTGGTTCGCCGCGGGGCGGCGAAGAAGTAGCGCTCTGGCAGGATTGCTCGCATGAGCGATCCTGCCGCGAGCGACCTCGACGCCACCGCGCAGTGGTACGACCGCTTCGCCCGGCTCGAGGCGCGCGGGCAGTCCCGGGTCTACGAGGAGCTCAGCTCCGGCGTAGCCCGGGACTCTCGCGTTCTTGCCCTCATCACCGAACTCCCGCGCCTGCGCCGCCAGCCCAACCTCGTGCTCGCCTGCTCCCGGCTCCTCGGCGCTCCGCTCGGTTCCTATGAAGAATGGAGCGGCTGGCTCGTCGAGAACTGGCCGGCCGTGCGCGCTGAGGCAGAGGTGCGACTGACCCAGACCAACGAGGCGCGGCGGTGTGCGGTGCTGCTTCCCGCCCTCGCCGCCATCGACGGTCCACTCGCGCTGCTCGAGGTCGGCACGAGCGCCGGACTCTGCCTCTACCCCGATCGCTACAGCTACGACTTCGACGGCGCGCTGCTGCATCCGGACGATGGGCCGAGCACGGTGCTGCTTGAGTGCACGACCAACGGTTCGCCGCCCGAGCGCATGCCTGAGATTGTCTGGCGTGCGGGCAGTGACCTGCACCCGCTCGACGTCACCAACGACGACGACGCGCGCTGGCTCGAGACCCTCGTTTGGCCGGAGCAGCACGAGCGCCGCGAGCGACTGCGCTCCGCGATGGACATCGTTGCCGCCGACCCGCCGCTGCTGCGCAAGGGCGACGTCAATGACGTACTGAACCTCGCCGCGGAGGCACCTACCGATGCGACCCTCGTCGTGATCTCGAGCGGGGTGCTCGTCTACCTCGTGCGGGCTGAGCGCGATGCCTTCGCCAAAACAGTGCGCGGGATGGATGCCACCTGGCTCTCGTTCGAGGCGGCAGGCCTGTTCCCCGCGGTCGCCGATGGCATTCGCGCGGTGCGGGGACTCGACGCCCCCGATGCACTGGACGGACGCTTCGCCCTCTCCGTGGACCAGCAGCCCCGAGCCCTCGTCGGGCCACACGGGCAGTTCATCGACTGGCTGTAGTTCAGCTCTCCGGCGCGTACACCGCGCGGGCGAGCGCGTCGAGCACGTGCGCTGTGCGCGGCCCGAAGCTCAGGATCTCGCCGTCGGCCATGTCGACGAAGCGGCGGTGCTTGCCGGCCTCGGTGAGGCCGATCGCGGGTTTGGTGGTGAGGAGTTCGTCCACGCCGCCGGCGCTCTCGAGCCCGTCGGTCATGACGAGGATGAGGTCGGGGTTGGCGGCGATCATGGCCTCGTCGGTCATCGGCTTCATGCCTGCCCAGCCGATCTCGCCCGCGACATCCACGCCACCGAGTCCTTCGATGAGTTCGTCTGCACCCGACTCTGAGCCGAACAGGTAGTAGATGCCGGAGTTGCCGCGCAGGTAGAGAAACAGCATGCGCACCTTGTCGCCCTCGGCCGTGGGTGCGACGGCGGCGATCTCGGCGATCGTGGCGTCGATCTCACTGAGCAGTCGCTCGCCCAGTGCCTCACCGGCTGCCGGGACGCCGAGGGCGTCGGCAACCTGGCCAGCGAGTTCGCTGACTCCCTCGGTGCTCGGCTCAGTGTCGACGAAGACCACGGGGATGCCGGCTTCCCGCAACTGCAGCACGACGTCGATCGGTCCGACCGAGCCGTCGGTGATGATGAGGGTGGGGCGCAGCGCGAGGATCGACTCGCTGTTGATCGAGTGCCCGCCCGAGGTCACGACCGGCAAGTCGATGGCCTCGGGAAAGGTCGTCGACACGTCGCGGCCCACGAGCGAGTCACCGTAGCCGAGACCGAAGATCGTTGCGGCGATGGATCCGGAGATGTCCACGCCGAGCACGCGCTCGGTCGACTCGACGGTCACCTCGGTGTCTCCGTCGAGGTCATGCGAGGTGACGGTCACCGGGAGCTGCTGGGCGAAGTCGCCCTCGATGGGCTCGATCGCGGCATCCGCGAGCACTGCCGTGGACGGCCCCTCATATGCGCGCGGGTCGGCCAGAAGCTCGAGGTCGCCGAGCGGCATCGACGACGTTGCGGATGCGACGGGCGCGTTCGTGGGTGAGGTGGCGGGAGCAGAGCACCCCGCGAGCACCGTCACGCAGAGGGCGGCGGCAGCGAGAAGCCGCGCGGATCGTGCACACATAGGCGGTCTTTCGGGTCGGTAAGGCTATCCTAACAAACTCGCGCGAATTCGCGACGAGCCAACGGATATCGGGGGTCGCTCAGCTTTGCGCCCCTAGGATTGCGGCGACGTAAGGGGTAGTAGTGGGAGCACAGCCGGAGCCGAAGCGCGCGCCGCACGCGCAGCTCTCCGAACGTGACGCTGCCATCCTCGACTTCGAGCGGCAGTGGTGGAAGCACGCGGGTGCGAAAGAAGAAGCGATTCGCGAGGCGTTCGGTCTGTCTGCCGCCCGGTATTATCAAGTGCTGAACGCCGTGATTGATTCGCCCGCTGCCGTGCGACACGATCCGATGCTCGTCAAGCGCCTCCATCGGGCGCGGGATGCACGCACGAGTGCACGAGCTGCTCGAGCGTTCACTAGTCCGCTTCCCATGGACGGCGACGGAGCCTCCGCACCATCCGAGACGATCGAGTAGAACTATGGCTAAGTACCCGCAGGACCAGTTCGACACCCTGCCCGAGGACCTCTCCCGCGTGGGAGCCCACCGCGCCCCGAAGAAGAGGGGCGGCGGCTGGCTCGGATTCCTCGCCGCAATCGTCTCGACAGTAGTTCTCGTGATCGGTGGTCTCTACGCCGTATCGCTCGTCAACGACAGCGTGGAATTCAACTTCCCCGGTTTTGCGTCTGAGGAAGAAGTTGTTCCGAGCGAGAGCCCGACCCCGGAGGTGGCTCCGATCACTGACCCATCGACCCTGGCTGAAGGTCGTGAGTACTCGATTACGATCCTCAATGGCACGACCAATCCCGACGTCGACGAGGCTGCCAGCGCCGCCCTCAAAGAGTCGAAGTGGAAGATCGCGGCGACCACCGCCGCGTCGGAGACCGATATCGACGAAACAATCGTCTACTACCGTGACCCGGCTGACGAGGACATCGCACGCGGCCTTATCGCCATCCTTGGTGTCGGCGATGTTCGCGAGAGCACGGCGTTCCTCGGGTCATCCATCAACATCGTTCTCGGCTCGGACTACGTACCGCTGCCGTAGCTCGTCGGCGCCCAAAACGCCCCTTGTGTTACGTGAAGGTTTAATCCGCGTGACCATGCGTCATCAATGGTCAAAACCCCTGTTTTAGACCCGTTTGGCTCGCTAATATCTGGGATTAGTCGCCCATCCGCCCGAGCGCGCGCTGCCGCACCAGCAGCCACGCCAGGGCGATGACCCAGGAAACTGACGCGACTCGGCCCGAGCAATAGCGCGGCCGTCAGAAACGCAGCAGGGGAGTAGATAATGGCGAACGGAACCGTCAAGTGGTTCAACGCTGAAAAGGGTTACGGCTTCATCACCGTCGAAGGCGGAGGGCAGGACGTTTTCGTCCACTACTCCGCAATCGATATGGGGGGATACAAGGTTCTCGAAGAGGGCCAGCTCGTGACATTCGAAGTCGGCACGGGCAACAAGGGACCACAGGCAGAAGCGGTGAAGCTCGCGCAGTAGCGAGGTAATCCGTGGCTCGCCCACGCTAACGCCGTCCGCAGTTGCGGGCGGCGTTAGTCTTTTGCCGTGACGGCAGCCAGGCGGCGGGTGAAGCTCGTACTTGCCGCGAGCGCTCTGGCTCTTGCATCCACCCTTCTCATCGGTTGCACGGATGCCCCTGCGCCGAACGAGTCGCCGCAACCCACCTACGTCTCCACCTGGGTCGAGCCTGAGCCGACAGCCATCGCTCCGCTGCGGGGAACACTCATCGAGGCTGGAGCGGCGACCAACCCGTCCATTGCGGCCAAGATCGACAATCACCTCGGCGCGCGCCCTCAGGTCGGCATCGATCGCGCTGACATAGTCTTCGAGGAACTCGTCGAGGGCGGACTGACTCGGTACGTGGCGATCTGGCAGTCGGACATTCCGAAGGAGATCGGGCCGGTGCGTTCGATCCGTCCGATGGACCCGGACATCGTTTCACCCTTCAAGGGGATCATCGCGTACTCCGGTGGACAACCGCGGTTCGTGCAGCTCATGAAGGACTCGGGCGTGTACAACGCCATCCATGGACAAGCGGACACGGCAACCACCTTCTACCGCACCCCGACCAAGCGCGCGCCACACAACGTTCTCGTCAAAGCCCCGCAGGTGATCGCGGCGCACAAAAAGCTCGACGCTCCCGGGCAGCAGGTCGGTTACGCGGACGACCTCGCCTCATCGACGGCCGTGCGGGAGGGCAAGAAGATCTCCGGCATCTCACTCGTCTTCGGTGCTGCATCCACGCCATCCTGGGGCTGGAACGACGAGAGGGACGTCTTCGTTCGCTCGCAGGCCGGGGTGAAAGACAGGGCGTCGAACGGCAAGCGCATCGGCGCGACAAACGTCGTGGTTCTGCGAGTGAAGGTGTCCACCGGGCTAGGCGTGCCGAAGACGGAACTCGTCGGCTCCGGCAAGGCCTGGGTCGCCTCGGGCGGTTCGATCGTGGCGGCGACATGGGCGAAGAGTTCGCGCACGTCCCGCATCAGGCTTGTGGATGCAACGGGCGCAGCCATCCGACTCGCCCCGGGCAACACGTGGTTCGAACTCGTTCCCACGGGCGGCTCCGCAAAGTACACCGAAGCGAAGTAGCACCCCCGGCTCGTCTTGCACTCCCCACAGGCGAGTGCTAATTTTACATCTGGCACTCGCAGAGTTCGAGTGCTAAAGAATTCGCAAGTTAGACGTCCGGGAGGGACGAGAAACACACATGGCAAAGATCATTGCTTTCAACGAAGAGGCCCGTCGTGGCCTTGAGCGTGGACTCAACATTCTGGCTGACGCCGTCAAGGTAACCCTTGGACCGCGCGGTCGCAACGTCGTTCTCGAGAAGAAGTGGGGCGCACCCACCATCACGAACGACGGTGTCTCCATCGCCAAGGAGATCGAGCTCGACGACCCTTACGAGAAGATCGGTGCCGAGCTCGTCAAGGAGGTCGCCAAGAAGACTGACGACGTCGCCGGCGACGGTACGACCACGTCGGTCGTTCTCGCTCAGGCTCTCGTTCGCGAGGGACTCCGTAACGTCGCGGCAGGCGCTGACCCGATCAGCCTCAAGAAGGGCATCGAGAAGGCTACCGCCGCCGTCATCGAGGCACTCATCGCTTCGGCGAAGGAGATCGAGACCAAGGAAGAGATCGCTGCGACTGCATCCATCTCCGCTGCTGACCCCGAGATCGGCGCTCTCATTGCAGAGGCCATCGACAAGGTCGGGAAGGAAGGCGTTGTCACAGTCGAGGAGTCGAACACCTTCGGCACGACGCTTGAGCTCACCGAGGGCATGCGCTTCGACAAGGGCTACCTGTCGGCATACTTCGTCACCGACCAGGAGCGTCAGGAGGTCGTCTACGAAGACCCCTACATCCTCATCGCGAACTCGAAGATCTCGAACATCAAGGATCTTCTCCCCATCGTCGACAAGGTCATCCAGTCGGGTAAGCAGCTCCTCATCATCGCCGAGGACGTCGACCAGGAGGCTCTCGCCACCCTCGTCGTCAACAAGATCCGCAACATCTTCAAGTCGGTCGCCGTCAAGGCTCCCGGCTTCGGCGACCGTCGCAAGGCCCAGCTGCAGGACATCGCGATCCTGACCGGTGGACAGGTCATCGCCGAAGAGGTTGGACTCAAGCTCGAGAACGCAACTCTCGACCTCCTCGGTACGGCCCGCAAGGTCATCATCACCAAGGACGAGACGACGATCATCGAGGGTGGCGGAGACGCCGAGGCCATCGCAGGTCGCGTCAAGCAGATCCGCGCCGAGATCGAGAACACCGACTCCGACTACGACCGCGAGAAGCTCCAGGAGCGCCTCGCGAAGCTCGCCGGTGGAGTTGCAGTCATCAAGGCTGGA